>ERZ1673743.129-NODE-129-length-125622-cov-31.302771_pt1 | contig 125622 bp, 114 predicted proteins | sample MGYA00580197_ERZ1673743 | MGnify/ENA primary metagenome ERZ1673743 (study PRJEB41218, sample SAMN15661795) | gut metagenome | host: Homo sapiens | place: Canada: London | collected 2015-08-20/2019-03-30 | study: EMG produced TPA metagenomics assembly of...
AGCCAACTTGTACGCAGGATGGAAAGTTGGAATATGAATGTATTAATTGCGGGAATAAAAAGACGGAAACAATATCGAAATTAGGACATGATTTTGGTGATTATACGGTTATTAAAGCGGCAACATGTAAAGAAGAGGGGTATAAAAGTAGAAAATGTTCGCGGTGCGGCGGAATTAGTGGAAGGATTATAATAAAAAAATCAGATCACATATTATCAGATCAGCTTACATTAGATGAAATGCCAGATTGTTTTCGACCGGGTTCACAATCATACCATTGTGTCGTATGCAATGCGAGATTTAATGAGATTGATATAAAGCCTTTAGGACATGATTTTGGTGAGCCGGAATGCGTTAGGGAGGCTACAATTTTTAAAAAAGCAAAGTTTATTGCTAAATGTAACAGATGTTCGGAAGAAAAAATTGTGTATGGAATTAAACTGAAAGCGAAAGTTAAGTTAAAAAGCAAAAAAATAAAGTTGGTTAAAGGAAAAAGTGCAAAAATTGGTATAAAAACCAAAAATGATGAGGATAGGGTGAAATGTTGGAAAACATCGAATAAAAAGATACTATCCATAAATAAAAAGAATGGAAAAATTTATGCCAAAAGGCAGGGAAAAGCGATAGTGACACTACTTATGAAAAGTGGTTGCAAAGCAAAATGTAAAATTTTAGTAACTCAAACATCGCACACCTGAAAACACCTTGTGCCCATAATGTTTTTATGTTTCAAGGTGTTGAATATGATTTTTGCCTTTTAAGAACTTGAATACCCGGAGCTGTGATCTGGAAATTGTCTTGTTACTTACGGCTTGCGAAAAGTCTAATTGCGTTGCTGTTTCGATGTTCGATGAACATGCCTTACCGTACATGCCTCGGGCGGGATTCAGGTGTTTCGAGGGGCATTGTAGCGGGAGCGTGCCCACCGAAATAACTGAGCCCGCCACGAAAGGCATGGTCGTCCAGACATGTATTCATCGAAACATTGCAAAGCAAAGACTTTTCAGCAAGCCTACTGATCTGCGTCAATTTCCAGACCACAGCCTTCCGGGTGTGTTCGCTTTGAGAGACAAAAATCATATTGTAAACTTTGCCACATAAGAAACATTATGGGCAGATTAAGTTTTGTGTGCGAAGTTTGAGTTAGTAATTTGAAAAAATAAAATCCATATTCGTTTTTTACTCTTGTGGTTATAACAACGGAATCATTTCTGAGAATTTTGTAATATAATGCTGCAAGGGTCAAAAGCAGGAAAACAACAGGAGGATTTTAAGATGATACGTCAGGTCATAAAGATTGATGAAGAGAAATGTAACGGTTGTGGTTTATGTGTCAACGCCTGTCATGAAGGGGCGATCGGTCTGGTTCATGGAAAGGCAAAACTGATGCGGGATGATTATTGCGACGGGCTTGGGGACTGCCTGCCATCCTGCCCGACAGGAGCCATCTCTTTTGAACAGAGAGAGGCAGCGGATTATGATGAGGCGGCAGTGATGAAAGCAAAAGCGGAGAAGGCTGCCCAAGAGAGGAAGATGCAGGAAAAGGCAATGGCAGGAGGATGTCCGGGCAGCCGGATGATGCAGTTTCAGCGTCCGGCTGCTCCTGCAGCAGTGACAGAGGGCAGTGGGCAGGCAGTCAGCGAGCTTCGCCAGTGGCCGGTTCAGATCAAGCTGGCTCCGGTCAATGCACCTTATTTTCAGGGGGCAGATCTTCTGATCGCAGCCGACTGTACGGCATATGCCTATGCGTCCTTTCATCAGGATTTTATCCGGGGAAGAGTGACTCTGGTGGGTTGTCCGAAGTTAGATGATGTGGATTACAGCGAAAAGCTCACGGAGATCCTTCGTCAAAACGATATCCAAAATGTGCTGATCGTACGGATGGAGGTTCCATGCTGTGGCGGCTTGGAGCATGCAGTAAAGACGGCATTGCAAAACAGCGGCAAGATGATTCCATGGCAGGTAAAGGTAATCTCTACGGATGGAAGGCTTCTTTAAATAAATACCGGATCGATCTGTGAACAGGAACGGATCAAAACGGTTCGGCAAAGAGCGGGCGCAGGATTGGAGAAGAAAACGGCGGAAATTTGTATTTCCGCCGTTTTTTCGTCGAAATATGCAGTTGCGTTTGGCTTGCGGATACTCTTTGCAATGACCTAAAATAGTGGGAAAGGAGACCGGAAACAGCGGAAATGGAAATAGGTCGGATCACGGAAAATGTGTTGAAGATGCGTTGCACCGGAAATGGGACAGCACAAGGAAAAGGGGAAAGGATATGGAAGCAATCAAGGTTTTAGTTGTAGATGACAACAAGCGGATCGTGACGATACTGAAGGAGGCACTGGAGCGGGAAAGTGATATGGAGGTAGTGGGAACGGCTTCGGATGGAGAGGAGGCACTTCATAAGATATCGACACTGAGACCGGATGTGGTGCTGCTGGATCTGATCATGCCTAAGGTGGACGGTCTGGGAGTGATGGAGCGGATGAAAAAGGGAGCTCCTACTATGTCGCCGGAATTTGTAGTGGTATCAGCAGTGAGCCAGGAGCGGGTGACGGAAAATGCGTTTCGGCTGGGAGCGGCTTATTATATTCTCAAGCCTTTTGATACGCGGGTAGTGGTATCGAGAGTGCGTGCAGTGGGACAAAATGAAAAAAACATGGCGGACGGGGAACAGCGGGTCATTAATACGGTTTTTGAGAATAAACACAGACGCATGGCGGATACACTGGAGTCGGATGTTACGGACGTGATCCACGAGATCGGTGTTCCGGCACACATTAAAGGATATCAGTATCTTCGGGATGCAATTATTATGTCCGTCAATGATAACGAAATGCTGGGAGCCATCACAAAGGTGCTGTATCCTACGATCGCACGGAATTATAAAACCACCTCCAGCCGGGTGGAACGCGCGATCCGGCATGCGATCGAGGTTGCGTGGAGCCGTGGCAGAATGGAGACCATTGAGGAGTTATTTGGCTATACGGTCAATTCCGGTAAAGGAAAGCCAACCAACTCGGAGTTTATTGCACTGATCGCAGATAAGATCCGGTTAGAATATAAGCTTCGTGCCTGAGAGGGATTCTTATATGACGGACGCAAAATACGCAACTTTTCATAAAAAACACTTTTCACAAGCTGCGAAATAAGGTATAATTAATACAATAGGTGCGCGGACACAGAGAAAGATCCGTGGCATACATTGGAGTTTACAAACTGAATGGAGGGTGTATATGAAAAACATATTATTCGTGGCTTCCGAGTGTGTTCCATTTGTGAAAACCGGAGGACTGGCAGACGTTGTGGGGTCGCTGCCAAAGTACTTTAACAAGAAAGAGTATGATGTGCGTGTTATGATTCCGAAGTACGCATGTATTCCACAGGAGTGGAAGGACAAAATGCAGTACAAGACGCATTTTTATATGGATCTGGCCTGGAGAAGCCAGTATGTTGGTATTTTAGAGATGGAGTATGAGGGAGTTCATTTCTATTTTATTGACAATGAGTTCTATTTTGCAGGTTTCCACCCATATGGCAATATTTATGAGGATATTGAGAAGTTTGCATTTTTCTGTAAGGCAGCATTATCAGCAATGCCTTCTTTGGATTTCAGACCGGATATCATTCACTGTCATGACTGGCAGACAGGTCTGATCCCGGTATATATCAAGGATAGTTTTAACGATAATTCATTCTACCATGGTATCAAGACTATTATGACCATACATAATCTGAAGTTTCAGGGTATCTGGGATAAGCAGAAGGTGATCGACATCACAGGATTGAATGAGTACTATTTCACCAGTGATAAGCTGGAGGCATATGGAGATGCCAATTATCTCAAGGGTGGTATCGTATATGCTGACATGGTAACGACAGTCAGTGATTCTTACGCAGAGGAGATCAAGATGCCATTTTACGGTGAGCATCTGGACGGTCTGATGCGTGCCCGCAGCAACTGCCTGCGTGGTATTGTAAACGGTCTTGATTATGATGAGTACAATCCGGAGACAGATCCTCTGATCTACGCAAATTACAATGCAAAGACATTCCGTAAGGAGAAGATCAAAAATAAGAGAGGTCTTCAGAAGGAGCTGGGGCTTGATCAGAATGACAAGACATTTATGATCGGTATTGTTTCCAGACTGACAGATCAGAAGGGCTTTGACCTGATCGATTATGTGATTGAGGAGATTTGTGCCGAGGATACACAGCTTGTAGTTCTCGGTACCGGTGAGGAGCGTTATGAAAATCTGTTCCGTCACTTCGAGTGGAAATATCATGGAAGAGTTTCTGCGAATATTTTCTACTCCAATGAGCGTTCCCACAAGATTTATGCGGCGTGTGATGCATTTCTGATGCCATCTCTCTTTGAGCCGTGTGGATTGAGTCAGTTGATGAGTCTTCGTTATGGTACGGTGCCGATTGTCCGCGAGACCGGCGGCTTGAAGGATACGGTGGAGCCGTACAATGAATATGAGGGAAAAGGAACAGGATTCTCTTTTGCAAATTACAATGCACATGAGATGCTGGCGACTATCCGTTATGCAAAGGATGTATATTATAATCGCAAGAGAGAGTGGAATAAGATCATTGACCGTGGCATGGCAATGGATTTCTCTTGGAATCATTCTGCCAAGAAGTACGAAGATATGTACAACGAATTAATATAGTATTAAGAGAGGAAACATTGTGCGGTTAGATAAATATTTGGCACAGATGTCCATGGGAACACGGTCTGAGGTGAAGAAATTCATCAAATCAGGCCGTGTTTTTGTCAATGGAGCTCCGGCATCGGGACCGGAGCAGAAGGTGACAGAAGAGGACAATGTGGAGTTGGACGGAGAGAAGGTCTCTTATGAAAAATATGTATATTATATGTTGAATAAACCACAGGGCGTTGTATCGGCCACAAAGGACAACACCTGCCGGACGGTACTGTCCCTGATCACGGACAGCAGCAAAAAGGATATCTTTCCGGTCGGCAGACTGGACAAGGATACGGAAGGACTGCTTTTGATCACTAATGACGGAGCATTATCCCATGAGCTGCTGGCACCGGGAAAGCATGTGTGGAAGACATATTTTGTCCGTGTTATGGGTACATTAGGGGATAATGAGGTGGAATGCCTGGAAAAGGGCGTGGATATCGGAGAGGACAAGCTGACGCGGCCGGCAAAGGTGCGCTGTCTGGATAAAAAGGAGCTTGATATGGTCCCGGAGGATCCAGGCTATCCGGGAGAGGAAGAGTCTTGTCTGGAGCTTTCCATCTGTGAAGGAAAATTTCACCAGGTTAAAAGAATGCTGGCAGCCGTGGGCCATCCGGTGCTTTATCTGAAACGTCTGAGCATGGGAGGGATTGTGCTTGATCCGGGTCTGGCACCGGGCGAATACCGCAGGCTCACGCAGGAGGAGATCGCAGCGTTGAAATGCAGATCAAAGGATATTGCCGGAAAATGTGAGTGAAAGGCATGGCGATTGATACATTCATAGAGGAGTGGATGCATATGAATCAAAAAAGATGTACGAAAAAATGGACAGCAGCAAAGAGAAGACGACAGAGTATGACAGTTTCTGAAAGCCGGTATCGTGCAGATAAAACAGAGCGGCCGGGGGGGATTCGTCGCAAATATTTTGTAATCGCCTCGGCACAGGATGGGATGCCGTTAGAGGGAATGATGGTGATTCCATCCCGTCCCAGAGCTGTATTGCAGATAGCCCATGGCATGTGTGAGCATAAGGAGAGATACCTGCCGTTTATGAGATATATGGCAGAGAGAGGATATCTTTGTGTGATTCATGATCACCGGGGGCATGGTGCGAGCCGCAGGGAAGCAGTTTCGGCCGATGCGGATAAAGTATTAGGAAAGAAGCAGGATATTCCGGCAGGGCTTGGATATTTTGGCAAGGACGGAGGCAGATTTCTGGTAAGAGATCTGCACCAGATCACGCGGATCATCAAGAAGCAATACCCGGGTCTGCCTTATTTTATGATGGGACACAGCATGGGATCCCTGGCGGTACGCTGTTATCTGAAAAAGTATGACCGGGAGTTAGATGGGCTGATCGTTTGTGGCTGTCCGGGCAAAAATCCAATGGCACCTCTTGGTTCTGCATTGATACAGATGCTTCAGAAAATGAAGGATCCCCACAGCAGGAGTATATTGGCAGACGGGATTTTTGCCAATATGTTTGATCGTCCGTTCCGGGCAGAAAAGCTGATCCACGCCTGGATCTGTTCCGATCACACGGTGGTGGAGAAGTACAATAAAGATCCCCTTTGCAACTTTACCTTTACGCTGAATGGGTACGAATCCCTGTTATGGCTGATGCGGAGCACCTATGATAGAAAGGGATGGGAGGTACGAAATCCAAATCTGCCGATCCTTTTTGTATCGGGAGAGGATGATCCATGTCTCGGAGGCCGCAAAAAACTTTTGCAGGCAGTACGGCATTTGAAGAGGCGTGGCTATGATCGTGTTTCTTTCCGTCTGTATCCGGGCATGCGTCATGAGATCTTGAATGAAAAGGGACGTTTCCGGGTGTATCACGATATTGCGTATTTTTCCCGGGTGAAACAAGAGGATATGTGACGGCTTGTGTTATGGTTTGGCTTGTAACCTGAAGAAAATATCGTTATAATGAAAGCAAAAGTGTATGGTGGTTGCACAGTCCTAAAATGAAAGCAGGTGATCGTATGAGAAAGACAATCAGTATAGGAATACAGGGATTTTCTGCTTTGAGAGAGCAAGATTGTTTTTTGTAGATAAGACAAATTTTATAAAGGAATGGTGGGAAAACCGGGATGTTGTAACATTGATCACACGTCCGAGGCGTTTTGGTAAGACGTTTGCTGCTGTGAAAGCCGGCAATCTGAAGGATGCCAAAACCCAGATCAAGCAGGAGATTGCAAGGCTGTATGAAGAAAACAGATATTTGTTAGAGAGTAATGTATTAAGTGATAATGAAAGAAAAATATACAATAGTACCACTCCCCAGGCAAGTTATCATCCTTTTGGATGAATATGATACTCCAATGCAGAAGACTCACCGAACAGTCCGCCAAACGCAACATCAGTCACCTACTAAGCCCCCTGGGTTTTGTTTATTTTTTTGCTTCGCTCAATTTCGGATATCGTTCGAATCGTTTTTGCTTGCTCCTCAAGCTCCTTGTTATCGGCAGTTAAAAAAATGGCGCTCACCTTTTTCGCTTGAAGCTCCTGTAAGATTTTTTCCCCAGTTTCTTTTGAACTTACGAAAATCAGGTTTTTTTTCTTTTTTTCCTTCTTGTTTTCTCACATAAAGTTACAATTTCAGCATTCTTTGTGACGTATTTGACGCACAGAGAGGAATAATCAGGTTCTGCATGATAACGTATCGCTGATTTGGGACCGGATATATTAATCTGCATGCTATTAGGATGAATGACCCTGTCGACGGATAGTTCCAAGTGATCTTTCATATAATGAAAAATTGAATCAATCGTTGCACTCAATAATATTTTCGGACATTTTTGTTGTGTGATCCAATCGTAGGAAAGTGCAACTTCATCAATTGCATATGTGGAATCTGTCAGAAAAAAATGCGCCTCATTGCAGACAATCACATCAAAATGTGGTAGGAGCTGGTGGACGCATAATTTTGCCAGACGATGATATGTCCAAACGGTTATGAAGTCTAAAGTTTCATCTGAACGGGAATAATCGCTAAGGGCGGCATCCAGAATCTCCTCTCTGAGTTGCGATTCCAGAATAGTACGTGAAACGAGGTATAAAATTTGTCCGCCCATTTTCTGGATATATGGTAAAACTGTGCGCAAGATGTAAAATCCTCCTTTTGTGCTAGGTTAACAGTTATGAATAATTATATAAAAAAAGTCGTATTCAGAATCCATGAAAGAAGCATTAGATTTTGAATGAAAAGTCTTAAAATGGTATTGCTTTTGCAAAATGATCACAAAAACAAGAAAAGAATGGTGAGCTGAAAGATGTTTTTAATTTTTTGATTTGACTTGTATCCTATATGGAATACCGCTATAATAGACGCAAGAGAAAACGTGCGTAAATTTAGGATAATGTATAGAGAGCAGGTGAGTGTATGAAAAAAACAATCAGTATAGGAATACAGGGATTTTCAGACCTGAGAGAAAGAAACTGCTATTTTGTCGATAAAACCCATTTTATTAAAGAATGGTGGGAATCCCAGGACATGGTAACATTGATCACCCGTCCCCGCCGCTTTGGTAAGACCTTAAATATGAGCATGCTGGAGTGTTTCTTCTCGAATAAATATGCCAACCGGGCAGATCTGTTTGCCGGACTGTCTATCTGGAAGGAAGAGAAGTATCGACAGCTGCAGGGAACATATCCGGTGCTCTTTCTGAGCTTTGCTTCGGTGAAAGCAGGGAATCTGGAAGAGGCCAAGGCACAGGTTAAAGGGGAAATAGCAAGAGTTTACAGAGAAAACAAATACCTGATTGATACGGATATTTTTGATAATAGGGAACGGGAGCGCTATGATAATGTTGTAGTCAGTATGGATGATGTAACGGCACAGGATTCGTTGAGAAATCTGGCAGAGTGGATGGAAAAATACTATGGTAAAAAGGTAATTATATTTTTGGATGAATATGATACTCCGATGCAGGAAGCTTACATTCAGGGATACTGGGATGAATTTACGAGTTTTGTGAGAAGTCTGTTTAATGCAACATTCAAGACGAATCCTTATCTGGAGCGTGCCATTATGACAGGCATTACCAGAGTGTCTAAGGAGTCTATTTTTTCAGATCTGAATAACCTGCGTGTTGTAACAACGACCTCGGATCTGTATGCAGGCTGTTTCGGTTTTACAGAGGAGGAAGTCTTTGCGGCATTGGATGAATATGAGATGTCTGACAAAAAGGATGAGGTAAAGCAGTGGTATGATGGTTTTACTTTCGGAGAGTATCGGGATATTTATAATCCGTGGTCTATTACCAATTATCTGAAAGAGAAAAAGCTGCGTGCTTACTGGGCTGCGACCAGTTCTAACGGACTTGTGAGCCGGCTGATCCGGACGGCATCTGTGGATGTGAAGGAGAAGATGGAGGATCTGCTGAAAGGACAGGAGATCGTGGTGAATTTTGACGAGCAGATTGTTTATAATCAGCTTGATCAGGATGAAAATGCAATCTGGAGTCTTCTGCTTGCAAGTGGATATTTAAAAGCCGATCAGGTGGAGTATCGTGGAATGTTAAATAAACCGTGGTACCATCTCACGATTACCAATCTGGAAACAGAAAGCATGTTTGAAAATATGTTTGCAGGGTGGTTTAAGAATCAGGATGCCAATTATAATGATTTTGTAAAAGCTATGTTAAAGGGCAGTCTAAAGGAAATGAATATTTATATGAATGATGTGGCACTTACGACATTTAGCAGCTTTGATACCGGGAGAAGACCTTCCGGGAAAACTCAGCCGGAGCGGTTTTATCATGGATTTGTTTTAGGACTGCTTGCGGATCTGCGGGAAAGATATCAGATTCGTTCGAACCGCGAAAGCGGATACGGACGATACGATGTCATGCTTATGCCGTTAAATCAGCAGGATAAAGCAATCGTGATTGAATTTAAGGTGCATGAACCGGACGAAGAGTCATCCCTGCAGGACACCGTACAGTCTGCATTATATCAGATCAAGGAGAAAAACTATGATGCCGAGTTGCTGGCACAGGGCATTTCTGCAGACCGGATCTGTCATTACGGCTTTGCGTTTGAAGGGAAAAAGGTGTTGATCGGGGAGATAAATAATATTTGAATAGGAATACAGCTACCATGATCAGAATGGTTGCTGTTCGCAGAACGGCATATATATTAGTGATTCTACGGATTTCTTGCATAACTATCAGTCGGTTTATGCGGTTCATACCAATACGGAAAATCTGCATATTCATTTTATCATAAATGCAGTCGATCTGGTGACAAGATGTAAACCAGATATAACAGTCTTGTTCAGAGAATTATCAGACTACATCAGCAGAAGACGAGATTTCCCTTTCATGATAACGCAGATCAAAACGGCTGCAAAATATTGTCCGGCAGTGCAGTGATGTATTTCAAAAACGATGATTTATCACCAATTTCTATTAACATAAAATTAAATATATAGAAAGAGGTGAAAGCGAATGAAAGACGCTGTAACACAACAGGTAGAACAACAGGAAAAGCAGATGAGGACATACTCCTTTGCGAGCTGGAGTGCGAGAGAAAATGTGAATTTATTACTGTTTGCGGATGAGATTGAGAAGATCATCCACTCAGTAATCCCGAATGCAAAGATCACGGTAACGGAAAGCTCCTATACGGTGGATCAGATCACATGCGGTGAGGCGATTAGTATTGGTCGGAAGATGTTTGATCTTTTTGGAGATGAAAACTCTTTGAAGAAATCGAGCATGTTCGTAAGCAATGTAGGAGCAATCTTTGAGGAGAATGCTTTATATTATCCGGCAGAGACTAGCATGCCTTTGAGTGTTCTATTTACATTTCTTCGGTTGGCAGGAGTATTTTTCTCTGAAACAAAGACCAGATCATCATTCTTATGACCATAGTTATCATAGAAGTATTGGATGATTGCATGTGCCTTGTTTGACAAAGGAACATAACGTTCACTATTTTTCCGTTTTGTGGTAGTGTTGTCGAGGACATAGGCTTTATGAAGGCTTTTGTCACGATTCTTTATAATAGGGATATTTTCTGTAATGAAGATTTTATTGTCATTAAGATGGACATTTTTCCATTTCAAGGCAGTAAGTTCTCCGAAACGTAATCCTGTATGTAACAGGAAGATAACCATTTTTGCATTATTACCATATATAGGAACGCCGTTGCGAAAGGTCTTATTCATTTCTGATTCTAATTTCCGTCTATCATCTGTGCTGATAAACACATGCTCTTTTGTTTTTGTAACAATATTGTTGTCACTTGGGATAATGATATCCTCTGTAGGATCTATCGAGATAACACCCTCCCTTTTGGCATATTTGAAGATTTGTCTGAGCAGAGCTTTATTTTTCTTTATGCTGCTTTTAGGAAGAAAATCCGCCCATCCATCTACATATTGCTGGATTTGTTTATTGGTTACGTTTAATATTTGTGCTGAACCTAAATCACTGGATGCATCATTGTTTTTGCCTAGAATATCAGTGACAAAGTATTCATATCCATCATAAGTTGATGATTTGATATGTTTTTTTTTGCTGTCAAGCCATTCTAGTGCTACTTGTTTGACAGTTGTCTTTTTGTCTGTCAGGTTGGTTTTTTGACCATTCTTCCATTTTAGGTATTTTGCTTTACATGCCTTTTCTGTCTTGCCGGTAAAGCTTTGCCCATCAATACGAAATCGTTTGTAGGTGATTCATTTTACTGAGATGCTATCCCAGCAGCCTTCTCCATGTCTTTTTTTACTCATAGGTATCATCCTCCTTAAAAATGTGATTGCTATGCAAATCACTGCACTGAGAATGATCTTTGATTTTCCAAAAAGTTTTCCAAATTAAAATGGAAAACGGAATGCCTTTTCGGCTGTTTTGGGCTTCGATCGACAAATCAGAAAGTTGCCCGGAAACGACAAAAGCCCCGGGAACTCTACGTTTCCAAGGCTTTTTCTCGAAGCTGAAAATCGGACTCGAACCGACGACCCCTTCATTACGAGTGAAGTGCTCTACCAACTGAGCTATTTCAGCACTGGACATTATTCTATCGTATTTAAGACAAAAAATCAAGTCCTTTTTTCTTGAGTAGAAATGGTCTATAGTAATAAGGTATGGTTATTGGAAAGGATCACGCAGAAATCTGCGGAATGGAGACGATAATGAAGAATAAGATCGAATTTTATGGCACCTTGGGAAGTGCTTGTGAGAGTGAGAAAACATTGGAAGAAATGTTTCGTACCGGTATGACGGGAGTGCGGGTGAATCTGTCGCATCAGGATCTGGATGATCGAGAGGAATGGCTGGAGAATATGCGCCGTGCTGCAAAACGGTGTGACATAAAACCGGAGCTTTTAGTAGATCTGCAGGGACCGGAGCTTCGAATTGGTAAGCTGAAGAAGCCTATTATCCTGGAGGAGGGCAAAAAGGTTATTCTTGGAAAGGGTGGTATTAAGCTTTCCAAGCAGATCAGAACATCATTGGAAAAGGGACAGGAAATTCTGGTGGATGATGGCAAGCTTCTGTTGAAGGTCAAAAAGGCAAAAGAAAATTATGCAGAATGTATTGTTGTGCGCGGCGGTGTTCTGAAATCCAAGAAAAGTATCACAATTCCCGGATTGGAGTTGGAGCTGCCGACTTTGACAAAGGCAGATATGGCCAATATTCATAATGCTCAGGAAGCAGGAGTGACCGGTGTAATGCTTCCGTTTGTGCGTGGAGCACAGGATGTAATTAATTTGAGAAAGACGCTGCAGGCAGAAGGTGTGGGAGATATCCGGATCTTTGCCAAGATTGAAAATCTGGCGGGCTACGAGGCGGTTGATGAGATCATTCCGGAGAGTGATATGATCGTGATCGCCAGAGGAGATCTTGGAATGGCAGTTCCCCTTTGGGAGCTTCCGGCGATCCAGAAGGATATCAGTGAACGATGCAAAAAAGCAGGCAAACCGTTTATGGTAGTGACACAGCTTCTTCATTCTATGGAGGAGGCAATGGTGCCAACCAGAGCGGAGGTATCGGATATTTATAATGCAGTGTTGGATGGTGCAGATGCATTGATGCTCACAGGAGAAACAGCGGCAGGAAATTATCCGGGCATTGCAATGGGCTATCTGGTACAGACGGCGAATCAGGCATTACAGAAGCGCAAATAAAATTTGGTGACGGTGAATCAGTAAACGGATAGTTCCCGGAGCTGACAGCATCGCAGATCGCAATATTGTTTTTGAAAGGCTGGTTTTTATATGGCGGGATCGGTAGAGCATCTGGCAGTGACGATAGAACTGCTTCATATAGATAAAGCGGCTGATGGCAGCTTACTCCAATTAAAAGATCCGGTTCATTTTGTATTGGGAAATCTGGCACCGGATGGAATTATGTCCCGGAAAGGGTACACACGTCCCATGAAAATGCATACACATTTCCGTGATGGAATACCGGACCGGGAGTTTACTGCTCCGTCCAACCTACAGCTTTTTCATCAGAGAATACGGCAGTTTTCGAGGAAAATGTTGTCTGATCCGTCTTTGGACAGAGATTTATATCTTGGTTATATTACTCATATTCTGACAGATGAGATCTTTATGAAAACAGTGCGGCCGGAGTTTATGGAAAAGATTGCCGTGCGGGGTCTGACCGACCGGGATGCAGAGACCTTTGAGCATTTTACTTATGATGTAAATCAGATTGATTTCCGGCTGGGCGTGGAATATCCGGGGATGGATGAAATGAGGAGATGCCTGCTTTGTGAGGATCAATGCAGTATCCGGGAAACGGCAGCATTCGATATGATCACATCACAGGAGCTGGCAGATAGCAGAAAATGGGTTCGCCAATTCTTTTTTGACCAGGCTCCGGTGCCGGAACAGCCGGTATATTACACCTATGAAAGAGCATTGCGTTTTATACAGGAGGCGTCATTATTCATAAAAGACAGGTTGCCGGAATATATTAGATTCGAGTAACGAAACAAGCATGGACGCTGGAAAATATCTGATATATTTTGTTGATATATGAAGTTGAAGCAGAAATGACAGAAGGAAAACGAATGGTACAGCAAAGAAGGAAAGTTCGCTCAACACGAAAAAAAACAAATAAACAGAAAATGAGGCGCCGGCTATGGCTTTTACTTACATTGTCGGTGCTTTTTTTGGTATGTATTATTTATGACTGTCACCGAAAGGGACTCTTTCAGAAGGAATGGAAAGAGCTTACGCATCAACCGTCGGAAACGAAGAAGGTTACCGCCAAAAAGGATCAGGATAAGATCCGTGTTCTTCTGACAAACGATGCAATGAACAGTATTTATCATGATACCATTCAGATTCGTGGAACAGGGGAGCTCGTGGTATCACAAAATGGAAGAAAAAAATGTTATGCAAAAGGGCAGACGGTAACCTTTGCAGCAAGGGGACGTCATCATATCGGGAATAAGGTTGACATTTCCTGTTCCAAAGGAAGAATAAATGTCGTTTCGATCACAAGATCGGGCAAAAATCCGGTATATCGTGGAACGATGAAGATTGTAAAGAAAAAGCAGGGCCTGCTTTTAGTCAATACATTGACATTGCGGGAATATTTGTATGGAGTTGTGCCAAGTGAAATGCCGTCCTCATACCCTATGGAGGCATTAAAGGCGCAGGCGGTCTGTGCCCGCTCCTTTGCCTGGAGACAGATGCGTTCCAACAGCTATAAAGCGTATGGTGCAGATGTGGATGATACCACGTCTTTTCAGGTGTATCATATGTCCGGAGAAGATGCACGCACCAGAAAAGCGGTCAGGTCAACTGCCGGGAAAATGGTATATTCCGGCAATAAGGTCATCACCACATATTATTATTCTACATCCTGGGGATACAGTGCATCCGAGCAGGAAGCCTGGGGTGGAAATGCCGGGCAGAATTATCCGATCCGTTTTCAGAGAGCTGGAAAGACTCCGGGACAGAGCCTGCTGCAGGAGTCGGGATTTTATGATTTTATTACAAAGGATTCCATAGAGACATATGATTCCGGTTATGACTGGTATCGCTGGCAGGTAAAGCTTCCGGCAGAAACGCTGGGAGCAAAGCTTGGGATTGGTAAGGCGGAAAAGATCAGGATATTGAAACGGGGCAGAAGCGGACTGATTCGCAGCCTTCGGGTCAGCGGGACAAAAGGCCGGGTCACATTAGAAGGTCAGGAAAAGATCAGACAGCAGTTATATCCGGCGGGAACCGAGATCTTGAAAAAGAAATCCGGTGAGAAGGTAGTGCTTTCTATGCTGCCAAGTGCAGCTTTTACCGTTTTGGACGGAACAGAGGATGGAAAAGTTGTATTTACACTGATGGGAGGAGGTCTTGGTCATGGCGTGGGAATGAGCCAGAATGGCGCCGGGGAAATGGCAAGACAGGGGAAAAGCTATAAAGAAATTTTACAGCATTATTACAGTCATTGTGGGGTTCGGTAATATCAGTTGAAAAAACGACGGACCATTTCATTTAACCAGCCACCAAAGAAGAGGATATACATACAGGCATAAAGCCATACCATTAGCAGGGCGATGGTGGTCATGGCTCCGTAGATGGAGGAATAATTACTGATGTGATCCACATAAAAGGAGTAAAGATAAGAAAAACCAAGCCAACCAATGGTAGCGGTGATCGCACCGGGCAACTGGCTGATAAAAGTAACGCGGCTTGGTGTGATCGTGCTTCCTGCAATCTCATCTGAAGGAACATAGTCTGAGACATAGCCGTGCAGCTTATGATTCGGGATCAGTACATACATACCGGTAAAGAAAAGGAGCATAATGAAAAAACCTGCGGTGGAACGAAAGCTGATAATGGGAAGCAGGATATGGGTCAACAACGGAAAGATTTTGGTGATCCGCAGAAAAAGCTGATTACCAAATACCAGAAGCACAAGAGTTGCAATGATCAGCAGAGCAAAAAGCAAAGTGTAAATCATTGCCCAGAGACGTAGGGTAAAGTATCCTCGTGTTTCGGGAATCTTATACACGGAATTCAGACCGTAGATAATGGAAAGGAAAGACTTTGATCCAAGCCATAAGGCGGCAATAACAGTCACAGGCAGCAAGGATGAGGTCTGTGTTGTATAGATGCCATTAATAATATCTGCCATAAATTTACGAAATGATTCCGGAAGAAATGCCTCCACAGCGGTAATTAAAAGCTCCGGGGATAGTGGCAGACGCTGTAACAGAACCAGCATAAACATGGTAAAAGGAAAAAAAGACAGGATCATCATAAATGCGGCCTGTCCGGCATACGCAGATACCGCTGTATCCAGAAGATTAAAGCCAAGGAGCTTTCCTTTACGGTAAATAACCTGCGGAACTGCTTTTGGTTCTTCATTCCATTGATTTTTTAAGCGGAGAAACATTTCCCGCATCTTATTCAGATTCTCATTTTTTTTCATCTCTTTTCCTCATTTCCCGATGATTCATTACATAGGCATTGTGAAACGATATAGTTTCATCAAAGTGTAAAAATAGTTTAGTTTAAATGGGACAGCTTAAGAGGTAAGCAACTTGTAGTTCCCGGAACGCAGCACCTGATAAAGTGCACGGGTATCTGTGACAGGTATGGAGGTTTCAATGCCGCCCTTTGCCACATCCTCCAGCTCGTGAAAATCACTTCCGGAAGATTGGATCATATGATATTTTTGCGACCATTCTTTGGCAAGCTCATTCTGATTATTGTGCCTTGGATTACCATTGTAGCTCTCGGCACCGTCCAGATAAGCCGGATCAGCCGGAGTACAGTACGTCCGGTAAGGATGTGCCTGTAAAAGAAGGATCTGTTCCTTCTGACAAAGTGCATAAAGCTCCTTCAGAGTCATTTCGTGAAGATCCGGATGCTGCAGGATAAACTTCTCGGTAATGCCATAAAGCAGATAATCATTGGGACTGCCCGGCAGATTCGCCTCTGCTCCCAGAAGAACAGGAAAGCCGATTTTATCTCCGGCAGCCTTAGCAGTCTGGTATCCATTTAAGAAATATTGTGCGTAAGCTTCAGCTGTCTCTGCTCCACTTCGTTCTTGAGCCCATTTACAGTAGTGATCCGTGATCACAATGGCATCATAGCCCGTCTGTTGATACAAAACAGGAATCTGCCCGGCAGAAACATTGGCGCAGGGACTTGCCTCACCGGTATGTGCATGCATCTCTATTTTCATAAGAAAAACCTCGATTTCTGTGAAATTCGTCTATCAGCGTTATCCTATCATTTTATGGAGAGCTTGTCAAAAATATGCGGAAAATATATACTATAGATAAAGCGGAGATCCGGGAGAAGGAATCCGCATATTATCAAAAAATATAGTTGCAGAGCATCTGCAGAATGGAGGAATATTATGCATAGTTTTCAGTCATTTACAGCCGATATGATGGAATGCAGTCCATTTGATAAGATCGGAAAGGAATGGATGCTGGTAACAGCAGGAAATGAGGAGAAGGTAAATACCATGACAGCTTCCTGGGGTGGCATGGGGGTTATGTGGGGGAAAAATGCTGCTTTTATTGTAATTCGTCAAAGCCGCTATACAAAAGAGTTTATTGATAAAGAGGGAACCTTTTCCTTGTCATTTCTGGGAGAGAAGCATCGCAATATGCTCAAATATCTGGGAACGGTGTCCGGACGCACAGAGGATAAGATTAAAGAAGCAGGCGTAGAGATCAATTATCAGAATGGTGTTCCATATGTGGATCAGGCGAATCTCGTATTGATCTGCCGAGCCATGTCTGCTACAGAACTTAAGCCGGAGGAGTTTCTTGATTCGGAGATTGATGAAAAATGGTATGCAGACAAAGATTATCATACCTTATATATTGCGGAGATCACAGATTTTCTGGCGCGGTAATTGTGTTCAAACAGTGAAGAAAATATGGCAGAAATCCGGCATTTTTATGTCACAAAAGGGGCAGATGTGTTGATTGAATAAATCTATTTCAAATAGAAAAAATAACGCCGCACAAAATATAGTTTAATGCCGATTTTTCCGCTATTTTCCACGGATTTTGCACTCGCAATTATTGACAGGAAAATATGAGTGTGCTATTATGGATTTGCAAATTTATATACTTATTAAGGAGGCAATATTATGAGATTATCAAATGTAGCAAAAAGAGTATTTTCTGTTGCATTAGCAGCAACTGTTGCAGCTTCTTCTATTGTTGCTGTACCACAGGTTTCCAAGAAGGCTGACGCTGCATCCAGCGCAACTGCATATCTTTGCTTCGCAAGCAAGAGCTATAATGGTGTACTTTCTAACCACGACGACTCAAACCGCAGCAAGGGTGTTATGAATGGAAACAAGAAAGCATCCATCAAGGGAATTAAGGTTTCTAACGCAACCATCAAGAAAGGCAGCTTTACTGTAACAGTAACCGCTTCCGGTGCGAAACTGAAATCCTTTGCAAAGGATGGCGGCTGGAACAGCATTTATGTAGACACAAGCCTTGCAGGTAAGGACAAGAAGAAACTCAAAGTAACATCTGCAACATTAAAGATTGACGGTTCTACAGTAAAGACCATCAAGAACCCTACACTTACTCCGGATCCGGGTGTTAAGACCGGCAACACACAGGTAATGGTCGTTAATACTTGGAATAAGTATTCTCAGAAGAAGTACAAAGCAGCAAGCTGCAAGAAGATGCCTAAGAAGAGCATCTCTGTTACAATTTCCGGTACATTAAAATAATACATTTTAATGGGAATCTAAGGTAGATATTTTTGATTGCACTTCTACATTTTGAAGAGCCATATAACAGTGGAGATCATTGTTATATGGCTCTTTTTGAATGGAATAAGAAAATATTCGTTTTTTGTTTCCTGATATTGACATCTGAATTCTGCATAATAGCATACAAAAAATGCAACACTTTCTAACAAAATGTTGCATTTTTGTTTACACAAATTATATCGACAGTAAGTGAGGAATCTTAACCCCTATTATAAAAAATTGTGAAATTAATCTGTTATCTTCTCTATATAGAATGAACAAATGCCGTCCGGTGCGCTTTAAAGATCGATTTTCCGAAAGACATAATCCATATCATCCTGTTCAATTCCAAGATACCGTTTTGTAATCTGATAAGAGGAATGATTGTATATATTCATCAGCATTGCGGGTGGAACGCCCTGCTTCCAGGCGTGATAACCAAAGGTTTTACGCAGGGAATGACAACTGATATGTCCCTCCAGTCCACATCCTTCGGCGGCACGGCGGATAATACGGTAGGCCTGATAACGGCTGATGGCATGTGATGGGTCCGAATGTGTGCAAAACAGGAAATCCTCTTCGTTTCGATCCTTGCGGCACATTACCAGTGCTTCATGCAGGGAATGATTTACGGCGATCATGGTCTTTTTTCCTGTTTTCTGTTCCACAAGACAGATATGTGATCGGTATCGTTTGTTCTGAAAATCGTATACATCATTCCAGCGTAATTTTAATATATCACTGATTCGCAGAGCCGTATTTAATCCCATAATGATCAGCAGATAATTTCGGTACTTCTCCTTTTCTAAATAATAATTCTTGAATTTTTCCAGTTCCCGTTTTCCCCTGATTGGATTTGTAGTTCCCATGTGTCCTCCTTCTGTACAAAAATGCACAACTTATTGATCAATTTACAGCATCATTATACCTTGAATACAACATTTTGTTAGAAATTGTATCTTTTTTTATTTCATTTCTGAAATCCTTTTGGACTTCGCAGATAAAAAGAGATAGAAAGGAGAAGCTTTCCATGCTGAGACTTACAGTAAGCCCGGAGGAATATCTGATGATTGGCGACAACATCAAGATTGTCTTTCTGGGAGGCTCAAAAAATCATCTGCAGATCATGGTGGATGCACCACGGGATGTAGACATTATGCGGAGTGAAGTGTATGAGCGGATGCATCCGGAGGCGGCAGAGCAGAACAGCTACTATGCAGAGCCGGATCCACCGGAAAAATATCGTAAACCAAAACAGCGTAACACCCGCCAGTATGCCGGATAGGCATAAGCGGGACAATTTATACACACACGGCACACGGATGTGCGGTGTTCAAACAAGGAGGTAATTACTATGATAGTACAACACAACATTACAGCAATGAATGCAAACAGAATGCTGGGACTGACTACAGGTTCCCTTGCAAAATCAACCGAGAAGCTTTCTTCCGGTTACCGGATCAACCGTGCGGCAGATGATGCCGCAGGTCTTACAATTTCCGAGAAGATGAGAAAGCAGATCCGTGGTCTGGATCAGGCATCTACCAACGCCGAGGATGGCGTTTCGGCAGTACAGACAGCTGAGGGTGCTTTGACAGAAGTACATTCTATGCTTCAGAGAATGAATGAGCTGGCTGTTCAGGCGTCCAATGGAACAAATTCTGAATCAGACCGTCAAGCTATTCAGGATGAGATTTCTCAGTTGACTACAGAAATTGATCGCGTATCCGAAACAACAAAATTTAACGAGACTTACTTATTAAAGGGGTCTACAGGCGATACAAATAAGTATATGAAAGCACATGATGCTGGTTTTGATGGAACTCTTGTTGACGGAGATAAAAAAGCATCGTTTGAGATGACAGTAAAAGAAGGAGAAAAATTAAAAATCGGAGGTGTAGAGTATGATGTTTATGCCGATGGTTCTGGATTGTCTGATCTTCAGACATCTGTCTCTGGTGCTACTGCTGGTACAAAGATTACTGTTGATGGAACTGAATACACGGTGGTAGATGCTGCAGGAACTGAAACGGGCAATTCTTTACATGCTTCTACAATTAGTGCAAAAATAGCAGTAGGTTCTAAAGTTAAAGTTGGTGCTGCAGATGCTGTCACAGCGGTAGATGATTCTAAGTCAACATCTATTAAGCAAAGTGATGCTATTACAAAAATCACTGAGGAGTTGAAACAGGCAAATTCAATTGGGGCTGTTGATGGAGATGCAATTGTAACTGCAGGTACTGCAGATGCAAATGGTAAAGTAACATTTGAAATTGAAAAAGGTTATGCAACTGTAAAGAATACATTGTCTTTTAATTTGCATGTAGGTGCAGATGCTGATGCTACTAATAAGATTACTGTAGATATTGATTCGATGAGTGCAGCGGGTTTGGGAATTAAAGATATTAATGTTAAGGATACAACAGGAATGGCTGGAACGTATGCAATTGATGCTATTAATGATGCAATTGCAACGGTATCTTCACAGCGTTCCGCTCTTGGTGCTGTACAGAACCGTCTGGAGCATACAATCGCGAACCTGGACAATGTCGTTGAGAACACCACTTCCGCTGAGTCTCGTATCCGTGATACAGATATGGCTGAAGAGATGGTTACATACTCAAAGAACAGTATCCTTCAGCAGGCTGGTCAGTCTATGCTTGCACAGGCTAATCAGGCAAACCAGGGAGTTCTTTCACTTCTCCAGTAATTTGTTGAGAGAGTAAGTTTTTAGCAGGAAAGCGGATTTCTCAAATGTTGCATTTTGAATAATCGCAGATGATTCACCGCTGGTTCGGCATATCCGGATCAGCGGTGTTTTTATGGTAAATACCATATAACATTATATTTTACAATTCCAGACTATTCTCCCTTAATAGGAAGTCGTATATGCTCATAGTTGTAATTCCATATTCATCTCTCGTAATATTTACAACATCCCTGACAACAATGATTTTTTTGAAGGAGTCATTGATATTGATGAGAGAAGCACATTCTTGGATACGTTTTTCATCTGTTGGTATATGGAAAGCGGATTGAATGTAATAGCGTTTGCTGCCAAGATTGGCAATAAAATCAATTTCCAATTGTTTTTTATATTCTTTGCCATCTTCATTTTTTCCACGCTTGTCGACAACACCAACATCAACAGAGTAGCCTCTGCTTCGTAACTCGTTGTAAATGACATTTTCCATAAGATGCGTTTCCTCTACTTGACGGAAACCTAACCGTGCATTTCTCAATCCAACATCTTCAAAATAATATTTTAATGGAGAACCAATGTATTTTCGTCCTTTTACATTATAGCGGTTTGCCTTATGGATGATAAATGCATCCTCCAAATATTCGATATATTGTCGAATCGTATTCAGGCTGATTGTTGATTTAATAGTACTTTGAAAGGTTGCTTCAATTTTTGGAGGATTTGTTAATGAACCAATGGCAGAAGCCAGAATATTCACCAGATCATCTAACTCCTGTGTTTTTTCAATACGATGTCGTTCAATAATGTCTTTCAGATAAGTTTCTGTAAAGAGATTTGTCAGGTAGTTGATTTTTTGTTCCTCGGTTTTCATGGTTACAGTAAGCGGAAGCCCCCCATAGACAATATATTCAGCCCATCCGTGATAAATATCTCCATCATAGGCTTCCATAAATTCCTTGAAGGTCAATGGAAAAATGTGAATTTCGTCGCCTCTTCCACGAAATTCAGTAATAACATCCTTAGACAAAAATTTTGAATTACTTCCAGTCACATAGATATCTGCATTACCAATATGCAATAAAGAATTTAATACTTCTTCAAAATCCTGCAGCATTTGTACTTCATCAAGCAGGATATAATATGGAGCATTATCTGTTATCAGTGACTCGATGTAGTCTAATATCGTGTCAGGCTCCCGATACTTTCTATTTTTACGTTGATCTAATTCAATCGTAATGATATGTGAAGCAGGGATGTCCTGCTTTAATAAGTAATTTTGAAAAATGTGAAATAAAAGGTAACTTTTTCCGCATCTTCTGATACCGGTTATCACTTTTACCATTCCATTGTGCATGCGGTTGATTAAATCGTTTAGGTATTTATCTCTTTTGATATCCATTAGGCATCCTCCTATATTGAATATTTTATACGGTTTCGGACAAATTATTCAATATCATTATACACACAAAAAAATAAAAATACAAATTATATTGAACAGTAATTACATAAATGTAAAAAAAGTTCAATGTAAAATGATAATAATAGTATTGAAATTTTGATCATTTTAGCATAAATCCGAGACATATAACTGTCCGATCATTTCATGAAACAGACCGTTAGAAAATGTGTCCTAATTTACAAAATTTTCCTGTAAAAAGTCTGTTTATATAACAGATACAGGGACTTGTTCGGACACAGAAAGGAGAAGCTTTCCATGCTGAGACTGACAGTAAGCCCGGAGGAATATCTGATGATTGGTGACAATATCAAGATCGTCTTTCTGGGAGGTTCTAAAAATCATCTGCAGATCATGGTGGATGCACCACGGGATGTAGACATTATGCGGAGTGAAGTGTATGAGCGGATGCATCCGGAGGCGGCAGAGCAGAACAGCTACTATGCAGAGCCGGATCCACCGGAAAAATATCGTAAACCAAAACAGCGTAACACCCGCCAGTATGCCGGATAGGCATAAGCGGGACAATTTATACACACACGGCACACGGATGTGCGGTGTTCAAACAAGGAGGTAATTACTATGATAGTACAACACAACATTACAGCAATGAATGCAAACAGAATGCTGGGACTGACTACAGGTTCCCTTGCAAAATCAACCGAGAAGCTTTCTTCCGGTTACCGGATCAACCGTGCAGCAGATGATGCCGCAGGTCTTTCTATTTCTGAGAAGATGAGAAAGCAGATCCGTGGTCTGGATCGTGCATCAACCAATGCTGAGGATGGTATCTCAGCAGTACAGACAGCCGAGGGTGCTCTGACAGAAGTGCACAGTATGCTTCAGAGAATGAACGAGCTGGCAGTACAGGCATCCAATGGAACAATGTCTGCAGATGATCGTCAGGCAGTGCAGGATGAGATTGACAAGCTGGTTGATGAGGTGGATCGTGTAGCAGAGACTACAAAGTTTAATGAAACGTATCTGTTAAAGGGAGATCCTGAGTCTAAAACAACGACATATGAGGCAAAATATAAGAATCCATTAAAGAATACGGTATCACAGATTGCAAATAAGGATACATATGCCACTGGTGATTCTAATACTCTTACGGCAGCTGATATTGATAAGTATGTAGAAGTCGATGAAACTGGAAAGCTTAAGTACAAAGAAGGAAAAGTGTTGTATAAAAAAGCAGGAACACCAGGAACGGCAGTAGGACAACAGGAGAATATAAGACAAAGTTGTATCAGAAGACAGGACCAACGGATACAACGGCCTCAGAAATAGGAGCAGATTATATTGACAAATACGTTAATGTAACTGCTACAGCAGCCATTGACATTATTGGTAAGGCTATTAGTGAGGTTTCTTCACAGCGTTCCGCTCTTGGTGCAACACAGAACCGTCTGGAGCATACAATCGCGAACCTGGATAATGTCGTTGAGAACACTACTTCCGCTGAGTCACGTATCCGTGATACAGATATGGCTGAAGAGATGGTGGCATACTCAAAGAACAGTATCCTTCAGCAGGCTGGTCAGTCTATGCTTGCACAGGCAAATCAGGCAAATCAGGGAGTTCTTTCTCTTCTCCAGTAATTTAATTATTGAGAGAGTAGGTTTTTAGCAGGAAAACTGCTTTTCAAATGTTGCATTTTGAATAGTTGCAGATGATTTACCGCTGGTTCGGCATATCCGGATCAGCGGTTGTTTTTATAAATACATGTTGCTATAAATATTTCTTAAACTCGGTGGTTGTTATTTTGAGGATCCCGGCGGCCGTATCGACTGTAATTGAACCGGATTTTACAAGAGTAACAAGAACTTCGATTCGCCCCTCAATTCGCCCCTCGATTCGCCCTTCGTTACGTCCTTTATCCTCTAATCTTTGAGCAACATCACACATAGTTCTCACCTGTCCTTTCTCATTGGAAAATGTTGATATTTTTTCGTAGCGGTTATCACCACTCATAACTAAAAATGCGTACAGGCATATATTTGTCTGGATTTGTTTGATTCTCAAAGCCAATCAATGCAATTTTTATATTTCCATCTGTCCATGATTTCAGTATGCCTCTTTTCTGCTCGTGAAGCCGGTCGTTACCCGACTTATATTGGGAGAGGGTTCTTTCATTTTTTAAGGAATCAGGGGAGACCATTTGCTCTCCCTGAAATAACAGGACATTTGCAATATCTGCAAACACATCATTATAATCTGCCAAAATCTTTTCTGTAATGTCTTTTGCTCCCAAGTAAACTCCTTTCTTTCGAAACAGTATAATATCCTTGAAAGCTTTCAATTTATTATATGCTATACATTTCGAAAAACAATGATCATGTGTACTGTGTTGATATACCTTTTGGATTTTGTGGTAAAAAATAATAGAAATTTTGAAAAATAGATCGTATACGATTTTCTAAGATTGTAGCATGCATACAATAGAGTGTCGAGAGGTAAAATAAATTTCTGCATTGTGCCGAAAATATAGGGAGAAATTCAGCATAATGACATAAAAATGCCGCTTCCCACACGACATTTTCTGAAAATGAAGGCTTGTAGTAGAAAGTAAAAAAATATGGCCAGACAATTATCTGGTCATATTTTTTAAGTCCTCGATCAGTTCCAAATCTTCCGGGTTGATCTTGAGATTGGTAGAAATATTTTGTCCTTCCGGTGTAGTAATATTGATCTCAAGAATCGTTCCTTCTCTCAGAACATTATTATTCACAGCGGCTTGTAAAAACATTGGAAATTTTGGATGGGAAGCCGTAAATTTTTCCCATGAGCTTTTTAAACGAAATATCATAGCTGGATTGATCATTGGTAAATTCCTCGTCTTTCTATTGTACATATTCGTTCGGAATAAAATATTGTGTTCCGGATCTTCTGATATGTGCTGGTAAGTAGTTTAACACAGTATGCAAAATAATCAAGTGGTTTGAAAGAAAAATTCAAGGAATCGAAAATTTATAGAATTAAAATCTTCAGAACGAGATTTCAGCGCCGTACAGAAAGAGCAGTTTCGGTTGTAATCAAGACAGGTGTGTTATAAAATAGAATCGGAACTAATGTGGTAGCTTTGGGGCTGTGAAGCAAAGCTTGTAGATGCGTTAGGTGATAATGTCGGATTAGTATAGAATATAGTCAGGAAAGCAGGAAGAAAATGAAAAGAATCCTATTTTTTATCAAAAAAGAAACCGTTTTAGTCGTTGCTATTTTATTAGCTGTAATTTCTATGATATTTATTCCACCGGATCAGCAATATCCGGAATATATTGATTTTCGGACACTTGGTATTCTTTTTGGATTGATGACCTGTGTGGCAGGGGTACAGCAGCTGGGAGTATTTGATCGTCTTGCCGGGATGCTGTTGCGGAAAGTATCCGGCAGAATGGCGATTAATTCTGTTTTAGTAATGCTTTGCTTTTTTTCTTCCATGCTGCTCACAAATGATGTGGCATTGATTACGTTTGTTCCATTTTCCTTGATACTTCTTCAAAGAAAAAAAGAACTATTTGATGAAAAATGGATTCTTCGGATTGTGGTGATGCAGACCATTGCGGCCAATTTGGGGAGCATGCTGACCCCCATTGGCAATCCGCAAAATTTGTATCTGTTTGGATTGGCACAGATGAGAATTGAAAAATTTATATTGCTTATGCTGCCATATTCTGTGATGGCGTTTTTGGTGCTTATAATATGGATCATACTGGCATCCGGCATTAGCCGGATATATGCAAGGGATGATCAAAAACAAGACCAGACAACGATAAAGAATATACAAGATAATAAAATTACTTTCAGTAAAGAGGATGGGAGACATCAATTATCCGAGGAAAAACACTCTGAAAAATCGATATCTTTTTCGTGGAAATTATGGTGTTATTGTGTGCTATTTCTTCTGGGACTCCTTGTTGTGGGAAGGGTTCTTCCATGGTCTGTTTTCGCTGTGTTTGTTTTGGTATTTACATTCGCAGCTGATAGGAAGACATTAATGAAAGTAGATTATTCGCTTCTTGGAACCTTTGCGGCGTTATTTATTTTTATTGGAAATTTAGGGAGGATAGAAGTATTTCGACAGTTTTTGGAAAGAATGATCCGCGGAAGAGAAATGGTTACTTCTGTGCTTGCCAGTCAGGTGATGAGTAATGTGCCTGCAGCAATTCTCCTGTCCGGATTTACGGACGCAATTCCCAATCTGATCGTGGGCACGAATATCGGAGGACTGGGAACATTGATTGCATCAATGGCAAGTCTGATCAGTTTTAAATATATTGCCAGAGAATACCCTGCACAAAAGGGAAGATATTTTTGCATGTTTACATTGGCCAATGTATTCTTTTTGCTTGTGATGTTGATAGTATACCTCGTCTTTCTATCACCTGTGTTCGTCAAAATAAAACAATTTGTCTTAGCATTCTGATATGTGTTGGAAGATAGTTTGACACAGTATGATCAGGGCATTCCAAAATTTCAGCTGCACATAGGAGGAGCAATTTCGGTTGTAATAAAGAGAGGGGTGTTATAAAATAGAACCAGTACAGATATGGAAAATGGTACAGAATATGTCAGGAAAGCAGGCGGAACAATGATACAGGATATATTACCTCAAAAGCTTTATAATACATTTGTCAGAAAGGAGCCTTCGCCGGACAGCAGGATCTTAAGCTTCCGGGAGGGGGGAGCATTATACCGGGAGCAGGATGGAGAGCTTACGTTTCTTACCTTTCGTCAGGTGAAGGAATATTACAAGAAGAAGGAACAGGAGCTTCCGAAGGCTGTTTTTCTATTTTCTGTAGATACACAGGATTATTTTTTGATGGATCTGGGCGAAGCTGTGATGGAAGGTTACAGATATCATAAAATGTTTGAAACCCGCCGGTTGTTTCCAAAGGAAAATGTTCTGGCAGCTGCGACAGGCTGGCACTTATATGTGTGGTACCGGGATGATCAATATTGTGGACGGTGTGCCCATAAAATGGTACACGATGAAACCCTTCGGATGATGAAGTGTCCGGATTGTGGCAATATGGTATTTCCGAAGATTGCACCGGCAGTGATCGTGGGGGTGACAGATGGAGACCGGATTCTGATGACCAAATATGCAGACAGAGAATATAAGAAATATGCGTTGATCGCAGGTTTTACGGAAATTGGAGAGACAGCGGAGCAGACGGTGGAGCGGGAAGTCATGGAGGAGGTAGGACTTTCGGTAGAAAATATCCGTTATTACAAAAGCCAGCCCTGGGGATATGACAGTAATCTTTTGCTGGGTTATTTTTGTGATCTGGCACAGAAGAGGGAGATTCATCTGGATGAGACGGAGCTTTCTCTTGCAGAGTGGGTGGATTACCGGGATATTCCGGATGATCCGGAGGGATTAAGTCTCACCAGAGAAATGATGATCACGTTCCGGGAGCAGAAAAAACGGGAGCACAGTCAGAGATAATAGAACAGGAGATCAACGAGATGACAAATTTTGATTATTATGCACCAACAAAAGTGGTTTTTGGAAAAGGAACAGAGGATCAGGCAGGAGATCTGGTCAGGGAACAGAGAGCTACAAAGGTATTGGTTCATTATGGAAGCGGAAGTGTGAAAAGAAGCGGGTTGCTGGACCGTATTTATCAGTCACTGGAGCAGGCCGGAATCCCTTTTGTGTCATTGGGAGGCGTGGTGCCAAATCCAAGGCTGTCTCTCGTGTACCAGGGAATTGAGCTTTGCAAAAAAGAGCATGTAGATTTTATTCTCGCCGTTGGTGGAGGAAGTGTCATTGATTCCGGCAAGGCAATCGGATATGGTGTGGCAAACGAGGGAGACGTATGGGATTTCTATGAGAGAAAACGTGTGGCTGCAGGGTGCCTGCCCATTGGCGTGGTGCTGACGATTGCGGCTGCCGGTTCAGAAATGAGCAATTCTTCGGTAATCACCAATGAGGATGGATGGCTGAAACGCGGCTATGGAAATGATTGCTGCCGTGCCAGATTTGCTGTGATGGATCCGGAGCTTACAATGACTCTTCCAAAGTATCAGACGGCCAGCGGCTGCGTGGACATTATGATGCATACCATGGAACGTTATTTTAATCAGGAAGAGAATCTGGATCTTACGGATGGATTTAGTGAGCATCTGATCCGGACAGTTATGGAGAATGCACGGATCCTTATGAAGGAGCCGGACAATTATAAAGCAAGAGCAGAGGTGATGTGGGCAGGAAGCCTGTCTCATAATGGTCTGACCGGATGTGGAACGGCAGGCGGGGACTGGGCAAGTCATCAGCTGGAGCACGAGCTGGGCGGTATGTTTGATGTGGCGCATGGTGCGGGACTGTCTGCTGTCTGGGGAAGCTGGGCAAGATATGTTCTGGAGGAAAATCCCGGCAGATTTGCACAGTTTGCTGTCCGTGTAATGGGACAGGAGAAAGGAAAGGATGACACAGAAACAGCACTTCGGGGAATTTGTGCCATGGAGGAGTTTTACCATCAGGTAGAAATGCCGACAAGTCTTTCGGAGCTGGGAATCAATCCGACGGAGGAGCAGCTTCACAGTCTGGCAGAAAAGTGCAGTCATTTTGGAAAACGGACGGTTGGCTGCATTAAAAAGCTGGATCAGGAAGATATGTATCAGATTTATAAAATGGCAATGTAAAGTTTTTTAAATGGATCCGATAAGCAGACAATATCAGCAGGAGAGGGTGGCACAAAACAAATGATAGCATTAAACGATTATTTATATTCGGGGGATACGGTTCTTCGGATATTGCAGAAATACAGCAGCGATCTGGAACAGGAGGCACAGAAAAGTCATAATGAGGTGGATCTGCTTCACTGTGCATTTCTGTCCCAGATTATGGACATGCTGGAACACAATGATTTCCTGACGGCGCAGTCCCAGAAGATACGGGAATTCTACATGTATATGGCAAAGGAATATCCGTTTCTTGCCTTTACGTTTAAAGGAAGGATTAAATCTCTAATCCGTGCGGAGGAGAAATTTAATGGATATATTGTCGAGTACATCTATGATTATTATGAAAAATATCATCAATTTCCGTCGATGGAAGAGATTAAAAAGCGTCTGGATTGTTTTCGGGATCTGATCGCATACCGGGTTGTGATCTCTTTACCACAGTGTCATCTGAAAGAAGGGCAGGATCGGGAAAAGGAGGAGTTGCGATATCTTTATGAGATTGCCAATGTATTGCCATTCTTTATGGAACAGAGAGGTTTCCGGGTAGAATCTGCAAAGGGAGTACGGGCGAGCAGTTCTGATATGTTGAAGGAAGCTGTCCGGCCTTATTACCGGGATTATATATCGAATGAGGGGGAATATGGTTATCGTTCTTTGCATATTACATTTTATGATGATACGGCAAAATGCTATATGGAGGTCCAGCTTCGGACAAAGGCCATGGATGATAACGCAGAGATCGGTCCGGCAAATCATCTGGGATACGAGAAACGGCAGGAAAATGAACGCGCCAGAAGAGATGTCATTCCTGTAGGAGAATGCAGATGTTTTGATGAAGCCTATGAAAGAGGAATGCGTCTGCAGCAGCTGGAGCTTGCAAAACTGGACGTCAATATGTTTTCCGCGACCAATAATAGTCTGATCAATGACGGTTGTGGTTTGTACCGGGGCAGACTAATTCTTCCCTATGAGCATTTATCGCGATTTCAGAGTGATCTGTCATCTTAAGTGTTGCCAATACACGTTAGTGCATAAAAATGTCGTTTTGTGAAAAAGATGACGAGAAATAATGACGAATAACTAAAAATGTGATATCATAAATCTCATGGAAAGGATTATCTGTAGATCAATAAAACGATCATGCAGATATACATAGGAACGAAATCGTTAAAGGAGAAAATATATGAGAAAAAAGAGAATATGGAAAAAGGCGGCAATGTTGTTATCTGCTACTCTTCTTTTAACAGGATGTGGTGCAGGAAAGTCAGGGACACCGGATGATTATGCAACCAATAAGGGCTATGAGGAGGATACTACTCAGAAGGGCAGTTCCGATGGGATTGCCAAGGAGGATATTAAGGTTGGTGTGCTGTATCTTTCTGATCCATCAGAGGGAAGTGGTTATTCTTACACTCACGATCTGGGTGTAAAGGGGATGCAGGAGAATCTTCTGCTGTCGGATGATCAGATCGAACGCAAAATTGTAGATGATTCTGATGAAAAAGCGACAGAGAAAGCTATTGAAGAATGTGTTGCAGATGGCTGCAATATCATATTTACCACAAGCTGGGGATATATGCAGGTGACCGCAGACATGGCAGAGAAGTATCCAGATGTATATTTTTCCCATGGAACAGGTTATATGTCCAATGGCAAGAATTTTAACAACTATTTTGGTCGTATCTATCAGGCAAGATATCTCAGCGGAATCGTAGCCGGTATGAATACAAAGGATAATAAGATTGGCTATGTAGCGGCACAGGACTCCTCAAATTCTGAAGTGACCGGAGGCATTGATGCTTTCGCTATTGGTGTGGAGTCAGTGAATCCGAAGGCGAAGATTTATGTAGATGTAACCAATAGCTGGTATGACGAGAAAAAGGAAAAGAAAGCTTCAGAGCGTTTGTTGAATATGGGGTGTGATGTGATGACACAGCATTGTGATACGCCATATCCTCAGACTCTGGCACAGGAGAAGGGAGTTTACGGTATTGGATACAATTCTGATATGAGCAAGGAGACTCCGGATTCCTGCCTGACCAGTGTCATATGGAACTGGAGTGCATATTATACTTCTGCGGTGAAAAGTATCATTGATGGCACCTGGGATGGAAGCAATTATTACGGTGGTATGGCCGAGGGGCTTGTAAGCATTACAGATCTGGCATCCTTTGCGGCAGAAGGCACGCAGCAGAAGGTAGATGAGGCGACAGCCGAGATCCTTAGTGGGGATAACAATGTATTTGATGGTGTTCTTGTGACCAATACAGGCAAAAAGATCGGCAAAAAGGGAAAGACTCTGGATGATGCAACGATCACAGGAAAGATCAACTGGTATTACCGCAATGTTGTTGTATTAAAATAACTGAAACTTCCCACACCAAATAAAAAATGGAGGTCTTGTATGAAATTTACATTACGAAAAAAGATTATTTTAAGCGCAATTTTACCTCTTCTTTTACTGGGAGCCAGTATTATCATTATTGCGGCGACGATCGTAAAGGGTTCTATCATCAGTAAGGTAGAGGAGTCCCTGAAGGGAACGGCAGTAGCTACTGAGGCAGCATATGACCAGAATGCAGGCTCGTATCTCAAGGCAGAGAATGGTGCTATCTGGAAGGGAAGCTACAACATATCACAGTCGGAGACTCTGGTGGACACGATTAAAGAGGAGTCCGGTATGGATGTGACCTTCTTTTATGGCTCTGACCGGATTATGACATCGGCAAAGGATAAGGACGGCAACCGTCTGCTGGGCAGTCCGGCAGGAGATAAAATTAAAAAAAGAGTGCTGGAACAGGGCAAAGAATATTTTAGTGATAACATTTCCATAGATGGAACGATTTATTACGGCTACTATGTGCCGGTTTATCAGGATGGTTCCAAGGATGCACCCGTTGGAATGGTTTTTGCAGGTCAGGAAAAGCAGAAAACATTTCGCAGTGTCCTTAAGATCATCAATACCATCGTGGCTATGGTAGTGATCATTATGGTGATCTGCAGTATTGCAGTGGGCATCAGTGCCAACTCTATTACCAGAGCATTAAATAAGAGTATTGCAGAGGTTTTAGAAGTATCCTCCGGTAATCTGAATGTAAGACAGAACAGGAAGCTTCTCCGCAGAAAGGATGAGATTGGCAACCTGTCCAGAGCGGTTCACAGTCTGCAGGAGGAATTATGCAAGATTATTGGAGACATTAAAGATAGTACCGACACACTTCTGGATGCCTCCAATACATTGGAGGAGACGTCCCAGGATACTCATAACAGTATCGGAGAGGTGAATCACGCTATGGACACCATTACCGGTGGAGCAAACCGGCAGGCGGAGGATGTGGGGCGTGCTTCTGACAATGTGCGGGATATGGGAGAGTTGATCATTCAGACCGGAAAGGAAGCGGACTCACTGGAGAGCAGTGCGGACAGCATGAAGGGAGCCAGTGACAAAACGGCTGTGACCATTGATGAGCTTCGCGGTATTAGTGAAGATGTGAAGCGGGCGGTATCTGAGATTGCAGAGCAGACTACACAGACCAACAGCTCGGCACAGAGCATCCGGGAGGCATCCCAGTTTATTTCGGAGATCGCCGAGGAAACCAATTTGTTGTCCTTAAATGCCAGTATTGAGGCAGCCCGTGCCGGTGAGGCAGGAAGAGGTTTTGCTGTGGTTGCATCCCAGATTCAGAAGCTGGCAGAGCAGTCCAACGCAGCCAGTGGCAATATTGAGGAGATCGTGAATACTCTTCTGATAAATTCTGAACGGGTTGTTGCAACGATGGCGCAGACACAGGAGGTCATTGACCGGCAGAATGAATATATTGCCAACACAGAGCAGAGTGTGGAAAGTGTAATGAAGGAAATTGAAATTTCCATCGAGTATATCCGGAATATTGGACAGAGTATGAAAAAGCTGGAGAATGCCAGAGCAGAGATCATACAGAGAATTGATGCAATGTCTGAGATCGCGCAGAGTAATGTTTCCGGTACTTCCCAGACCAGTATGGCACTTCAGGCGATGGAGGAAAGTTTTAAGAATATTGAGACTTCTACGGAAAATCTCAGAAATACGGCAGATATGCTGGTACAGAATATAGGACATTTTGCAATGTAGCCATTATTCAGGCGGTTTCGTGAGATTTGGTAGATTTTAGAGTAAATTAGCAGAACAATCTGAAAAAGTTGTCATATACTGTACTATACTTTCATAGTAAAGGATGGGAAACGATATGGCACGATTTACAAATCAGGCGTAGCTGCGGTATGGAAATGCCGTGACAAATTCCAACATTGCAGTGGGTGAGATCCTTGAGGTTCTTTCTGCAACAAAAACGGCTGTCAGAGCGACCTATGGGCAGAATGACAATGTCACATATATTGTGAGCATTGTCAATTCCGGAACGACTCCGGTCACAGGTCTTACGCTGACGGACAATTTAGGAGCGTATCCTTTTGGGACAGGAGAACTGGTTCCATTAACCTATGTTGCCGGAACGATCAATTATTATGTCAATGGTACCCTGCAGACAACGCCGACAGTAACCGCAGGCCCGCCGATGACTGTCACCGGGATCAATGTTCCGGCAGGAGGAAATGCTACGATCATTTACGAAGCATCAGTCAATCAGAATGCTCCGTTGGCAGTGGAATCTGAGATCACCAATACGGCGACGATCACCGGAGGAGGGATCACTCCGATCAGGGTGACGGAAACGATTGGTGCTGCCAGTGCACCAAACCTGAATATTACCAAATCAGTCAGCCCGGTACCGGTGACGGAAAACGGTACGCTGACGTATACTTTTGTAATCCAGAATTTTGGCAATGCGGCAGCCAATGCAGCGACCGGGGCAGTGATCACAGATACCTTTGATCCCGTTTTGTCAAATCTGACCGTAACCTTTAACGGAACGGCATGGACAGATCCGACGGAGTACACCTATGATGAGACCACAGGAGTATTTGCGACGGCAGCGGGAGGGATTACGGTACCGGCAGCCACTTATACCCAGGATCCGGTCAGTGGAGCATGGGTCGCAAATCCGGGAGTCAGCACGCTGGTGGTCACAGGCACTATTTAAAAATAACCGGATTAGGAAAAGACTAGGATGAAAGTTTTCTACAGGAGTAGTCGTGCGTTCATTGACGCGACAGAGTCCCTGTGCTAAGATGAAACTGGAATGTAGTGAGGATCAGATGGAATTGCAGACTGCAGACCATCTGGTCCTTTTTGGGTGTATAGACAACAGAAAAATATTGTGCCAGTGCCACTGGATTTGCAGTAGAAAGGAAAGCAGGATCATGATGGAATTAGATGTAGAGAACAGCTATTATGGACAAAAAGCCAAAAAATTATTTCTGGAGGGATATAACTGCAGCCAGTCTGTTTTTCTGGCGTTCGAAGATAAATATGATATGGATCACAGCATGGCTATGAGGTTAAGTTCTTCTTTTGGAGGAGGTATGGGCAGACTGCGGGAGGTATGTGGTGCCGTGTCCGGCATGTTTATGGTTGCAGGCCTGTTATACGGATATGATGAGCCGAAGAATTTTGAGGCAAAATCAGAGCATTATGCAAGAATTCAGGAGCTGGCGGGCGAGTATAGGGAGCGCAACGGCTCTATTGTGTGCCGGGAGATTCTGGGGCTGGGAAAAGGTAAGGATGATCCGGTGCCATCCAGACGGACAAAGGAGTATTATCAAAAACGGCCATGTCCGGATCTGGTGGCGATGGCAGCAGCGATTATGGAGGAATATATCCGGGAGAATCCGTTAGAAGGATAAAGCTGCAGATTTGTCGGTTGTGAATTTCTAAAGGAGCATGGAATATTATGAAAAAAATAGTGATCGTGGAGGATGAGAAGGTGATCCGGGAGGAGTTGTATGCTCTTCTGGAAAATGCGGGATATGGGCCTGTGGCTGTGACCGATTTTGCCCATACGGTATCGGAGATACTAAACAGTGGTGCAGATCTGGTACTTCTTGATATCAATATTCCTAAAATGAATGGAGAACAGGTGCTGCGGGAAATCCGCCAGAAGTCGGAAATACCGGTGATTATGGTGACAAGCCGCACGGAAGAGCTGGATGAGGTGCTTTCTATGAGCTATGGTGCGGATGATTATATTACGAAGCCCTATAATCCAACGATCCTTTTGCTGCGGGTTCAGGCGATTCTCAAGCGGACAGAAAATACCGGGGCGGATCTGTACCATTATCGGGACATTGAGATCCGGCAGGCCAAGGGTGTCCTGAATCGTGGACAGGATCAGATGGTCCTTACGAAAAATGAAATGCTGATCTTTATGGTTCTGTTTCATCATCAGGGGGAGATCGTATCGAGGGATGATCTGATGACCGAATTATGGGACAATAGTGAATATATCAGTGACAATGCCCTGACGGTGAATATCAGCAGGCTCCGGGCAAAGCTGGAGCAGATGGGGTATCCTGATGTGATAGAAACCAGAAAAAAACAGGGGTATGTATTAGTGTAGACGTTCAGAAAGGAATTCAGGTCGATTATGAATTGGAAACGTTATTTACAGGATAAACGAGTAGAGATCCTTATATTTATGGTGGGGGTGATCATAGAAGCGGTCTTTCTGGCGGCATGTCAGGTGGAAACGGAGCTGTTTCTGGTGGCTGTATTGGTGCCTCTGGTGGCGTGGCTTTTTTGTCTGCTTTATGATTATTACCGTAAAAACTCCTTTTACCGGAGGCTTTTTCAAAATCTGGACCGGATGGATCAGAAATATCTGGTGTTAGAGACATTGGAAAGCCCCCGGTTTTATGATGGAGAACTTTTGAAGGAGGCACTGTATGAAGCCAACAAATCCATGACGGAGCATGTTAATGAAAGCCGCAGAGTGATGCGGGAGTTTAAAGATTTTATTGAAATGTGGGTTCATCAGGTAAAGCTTCCTGTGGCAAGTCTCCTGCTTTTGTGCCACAATCATCCGGATGGAAACAACAAAAAATACATGGAGCAGCTTCGACGCATCGACCGTTATACGGAGCAGGTACTGTATTATACCAGAGCGGAGCATGCGGAGAAGGACTATCTGATCCAGGAGTGTTCTCTGGCAGGGATCATTCATCATATTGCCATGAAAAATAAAGACGATCTGCTGGAAAATAAAGTGGAATTTCAGGTAGAAAATTGTGATCTGTCTGTGGTGACCGATGAAAAATGGATGGAATTTGTGCTGGATCAGATTGTCAATAACAGTATAAAATACAGGCGTAAAGAAGGAGCCAGGATAAGGATTACTGCCCGGAAAGATAACAGACAGACAATATTATCCGTGTGGGATAATGGAATTGGCATTGCATCCGGTGATCTGCCGCGGTTATTTGAAAAGTCCTTTACCGGCAGCAATGGACGTATTTTTCATCATATGGAGGAAAAATCAACCGGAATGGGTCTTTATATCGCACATAACATGTGCGAAAAGCTGGGTCATAAGATCAAAGTGGAGTCGGAGGAAGGAGAATATACCCGGATCAATATTACATTTTTGTAATGTACAGTCAGTTTGAAAAAACGACAGAAACCGGATTCCCCGATACAATAAGGAAAACATGAAAGGGGAAATAAAATGGACAAAACATTACAGGTAGAACATTTGGAAAAGTATTATGGAAGCAGGTCAAGTCTCACCAAGGCAATTGATGATCTGTCCTTTAATGTGGAGCCGCAGGAGTTTGTGGCGATCATGGGAGCATCCGGAAGTGGAAAGACAACACTTTTGAATTGTATTTCTACGGTAGACAGACCCACAGCAGGCCATATCTTTGTGGACGGAGAGGACATTACGAAGTTAAAAGGAGAGGCGTTAAACCGGTTCCGGAGAGAGCGGTTTGGCTTTATTTTTCAGGATTTTAATTTATTGGATACCCTGACCGCATATGAGAATATTGCGTTGGCATTGTCGATCCAGAATGTAAAGGCGGCAGAGATTGACAAACGTGTTATCAAGGCAGCGAAGGATCTGGATATTGTAAATGTCCTGAGAAAATATCCTTATGAGATGTCCGGTGGACAGAAGCAGCGGGTGGCATCGGCAAGAGCCATTGTGACAGAGCCGAAGCTGATCCTGGCAGATGAGCCTACCGGTGCTCTGGATTCCAAATCCTCCAGGCTTTTGCTGGAGAAGTTCTTATATATGAACCGGGAGCTTCAGGCAACAATCCTGATGGTTACTCACGATTCTTTTTCTGCCAGCTATGCCTCCAGAGTTGTTTTCATTAAGGATGGAAAGCTGTTTCACGAAATTCACCGGGGAGATTCTTCAAAAAAGGAATTTTTCGGACAGATCATTGATGTGCTCACTTTGTTAGGAGGTGACGTCAGCGATGCTCTTTAAGATAGCCTGGAAAAATATGAGAAAAAGTATAAAGGATTATACGATTTATTTTTTTACGATTGTTATTGGTGTGGCAATATTTTATATATTTAATTCGTTAGGCTCCCAGACGGTTATGATGAATGTGTCTGCGGATACCAGAGAGATCATTAAAATGATGACAACGATCATGTCGGGACTCAGTGTGTTTGTTTCCTTTGTACTGGCATTTCTGATCATTTATGCCAATCGTTTTCTGATGAAGCGCCGGAACAGAGAGTTTGGAATTTATCTGACTCTTGGCATGGGAAAACGTAAGGTTTCCGGGATATTGGTGTTAGAGACATTGGTGGTAGGAGCTTTCTCATTGGTGGCAGGTCTTGGAATCGGTATTTTTGCCTCTCAGTTTATGAGCGCCTTTGTGGCAAATATGTTTGATGCGGATATGACCAGATACCGGTTTGTCTTTTCGGGGGATGCCTGCATCAAAACCGTGATCTGCTTTGTGATCATTTATGGAATTGTGATCCTGTTTAATACCATTAATATCAGCCGTTGCAAGCTGATCGATCTGATCTATGCAGGACGCAGATCCGAAAAGCGACCGATGAAAAATCCGTGGATCTGTACGATCATTTTCATCGCGGCAGCGATCGCATTGGGGCGCTGTTATTATCTGGTGGTGAGTGATAAGGTGAATATCTCTCTGGATGGTCTGAAATGGATCCTGGTCACGGGAGTTATGAGTACATTTTTGATCTTCTGGTCGGTATCCGGGCTGCTGCTTCGCATCGTCATGTCTATTAAGAAACTGTATTATAAGGGGCTGAACAGCTTTGTTCTCCGCCAGCTCAGCAGCAAGATCAACACCACGGTATTTTCTATGACCATCATCTGTCTGATGCTTTTTGTGACCATCTGTGTGTTGACCTCGGCCTTTGCCATCAAAAACACCATGACGGAAAATCTTAAAAAAATGGCACCGGCAGATATTGAATTTAAGGTCAATATGAATCTGGATCTTTTTGCCGGAAAAGACGAGAAATACAGCCGGAAGCAGATAGAAAATTCCCATTTTAATGTGGTGCAGAGATATGAAAAGAAGAAGGTGGATCTGAACAAATATTTGAAGGAATCCTGTGAGGTTAAGGTTTACCGCAGCCCGAAACTGACCTTTGCAGAGTTTTGCGGAGATACCATTCAGGACGTTAAGGAACAGTATCCTTTTATGCCTGTAAATACCGGAGAGGATATTGTAACGATCAGTGATTACAACCGGTTAATGGAGCTGTTTGGTGGTAAGAAATACACACTGGCAGAGGATGAATATATGGTTGTCGCCAATTTTGATGGAATCATACCGGCCCGCAATCGGGTGTTGTCACAGGGAAGACAGTTAAATGTGTTTGATAGGAAATTAAAGCCAAAGTATAAGGAATGTCAGGATGGTTTTATGGACATTTCTTCCCAGAAATTAGATATGGGATTTTTGGTGGTGCCGGATGATGTCGTACAGGAAAAATGGATCGCAGAGGATTGTCTGTTTGGAAATTATAAGGCATCTGCCAAACAGGAGGTGCGCAGGCTGGAGGCTGAGCTTCGGAAGCTTCCGCTGAAGAGTACCTGCATTTATGCATCCAAACAGGAGATCGCCGATGCAAGTCTGGGGCTCAGTGCTATGGTGACCTTTATCGGACTTTATCTGGGCATTGTTTTTTTAATTGCGGGAGCAGCCATCCTTGCCCTTAAGGAGCTGTCCGAAAGTGCGGACAATGTGGAACGCTACCGGATGCTCCGTAAGCTTGGAGTGGAAAATCGTATGTTAAACGGTGCACTGTTCCGTCAGATATTCATTTTCTTCCTTTGTCCAATGGTGCTTGCAGTGATTCATTCTTATTTTGGAATGCAGTTTTCTACCAGACTTCTTACTTATGTGGCAGAGAAGGATCAGCTGTTTACGGCGACAATGCTGGCGGCAGCGATTATTGCAGTGCTCTATGGAGGTTATCTGATCATTACCTATTTTAGTAGTAAATCTATTGTCCGGGAATAATCATACCTTCCATAATCTGGAGGATTGCAATGTCCTTTGGACTGGTGCTATAATAGGATTATGAAGGAACGGACTTATATTGCAATTGATCTAAAATCTTTTTATGCATCGGTGGAATGTGTGGAGCGGGGACTTGATCCGCTGACGACAAATCTGGTGGTAGCCGATGCCGGCAGGACAGAGAAAACAATATGTCTGGCGGTCTCGCCATCCCTGAAAAGCTATGGGATATCGGGACGTGCCAGACTTTTTGAGGTGGTTCAGAGAGTAAAGGAGATTAACCGGGAGAGGAGAAGCAGGGCGCCGGGATACCGGCTGGAGGGAAGCTCTGTTCTGGCACAGGAGCTGGAAGAAGATCCGGCTCTTGCAGTGGATTATATTGCAGCTCCGCCGAGAATGGCATATTATATGGAGTACAGCACAAGGATTTATGATATTTACCTGAAGTATGTGGCTCCGGAGGATATGCATGTCTATTCTGTGGATGAAGTATTTATGGATGTTACGGACTATCTGGAGGTGTATCAGAAGACACCAGGGCAGCTGGCAGCAACCATTATACAGGATGTGCTTGAAACGACAGGGATCACGGCGACAGCGGGGATTGGAACGAATCTTTATCTGTGTAAGATTGCGATGGATGTGGAGGCAAAGCATATTGAACCGGATGAGAACGGGGTGCGGATCGCCCGGTTAGATGAAATGAGCTACCGGCGGAACCTGTGGACGCATCAGCCCATTACGGATTTCTGGCGGGTAGGACCGGGATATGCCAGAAAGCTTGCGCAGGCCGGGTTATATACCATGGGAGATGTGGCACGCTGTTCTATTGGAAAAGCCGGCGACTATTATAATGAGGATCTGCTTTACAAGCTGTTTGGGGTGAATGCAGAGCTTCTGATCGATCATGCCTGGGGCTGGGAGCCATGTACCATCGCCCAGATCAAAAGCTATCGGCCGTCAACGAATAGTCTTGGCTCCGGTCAGGTATTGTCTTGCCCATATGACTGGGAAAAGGCACGGCTCGTGGTCAAAGAGATGACAGATCTTCTTGTGCTGGAGCTGGTGGACAAAGGCCTTGTGACGGATCAGATGGTCCTGACGGTAGGTTATGATGTGGACAATCTCCGGCAGGATCAAAAGAAGCGGTACCGCGGGGAGGTGACCACGGACCGTTATGGCCGGAAAATACCAAAGCATGCCCATGGCACCGTTAATCTTGTCAGAAAGACTTCGTCTACCCACCTGATCATGGAGGAGGTTCTGTCATTATATGATGATATTGTCAATGAAAAGCTCATGATCCGGCGGATCAATATTACGGCAAACCGTGTGATCCCTGAGGCAGATGCGGAGCGGGAAACACAGTTTGAGCAGCTCAGTCTGTTTGAGGATGTCAGGCAGGAGGAGCTTCGCAAACAGCAGGAGGAGCAGGAACTTGCCAGAGAGAAGCGGATGCAGCATGCGGTGATTGACATTAAAAAGAAATTTGGCAAAAATGCGATCCTCAAAGGAATGAACCTGGAGGAGGGAGCAACCGCCAGAAACAGGAACAATCAGATTGGAGGGCATCGGGCATGACAGAGTCAGGAGGGGAATCTGCAAAGCTGCAGGAATCATTTCCTTATGAAGATATCGTAAATCTGCCTCATCACCGTTCCGAGACGCATCCCCATATGTCTATGGAGGAGCGGGCAGCACAGTTTTCTTCTTTTGCTGCATTAACCGGACATAAGGAGGCAGTGCAGGAGAAGGCACGCCGTACCAGCAGACGGATGGAGCTGGATGAGGATCAGAAGGCACGGCTGGACGAAAAGCTGCAGGAGCTTTGCAGAGAGGAAGAAGGACGGGAGACAGAATTTACGGTTTTTTATCCCGATGACAAAAAAAGCGGCGGCTCTTATGAAAAGGTATGTGGAGTTCTGAAGCGGATTGATGTCTATGAAAAAGTGATCTGGCTGGAGGATGGAAAAAGCCTTAAAATATCGGATATTATTGACATTCAGTGAGTGGAAAAAGATGTGGGTGTAATTGACGATTTTGTGAAAAAATGATATGATAAATACAAAGAAGGGAGGCGGAAATAATGGAAAAACAATGGATTATTTCAATCAGCAGAGAGTACGGAACAGGTGGACATAAGATTGCAGAAAAGCTTGCTCAGATATTTGACTTTCCGGTTTATGATCGTGAGCTGTTAGATAATGTGTTCGGAGATGAGGCAAATGTAGAGGAGTGGCGTGAGTGCGATGAAATGCCTGCACCATTGGCATTTTCCAAGAAGTTTTCCGGCACAAAGAATTCGTCAGAGTACACACTGGCGAAGCGTCAGTTTAATTATCTGCGAAAGAAAGCCAACGAGGGTGGTTCCTTTGTTGTGGTAGGCCGTTGTTCGGAGTACATTCTGAAGGATTACGCGGGACTGATCCCAATCTTCATTCTGGGAGATGAGGATGTCAAGGTAAAGCAGGTTATGGAGAGCCGCAATTTCACAGAAAAGGAAGCGAAGGCAGCACTTGCCCGCCACAATAGATTGAGAAAGAGATATCACAACAGCTATTGTGAGGGGAAATGGGGAGACTCCAGATGTTATGATATCTGTATCAACAGCAGCCGGTTAGGTTTTGATGGCACGGTGAAGTTCCTGGAGGAGTATATCCGGGAAAGAATGAAACAGGACCAGAACAACAAAAATTAAGTTTTGACATATCAATTATCATTGATTCGTTGTACTTGGAAAAGTATGAGGAGACTGCCGGTTTGTTACTGCTTTGGGCGATAACATTCCGGCAGTCGTTGTATTCGAGCTTTATATAAAGAAAATAGGAGAGAACAGATGACAAAGAAGCAGAGGGCGTTAGAAATCATAGAACGGTTAAAAAAAGAATATCCGGATGCAGCATGTACGCTGGATTATGAAGAGGCATGGAAGCTGCTTGTCAGTGTGCGTCTGGCAGCCCAGTGTACCGACGCCCGTGTTAATGTGATCGTAAAGGGGCTGTTTGAAAAATATCCGGATGTCAATGCACTGGCGGAGGCAGAGGTCAGTGAGATTGAGGAGATTGTGCGTCCCTGCGGACTTGGTAAGAGCAAGGCGAGGGACATCAGTGCCTGTATGAAGATGCTGCGGGATGAGTATGAAGGAAAGGTGCCTGATGATTTTGATGCACTTTTGAAGCTGCCGGGAGTCGGGCGCAAAAGTGCCAATCTGATCATGGGGGATGTCTTTGGCAAGCCCGCCATTGTGACAGATACCCATTGCATCCGCCTGTCCAACCGTATGGGACTGGTAGATGGGATCAAGGAGCCCAGGAAGGTAGAGATGGCATTATGGAAGATCATTCCTCCCGAAGAAGGCAGTGATTTTTGTCATCGTCTGGTGATTCATGGACGTGAGGTATGTACGGCCAGAACGAAACCGTATTGTGACAGGTGCTGTCTGGCAGATATCTGTCCGAAAAAAGGGATAGAATAAAGCTGGGGTTTTGATGAAAGTATAGGAAAGAACAGTGTTGGCAGGGCGATAGAGCAGGTTTTGTATGAAAAGGAGGCGGTCCGGAGTGACGATCAATGAAATTGCAAAGATGGCGGGAGTTTCCAGAGCTACCGTATCAAGATATTTAAATGATGGGTATGTCAGTGAGGAGAAAAAAAAACGGATTGCCGGAGTGATTGCAGAAACCGGTTATATCCCATCTTCTCAGGCACAGATGCTTCGTACCAAAAAAACGGGACTGATCGGAGTGATCATACCGAAGATCAGCTCGGACTCCATCGGCCGTATGGTAGATGGAATCGGAGAGGAGCTGGCAAAGGAAGGATATCAGCTTTTACTGGCATCCACCAACAATAATGAGCGGGAAGAGGTACGCTATCTTCAGACATTCCGGAATAACTATGTGGATGGAGTCATACTGATCGGAACGATCTTCCGAAAGGAACATCGGAAGGCACTGGAGGAGTTGGAGGTGCCGGTGGTGATTCTGGGGCAGCAGTATGAGGGATATGCCTGTGTTTATCAGGATGACTGTCACAGTGCCAGAGACGTGGCGGAGCTTTTGACAAAAAGCTGTCGTCATATTGCATATATTGGTGTTACTCCAAAGGACAAAGCAGTGGGGGCTGCAAGAAAAAAGGGGTTTCAGACTGCATTGTCATCAAAGGGACTGGAGCCGGTGGCAGAGAAGCAGATTGCTTTCCGGATGGAAGAGGGCTATCAGGCGATGAGACAAATTGTGGAAACGATACCATATATAGATGGTGTGTTCTGTGCTACGGATATGATCGCTGCCGGAGTATTACAGTATCTGCGGGAGGCGGGGCTTCAAAGAAAAGTATGTGTGACCGGAATGGGAGATTCCCAGATTGCGACGATCCTGCAGCCATCCCTGAGCACGGTACATTTTCACTATAAATCCAGTGGCAGAGAGGCAGCACGTCTTCTGATCGAAATGCTGCAGAAGAGCGAGGATGTCCGCAAGGAGATCAAAATGGGGTATCAGATCATTGAGCGGGACAGCACAAGGGACATATGATCAGATATTCCGGGGGGTGACAGAAGATTTTTTGACGAATCCGGTAAATGCCTTGTATAAAATTCACAAATAAATTCCACAATAATTATGAAAAATGTCAATATACAACAAATGATGAACTTGTTATAATTTGTTCAAGATGTGAGAACGATATCATATAAAGAAAAAGACATCTAATGAAAAAGGCTTGAAAAACTATAGAATGTATATGCGAGATGGATTTCATATAATCACTCTTGCAGGATTGGAGGGCTTATGGATTATAAGAAAGTAGCACAGCAGGTGCTGGAATGTGTAGGAGGCGGAGAGAACCTTGTTTCTGCAGCACATTGCGCCACCAGACTTCGTATGGTGATCGCAGACAATGGAAAGTGCAGCAAGGAGAAGCTGGAGCAGATTGATGGGGTGAAGGGAGTATTTGAAGCTTCCGGACAGCTTCAGGTTATTTTTGGCACAGGCGTTGTGAATAAAGTGTTTGAGGAGTTTGCGCCGTTAGCAGGCATTGATGTGGCAAGTACGAAAGATGATGTCAAGAAAGCGGCGGCATCAAAGCAGAATTGGTTTTTCCGGGCGATCAAGAGCCTTGGGGATATCTTCGTACCGATCATCCCGGCAATCGTTGCCAGCGGATTGTTGATGGGACTTCTGGAGGGTTTGTGCAATGTGTATCCGGCGATGGCACAGTCAAGCACCTATACGATCATTCATCTGTTTAGTAACGCGGCATTTGTTTTTCTGCCGATCCTGATCGCTATCAGTGCAGCAAAGACCTTTGGCGGAAATATTTTTCTGGGAGCAGTCATTGGTATGATCATGATCCACACTGATCTGATGAATGCCTGGTCTGTGGCAGGAGCAACGGATATTCCTACAGCTTCTGTGTGGTTTGGATTATATGATATTAAGCTGGTGGGATATCAGGGACATGTCATTCCGGTTGTTATCGCCGTGTGGCTGATGTCTGCGATTGAGAAGAAGCTTCATAAGATTGTACCGGAGATCATTGATCTCTTTGTAACACCGCTAGTGACGGTTCTGGTGACAGGCTATGTAACACTGACCATTATCGGTCCGGTATTTGTTGTGGTAGAAAATGGTGTACTGGATGGGGCAAAATGGCTGATCACACTGCCGTTTGGAATTGGGGCTGCTATCGCCGGAGCGGCATATGCACCGACCGTTGTGGCAGGAGTACATCATATGTATAATGCTTTAGAGGCGGGGCTGTTAAGTGCCGAGGGCGTCAATACATGGATGCCGATCGCAACAGCGGCAAATGTGGCACAAGGTGCTGCGGCATTGGCATTATCCTTAAAGACAAAGAATCAGAAAACCCGTTCCGTTGCATTGCCGGCATCATTATCTGCATTCCTGGGAATTACGGAGCCTGCAATCTTCGGCGTGAATTTAAGATATGTGAAACCTTTTATTGCAGGATGTATCGGTGGTGCCGCAGGTGGTCTTGTAGCAGGCATTATGCATGTAGGAGCAAGTGCATACGGTATTACCGGTGTGTTTGGATTCCTGATCACTACAGACTGTACACTGGGATATCTGCTGGATATGGTGGTGGCAGCCGGAGTGGCATTTATCCTTTCATGGATTTCATATCGGGAGAAGTCGGAGGATCCAACAGAGACAGTACAGGAGATTCCTGAGGCAGAGAAAAATGACGATACGACAAGTGTAGAAAGGGAAGGTTCCAAGCAGGATGACAAAGCAGTTTACAGTCCTCTGGAAGGAAAATTGATCCCTATGACAGAGGTGCCGGATGAGACCTTTGCTTCAAAGGCGCTGGGAGACGGCGTGGCAGTGATTCCGGAGAAGGGATGTGTTTATGCCCCATTTGATGGAGAGGTCGAGATGGTTTACGATACCGGGCATGCGATTGGTCTCGTCCGGGAAGATGGAATGGAGGTTCTGATCCATGTGGGGATCAATACGGTGGAACTGGGCGGAAAGTATTATACAGCGAAGGTTTCTAACGGACAGAAGATCAAAAAAGGAGATCTGTTGCTGGAGTTTGATATGGATGAGATTGCAAAGGCGGGATATTCTCTGGTGACACCGGTGATCGTTACAAACAGCGACGAGTATGAAGGCTTAACACGCAAGGAGCATGGCCGGGTGGAACCGGGAGATCAGATCATAACCGGTTCGTGTTAAATAATTAAAATGATGGTAAGAAATTTTAAAGACAGATCAGTATCTGTGATTCCGGATCTGCAGTTTTGGGAAAGGTGTGATGATTATGAAAACAACAGAAATGCTGGCGGAGAAAATGCCTCTCACACAGAGAAAAGAAGAGTTAAAAAAGATGGCGGCTGCATATGAAGGGAAGCAGGCACCGCAGATAGAACTGCAGGAACAGAGAGCCTTATATCATCTGATGCCGCCGGCAGGATGGCTGAATGACCCGAATGGACTCTGCTGGTATAAAGGAAGATATCATGTATTTTTTCAGTATTCTCCGTTTACGCCGCAGGGTGGAATGAAGATGTGGGGGCATTACAGCAGCCCGGATCTGCTGCATTATGAGTATCATGGAATTGCAATTGCACCGGATGAAGCATATGACAAGGACGGGGTATATTCCGGTTCAGCTATATGCCGGGGGGATAAGCTCTATGTGTTTTATACCGGCAATGTCAAGGAGGAAGGAGATCACGATTATATTTTATCCGGCAGAGGAGCCAATGTGATCCGTATGGAGTCAGAGGATGGTATTCATTTTGAAAATAAAACCTGTATTTTGACAAATGAGGATTATCCGGAGGAATGTACCTGTCATGTCAGGGATCCGAAGCTTTATGTGGGAGAGGACGGAGCTTACCGGATGGTTCTTGGAGCGCGTCTGAAGGAGGAAAAGGGTGCTGTGCTTTTATATCGCTCCGAGGATCTGCTGCATTTCCGTCTGGAGGGAATGTATACCACACAGGAAGCGTTCGGTTATATGTGGGAGTGTCCGGATATTTTTGAAATAGAAGGACATAAGATCTTAGCCGTATGTCCACAGGGAGTAGAGAGAGGAAGCGAGCGGTATCAGAATATTTACCAGTCCGGCTATTATGTGAAGGATATGGATGAATTGACAGAATGGGATATGGGCTTTGATTTTTATGCACCACAGACCTTTGAGGCACCGGATGGACGACGGATTCTCATTGGGTGGGCAGGAGTCCCGGATGCAGGGTATGACAGCAATCCCATGGAAGAAGGCTGGCAGCATTGTCTTACGGTTCCAAGAGAGCTGACATGGCACAATGGAAAAATATATCAGTATCCTGTGCGGGAGCTTACGAAGCTTCGCGAAGGAGAATGGATGCCGGATAACACAGGCCGGGTCACCATATCGGGAAAATGCGGTGAAATTATTGCAGAAGATATCAGGACGGAGCATGGAGCTGTTTACATGGACTCCGGCTGTGTGATAAAATGGGATAAAGGTCATGTGACGTTATCCTTTAAAGACGAAACCGGAGCAGGAAGATCTGTCCGAAATGCACGGGTTTCCAAGGTGGAGAGTATACGGATTCTGGTGGATGTCTCTGTTTTGGAAGTTTATATCAATCGTGGAGAGGTCGTCATGACAAGCAGATTCTTTATGGAGCAGTCGGATATGGATGTTCGTTTTGCAGGAAGGGCAGAACGGCTGAAATTTTATCAGATAGGAGGAAGGGTTTGTGAAACATTTAGTAGCGATTGGGGAGGCGTTGATTGACTTTGCACCACAGCAGGCGGGCAGCCCGATCAAGTATACAGAATGCTTTCTGCCGAAGGTGGGAGGTGCCCCGGCCAATGTATGTGGTGCCTATGCAAGGCTTGGAGGACGGGCAGTAATGCTGACGCAGCTTGGCAATGATCCTTTTGGGGATAAGATCGTGGAGGAGCTGGCGGACAGCGGAATCAATGTAGATCATATTTCCCGGACCGATGAGGCGAACACTTCTCTGGCATTTGTGGCGTTGATGGAGAATGGAGACAGAGAGTTTTCTTTTTACCGGAAGCCGGGGGCAGATATGCTGTATCAGCCGGAGCAGGTGCCGGAAAATGTTTTTCGGGACGCATATGCCCTTCATTTTTGCTCGGTATCTTTAGGAGATTTTCCTATGAAGGAGGCACATAAAAAGGCTATAGAATATGCCTCTAAAGCAGGGGCGGTCATCAGCTTTGATCCCAACCTGCGTCCGCAGCTCTGGGAGGATGAGGAGAAACTTTGCACAGCAGTGAAGGAGTTTCTGCCGTATAGTGATATTTTGAAATTGTCCGATGAAGAGCTCTTTTTCATTACCGGGAAAGAACAGATTCAGGATGCGCTGGAGGACTTGTTTGATCTGGGGATTTCCGTGGTGCTTTACACAAAGGGAAGTCATGGAGCAGAGGTATATACCCGCAAGGCATCGGCAAGTGTACCGGGCAGAGACAAAAAGGCAGTAGATACTACCGGTGCCGGAGACGGTTTTATCGGTTCCTTCCTGAATCAACTGGCATTTGATGGGAAATCTCTGGAGGATATGAAGCAGATGACTTCTGAGCAATGGGAGCATTATCTTACTTTTTCTAATGTTTTCTGCGGGGAAAGTATTCAGAAGAAGGGGGCTATTTCTTCTTATATTACCAGAGAACAGATGCAAACACTTCTTGTATAAAAAGGAATATATTGGCATTTCGTCTATAATATTTTAGATCATCATTTTATAACACCTTGAAATCGGACGGGCAAAGACAAACCGGAGGATTTCCGGGTGTTTTTCTTTCTTTAAAAAAGCTCTATATCGTCGGAGGTTCTTTTTTTGCATAGAATATTTAAAAGAAAAGATACTGATAAAAAAGCATCAATTATTGAATTGACGTTTCAGAAAGAAGAGGGTATGCTATCTTTGGTTAGATAAAACTAACCAAAGAGGGTAGAAACTAACAAACGATACCAAAACCGACGTATTGAGAAGCAATATATTTTTATGAGTCGATCGTATTTATCAGGAATAGACGGAGGAGCAGGAATGAGTCATGGATTAACGCAGATGCTGCAAACTATGGATGGAACCAATATTGAAATGAGGATCGCATATCAGTGTGCTCCGCTTCTGGCGGGGCTGAAACCATCGAATCTGCTGATGCTGCGGGAAAGGGAAGTTACTTATGTACAGTGGATGTTAAAGCAGGCAGGGATCTCTTATTTCATTGTAGCACAGGAAAAGGGAAAGGCGGCAGTTCTGTTATATAATAAGGGAGAGCTGCAAAGATATCTGGCGCAGGAACAGGTGGCAGGCAGTTTGAAAAAAATGGGATATCGGGAACTGTCACTGGGAAAGGTTCTGTATGTGTTTCGCAGGCATTATGAGGCATTTCTGCGGGGAGAAGCAGAGTTTCCGCATGAAATGGGATTTTTGCTGGGATATCCGGTTGAGGATGTGGAAGGCTTTATCCGTAATGAAGGCCAGAACTGCTTATATACCGGGGACTGGAAGGTCTACGATAACCTCACAGAGAAGCTTACCTTATTTGGAAAATTTGAGGCAGCCAGAGAAAGTCTTCTGGGAATGATCTCCGGTGGAATGGGAATCATTGACATTATGAAGAACCAGCTGGCACATTATTAAAAATATACAAAGCAATTAGAAATATTCATAGGTGGATTGTAGTATCTGTCTATGGATATTTTTTTTCAAGTGGACTATGATTAATATGAATGTGCGTCAAAGCGCTTCACTTTGAAAATCTGCGCCTGTACCCGGAATCTTACGGCCCAGGGAGAGATTACACATTTATTATAGACAGAAAGGCGTGAAACAGACATGAAATACGATTTAGTAGTATTTGATATGGATGGAACGATTTTAAATACATTGGAGGATCTGGCGGACAGTCTGAATGTGACTCTGGAGCATTTTGGCTACCCACAGCATACCATCGAGGAGGTTTGTTCTTTTGTGGGAAATGGAATTCGTCTCTTGATCGAAAGAGGTGTGCCGAAAGGACTTTCTACAGAGGAGATCGATCAGGTATTTGATTATTTTATGGAGTATTATCAGATACATTGTGCGGATAAAACAAAGCCTTACGGGGGCATTGAGGAGACAATTCGTAAGCTTCGGGCTGCGGGAATCAGAACGGCGGTTGTGTCCAACAAGGCGGACTGTGCAGTAAAGGAGCTGGCAGAGCAGTATTTTGACGGCTTATTTGATGTGGCGGTGGGAGAGCGTGAAGGAATTGCCAAAAAACCGGCACCGGATGGGGTCAATGATGTTTTGCGGCAATTAGGAATTGCCCGGGAAAAAGCGGTTTATGTGGGAGATTCCGAGGTGGATGTTGCTACGGCGCAGAATGCCCATATGGACAGTCTGATCGTGGAATGGGGATTTCGGAAATCTGATTTTCTGCGGGAGAAGGGTGCCAGAATATTGATCAAAAAACCGGAAGAAATTCTTTCTTATTGTTTGGATTGATATCCGGTAAATATTACCGTATTTTTGGCATGTTCGTCGTATTGTTGCGGAAAACAGGGGAAAAGAACGAAAAAGTTGTGTAAAATATGCGGAAAAAAGGGGCTGACTTTTCTTTGGAAAAGTTGTATGATATAAATTGGTTTGTGTAAAATTTAATTGATTCATTGATAGGAAAAGAGGATTAGGGGGACACATGAAGAAAAATTGGTTACTTCGAATTGTATTTGGAATTGCAGGAGTGCTGATCGTGGCAGTCATTGCAGTTTTAATCTGGCAGAAGGGATATTATGGCAACCGCTGGTATGGCAATACAACCATTAATGGGGTAGACGTTTCAAAGCAGACGCTGGCGGAGTCGAAGCAGAAGCTGATTGAGGCTCACAAGGATTACAGCCTGACCATCAAAGCCAGAGAGGATGGAATCCTGACGATTAATGGCAGCGATATTGATTATAAATTTGATATTGGATCACAATTTGATGATCTGTTTGCAACGCAGCACGGCTCCATGTCTTTCTTTGGAAAGAAGAGAGATTATACCATGGATTATGATGTGGATTACGATGCAAAGAAGGTAGCAAAGATTGCATCAGAGTCGGCATTGATGACAGGGGATGGCTACAAGATCAAAAAGCCGGTGAATGCCCATGTGAAGTATTCAGCAGAGAAAAAGCAATATGAGTGTGTTGCGGAGAAGCTTGGAAATAAATTGAAAAAGAAAGTATTTATTCAGGCAATCGAGGATACGCTTCAGAAGGCACAGACAGAGATGGATCTGACAGATGAGAAGGCATTTCCGGATGTGTATAAGGCTCCAAAGATCACTTCTGAGGATGAGGAGCTTCAGACAGCATTATCTGCATGTAACAATGCAGCGATCCGCTTTATTAAGTGGAATATGGGGGAAGGTGTGACAGAGCAGATTACGCCGGAGGAGATTTCCAAATGGATTACATATAAAAACGGAAAGATAAAGTATGACCAGACGGCAATTTCCGATTGGATCGAAGCATTTTGCCTGAAATATAAAACGGTTGGCAAGACAAGAACCATTAAGGATCACAATGGAAAGAATGTGAAGATATACGGCGGCGATTATGGCTGGCAGATGGACTATGAAAAGACATTAAGTCAGGCATTAAAAGCATTAAAGAAGCCGATTGACGCAAGTCTTACAGAGGCATATATTAATGATGCGAGTACGGACAACCAGGAAGCATTAACCATAAAGTGTAAGGTGGAGTATCTTAATACCGCATTCCAGAAGGATTATAATAACTTCGCAGTGGATTGGGATACACAGAATTACACAGAGATTTCGCTGGCAGATCAGATGGTTTATGTATTCCGTAATGGAAAGGTTGCATATTCCTGCAAGACTATCAGCGGCAGACCGGTGGAAGGAAGGTCTACACCGACAGGAGCTTACTTTATTAAAGAGCACAATACACACCGTGTGTTAAAGGGAGAAAACTATGAGACGCCTGTAGACAGTTGGGTGCGTATTACCTGGTCAGGTACAGGCTTCCATGCAGCTCCATGGCAGAGCTGGTCTTCGTGGACAAAGGATTATTATAAGGTGAGAGGGTCTCACGGATGTTTAAATCTGGAACCATCCGTAGCCAAAAAGATTTATGATATGGTGAAGTATCGGGAAGCAGTGTTTATTCATTGATCAAATAATAATATAATAAAAAGCGAACCGTTTCGAGAGATCGAGATGGTTCGCTTTTTTGTCCTATAGTAGGATTTTTAAGATGCAGTTGCCTGAAATCCGGTATATGGTGCTTTACTGGATATCATTATCATCAAAAGGATCGCCGCACTCCGGACAGAATTTTGGTGGATGGTGTGGATCCTCCGGCTCCCAGCCACATTTGTCGCACTTATAAAGAGGTGCTCCGGCAGGTTTTTTGGCACCACATTCGGAACAAAATTTACCGGTATTTACGGCACCGCAGGAGCAAGTCCAGCCTACAGCAGGAGCCGGTTTTGGAGCACCGCACTGAGAACAGAATTTACTGGTATTGACAGTGCCGCAGGAACAGGTCCAGCTGGCGGCAGAGGCAGCGGAGGAACTGTTGGCGGCAGGCGAGGCGGCTGGTGCTGCCTGCGCCTGATCAGCCTGCATCTGGAACAGAGAGCCTGCATTGATGCCGCCGGCCTGATTTGCCATATTCATACCGGCAAATGCCATCATTGGTCCTGTTGATGTATTGGCAGCAGCAGATTTCATTGCTTCTGCCTGAGCCTCTGTCAGTGTAGCAGCTGCCATGCCGGGATTGCGCATTACAGCAGTACGCTGGAGGTTTTTGATCATGTCTTCATCTTCCTTCGGAGCGGTGATGCTGTTGACACCAAAGGAAACAATCTCAATACCACGAAGTTTTGCCCATTTCTCGGAGAGGATCTTGTTGAGTGCCTCTGCCATTTCGGTTGTGTGGGCCGGAACAGCACTGTAGCGGATGCCCATAGCGGAAATTTCTGCAAAAGCAGGTTGTAATGCAGTCATTAATTCTGATTTTAACTGTCCGTCAATCTCATCACGTTTGTATTCCTCTACAATATTACCGCAGACATTTGTGTAAAAGAGAATTGGATCTACGATCCGGTAGGAATATTCTCCGTTACAGCGGACGGTAATATCTACGTCGAGTCCGATATTCTGGTCTACAACGCGGAATGGGATCGGATTTGGTGTGCCGTATTTATTGCCCATCAGTTCCTTCGTGTTGAAGAAATAGATACGCTGGTCTTTGCCGGCATCGCCACCGAAGGTAATACGGCTGCCGATTTCTGAAAATGTATTTAATATGCTTTTTCCAAGAGGTCCGTAGAATAAGCTTGGTTCCGTGGAGGTGTCAAATAAGAACTGTCCTGCCTCTCCACAGAATTCCACGACCTTTCCCTGATCTACGATGATCATACACTGTCCTTCGTTGACAGCGATCACGGAGCCATTTGAAATAATGTTGTCATTGCCGTTGTTTTTAGTTCCAAACTTGCCCTTAGTGCGTTTAAATCCCCTTGTCACCAGAACATCGGCATCCAGTGAATCGCAGTAAAAATATTCCTTCCACTGGTCAGCCATTGTACCGCGGATCGCTCCGCCGATTGCTTTGATCAATCCCATATAATCGTACCATACCCTTTCCGATGCCGCGTTCCTGACAAGCGGCATATCCATGCTTGATTAACGTATATATACCATAATTATACTGGTTATCGTCTAAAAAGTCTATGAAAATGTAAAAAGCGCCACGGAAAGACAATTTGCGTTTGGGTATGTAATTCTTTCTTGAGAAATGGTTGCAGGATAGGAAGGGAAATGATATTCTATATTTATATGCTGAAAGACATAGAGAAAAACTATGAAAAGAACGCCGGTTTCCGGTAAATACGGAGAGGAGAAAGAAAATGAGTGATTACAAAATGAACACAAAGTGCGTACAGGCGGGGTATACGCCGGGAAATGGAGAGCCAAGGCAGATTCCCATCATACAGTCCACTACCTTTAAATATGATACCAGTGAAGATATGGGAAAGCTCTTTGATCTGGAGGCAGAGGGCTACTTCTATACCCGTCTTCAGAATCCGACTAATGATCACGTGGCGGCAAAGATTGCAGCATTGGAGGGAGGTACAGCGGGGATGCTGACATCTTCCGGTCAGGCTGCAAACTTTTTTGCGCTGTTTAATATTTGTGAATGTGGAAGCCATATTGTGGCATCTTCGTCTATTTATGGCGGCACTTTCAATCTGATCGCTGTCACCATGAAAAAAATGGGGATTGATGCTACCTTTGTTTCTCCTGACTGTACCGAGGAGGAGTTAAATGCCGCATTTCAGGACAATACAAGAGCAGTTTTTGGTGAAACGATCGCAAATCCTGCTTTAACAGTGCTTGATATTGAGAAGTTTGCAAAGGCAGCTCATACACATGGGGTTCCTATGATCGTGGATAACACCTTCCCGACTCCGGTAAATTGTCGTCCTATTGAGTGGGGAGCAGATATTGTGACACATTCTACGACCAAATATATGGATGGTCACGGAGCTGCTGTCGGTGGGGCGATTGTTGACAGTGGTCATTTTGACTGGATGGCTCAGGCGGATAAGTTTCCGGGGCTGTGTCAGCCGGATGATTCCTATCATGGGATTACATATGCAGAGAAATTTGGTAAGGAAGGTGCATTTATTACCAAATGTACGGCACAGCTGATGAGAGATTTTGGATGTATTCAGTCCCCGCAGCATGCATTTATTCTGAATCTTGGTCTGGAATCACTTCATGTAAGAATGCCTCGTCATGTGGAAAATGGACAGGCAGTGGCAGAGTTTTTACAGCAGCAGCCACAGGTGGCACATGTAAATTATCCGGGACTGAAGGGAGATCCTTATTACGAAAGAGCGCAGAAATATATGCCAAACGGAGGATGCGGCGTGGTATCCTTTGAGTTAAAGGGTGGTCGTGAGGCTGCTGAGAAATTTATGAAGAAATTAAAGCTTGCTGCAATTGAGACTCATGTGGCAGATGCCCGGACCTGTTGTCTGAATCCGGCCACCTCGACACATCGACAGATGAATGATGAGCAGTTAAAGGAAGCCGGAATTCCGGCAGGACTGATCCGGATCTCATGTGGACTGGAGGATAAGGAGGATCTGATCGCAGATCTGAAACAGGCTTTGGAGTAAAATTCTTCCCTTGACATGATGTATTTTTCTGCTTTATGATATGTTATACATACATTCAGGAAAGGCTTGTGTCATATGACAGAGAAGAAACAGTTTAATAATAAAGAACCAAAGAAACAGTCCTTTGCCGGTCTGGCAGAGGAACTGTTTAGGTGGTACGGAGAGGAGACGTTTCCGGCAAATGTCAGCGGGGATGCGGCATATATCCTGCAGGCACAGCGGCAGCGTCTTCGTAAAAAAGGTCTTGAGATGGAGTATGCGATGACATCTCAGGACTTTTTTGATGAGAAAAAGAATGGAAAGGTTAATATGCTCTTTTTGCGGTGGAAGTGTGAAGGTGACATTATTTTTACCCTGGATACCGGCAAGAAAAAGAAATTGTCCCGCAGTCTGCGGCTGTGTGGAGCGGCTGACTGGCTGGGTAGAAGATATATGGTGGAGCAGCTTTACTGGAAAACAGAGCAGGGAACGAATCGCAAAAAGATACTACGAAGGGTTGCCTGGTGCTTTGGAATAGGAGCTGTCATTGGATTTTTGGTAGCGTTATATCAGATTTTAATTCAGGATAGCATGGTGTATGCCAATCTTTTGATCAATCCGGTTATCGGAGCATTGTTCAGCTATGCTGCATATGCATTGGTACAGTTGGGCAAGCTATTGGTAAAAAGCATCCGGATGATGCCGTTGATCCGAAGAAATAATCAGACAGCTATGGAGATTACTTCAATTATGCAGTTGTTAAATCAGGATTTTTCATTTCCACTGTTTGAGGCACAGATGGTTGATCTGCTTCAAAAGGTGATCTATACCGGAGATATTTCAGAACTTTCCCAGTATGAACCGGAGGCAAGGGAACGGTGTCTGGAGGATATTGTGCATTGTGTTTATGATGGCAATATGATCTATCGGGGATATCGCAAAGAAGGGGAAAAGTGCATTTTACATATCGATATATATATGAATGATATTTATGAAAAAAATGCCAGGATCAGGAGTCGGAGAGATCTCTTTCATATGACTGTCTGCCGGGATCTCGGAAATCATAAAGAGAAAGGTAAAAACTGGAGCGTGCAGGCGATGTGGAGACAATAATAATGAAAAAAGTGCTTCTAAAGCGGCTGTATAAGGCTGCTAAGAAGCATTAAAATTCTGCATAGAAAACGGAAGGTAAGATTAAAACGGTAATGGAGGGAAAGAATGAGTGAAATGTATGATTTTGATAAGGAAATCAACAGAAGGAATACCGGTTCTCTGAAGTGGGATGTACCGGAGGGAGAGCTTCCTATGTGGGTGGCGGATATGGATTTTGAGACAGCGCCGGCGGTAAAACAGGCGTTGGAAAAGAGAGCAGCTCATGGAGTATTTGGATATTCTATTTTGCCGGATGCCTGGTATGAGGCATACCGGAACTGGTGGAGCAGTCGTCACGGCCTGCAGATTGAAAAAGAGTGGCTGGTCTTTTGTACGGGTGTGATCCCGGCTCTGTCCACAGCCGTGAGAAAACTGACAACACCGGGAGAAAAGATATTGATCCAGACACCGGTTTATAATATTTTCTTTAATTCCATTATCAATAATGGACGTTTTGTAGCAGAAAGTCCTCTGGCATATGACGGAGACAGATACACCATCGACTGGGAGGACCTGGAGCAGAAGCTTTCCGATCCACAGGTTTCCATGATGATCTTGTGTAATCCCCACAATCCGGTGGGCAATATATGGGATCGGAAGACACTGGAGAGGATTGGAGAGCTTTGCCGGAAATATCATGTAATTGTATTTTCCGATGAGATCCATTGTGACCTTACGGCTCCCGGAAAGGAGTATGTTCCTTTTGCCGGTGTTTCTGAAATCTGCCGTAGTATCAGTGTGACAGCAATTGCACCCACGAAGGCGTTTAATATTGCGGGACTGCAGACCGCAGCGGTTATGGTGCCGGATGAGCTTTTGCGTCATCGCATGTGGAGAGCGTTAAATACCGATGAGGTGGCGGAACCAAATGCTTTTGCGGTGGATGCGACAGTGGCTGCATTTGGGGAGGGCGGTGAATGGCTGGATGCGCTGCGTGAGTATCTTCAGGAAAACAAAAAGACCGTAAAGGAATATATTCAAAAGGAAATACCGCAGATCAAAGTGGGATCATTGGACGTGACATATCTGTTGTGGCTGGATTGTAGCAAGATTACGGATAATACAGAGGGGTTAAATGTATATTTAAGAAAAAAAGCGGGAGTATATCTGTCAGAAGGTAATATTTTTGGAGGAAATGGAGCCGGATTTCTTCGTTTCAATACTGCAACTACCCGCAAAAATATATTAGAGGGATTAAAGAGATTAAAAAGTGGGATAGAAGGCTATCTTTCAAGACCATAAATAAACTGCCGTTATGGCGGATTGAGGATAAAAATATGAGAAAAGATAAAAGTGCAAAGCTGTTAGAATGGCTGCGGGAGGGACAGGAGTTGTCCATGAGACAGCAGCTTCTTCTAATCGTGCATTTAAGTATTCCGGCTATTTTTGCACAGATTTCTTCCATCATTATGGAATATATTGACGCATCCATGGTGGGGTGTCTCGGAGCAAATGCCTCTGCTTCGATTGGTCTGGTGGCTTCCAGTACATGGCTGCTGGGAGGATTGACCTCCGCCTATAATACCGGTTTCAGTGTGCAGATTGCGCATCGGATCGGTGCCGGTGACGGTAAAGGCGCCAGACGGATTATGAAGCAGGGACTGATAACAGCCTTATTGTATAGTCTCATTCTTCTAAGTGTGGGGGCCGGGATCAGCAGAGAGCTTCCACGGTGGCTTGGGGGTGACAGCAGCATCTGCCGGGAGGCATTCCATTATTTTTTGGTTTACTCTCTGGCGCTTCCAATCATGCAGATGAACCTGGCAGCCGGTGCTATGCTGCAAAGCAGCGGTAATATGAGACTTCCGAGCATTCTGCATGTGCTGATGTGCTTCCTTGATATATTGTTTAATCTTGTTTTAATATTTCCTTCAAGAAGCGTTTTATGGATGGGACATCAGATGTACATTCCGGGAATGGGGCTGGGAGTGCTGGGGGCGGCACTTGGGACTGCGCTGGCGCAGCTTGTGATCATGATATGTATGATGTATTTCCTGCTTTTTCGATCGCCGGCGCTTCATCTTCGGAAGGAGGAGAAGCTGCAGTTTTACCGGAAAGACATACGGAAAGCAATCGGGATATCCGTACCGGTAGCAGTAGAGCAGTTTATTATGAGCGGTGCACAGATCATGTCTACCAGGATCGTGGCACCATTGGGGATGATCGCTATTGCGGCAAATTCCTTCTCTATTACGGCGGAAAGTCTCTGTTATATGCCGGGATACGGAATCGGTTCGGCGGCAACTACGCTGATCGGACAAAGTGTAGGAGCCGGCAGACATGATCTTACGAAACGGCTTGGCTGGATCGCTACCTGTTTTGGTATGCTTGTTATGGCGGTGAGCGGTGCATGTATGTATCTTCTGGCACCATGGATGATCTCTATATTATCGCCGGATGAAGCCATACGGCAGTTAGGGGCCTCTGTGCTTCGCATCGAGGCGTTTGCAGAGCCGATGTATGCGGCTTCTATTGTTGCTTCCGGTGTATTTCGCGGGGCGGGGGATACGTTGATTCCAAGTTGTCTGAATTTTTGCAGCATGTGGCTGGTACGTCTGCCTCTGGCGGCTTTTCTGGCACCGAAATTTGGTCTCCGGGGTGTCTGGATCGCTATGTGTATTGAATTGTGTATTCGTGGCGTATTATTCCTGTTGCGGCTGGCATTTAGCAAAAACTGGGACCAGACGGACAAAAGGCACCGTGGAAAATTGTTGACATAAAATATTGAAAAGGGTTTCGTGCTTTTCTTTTTGGTTAGAATAATGTATAATTATTTTGATTGGAGAATTTATGGAAAATGACAGAAAAGCACTGGATTGTAAATGTGAAGGAGAAATACAATGCAGGTTATAAGAGAAGAGAGATTAACAGGGGAGAGGGCATTATTCCATAGTAAAGACCTTTCGATCGAGTATTCTATATTTGCAGATGGTGAATCTCCACTGAAGGAGAGCAGTGACATTTCGCTGCGGCAGACTTCTTTTCAGTGGAAGTATCCTCTATGGTATTGTAAAAATATCAGGGTGGAGGATTGTGATTTTGCTGAGATGGCAAGGGCAGGAATCTGGTATACAGATCAGATTTCTGTTAAAGATACATTATATGAGGCACCAAAGGGATTCCGCCGGGTCAATGGGCTGACTCTGGAAAATGTGGATCTGCCTCATGCAGAGGAAACCCTGTGGCATTGCAAGGATGTTGCCATGAGTAATGTGGTGGCAAAGGGAGATTATTTTGCCATGAACTGCAGTGATATAAAGCTGGATGGTTTTCGTCTGGTGGGAAATTACTGTTTTGATGGATGTCGTAATGTAGAGGTGCATCACGCCAAAATGCTTTCCAAGGATGCTTTTTGGAACTGTGACAATGTTACCGTATATGATTCCTATATCTGCGGAGAATATCTGGGTTGGAATTCTAAAAACATTACTTTTGTCAACTGCGTGATCGAGAGTCTGCAGGGCATGTGTTATATGGAAAATCTCGTGATGAAGAACTGCAAGCTGTTAAATACGACGCTTGCTTTTGAATATTCCACGGTGGACGTGGAAGTGGACGGACCGATTGAAAGCGTGAAGAATCCATCTGCAGGAGTGATAAAGGCAGAAAAAATAAAAGAATTGATCTTAGAAGAGCAGGAAATTGATCCTTCCCAAACAACCATCATTGTGAATGAAGCATAAGCTTGTCATGATGGAGCTGCGGGAGGAGATATTATTGAGGGAGACGATACATTGAGAAAGAGAATCGCAGTGTTATCCTCGCAATTGGAGGAAAATTACCAGAAAAATTTCATGCAGGGTTTTTTGGAGCGGGCATTTGCTTTTGATTTTGATGTCTGCACCTTTGCCACTTATCGGAAGTATCAGGATACGTCAGAGCGGGAAGTAGGAGAGACAAGTATTTTCTCTTTAATTGATTACGATGCTTTTGACGGTATGATTGTTTTGCCGGAAACGTTGCAGACGCCCGGTCTGATGCTGCGTCTGGAGGAGCAGTTCCGGAGCAGATTTCATGGGCGGCTTCTATATGTCGATCGGAAAAGTGACGAGTACGACTATATCCTGCTGGATCATTACAAGCCGATTAAAAGAATGGTATCTCATCTGATCGAAGAGCACGGCATGAGAGATATCATCTTTTTGACAGGTCCCCGGTATAATGCACATTCTGTGCAGCGTCTGCATGGATTTGTGGATGCCATGGCAGAGCATGGACTGGACGCCGGAGATGACAGGATATTTTATGGTGATTACTGGTACGATGGTGGTCATGATATGGTACGGGAGTTGATGGAACGGAGGCAGAAGCTTCCGGAGGCGATCGCCTGTGCCAATGATCTGATGGCGGTCGGCGTTGCCGAGGCTCTGGCAGATCGTGGAATTCGTGTGCCGGAGGATATTGCCATTGTGGGATATGATTCTGTACCGGAGGGAAAGGAAAGCCCTAGTCCCATTACATCTATGGATATTCCGTCAAGGGAGTTTGGACAGTATGCGGCAGAGTGCATCCGAAGCCTTTTGGATGGACAGAAATTGCCGGAGTTTACTTATGAACCACCGTTATTTATCGGTGGAAGCTGTGGCTGCCACTGTGAGAGTGTGATACCGCGAAAGATCGTACGGGATCAGTGGTCTACTGATGTTTCCCGCAAGAGCTTTTATTCCAATTTTAATCATCTGACAGAGGACTGGATCTCACAGAATACCTTTCAGGAGCTGATGGATGCGGTTCAGACATACAGCTACCAGATCAGGGAGTTTGACAGCTTTCATGTTTGTGTAAATGATCTTTGGATTCGGGAGGACAAGCCGGCTAGTGTTAATATTGTGAAGGGACATTATACAGACCGGATTGCACCGGTGCTTCATTGTGGACCGTCCGGTAAAGGAGAGGATCGTCTGGAATTTACGGAAACTTTTCCAAGAGAACAAATGCTTCCTGAGATTTATGAGGAGAGTGTTACACCCAAGGCATACATTTTTACCCCTCTTTATTTTGAGGATATGTGTTTTGGGTATGCTGTGATCAGCTATGGGAACGAGCCAAAGGCATATGATGAACGTTATTATATGTGGTTACATAATCTGATGATCGGTATGGAGTGTTTCCGGCGTATGGATGCGCTGCAGAGGACAAACCGCCGGGCACAGGAGCGCAAGATTCATGATGAATTGACGGGCATGTTTAATTATACCGGCTTTGTGAAGCATTCTAAACCAATGGTGGAGAGGGCCTGTGAGGAAAATAAATATGTCAGTGTTCTGGCGATGGATATGGCGAGTCTGGACAAGATCAACGAAAAGTTTGGCAGAACAGAAGGGGATCATGCGATTCAGAAGGTTGCACAGATCATTCAGAAGTGTGCAGATGAAGGTGCGATGTGCTGCCGGCTGGGGGATGATGAGTTCATTATGGCAGAGCTTACCGATGAAGCAACTCATGAGAGGATTCATACGGTACGCAGAGAGATTGACCAGATGCTGGAAGAGTATAATGGGTCTTCTGACTGTAAATATGAAATGAGGCTGTTTAGTGGCAGCAAGACGGAGCGTGTGAAGGATCTGATGGAGATGGAAGATCTGGTCAATGCAGCCGTGAGCCGCAAGAATGGACGCAAAGCAAGTGAAAAACGGATTACCGGTGATGCAACACTTTCTGCTCAGGAGCAGGAACAGGCTGCTTTAGTGAAAAAGGTGCTGGATGAGAATCTGTTTGTCTATCATTTCCAACCGATCGTCAGTGCGAAGGATGGTTCCATTGTGGCATATGAAGCACTGATGAGAGCACAGATCTATCCAATGATATCGCCTCTTGACATTATCAAATATGCATCTCATCTGGAACGGTTGTATGATGTGGAGAGAGCTACCTTCTTCAACATCCTTCATCTGGTGGATGAGAGAGAGAAGGAACTGGCAGGGAAAAAGATCTTTATCAACAGTATACCGGGCAGCCAGCTTTCCGGGGAAGAAGCGGCAGTGCTGAAGCAGAAGCTTACAAAGCACGCGGATAGTGTGGTTGTGGAGCTGACGGAGCAGACCGAGGCAGATGACAAGACGCTGGCGGATATGAAGAGCGGTTACGAGAAAATGGGAATTGAGACAGCGGTTGACGATTACGGCACAGGATATTCTAATATTGTGAATCTGCTGCGTTATATGCCCAATTATGTGAAAGTAGACCGGATGCTGCTCAGCGGGATTCAGGATAATCCACAGAAACAGCATTTTGTTAAGGATATTGTGATCTTCGCCCATGAAAATCATTTTCAGGTACTTGCCGAGGGTGTAGAGACTTCGGAGGAGCTGGAAACGGTGATCAAGCTTGGGGTAGATCTGATCCAGGGGTACTACACGGCCAGACCAAATCCGGATATTCTTGGCAGGATTGACAGTAACATTGAGGAGGAGATCTGCCGGTATCAGAAGGAGCGGGTATCGTAAAGAATGTTTATTTGATGTATCAGAACATTGAATTTTATAGTTTGATTAAAATATAAAAGTCATCACAGAACATTTGTGATGACTTTTTGATATTTATAAATTAAGACGCCGGTATTTATCCGGATGATATGCCAGGGCTGTTTATTCACCAAACAGCTTCACGCCGTCCTCCTGTCCATAGACAGCAAATCCATCAAAGCCCTGTGTTTCCAGCTTGTTCAGATATTTTCCGAGCTTCTTCGGACGGGCAATAACAGAAACGATATAGTCATTCCGTAAGTCCTCTGCGTAGATCAGAGCTTCTGCATAGGTGTCGGTATCGTAGAATACGGCAATTTTCTTTTTGCGGTTTGGAATAGAGTAGTTCTGCTCCATCAAGATACCGAAGATACGCTCAAAGCCAATCGAGAAGCCGACGGCCGGGATATCTTCATTCAGGAACTTGCCGATCAGATTGTCGTAACGTCCGCCACCTGCCACGGCACCGCTGTAGCCTGCTGCTTCCACCTCGAAAATAGTGCCGGTGTAATAGCCCTGTCCACGTACAAGGGAAGGACAAAATTCCACAGGAATCGTACCCTTTGAAACGGTTGTGACAGCATCAATGATACGCTGCAGTTCCGTTACATACGAAGCATCACATACGTTTGCTACGGAATCCAATGTCAAGGTGCCGTCTGCAAAAAGAGCAATAAATTTATCAATGCAGGTCTGGTTAAAGCCATTTTCTTCCAGCTCTGCCTTCACACCGTCAATACCGATCTTATCCTGCTTATCAAAGATGATCGCAAGCTTTTCATTGTCCTCCGTTGAAAAGCCGGCATAAGCAAAGATATCGCTTAAGATCCGGCGGTCATTGATCTTTACCTTATAATCAGAAAGTCCCACGCGGTTCAGGGCCTTTGTGGTAGTCAGGATCAGCTCGATCTCCGCGTCTCTGGATTCGTTTCCGATAATATCAATATCACACTGCATAAACTCGCGGAGACGACCCTTCTGAGGGCGCTCGGCACGGTATACACGATCCATCTGGATCACCTTGAACGGCGACAAAAGCTCGTTACGGTTATTGGCATAGTAACGGGAGAGTGGCAGCGTCAGGTCGTAACGCAGTCCCATATCCGCAAGCTCCTTCTCGGTCGGGTGCTCCCCTGCAAGGGCACTGTCCAGTTTTTTGCCTCGTTTTAATATTTTAAAGATCAGGTTCAGATTTTCTCCACCCTCACTTTTGTCCAGATTGACAGAATCCTCGATGATTGGGGTGGTAATACGCTGAAATCCTGCGCTGCTGTATGTTTCCATAATAATATTCTGTAAATAATCCCGGATCTCTGTTTCCTTTGGAAGATAATCCCTGGTTCCCTTGACTGGTGTAGCTTTCATAATTGACATTCCTTTCTTGTTATATAGTAACAAAAATGATTTTATCACAGCAAGCCCCAAATCACAAGTGCACTGTAGGGAATAATATATGCCGGATGTTTGACTTATGCTTTATAATAGTGTAAAATCGGAGAAAATGCGAAAGAAGAATTATACGCAATTTTCAGAAAAAGTTATTTTGGAGGTCATCATGGATAAGAAGTTAAAAGTAGGTATCCTTGGAGGTACCGGAATGGTAGGACAGAGATTTATCTCTTTGCTGGAAAACCACCCTTGGTTTGAGGTTGTTGCAATTGCAGCCAGCCCAAGAAGCGCAGGTAAGAAGTATGAGGATGCCATTGGCGGACGCTGGAAAATGACAACACCGATGCCGGAAGCTGTCAAAAACATTATCGTTGAGGATGTCAGCAACGTAGAAGAGGTTGCTTCTAAGGTTGATTTCGTATTCAGCGCAGTTGATATGAGCAAGGACGAGATCAAGAAGATCGAGGAAGAGTATGCAAAGACTGAGACTCCTGTTGTATCCAATAACAGTGCCCACAGATGGACTCCTGATGTACCGATGGTTGTGCCGGAGTTGAATCCGGAGCACTTAGAGGTAATAGAGTCACAGAAGAAGCGTCTGGGAACGACCAGAGGTTTCATTGCAGTTAAGCCGAACTGCTCTATCCAGAGCTACACGCCTGCACTTCACGCATTAAAGAAGGCAGGTTATGAGCCAAAGACGGTTGTTGCTACCACATATCAGGCGATTTCCGGAGCAGGTAAGACATTTAAGGACTGGCCGGAGATGGAGGGCAATATCATTCCGTTTATCGGTGGTGAGGAAGAGAAGAGCGAGCAGGAGCCGCTTCGTATCTGGGGTCATATTGAGAATGGCGAGATCGTAAAGGCTGACGGTCCGGTGATCACGACACAGTGTATCCGTGTTCCGGTATTAAACGGTCATACAGCGGCTGTATTTGTTACTTTCGAGGAGGGCAAGAAGCCTTCTAAGGAAGAAATCATCCGCGTATGGAGAGAGTATTCCGGAGTACCACAGGAGCTGAAGCTTCCTAGTGCACCGGAGCATTTCATCCAGTATCTTGAGGATGATAACCGTCCACAGGTATCCATGGATGTAGATTATGAAAATGGTTTTGGCGTATCTATGGGACGTCTCCGTGAGGATACTGTATTTGATTATAAGTTTGTAGGTTTATCCCACAATACAGTCAGAGGAGCAGCCGGCGGTGCCGTACTTACTGCAGAGCTTCTGACAGCCAAGAAATATATTACAGCAAAATAATCAAGGGATTCATTAACTGCAGTATAATAAGACACATTTCGATGAGTATAAGGGAGTGAGGTGGCTGCATGAATGCATATAGGATCTTAGTTAAAGGAATTGTAAAGAGAGATGATAAATATCTCATTATTGAAAAATGGTACGATGATAATATCATGGATCCTTACCAGTGGGAGTTTCTGGATGGAGAAGCCGAGTTTGGCGAGTCGCCGGATGTGGCTGTGATCCGTATGATCCAGGAGCAGACAGGTCTTACGGCGGAGGTTGACCGCATCTTATATACCTGGACATTTATGGTGGGTTCCGTATGCAGTCTTGGTCTGACATATCTTTGTTATACAGATATGGAAGAAGATGACGTACAGCTATCTGAGGATCTTCACGATTGCCGCTGGGTATCCGCTGATGAGTTTGGTGAGTTCATATCCAATCAGAGGATGCTGGAGGATATCGAGAAAGCAGAATTATATTAAAAGAAAAGGGGTGTCAATGCCGGATGGCTGACATCCCTGTTTTTAGTACGAAATGAAATGGACGGTGATGCAATGAAAATTTTGATCAAGAATGGAAAGCTGGTGGACCCGGCAAATGATATTGATGCGTTTTATGATGTGCTGATCGAGGAGGATAAGGTAGCTCGTGTTTCACAGGATATTGATCCGGATATTCTGGGAGAGGGAGACAGACTGATCGATGCCTTTGGCAAGGTTGTGATGCCGGGCTTTATTGATCTGCATGTACATTTGAGAGAGCCGGGTTTTGAATATAAAGAAACGATCAGGACAGGTTGTGAGGCTGCCGCCCACGGCGGTGTGACCAGTATATGTCCGATGCCAAATACGAAGCCGGTCATTGACTCTCCGGAGAGAGTCCGGGATCTGCTGGAGCGGGCAAAGGATGCACCGGTACATGTGTTACCGATCGGAGCCGTAACCATTGGACAGGAGGGAAAGGAGCTTGCAGATATTGAAGGCATGCAGGAGACCGGTATTGTTGCTTTGAGTGAGGATGGCAAATCAGTGATGGACAGTCTGTTATTCCGTCATGCCATGGAGCAGGCAGCACAATATGAGATTCCGATGTTTTCACACTGTGAAGATAAGGCGTTGGTAGACGGCGGTGTGCTGAATGCAGGAGATAAAGCAGAAGAACTGGGACTTCCGGGTATTACCAATGCGGTAGAGGATGTGATCGTTGCCAGGGATATTCTGATCAGCAAGGAGACGGGAGCACAGCTTCATCTTTGCCATTGTTCTACGGCAGACAGTGCGTTGCTGGTAGGAATGGCAAAGGATCAGGGGCTTCGTGTGACGGCAGAGGTGTGTCCACACCACTTTACGATGTCGGATCAGGAGATCACCGAGGATGACGGTCGTTTTAAAATGAATCCGCCACTGCGCAGTCCAAAGGATGTACAGGCATTAAAAGATGCTCTGGCATCAGGTGTTATGGATGTCATCTCTACGGATCACGCTCCTCACGGAGCTCAGGAGAAGGCACAGAGCATGAAGAAAGCTCCGTTTGGTATTGTTGGACTGGAGACCTCCTTTGCGCTTGGATTTACAGAACTGGTACAGGGTGGATATCTGTCTTTAGCCCAGTTAGTAGAGAAAATGAGTGTCAACCCGGCGAGAGTGCTGGGAATTGATAAAGGAAATCTGGCTGTGGGAAAAACGGCGGATCTGGTGATTGCCGATGTGGAGCATGAATATGAGATTGACAGCAGCAGCTTTGCTTCTATGGGCAGAAATACCCCATTTGACGGGAAAAAGGTTACAGGACGGGTGGTAACGACCATTGTAGATGGTAAAATTGTTTATGAATATAGTAGATAATGGAAAGGACAGGTAAAAAATGATCAATAAATTAGTGGCAGAGATTAAGAAGAAAGATGCACCGGTAGTCGTTGGACTGGATCCGATGCTTGGTTATGTACCGGAGCATCTGACAAAGAAAGCCTTTGAGGAGTTCGGGGAGACTCTGGAGGGAGCAGCAGAGGCAATCTGGCAGTATAATAAGGGTATCGTGGATGCAGTTTATGATCTGATCCCGGCTGTGAAGCCACAGATTGCTATGTATGAGCAGTTTGGTATTCCCGGTATGATGGCGTTCAAAAAGACAGTGGATTACTGTAAGGAGAAGGGACTTGTTGTGATCGGTGATATCAAGCGCGGTGATATCGGATCTACCTCCACCGCTTATGCAGTGGGTCACCTGGGAAAGGTTACGGTAGGCAGCAGGCAGTATTACGGCTTTGATGAGGACTTTGTCACCGTGAATCCATATCTGGGAAGTGATGGTGTCAATCCGTTTATTGATGTATGTAAGGAAGAGAAAAAGGGAATCTTTGTGCTGGTCAAGACATCGAATCCGTCCAGTGGAGAGTTTCAGGACCGCCTGATCGATGGCAGACCGCTTTATGAGCTGGTAGGGGAGAAGGTTGCCGAATGGGGCAGCCAGTGTATGGGAGATGATTACAGCTATGTAGGCTGTGTCGTAGGTGCAACGTATCCGGAGATGGGCAAGATCCTTCGAAAGATCATGCCAAAAACATATATCCTTGTACCGGGCTATGGTGCGCAGGGCGGAAAGGCATCAGATCTGGCACCGTACTTCAATAAAGATGGTCTGGGTGCCATCGTTAATTCCTCCCGTGGTATTATCTGTGCTTACAAGCAGGAGAAATATGCAAAGTTTGGTGCCGGAAATTATGCGGAGGCATCCAGACAGGCAGTGATCGATATGATCCGGGACATCAACGAGGGTCGTAAATAACGGAGCGCATGGGATAAAGCATATAATAATGCAGTATCCTGTGATGTTCATTGATTGCAGAAACAGAATGGAGATAAGAATGGCAGATAAGAAAAAATGTCTGGCTGTTGTGGTAAGCCAGGAGAAAATCACAGAAGGGATCTACAGCATGTGGCTGCAGTTTCCGGAGGATTATAATGTTGCCGGGATGGCAGTACCGGGACAGTTTATTTCAATGTACTGTGGTGAGGGAAGCCGTCTGCTTCCAAGACCTATCAGCATTTGTGAGATCGAACCGGCACCGAGAAAGCTTCGTGTCGTTTACCGTGTAGCAGGAAAGGGAACCGAGGAGTTTTCCGGACTGGAGGAAGGTGCGCAGATTCCTGTTATGGGACCTTTGGGCAATGGCTTTACCAGAAAGAGCGGAAAGGCAGTGCTGATCGGAGGCGGCATCGGAATCCCGCCGATGCTTGCTCTGGCGAAGGCTTTGAAGGAAGAAGGTGCAGAGGTCTCCATTGTTCTGGGATATCGGGATGGAGATCTCTTCTTAAAGAAAGAATTTGAACCATATGCAGATGTCTATGTATCCACAGAGGACGGCAGTGTAGGAACGAGGGGAAATGTCATTGATGCGATCCGTGAAAATGGTCTGGACGCAGATACGATCTACGCCTGTGGTCCTATGCCGATGCTTCGTGGTGTTAAGGCATATGCAGCAGAGAAGGAGACAGAGGCGCAGATTTCTCTGGAAGAGAGAATGGCTTGTGGTATTGGTGCCTGTCTGGGATGCGTCTGCAATTCTACAGACGTAGACAGTCACAGTCATGTACATAATAAGCGGGTATGCAAGGATGGTCCTGTTTTTAATGCAGAGGATGTCACATTATAGAAACACAGGACATGGAGGATGAATATGAATTTATCAGTTGATTTTGCCGGGGTGACTATGAAGAATCCGGTAACAACAGCATCTGGAACCTTTGGCTCCGGTGCAGAATATGGTGAGTATGTGGATCTGAGTCGTCTCGGAGCAGTGACCACCAAGGGAGTGGCAAATGTACCGTGGCCGGGCAATCCAACGCCGAGAGTCTGTGAGACATACGGTGGCATGTTAAATGCCATTGGTCTGCAAAATCCCGGCATAGATGTATTTGTGGAGAGAGATATTCCATATCTGAAACAGTATGATACACGGATCATTGTCAATGTGTGTGGTCATACCACAGAAGAATATCTGGAGGTGGTAGAGCGTCTGGCAGATCAGGATGTGGATCTGTTGGAGATCAACATTTCCTGCCCGAATGTCAAGGAGGGCGGCATTGCCTTCGGACAGAATCCCAAGCTGGTGGAGCAGATCACCGCAGAGATCAAGAAGAAAGCAAAGCAGCCGGTAATCATGAAGCTGAGTCCCAATGTAACAGATATCACAGAGACGGCGAAAGCAGCAGAGGCAGGTGGAGCTGATGCCCTGTCCCTGATCAATACATTGACGGGGATGAAGATTGATATTAACCGCCGCCGGTTTGCATTGGCAAACCAGACCGGTGGAATGTCCGGCCCGGCAGTAAAGCCGGTGGCAGTCCGGATGGTATATCAGGTTGCTCACGCCGTAAAGCTTCCTGTGCTTGGTATGGGAGGCATCCGTACCGCAGAGGATGCACTGGAGTTTATTATGGCAGGAGCTTCTATGGTTGCTGTGGGAACGGCAAATTTCAATAATCCTACAGCGACAGTGGACGTGATCGAGGGAATCGAGCAGTTTATGAAGGAGCATCACATTGAGGATATACATGAGCTGATCGGATGTGTTGAGGCTTAATTTTAATATACAAAATAACAAATTTATTGGCGTATGCGATGATTTCAGTTTATTATCCGCTATATTGGCATGAAAATTTAACAATATCTTTACACTTGCATTAGGCTATGATATTATGAAATCTGTGTGAGTGAGCTTATTTGCACAGCATCGAATCCCAATAAGGCGTTTTTAAATAGCCGGAGTGGGAAAACAGACAGTGACACGAGGAAGGAGTTACATAATGAAGAAGAGAGTATTAGCAATGATGCTTTCACTGGCAATGTGCTTTAGTATGACAGCCTGTGGAAGTACGAACAACGCAGACAAAACAACAAGCGATAAGGCATCCTCAGAAAGTAAAGGAAGCTCTAAGAGTGATAACAGTTCCGATCTGGCTTATATTCAGGATAAGGGAACATTGATCGTGGGTATTACGGATTTTGAGCCAATGGATTATCAGAAGGGATCCGATGAGTGGATCGGTTTTGATGCAGATATGGCAAAGGCATTTGCAAAGAGTCTTGGAGTTAAAGCTGAGTTCGTAGAGATCGACTGGGATAATAAAGTTCTGGAGCTGGATGCAAAATCCATCGACTGTGTATGGAACGGTATGACACTCACTGATGAGGTGACAAGCTCTATGGCCTGCACGAATGCATACTGCAATAATGCGCAGGTTGCCATTGTAAAGGAGGCAGACAAGGATAAATACAGCACTGTAGAGAGCATGAAGGATCTGAACTTTGCCGTAGAGGCAGGTTCTGCCGGAGAGAAAGAGCTTTCGAAGCTTGGTTACAATTACACATCCGTTAAGGCACAGGCAGATGCGCTGATGGAGGTTTCTGCCGGAACATCCGATGCCGCTGTGATCGATTCTCTGATGGCTGCTGCTATGGTTGGCGAGGGTACCGGTTATGAGAAGCTTACCTATACCGCAAGCTTTAACAGCGAGGAGTATGGTGTTGGTTTCCGTAAAGGATCTGATATGGCAGAGAAGTTAAATGACTTTTTTGCAGAGAGCTATAAGGATGGAAGTATGAAGAAGACAGCCGAGAAATATGGTGTCCAGGCGGCACTCATCGAACAGTAATACAAAAAAGCGTGGCTGCCGTGATGTTATATTTGCGGCAGCTTTTGCTATGCAAAGAGAGAAATATTAAAAGGCAGGTATAATGATGTCAACGATTATGGAACAGATGCCCATTGTATTTCATGCATTAAATGTGGGCTTTTTACAAACGTTAAAATTATTTTTTGTGACACTTCTGGGGGCTTTTCCGCTGGGACTGATCATTTCCTTTGGATCGTTATCCGGATTTCGTCCGCTAAGGTATCTTACGAAGCTTATCGTATGGATCATCCGGGGAACTCCGCTGATGATCCAGCTTCTGATCATTTATTACTTTCCGGGGCTGGTTCTGGGCAAAACGATCTGGAGCGGTGGTGAGGAAGGTAGATTTATGGCGGCAGCAGTGTCCTTTATCATCAATTATTCCTGCTATTTTTCCGAGATATACCGTGGCGGTATCCAGAGCGTGCCGAAGGGACAGCAGGAGGCCGGTCTTGTACTTGGTATGACAAAGCGGCAGATCTTTTTCAAGGTAACTCTGTTGCAGATGATCAAGCGGATCGTCCCTCCAATCTCCAATGAGATCATTACGCTGGTGAAGGATACCTCGCTGGCACGTATCATCGCACTTCAGGAGATCATCTGGGCAGGACAGGCATTCTTAAAAGGATCTCAGGGTATTTCCGGACAGATCTGGCCGTTATTTTTTACTGCAGTTTATTATCTTGTATTTAGTGGTATACTTACGCTATTCCTTGGATGGCTGGAGCATAAACTGGAATATTTCAAATAGGAGGACAATCGGATGGCAATTTTAGAAGTACAAAATATCGAGAAATCCTTTGACCGTACCCCGGTTCTGAAGGATATTTCCTTTTCACTGGAAAAGGGACAGGCATTGGCGATCATTGGCTCCTCCGGCTCCGGTAAGACAACACTTTTACGTTGTCTGAATTTTCTGGAAAGACCCGACAAAGGTAAGATCATTGTGCAGGGAGAAACGCTGTTTGATGCACAGGATGCCTCTTCCATCAAGGAGAAGGATATCCGTATGAAGCGTCTTCATTTTGGCATGGTCTTTCAGGCATTTCATCTGTTTCCGCAGTATACGGCGTTGCAGAATGTCATGCTGGCAAGACAGCTTCTGGAGAAAGGAAAGCCTGGTTTTAAGGAAAATAAAAAGAAGATTTACGAGGAAATCGAGACAGAGGCAAAGGAGCTTTTGGACAAGATGGGGTTGTCCGACCGGATGGAGCATTATCCGCATCAGCTTTCCGGCGGTCAGCAGCAGCGTGTGGCGATTGCCAGAGCATTGGCACTGAAACCAGATATCCTCTGCTTTGATGAGCCGACTTCGGCTCTGGATCCGGAGCTTACCGGAGAGGTTTTAAAGGTGATCCGAAGCCTGGCGGATCAGAATATGACTATGGTTATTGTAACCCACGAGATGGCATTTGCCAGAGATGTGGCAGATCAGGTGATCTTTATGGACAGTGGTGTGATCGTAGAGCAGGGCGATGCCAAGCAGGTGATCGAGAATCCACAGGAGGAGAGGACGAGACAGTTCTTGTCGAGATTTTCGCAGACGGTGTAGTGGGAGAGTTTTATGAAAAATTAAGGAGGTATTATACAATGGAACAGTACAAGCAGGAATTTATCGAGTTTATGGTGGAGAGCAACGTATTGAAGTTCGGTGACTTCACATTAAAGAGCGGACGTAAATCCCCATTTTTTATGAATGCGGGAGCCTATGTGACAGGAGCACAGCTTCGAAAACTGGGTCAGTATTATGCAAAAGCGATCCACGAGCATTATGGAGATGATTTTGATGTCCTTTTCGGACCGGCTTATAAGGGGATTCCTCTTAGCGTCGCTACGACTATGGCTTTCGATGAGCTGTATGGCAAGGAGATCCGTTACTGCTCCAATCGTAAGGAAGTAAAGGATCACGGAGATACCGGTATCCTCTTGGGCAGCAAGATCAAGGATGGAGATAAGGTGGTTATTATTGAGGATGTCACCACATCCGGCAAGTCGATCGAGGAGACATTCCCGATCATTCAGGCGCAGGGAGATGTGGATATCCTTGGTCTGATGGTTTCTCTCAACCGTATGGAGAGAGGTCTTTCCAGCAATGCCAGTGCATTGGATGAGATTCAGGAGAAGTATGGATTTGGTGCCAATGCCATTGTAACCATGGAGGATGTGGTAGAATGTCTGTACAATAAGGAGTGTCAGGGCAAGATCGTGATTGATGATACGATTAAAACAGCCATTGATGCATATTATAAAGAGTATGGATGTAAGTAAGAAATGGAGGAGCGTTATGGCAGAGAAGGTTTATAAAACGATGAAATCAGTAGGAGCATTTAGTCTGGTTACAGGGATTCTTTTGATCGTTGGTGGTATTGCTGCCGGTGTTGCAGTGATCATTAATGGGGCAAAGCTGCTTCAGGCAAAGTCAGATCTGACATTTTAAAGCGATGAGATATTATTATTTAGACATTTACAAGACATTCTCCTGTATGGCAGGGGAATGCCCTTCTACATGCTGTGCAGGATGGAGTATTCGGGTGGATGAAGAGGCGTTGGAACGGTTTGATGCATTGCCGGAATCGGATCTGAAAGAGGATATCCTGCAGCATATACAAAAAAAGCAAGATGGATATTATTTTATGAATCGTCCGGATGGAAGCTGCATGATGCTTGATCCGGACGGTTTGTGCCGTATACAGAGAAACAGCAGGGAGGAGATGCTTTGTATTACCTGCCGGAAGTTTCCAAGACTGGCAGGCAGAGTGCAGCAGGACTACTGGATGTCGATGGCGGCATCCTGCCCTGTGACAGCCGGGTATCTCTGGACGAAGACCGTAGGCTGGTATATGACAGATGGCGAAATAAGTCAGGAGATTGACTGGACAGGGCTTCCATATGATAAGGAGCGAAAGGAAGGGCTGGAGTGGTTTATGGATTCTCTCAGAAAACAATCTGAGGCAGCTCCGGACTCTATGGAAGAAAGTGTCCATTTTTTATGGAACATGTATCAACGAATGTACGATCTGATGGAGGGCTGTCTGGAGCTTTTGGCGTCTTCGCCGGAGCTTTCTTATCTGGAGGGAAGCTTTGATTACTTTGAAAAGGATTATGGGGCGGCAGAAATTATCAGTCAAATGATGATGTTTCAGGAAAATTTTGGAGGGAAGCTGCGGGAGTTCACAAAAAATTATATGTTGTACAGGGTATACAGCCGGTGCCTGGAGTTCCCGGAGGAATCTAGTCAGAAATGTCTGTTTACGGTGGCAGGGGAATTATTTTTGTTTTATATTCTGCGGTTCAGCCGTTATCATACAATACACCGGGATGATTTGCCTTCTGTTGTGGCGGAGATTAACTGGATGTATCGTTTTTGCGTCCATAGTAAAAGGCGATCCGATCAATTTACGTCATTGTTAAAGGACAAATTTAAAAAATTAGAATATTTAGCCGAAATAATCATTAGAATATCTTGAATAACATAATGGAGAAAGATTGCTGTTAAATTCCGGCTGTCGCTTCACAGAAGGCGGAAAGAGAAAATTGCATTGTCATACATGGCATTTTCTGTCTTTACTGACAAAATGTAAGCTGCGTATTTATTAAAAACGTAGAAAAAATAAAAACATCTTTACGGGGGTATGAAATTATCATATGATTGACATACAGTTTTTGGAAAGGTGTGGTTATTCGTATGAAAGTTGCATTTTGGAGTAATATCAGGAAAAAGGGTGGTGTATCTACCAATATGGTATGCATTGCAGCCGTATCTGCCATAGCGGGGATTGGCAGGAGTGTTTTACTGGAAAATCATTACAATGTCAATAATCTCAATGGAATGCTCCTGTCCCAGGAAAAGATCGCAATGCTTCATGAAACCGGGCAGTATTACAATAAATATGGGATTGAGTATATTTTAAAGCGGCTATATACCGGTACAGCAAGTGAGCAGTTGATCAGAAAAGCGTCTATTCCTCTATTATATTCAAGTATCTATTATCTTCCTCAGAGTTATATCGTAAATAGAGAAGTGTTTGATTATGAGTTTGAACTGGCACATAAGGACCTGTTTCAAAGTCTGGAGAGCATTTCAGATATGGTATTCATCGATACAGAATCAAGGGGAAATGCCAGTTCGGTACAGATTCTGGAGGAAGTGGACCTGGTGGTAGTTAATATAGATCAGGATAAAGAAGACTGGGACGATTATTTTGAAAATTATGCCTCGATGCTGGAAAAATCTGTATTTCTGATTGGCCGGTATGAGAAGGAAAATCCGTTTAATCTGGAGTTAATACAGAGGCAATATCATATTCCGAGAGGTAAAATGGCTGTCATTCCCTATAACATTGATTTACATATTGCGGCCAATGAGGGAAGAATGATACCATTTCTGAATCGAAACTATTTGAAAAGCAGCAGGGCAGAGAATGAATATTTGATGGGAGAAGTCAAGCGGGCAGTTATTATGTTGAAGGAAAATATGACATATCTTGGAAAGCCTGATATGATGAGGCGTTTTGGAAAAAATTAAGGGAAGTGGCTTCCCGGAAAGGAATGGTTATTCGTATGGAGAAGCATCATCCGTTTTGGAAAAAGAATGCGTCATTTCAGTATACCTATTGCTTTGGATTAGGTGTTATGTCTATGGGACATATGAAGTCCATTATGGAGACACAGGATTTTTTTGAGGATATATTAAAGGCAATTCGTCTGCCGGAATCTCAGTGGCAGCAGATTTTCTTTGATCTGAATAATCATTTTGAAGAATGGGTTGATAAGGTGTTTGCTTTGCTGCGGGGAAAAGAAGAGCAGTATTGTTTTACATTGGATCTGTACCGTATCCTGAGTCACACGGTATGGTCCGGGGAATATTGCAGTGCTGTTCTGGAGGACTATCTGCAGGTGTTTCAGTTTTCCCATGCGGAAAGAGCTTTTTTTCGGGAATTTGACAAGTGTATGAGGACACAGGATGAACAGGGAGCCATTGAGGCTGTGCAGAAATTTTCAGAGGAAGGATACAGTATCCGGTATGATTTTCTTACATGGTTTTATCCGCAGTTTTATATGGAAAAACGATATCCTGGGATAAGAATAAGGGATGGAGAGACTGTTGTTTTAGATTGTCCAACGATCATCCGGGGAGACATCGAGGTGGATAAGGGAGGATCTTTACTGATTCATGGAGCGGATATGCAGATGGATGGAAGGGTGATTGTCCACGGTGGAAGGCTTCAGGCAGATCATGGACATATAGAGATTACAGAATGCACTTCTGATTACTGGCTGTCCATTGAGGGAGCGGCTGTGGTGATGTTGACAGATACCTCTGTAGATTGTAAGGAAAAATGTGGTTTGCTGGAACAGAAAACAGGATATCTGCTGGTGAATGACTGCTGGGTCCGCCAGACGGCAGGGGCAAGGGCTATTTCCTTTGAGGGGGATGCCATCAGAATACACAATACGCATTTTAGCAGATGCATGAATGGAATGGTATCCATACAGGGAGGAGCAAGTGCAGAGATTGTAAACTGTGAGTTTCAGGAGGGGATCGCAGAGTATGGCGGGGCTGTTTATGCAGACACGATTCATGATGTACTGCTGGAGCATTGTACTTTTCGGTCCTGTCAGGCAAAGTATCTGGCAGCAGCCGTATATTTCAAATTTCAGAAATTAGGACAGCGGGTAGAAGATTGTCAGTGTATTGATTGTGATCCGCCGGAAAATGTATTTTTTAATATATTATAACCAGGGGCAGGGAGGTGCCGTATGATCATAGGAAACCAGACAAAGTTATATTATAAAAAGAAATCATGGCTGACGCCAAAGCATCCGCTATATTTCGAGGAAGAGGAGTTCAAGATCTATTATGCGTCTGCGGTTATGATCCATGCTGAGAAAAATCAGTCTATGCCGCCGGAGCAAAATTATGAGTTGGAACGTTTGCTGCATCATGGTCTGGATCTGAATGCAGGACAGATGGCCCGGGTGCTGAAAAAGGCAGCGGATCCCGGTGAAGTTCTGGATTATCTGTATAGTCATACAGACCCGGGAATGAAACGTTATCTGCTGATGCTGGATCTTTATAATATATCTTCGGAGGAGGAGCTTAGCAGACAGGAGACAGATAATTTGTGGTTGTTTGCTCATATGCTGGAGATTCCGGAGAAATATATGAGGTTGTTTGAGCATTTTATCCGTGAAGCCCGGAAGGAGAATGAGGGAGAATGCCGCAGGATATTTGCTATGATGACAGAGTGCAAAATAGAATTGTCCCTGATGGAGTTAAAATATTATCTTATGACCCTGTATGATGTTTTTGAATGTACTCAGGACATGCTGGAAAAGGATAAACGGATACGTCTGGTGGATCGCTGTGTCATTCGGGAGGATCTTGTCTTACGGGATGGTATGGAGCTGAGAATGGATCATGCGGTTGTCAGAATTTATGGAAATATTACTATTGATGGTGGAACATTTGTTGCGGAACACAGCCGGATCATTCGTAAAAGCGGTTCTCACAGGGCATGTCTGAATATTCGGCGGGCAGGAAAAGTCCGGATGGAACAATGTGACATTGATTGTAGAAATTACGGTATGTTGTTACGGGCGCAGGACGGAGCAGCGTTAATTCGCGACTGTGAGATTCATCATACCACCAGAGGGGCTGCTGTACGTTTCTGGGGCACTGCATTGCAGATAGAAGGAACCCTGTTTCATCACTGCTATTCCAACGAGGAGGGTGGAGCTGTACTGATCCGTGAGGGATCAGCGCGTATCGTACAATGTCGTTTCTGGCATTGCGAGGCGGTTCGTGGAGGTGCTGTGTATGGAAGAAATTTCATGGAGATCCGGGACTGCTTTTTTAAGAAATGTTATGCTTCGGAATATGGAGCAGCTGTATTTTGTATAGGAATGATACAAAATAAGATTTCAGGTCTGCATTACACAGAATGTTTTCCTGAGCGGACAGAACTGATCCAGTATATTGTAGAACCGAGAGGTATTGAAATTTCGGAGAGGGTGGAGATCGGTGTGAATACAATTCTGGATTGTGAATTGGATGTTACATCGCAGGGTAGTTTGTGGCTTCACGATGCTGTTGTATATTTAAGATATCCTATTCGGTGCAGAGGTTCTTTGGAAATGGACAGGGTATGTCTTCTGGCTGATAACATGCAGCATCAGGATATGATTGTGCTGGAGCATGCCAGAGGATGCCGGATCACGAAAAGCCGTCTGGATGGAATGGGGCAGAAAAGCGGGATTTTTTCGGCAGCCACAAAGCTTGAGGCTGAAAAGACAGTATTTTGTAATATGAAAGGCGGGAGAGCTGTTTTTAATGCGTATCAGCCACAAATTATATCCTGTATCTTTAATTATTGTCAGAATGGCGGGATTCATTGCCAGGGTGGCACGATCCAACATTGTCTGTTTGTGAATTGCAGAGGCAAAAGTGGAGCCGGTGTGACAATGGTTGGCAAGAAAGGTTTGATACGGCAGACTCAGTTTGTGCGCTGTATTTCTGATATCAGTGGCGGTGCTGTAGACAGGGCAGTGGGAAATCAAATGACAGAATGTGAATTTACGGATTGTATATCCGGGGATTAGTGGAAGAATAATTGCTAAAATGAAAGAAGCCTGCAATCTGTATCCGGTTGGACACAAAATTGCAGGCTTCTTTGTTATATGGTAAAGAAAATATCAGTCGTTTGATGCATCATCGCAGGAGGTTTGATCTAAATCACACTCCTCCTCTTTATTGGTTTGAGGCAGCAGATGAAGCTTCACTTTATCAATACGATTCTTTTCTGCGGATAAAACGAGATATTCTGCATATTTATCAGAAACACGTTCTCCGGTTTTTGGAAAATGATCCAAAAGATTAATAATATGACCGGCGATGGAGTCGTAGTCCTCTGACTCTATATCAATACCAAGCTGTTCGTTGATATCGTCAAGCTTGGCAACACCCAGCAATATGTAGTTCTCGTCATCTAACCGGGTGATTTCGTCTTCCTCGTAACCATCATACTCATCACGGATCTCTCCTACGATCTCCTCGATCAGATCCTCGATTGTCAGAAGACCGGCTGTTGCTCCATATTCATCCAGGACGATTGCCATAGGAATGGATTCCTTTTTCATTTCAAAAAAGAGTTCTGAGATTTTCTTATATTCATAAGTGAAATAAGGCTCTCTCATTACTTCGGATATCTTGAAATCTTCATGGGAACCCTCATAGAAGAAAATATCCTTTAAGTTGATAATGCCGAGAATGTTGTCGCGGCTTTCTTTATATACAGGCATTCGTGTGAATTTCTTTTTGCCGTAGCATTCCATTAATTCCTGATAGGTAAAATCAATGTTTGCAAACTCCACATCCATCTTCGGAACCATAACGTCTTTGGCAAGGGAATCTCCGAAATCCACTACATTTGTGATCATTTCCCGTTCCTCGCTCTCGATCACGCCTTCCTCGTGACTGACATTTACCATTGTCAGCAGTTCGTTTTCGGTGATCACCGGGCGGGGAGATACATCCACACGTAAAAGCTTTAAAAGACCAAACGAAATCTGGTTCATCAGAAATGAAACCGGACGAAGTATCTGTGTCAGCGCATAGACCGGCTTTGCATACAGCAAGGCGAGCTTTTCTGCGTTTACCGTGGCAAGTGACTTTGGTACGATCTCACCGAAGATCAGGATCAGGACAGTTAAAACACCGGTTGCTACGCCGGTAAATACACTGGCCGATATAGGAAGACCATTTCTCTGTGCAATATGAATTGCGTAAGAAGTGGTGAGAGAAGATGCCGTCAGATTGACAATGTTGTTGCCGATCAGAATGCCGCTCAGAAGTTGTGTTGGCTTTTCAATCAGCTTTAAAACAGTTGAGGCATTTTTGACATGGTCCTCTGCCATAGATTGCATACGTACCTTGTTTACAGTTGTCAGACACGTTTCTGCTGATGAAAAAAAAGCAGAAAGAAGCAGTAAAATCAACAAAATGATAATCTGCGAGGCGTCACTCGAATCCAAAAAATCAACTCCATTTCTTAATAATATAATTAGATAGTATCGCTCCTATTTTACCTAGCCGGAAGTCTCTTGTCAAGATGTTGTCATACGAAGAGGTATTTTCTGACAATTTTGGAAAAAAATCAAAAACATCAGAAAATACTTGAAAATAACAATGGATAGAGGTACAATTATTTCAGAAAGGCGATATACATCTGATGAAAACAAAAGGGTATATCGGTGGGGAGGTCGATATGAGAAAAAAATCCCATATTTCACTTGCATGGTATCTGATGAATAGTGAAGGAATGGATGCTTTAAAACTTCATAAAGGATCTTTTTATATGGGCAGTGTATTGCCGGACTGCATGCCATCATTTCTGGTACGCAGACATACGATTGAGGATTCCTTTGAAGTATTAGAGAAGGAATTTCAGAAACTGGTATCACATTTTGATCCGAAAAAAGGGATTAACTGTTATTTTTGCAGACATTTAGGAATGATCACCCATTATGTTTCTGATTATTTCACATTTCCACACAATGCGAATTACCCGGGAAATTTAAAAGATCATTGTATCTATGAGGAGGAGCTGAAAAAGGAGCTTCGTGCCTATGTACACAGCCCGGAGGCGATTCGAAAGCGTAAAAAGCTGGGAATGCAGACTCCGGATGATATTCTGACAATGATCCGCCAGATGCATAACCGGTATCTCCAGATGGAAAGTGTGGTCATGCGTGATTGCCAATATATTATTGAATTGTGCCATCGGGTTGTAGATGCAATATTATGTCTCTTAGAGTCATTGTCGGCAGCAAAGATATCAGTTGCCTTGCAGTAATAAGTGATGTGGAGGGCAGTTTTGTTTTATGAGGACAAAGCTGTAATAGAAAATAATGAAACGGAGAGCGGCAGTATATATGATACTGTAGTCTCTCCGTTTTTTTGCATTTGTGGTTTGTCCGACTGACGATTTTGCATAAATATGGAAACAGTTTATATCTTGACAAAAGACAGAAAATGAGTAAAATGAAAAGAGTTTTCAAATTTAATGGCTGGATTGTACCTATGGAGGAGAAATATGGATAATGATATAGAAAAAAAATGGCTGATCTCATGCCGGGATGCAGGGTTGGGATATGAGAATAAAGCGGTATTGGAGCATTTAAATATTGAGATTCTGGAAGGACAGTATATTTGTGTGATCGGGGAAAACGGATCGGGAAAAAGTACACTGATCAAGTCCCTGCTTGGATTGTTAAAGCCGGTGAGTGGAACGGTACAGATCAACCGCCAGGTAGGAAAGGGGGCTGTGGGATATCTGCCGCAGCAGACACAGATACAGAGAAACTTTCCGGTGAGTGTGATGGAAGTAGTCCTGTCAGGATTTTTAAATGATATGCGTTTCCGCCCTTTTTATAATAAAAAAGAAAAGCAGGAAGCGAAACGCCATTTGGAGCATCTGGAAATTGCAGATCTGGCGGCAGAATGCTACGGAGAGCTTTCCGGAGGACAGCAGCAGAGAGTATTGTTAGCAAGGGCACTCTGTGCAGCAGATAAAATACTGGTATTGGATGAACCGGTTACCGGCCTGGATCCCGTGGCGGCCAATACCCTGTATGAGAGCATGGAACTGCTGCATCAGGAGGGGATGGCAATTGTTATGGTAACGCATGACATGGGAAACGCATTGAAATACGCAGATAAGATCCTTCATATCAGTGATGAGGGATATTTCTTTGGAACAGTGGAGGAGTATAAAAAGTCAGAACTGGCGCAGATATTTTTGCTGAAATAATACGGCAGCACAACAGATGGAAATGGAGGATGATCAATGATCGATCTGGTGATACAGATAATGTCGTACCCTTTTATGGTACGGGCATTTGTGGTGGGAATTTTAGTGTCTCTTTGTGCGGCACTTCTTGGAGTAAGCCTTGTTTTAAAGCAATATTCTATGATAGGAGATGGTCTGTCCCATGTATCATATGGTGCACTGTCCATTGCCCTTGCATGTGGAATTGCGCCCCTGAAGCTGTCAATTCCGGTGGTGATTGTTTCTGCCTTTTTTCTTCTTCGTATGACAGAAAATAATAAGATCAAGAGTGATGCGGCTATTGCAGCCCTTTCTGCATCGGCGCTTGCAATTGGTGTGTCCGTAACAGCCCTTACAACCGGAATGACAACAGATGTGTGCAGCTATATGTTTGGAAGTATACTGGCGATGACAAAGGAGGATGTGGTTTTAAGCGTTATTCTCTCCGTGCTGGTATTGATCTTATTTGTTTTTTCTTATCACAATATATTTGCAGTTACATTTGATGAGAATTTCTCCAAGGCAACCGGTGTCAGGGTGGGATGGTATAATACACTTCTCTCGATTTTGACGGCCGTTACCATTGTATTGGGAATGCAGATGATGGGGGCTATGTTGATCTCCAGTCTGATCATTTTTCCGGCACTGACATCCATGAGGCTGTTTAAAAGCTTTCGAGCGGTGATTATCAGTTCAGGAGTATTGTCTGTTGTATGTTTCTGCATTGGAATGATTGTTTCGTATTGTGTTTCTACGCCGGCAGGAGCAAGTATTGTGCTGGTAAATTTATCATTTTTCCTGATTTTTGCATTGATCCGGAAAATCCGTGAAAAAATTGGAGTCGCGTAAATGCCTATTTTATCAGGGGTTGCAGATTGTTTTTATAAAAAAATAAAAAAAAATAAAAAAAACACTTGCAAAACCTGAAAAATTGTTTTATACTAAGCAAGGCTTGTGAGACAGAAACACATAAGCACAGCATAGTGGGCTATCGCCAAACGGTAAGGCACTGGACTCTGACTCCAGCATTTCAAGGTTCGAATCCTTGTAGCCCAGTGAAGGTCGTAAAATTGAATGATTCGGTTTTACGGCTTTTTTCATATCATGGACTGCATCAATTACAATGGGTGCAGGGGAGGCATAGACGCCTTTCGTACATAATGAAGAAATGGAGAGCAAAATGAAGAAAAGTTTAAAGAAAGTTTTATCCATGGTACTTGCACTGGCAATGACAGCAGGTGTGGTATCCGGAGCAGGAAACGTATCAGATGTTAAGGCGGAGACAGCGTCTATCGTAAATCCTCCGGTTGTTACAGATTATGCTTCATTACCGACACCGGCACAGGCAACGGTAACGTTACAGGGCAAGTCATCTGTGACTCCGAATGTAGTTGTACCGCTTCGTGTGGAGAATCCTGGTGTTGTAGAGGTGGCAGCAGCAGTTACATCTGGTGCGGCAGCATCAATTGAGATGGGTTTTTTCTCTGATCAGAATTGTACTGCATCTGCCGGAGTTTCTACAACCATGGCAGCAGGCAGCACACAGATCGTTGATAAGACATTTGTGGCGTCCACAGCAGCTACTTATTATGTGAGATTTAAATGGTCCTCTATTGTACCGAATGGGGCAGCAACAATTAAGCTGGTTACATACGCATATGCCGGACAGGAAGTAACATTGAAAAATATTTTCCAGCCGGTATTTACAGGTAACACAGGAAAAACTCTGTATCATAAACTGGTTGTTAAGAAAAGCGGACTTGTTGCAATCTGTGGTAATGAGTATCGTGAAAGTGGTACTTCCCTTCAGGCTGCCGGATTAAATGTACAGCTCTGTAATGCAAAAAAGAAACCTCTTCACAATGCATATCTTTCTAATTTAAATACATATACTGAGAAGTATGCGCTGAAGAAGGGAACATATTATGTAGCAGTTTCTTCCAGTCAGAGATATCAGCTGAAGGCAGAAAGCAAGGCTTGGAAAGATAAAAGTGGAAAGAATAAAAAGAAAGCAGCGACCATAAAAAAGGGCAAATCTGCAGATGGAATGGTAATGGTCAATGAGGGAATGAAGAAGGGTGACTGGTATAAGGTTAAGCTGACAAAGCGTTCTAAGCTTCGTATCAACATTACTGCAGCCTGTACCGGTGTTGTATCTAATCTGAAGGTACAGATTATTCCTGCAAATCGTCATTATACATTGATTAACAGCACATCCTTAATTGGAAATAAGGGAAAGAAGCTTGCTTCTAGAAATAAGCTTGCTGCCGGCACATATTATATCAAGGTGTCTAAGGTGACAAAGTCTGCCAGTGGTGTATATCGTATTAAATTTGTAAAATAATTATTTTTTTAGACATTTTATAATAATACAAAGAAAATCCTCAGGATCATATATGATCCTGAGGATTTTTCTGCTAATGAGAAAGATTAATATTCGCAATTTCCTGTGGTGCGTGGAAATGGAATAACGTCCCGGATATTTGAGATTCCGGTAAGATACATCACACATCGCTCGAAGCCCAATCCAAAGCCTGCGTGACGGGTTGAGCCATATTTTCGGAGATCCAGGTAGAAATCATAATTTTCTGTATTCATACCGGTTTCTTCCATTCGCTGTATCAAAAGCTCCAGATTTTCTTCACGCTGGCTGCCACCAATAATTTCTCCGATACCGGGAACAAGGCAGTCCATAGCGGCAACTGTTTTCCCGTCCGGGTTCAGCTTCATATAAAAGGCCTTAATCTCTTTCGGATAGTCGGTGACAAAGACAGGACGTTGAAAGATCTGTTCGGTCAGATAACGCTCGTGTTCGGTCTGCAGGTCACATCCCCATTCTACCGGATAGGTAAATTGCTCCTGGTGCTTCTTTAACAGCTCAATGGCTTCCGTATATGTGACGTGGGCAAAATCAGAGTTTACGACGTGATGAAGGCGGTTTAACAGTTCCTTATCGATATATTGATTGAGAAATGTCATTTCCTCCGGTGCGTGGTCCAGGACGTATTGAATAATATATTTTAACATATTTTCTGCTACGGTCATATCATCCTTCAGATCTGCAAATGCCATTTCCGGTTCAATCATCCAGAATTCGGCAGCGTGTCTTGCGGTATTGGAGTTTTCCGCACGAAATGTAGGACCGAAAGTATAGATGTTTTGAAATGCCATGGCATAGGTTTCGCCGTTTAACTGGCCGCTGACCGTGAGGTTTGTTTCTTTTCCGAAAAAATCCTGAGAATAATCCGGCCGGCCCTGATCATTCTCAGGAACATGATCCAGATCAAAGGTGGTGACGTGAAACATTTCCCCGGCTCCTTCACAATCGTTAGCTGTGATCAATGGCGTGTGGACATAGACAAAATCGTTTTCCTGAAAAAATTTGTGTATGGCATATGCAGCCAGAGAGCGGATCCGGAATACAGCCTGAAATGTATTGGTGCGAGGACGCAGATGAGGAATCGTGCGCAGATATTCCAGAGAATGTCTCTTTTTTTGAAGAGGATAATCGGGACTGGAGGTGCCTTCGATAGTGATCCGGCCGGCATGCAGCTCAAACGGTTGTTTGGCGCCCGGTGTTGCAATAAAGCGGCCGGAAATAATGAGAGAAGCACCAACATTCAGATGGCGGATCTGCTCCAGATTATCTAATGTATTATCGTAGACAATTTGTAAGGGCTGAAAAAAAGTGCCATCATTTATTACTATAAATCCGAAATTTTTGGAATCGCGGATGCTGCGGATCCAGCCACATACCTGAATAGTCTGGTCATAATACTGCTCCGCGTGTTGAAATAATTCCTTGATGTGAATCATATGCATGGAAGTCTCCTTTATAAAATAAAGTTAATTTTCTAAATAATAGTATGCCCATTTTGCTCTATAAGTCAAGAAAATATAATACATTATTAAAAATAGCATTATTGACTTCCGGAAAGAATAGTAATAAAATAATAATATGTTTTTTCATTTTGGAGGAGATTATGAAAACAATTTTAATTAGCAGGAAATCCTGCGTTATTGAGGGATTTTTACATGAGGCAAGGTATGTGGAAGAACTGGAAATTCTCCGGACTTTTCAGGATGAGCAGGAAGCTTATGATATGGTCGGCAGGCAGGAAGTAGATCTGGCGATCATAGACCTTGATATGGAAAAGTCGGATGGGGCTGATATAGGATGGAAATTAAAAAAGAAAAATCCCGATATTTTGCTGATCTATCTGACAAAGGAACAGAGGAGTCTCATGAATCTGATTCGACTTCATCCGGTTGCGGTGATGGAGGTGCCGTTTCGTGAGGGAGAGATACGATACGTTGTAGAATCTGCGTATTTGCTGTCAAAAAGGAAAAGAAAGAGGATTTATGCCAGAACATTTGGACATTTTGATGTTTTTGTGGATGGAAAGCCTATCATGTTTAAAAGTGCCAAAGCAAAGGAGTTTCTGGCGTTTCTGATTGACAGACGGGGAGGTACGGTAACAACCGATCAGATGATCAATGTACTTTGGGAGGACAGACCAAATGATGAGTCTACCCAGAATCTCTGCTGTAAGCTGGTAAAGACGCTGCAGCGGGAACTGCGGGCTGCCGGTGCAGAGGAAATGCTTGTTGTTGCACGAGGGAGCAGGAGTGTGAATGTGGAAAGCTTCCAATGTGATATGTACGAGCTGCTGGACGGAAACCAGAAAATAAAAGCCCGGTATATGGGAAATTATTTGCTGGATTACAGCTGGTCCGAAAGTCAGACAGCATTGTTAGACCATATTTTACACGAATAGCTCTGTTTTTTGCGCGAATTACAAAATTTTTGCTGAAATTCCATTTTGATTCCCATAAAATGAATTATTTTTTCACTTTTTGTTCCACCTTATGGCAAAAGAAGGTTGTAAAATGACGTTGTCAAACAAACTTGAAAAAGGTAAAAAGGAGAAAAATATGGAAAAGAAAGGAATTAAAGTGGTACTTGCTGACAACAATGTACAAGACAGAGAAACCAGGACGAAAGCAATTGAAGAAGCCGGAATGCAGGTGGTCTTTTCGACAGGAGACGGAAAGAAAGCACTTGATGCGATTTATCGCGAACAGCCGGATATTGTAGTTATGGACATGATCCTTCCGGGACTTGACGGCATAGGAATACTGGAAGAGATGGAACAGGTGGACAGGCTTAAGCGGCCTGTTATTATGATCGTAACCGCATTGAAAACGTCCCAGATGGTTTCAAAAGCACTGCAGAAGGGAGCCGGTTATTATATGATGAAGCCGGTATCCAACAAAGTATTTGGAAAGAGACTGACACAGATTGCAGAGGAGATGCAGGAACGTGGGAATCAGTCCAAACCGTCACAGACACCGGAACAGGAATATGCCGCAGAGGAATATGCGGCAGCCGGTGAACAGACACATTTACGGGGAGAAATAGTGCATCAGATGGAGGATAACGTGGTACATTTTGACAGAAAACCATCTTACACGGCACCAGCATCAAAGCAGATAACAGGACACAGCAGATATTCCGGTGATCTGGAAAAAGACGTCACAAATGTTTTGCTGGAAATAGGAATCCCGGCGCATATCAAAGGATATCAGTACATACGTCAGGGAATTATAATGTCATTTCATGACAGAAGCATGCTTCAGTATATTACGAAGTATCTTTATCCGGCGATTGCCAAGAAAAACAAAACCACATCCAGCAGCGTAGAGCGTACGATACGTCACGCGATTGAGGTAGCATGGCGCAGAGGAAATATGGAGGTATTGGAGGAGATTTTTGGCAATACTGTTTGTGCCGGAAAAGGAAAACCGACTAACTCAGAATTTCTTGCATTACTGACAGACAGATTCCGGCTGGAGTACCGGGAAAAGATTGTTTCCTAAGGAAACAGTCAGGTTTCCGGAATCATCAATAGGCAGAAATGTCCGTCAGGCAGCTTACAACTGCTTGACGGAATAGTGAGAATTAGGGTATACTTGAAAAGTTGTATGTAATATGTAAGGGATGTTATATGTAAACTTTGTATACATGTATGCAAGATTGGTGATGAAAGGGGGCCTGGTTATGGATAGCAAATCAATGATGGAATTGACAAAGGAGCTGGATGCGGAATTTGACAACCTGGTAAATAACTGTATGACATCCGGCGCCATTGATTTAAATTTATATCAGGAATATGATGTGAAAAGGGGACTTCGTGATAGTGCCGGAAAGGGTGTATTGACGGGATTGACAGAGATCTCAGATGTAGTGGGTTTTCAGGTGGTAGATGGAGTCAAGGAGCCGGCAGATGGTAAATTGTATTATCAGGGCTATGATGTCAAACAGCTGGTAGGCTCTGATCCCCAGAAAAGATTTGCGTTTGAGGAGGCTACATATCTGTTATTGTTTGGACGTCTTCCGAATGAAACGGAGTTTAAGGTGTTTCGGGAGATTCTTGCCAGTCTGCAGGAGCTGTCAGGTCCTTTTGTAAGAGACGTTATTATGAAGGCGCCAAGTGAAAATCTGATGAATGGTCTGATGAAAAGTGTATTGACACTGTATTCTTATGACAGTTGTCCGGATGATATTTCCGTGGCAAATGTTTTGCGTCAGTCATTGCAGCTGATCGCAAAGCTTCCGCTGATCGCCGTATACAGCTATCATGCTTATCGTCATTTTACATTTGCAGAGAGTCTGGTGATCAAGCAGCCGAAGAATGAATATTGTACAGCAGAGAACATTCTTTATATGCTCCGTCCAAACGGGAAGTTTACTCCGTTGGAAGCAAGAGTTCTGGATGCAGCCCTTGTTCTCCATGCAGAGCATGGTGGTGGTAATAACTCTACTTTTACCAATCACGTGGTGACATCATCCGGAACCGATACATATTCTGCTGTGGCAGCATCAATCGCGTCTCTGAAAGGACCTCGTCATGGTGGAGCCAACCTCAAGGTTCAGCAGATGTTTGATGATCTGAGAGCAAACTGTACCGATACCACGGATGATGATCAGGTTCGCGGATATCTGTCCAAAGTATTAAATCGCGAGGCCTTTGACAAGAGTGGTCTGATCTATGGAATGGGTCATGCAGTATATACTCTTTCAGATCCGAGAGAGGTTGTCCTGAAATCACTGGCAGAAAAACTTGCAGAGGAGAAGGGCCTTCGTCAGGATTTTGAGCTTTATGACAGAGTTGAGACGATATCGGCAGATCTGCTGCAGAAGAACCGCCATGTATTAAAACCGGTTTGTGCCAATGTAGATTTTTACAGTGGTTTTGTATATACTATGCTTGGAATTCCAAGAGAAATGTTTACTCCGCTTTTTGCAATCTCACGTATTGCCGGGTGGAGTGCGCATCGTCTGGAAGAGCTTGTAAACAGAGGTAAGATCATTCGTCCTGCGTACAAATATGTAGGACATCACAGAAGATTTACTGAAAGAAGCAAAAGAAAGTAGTGATGTCCGTTCTTTGTTATACAGAGTAGTGCCTTTGATAATATTTTTCCAGAAAGGAAATAAAAAGATATAGTCCCGTAGAGATCAGGCACAGGATAACAATGGAAAGAAGAACGTAGTCAAGTTTAAACACCTGACTGCCGTAAATAATTAAATAACCCAGTCCTGCTTTGGCAGCGACAAACTCCCCGATGATAACACCCACCAGAGTCAGGCCGATATCGACCTTCATGGCACTGATAATGGCGGGAATATTGCCGGGGAGTATTAATTTACAGAGAATATCTTTTTTGGATCCCCCCAGAGTCTGTATCATTTTAATCTTTCCCGGATCCATTTCCAAAAATGTGTTATAGAGTGTGATGGTGGTGCTGAAAACAGCAACACTGACTGCGGCGACAATGATGGTTTTCATATTATTGCCCAGCCATACAATAAAAACAGGAGCCAACGCTGTTTTGGGCAGGCTGTTCAGGACAACCAGATAGGGCTCTAATACTTTGGCAATGGTTTCGTTCCACCAAAGCAGGATGGCAAGTAAAATGCCGATGACGATCACCAGAAAAAAACTTAAAAAGGTTTCTCCCAGAGTCACACCGATATGATAAAAGATCGTGTGGCTTTTTGCCATCTCCACAAAACATAAAATAATTCTTGACGGACTGCTGAAAATAAACGAATCCATCCATTCCAGCCTTGTGGCAATTTCCCAAATAGCAATGAAAATAACAAAAAATAAAATACGCAGAAAGAGAATTTTTCTTTTTTGCCGGGCGGCTTTTCTCAAAAACTGCTGTTGCAGATCACTCATTATTATTCAGCTCCTTCCATACCAGATTGAAATAATCTTTAAATTCCGGAGAACTCCGGGCAAGAAATGGAGTTCGTTCTCCCGGACAGCTTAATTGCAGCGTGATTTCTTTTTTGACGGTGGCAGGCCGGGAAGATAAGATGATAATGCGGTCTGCCATACTGATGGCTTCCGAAATGTCGTGAGTGATCAGAAGAGCCGTTTTGTTTTCTTTTTTCAGGATTGCCCAGACATCATCGGAGACGGAAAGTCGTGTCTGATAATCCAGAGCGGAAAAGGGCTCATCCAGGAGAAGCAGATCCGGCTCCAGCATCAGTGTCCGGATCAGAGCAGCTCTTTGTCGCATACCGCCGGAAAGCTGGTTTGGTTTGGCGTTACGGAAACCATCTAACTGATATTTTTTTAACATATTATCAATTTTCTGAGGCAGTCCGTCGGCCGTTTGATGAGTAATTTCCGGTCCCAGTGCAATGTTCTTATGTGTCGTACGCCATTCCAGAAGATGGTCTTTTTGCAGCATGTATCCGGTTTTCTTGTTTTCCTGCAGCAGAATCGTCCCCTGATCGGGCTGCAGAAGCCGGCAGATCAGGGAAAGAAGTGTGGATTTACCGCAGCCGCTGGGTCCCACGATTGCCACAAATTCTCCGGGTTCAATGGAAAAGCTTACCCGGTCCAGAACCAGCGTTTCTCCCTGCAGTGTATGATAGGCATAGGAGAGATTTTTGACTTCTAACAGATGATTCATATCAGCCCTCATGTAGACAGTGGTTTACGATAAATATATTCATAAAAATAAATAATGTGAAATTATCGAAACATTGCAAAGCAAAGACTTTTCGAAAACCGTAGGGTGACAAGACAATTTTCAGATCACAGTCCCCGGACATTTCAAGTATTATGGGCTTATTCTGATATTCGATGTGGGAAGTTTTTGTCAGAAAGATGTATATTTTCATTGGGGCGTGAAATAATAGTACAGAACAATGAAAAGGAAAGGTATGGTGTTGATATGAGAAAGAAAGTATTGATATTGGGAACTGTAATGACACTGGCTGCAGGTTGTCTGGTGGGATGTGGTACAAACAACAATTCTGTAACAGATCAGTCAACTGCTTCTCCGTCCGTGGAGGATGACAGAAACCTGAATACTAAGGATCCGCAATATTCTCCGGATGGGGATGATGGCGTTGTGGATGATCTGGAAGACGGTGTCGATGATGCTGTGGATGGGGCAGAAGATGCCGTGGATGATGTGATCGATGGCACAGAGGATGCTGTGGATGATGCAGCAGATGCTTTGGATGGCGATGATGATACCAATGATACAAATAACAATACCGGAAATAAGAAAAATAACAAGATAACGAACAATAAAAAGAATCATACAAAAAATACGAACAAGAGATAATGGTGGAAATATATGTCTGAAAAAATAACAGGGCTGTCAGTGATCAGACACCGGCGGTCCTGTTATTCTGTGTACAGGTGCTAAGATGCCGGATGTTCCTGCCATACATACAGATCTCCCGTTTTTTTCTGATAAACTGTTTCTTTGGCGCGTCGAAATCCAAGAGAGACGGCTAAGCGGATGGAAGGCAGATTATCCGGAGCAATGACAGCGACAATACGGTCGAATTCCAGCTCCTTCCGTGCATATTCCAGAATTTTTCCGCAAGCTTCCTGTGCGTAACCCATGGAGCGGAAGTTGTTGCCCAGAAAATAGGACAGCATAATTTCTCCGTTTTCATCAACAATCTGGCTTTCAATTCCTGCCTGTCCGATCAGAATGTCCTGTTCCTTCAAAAAAATACCCCATAAACCAAAGCCGTAGAAACCGTAAACCATCTGGATGTAAGAAACAAAGCGGCCATATTCTATGTCACGGTTATCAGAAATATGAGGAACATATGGATGGACTTCCGGTTGATGGCAGATGCGAAAATAAGCATCGAAGTCGTTTTGGGTCATTTCCCGGATCACCAGGCGTTCGGTTTCTAATGAAAACATATAAAGATCTCCTTGTGAATTATGTTATGCGTGTATATTCCTTAGAGTATAGCACATTTTTTGTGAAAGGGGATAGGATTTCATAGCATTTTCTGATATAATTGATGTAATATTTATAGGAGGATTGTTAAGACACTATGGCACAGATAAAACCGTTTATGGCAGTAAGACCGGTGGAGGAACTAGCAGACAGAGTGGCAGCTCTTCCCTATGATGTATATAATCGTCAGGAGGCCAAAAAAGAAGTACAGAGAGAGCCTCTTTCTTTTTTGAAGATTGACAGAGCGGAGACTCAGTTTCCGGATGAGGTTGATACATATGATCCATGTGTATATCAGAAAGCGGCCGAGCTTCTGAAGGAAATGGAGAAGGATGGTGTTTATGTATCGGATCACGATAAGGCATACTATATTTATCGTTTGACAATGAATGGAAGAGCACAGACTGGTATTGTGGCATGTGCCTCCGTGGACGATTATCTGGAAAATGTAATTAAAAAACATGAAAATACGCGGGAAGAAAAGGAGCAGGATCGTATTCGCCATGTGGATATCCTGAGTGCCCAGACAGGTCCGATCTTTTTGGCATACCGTTCCAAAGAAGAGATCAATCAGGTGGTTGCCTCTGTTATGGAACAGGAAGCACCTTTGTATGATTTTACCGCAGTAGATGGAATTTCTCATACCGTATGGAAAATTTCAGCACAGGATCAGGTGAAGAGGATACAGGATACGTTTGCGTCCATTGATGATATTTATATTGCAGATGGTCATCACCGGGCTGCTTCGGCAGTGAAGGTAGGCCTGAAGAGACGACAGGAGCATCCGGGATATGACGGTACAGAGGAGTTTAATTATTTTCTGTCTGTTTTATTCCCGGACGATCAGTTGATGATCATGGATTACAACAGAGTAGTTCGTGATCTCAATGGTCTTACAACTGAGGATTTCCTGAAAAAGACAGAGGAGATCTTTCACGTTTCTGTGCTCGGAGAGAATGCACAGTCTCCACAGCATAAGGGACAGTTTACAATGTATCTGGAGGGACAGTGGTATCTTTTGGAAGCATCAGAGGCGATGCTTACTGAGTCAGATGCCGTGAAATCTCTGGATGTTTCGCTGTTGCAGGAGTATCTGCTGGAACCGGTGCTTGGAATTCACGATCCCCGTACGGATGACAGGATTGATTTTGTCGGAGGCATTCGTGGACTGGAGGAGCTGGAGAAGCGCACACAGACAGATATGAAAGTGGCATTTGCTATGTATCCGACTTCGATTGCAGAGCTGTTTGCGGTGGCTGATGCCGGTCTTTTAATGCCGCCAAAATCCACATGGTTTGAGCCAAAGCTTCGCAGCGGATTATTTATACATGAGATTTAGATTTAGGGGTTTTTTATGGAACGATTTTTTGAAAGCAAACCAGTAGTATATATGTCAAAATTTATTGATATGATCATGCTGAATGTGATTTTTCTGATAAGCTGTATCCCTGTTTTTACCATTGGTGCAGCATGGACTGCTATGTATTATACCTGCGTAAAGGTGATCCGGAGAGACAGGGGAAAGGTATGGCAGGAATATAAACATAGCTTTGTCGTGAATTTTAAGGCGGCAACCGGAGTATGGGTGATATTGGCAGTTGCGGAGGGAGTGCTTGCGGTATTGACGTTCCGGCTGCTGGTTCATGGACATGGCAGTTTATCAGCGGCTGTTATTGGTCTTGCGATGGCCGGTTTCCTTTTTACACTGGCAATGATGATATATGCTTTTGCTGTATTGTCCCGTTTTACGGTCAATGCAAAAGGAACGATACAAAATGCGGTGCTCATTTCCATTCATCATGGTGGAGAGACTGTTTATATGCTGGTTTTGACCTTGGGACTTGCGACATTGATTATGATGGGCTGGAAATTTCTACCGGTGATTTTGCTGATCATGCCGTCGGCATATATGTTATTGATCTCTTTGATCATGGAAAAAATATTGATTCAATATACTCCGGAGGAGGAAGAAGTTACTTCAGACGATGCCGGTATAGATCCAGAAGATATGCTTTATGCAGAGGAGCATAAGGACAAACCGTGGTATCTGGAGGGAGGAGATAAGAATGAATAAAAAATTATATGATTTGATGGATTGGGAAGGCATAGAGGGAATCGTTTATTCAGAGGAGGATCATCCGGAAAGGCTGTTGGGAGCACACAAGATCAGAGGTGGCTTTCTGGTACAGACCTTTCAGCCGGATGCAAAGCAAGTTTCTTTGAAGTTGAAGAAGTCAGGGAAAACGATTGTTATGGAACAGGCAGATGATGCTGGTTTTTTTGCAGGGATATTACAGGAAAAGAAATTGATTCCCTATGTTTTTAAAGTGGTGTACGAAAATGGGGACAGTGTAGAGGTGGAAGATCCTTATCTTTATACAGAGCTTTTAGGAAGCAACGAATTAAATCGTTTCAGTAACGGAATTCATTATTCTGTTTATGACTATCTGGGAGCGCATACCATGGCTGTCTATGGATGTGGCAGTCAGGCAGAACCGGAGTGGGATGTACGTTCTGCCGGAAAGAATGGCGTATATGGCACGCATTTTGCTGTATGGGCACCAAATGCCATGAGAGTCAGTGTTGTGGGTGACTTTAACCATTGGGACGGACGGATCCATCAGATGAGCCGGCTGGGAGACAGTGGCGTATTTGCTTTGTTTATTCCGGGTGTGGATCAGGGAGCGGTATATAAGTATGAAATTAAGGTCAATTATAAGACATTATTATTAAAAACAGATCCTTATGGCACATACTGCGAGCAGAGACCGGCCAATGCAAGTATTGTCTGCAATACGACGGACTTCAAATGGAAGGACGATAAATGGCTGGAAGATCGTAAATTAAAAAAAATTGACAAAGAACCGGTTTCTATTTATGAAGTACATTTAGGATCATGGATGAAAAAGGATTGCAGTTCTCTGGAAAATGTAACCTGTGACCAGGAGTTTTATAATTACAGAGAGTTAGCTCCTCTTTTGGCTGATTATGTGAAAAAGATGCATTATACCCATGTGGAGCTGATGCCTGTAATGGAGCATCCGTTAGATGAATCCTGGGGATATCAGGTGACAGATTATTATGCGGTCACATCAAGATATGGATCTCCGGAGGATTTCATGTATTTTATGGATTATATGCATCGCCACGGAATCGGTGTGATCCTGGACTGGGTACCGGCTCATTTTCCAAAGGATGAGAATGGACTGGCGAGATTTGATGGGACATGCCTGTATGAGCATATGGACCCGAGACAGGGGGAACATCCTCACTGGGGAACATTGATCTATAATTATGGCAGGCCTCAGGTAGTTAATTTTCTGATCGCGAATGCCTTATTCTGGGTAAAAAGATATCATGCAGATGGAATTCGTATGGATGCGGTGGCTTCTATGCTTTATCTGGATTATGGCAAAAAGGACGGCGAATGGGTTGCAAATATGTACGGCAGCAATGAAAATCTGGAGGCCATTGAGATGTTAAAAAATCTCAGTGAAGTATTCCACAAGGAATGTCCGGGAGCATGGCTGATCGCAGAGGAGTCCACGGCATGGCCAAAGGTGACGGCTAATCCGGCTGATGACGGACTTGGATTTGATCTGAAGTGGAATATGGGATGGATGAATGATTTCATTTCCTATATGCAGACAGATCCGTTATTCCGAAAGGGACGTCATGGAATGCTTACATTCAGTATGATCTATGCGTACAGTGAAAGCTTTATTCTGGTATTGTCCCATGATGAGGTGGTTCATCTGAAAGGTTCCATGTATGCCAAAATGCCGGGAGATGAAGATCAGAAATTTGCTAATTTAAGGGCAGCATATGGATTTATGATGATGCATCCCGGCAAAAAACTTCTTTTTATGGGACAGGAATTTGGACAGACCACAGAGTGGAATGAAAAGGAAAGCCTGCCATGGAATGAGGCAGAGGATACGGAGCATCAGAAATTGCAGCATTATGTGGCGGAATTAAACGCATTTTATCAGGCACATCCGGCTTTATACGAGATGGATAATAAGGAGGACGGCTTTGAGTGGTTGAGCAGTATGGATGCAGATCACAGCATTATTACATTTATGCGGTACAGTGAGGAAAAGCAGGAAAGTCTTCTTGTGATATGCAATTTTACTCCGGTTTTGTATGAGAACTTTAAAGTAGGAGTGCCACATGCCGGCAAGTATAAGGAAATATTTAACAGCGATGCAGAGGTGTTTGGTGGTTCCGGTCATGGAAATCCGAGACAAAAGCGCGCCAAAGCTGTTTCCTGGGATGGAAGAGAGTATTCCATTTCAATCGAGGTTCCACCGTTGGGAATCAGTGTATTTAAGTATATAGAGAAATAACGGGTTAGAACAATAGAAAGATGTGATGACAGATATGACAGGACAGATTTTAACAAGAGGCTTTATGATGCTTGCTGCCACGGCGGCTACAGGAACGCCGGTTCCCACGGAAAGTCCGGTACCGGCGGATGTGCAGGAGGTCGTGGAACAAATGAATTCCAGTGCTTCGGCAGAGGAAAAGACCAGTTTTTTACTGGAATATCTTATGGCACAGAGAGAACCTCTGATGAATTTTGGTAAGACACTGCTGATCGCGCTGATCGTTTTTCTGATCGGCAGAAAAGTGATCTCCCTGCTTTTGAAGCTGCTGAACCGATGGATGGAACGGGGCGGCGTAGAAGTCAGTGTGCACAAGTTTATCATGTCTCTTGGCAATGTGGTGCTATATATTCTGTTGATTTTTTGTGTTGCAGGGATTCTGGGAGTTGGCACCAGCTCCATTGTGGCGATCATTGGTTCCGCGGGTCTGGCAGTAGGTCTTGCTCTGCAGGGAAGTCTGTCAAATCTTGCAGGTGGAATCCTGATCCTTTTGATGAAACCGTTCCGGGTGGGAGATTATATTGTGGCAACCGGTGTAGAGGGCACAGTGCGCAATATTGATATTTTTTATACCCGGATCGTTACTACGGACAATAAAGTGGTCGTGATACCGAATGGTACGTTGTCAAATGGAAATATTATTAATACATCCCAGGAGGATTACCGGCTTTTGATCCTTGATTTTATGGTGGGATATGATGCTGATATTTCCAAGGTGCGGGAGATTATTCTTGAGTTGATGGAACAGGACATGCAGATCTGTCAGGACCGTGCCCGGAGCGTAAATATTGATAAACTAAATCCGGGCAGAGTAAAGCTTCAGGCAAAGGCGTGGGTTGCGACAGAGCATTACTGGGATGTCCGTTACCGGATGTTAGAGAAGATCAAGGAGGAACTGCCCAAACAGGGAATTTCTTTGTTTTGACAAGGGACTGTAAAAAGTATGTAAAGCATTTGTTTTCCCGTAAGTTGAGGGTTGTCGAATATGAAAGAAAAATGTTATACTGTTTATACAGATAATTTGACTTGTATATGGGGTTTGATAGAAACTATAGATTGGTGTGATTGGATTGGTTAAGATATATCGTACAGATGATAGAAAAATCCACGAAGAGGATGAATTGACAGAGGGAGTCTGGGTGCAGATGGTCAATCCTTCGGAGGGAGAGGGCGAGGAATATGCCAGAAAGCTTGATGTAGATATTTCAGATCTGCTGGCGGCGTTGGATGAAGAGGAGAGCTCCCGTATCGAACTGGAGGATGGCTATACGCTGATCCTGGTGGATATTCCAACGACGGAGATCCGTATGGATAAGGAAGCATATACCACAATTCCTCTGGGTATTATATTGACACAGGACGCGATTATTACAGTCTGCACGGAAGATACGCCGGTGCTGCAGTCTTTTGTCCTGGGGAGAGTTAAGGAGTTTAGTACCAAGAAAAGACTTCGTTTTGTATATCAGATATTGTTCCGGATTGCCACGTTATATCAGAGTGCACTGCGGATCATTGACAAAAAGAGAACAGAGATTGAGGAACGAATTGATGGAGATACCGAGGATATCGATCTGATCGATCTTCACGCATTGGAGTCCACACTTGTATACTTTGCAACCTCCCTGAGGGCAAATGCAGTGGTTCTGGATCGACTGACACGATATAAGAGATTGGAGCAGTATCCGGAGGATAAAGAGCTTTTGGATGATATTATCGTGGAGAACCAGCAGGCGATCGAGATGACAGGTATTTATCGTGATATTATCAATGGAACCAGAGAACTTTTGTCTTCAGTGATCGATAACCGGCTGAATAATGTCATGAAGTATCTGACAGCCATTACATTGGTGATGGCTGTGCCAACGATCATATCCGGTTTTTTCGGTATGAATGTAAGCGTTCCGCTGGCACAGACAGCACATGCTTTTTCAATTATTTCGGTTGCCACGGTATTGATCTGTGTTGTGCTTTTTGTTATATTCAAAAAAAATCGAATGTTATGACCGGGAGATACGGTGGATAGTTTCGTTTACTTTGGCGGAGATCCGTTCAGGATCTTCGCCTATTTTGTATGTGCCATTTTCATACAAAATATTGCCGGCAATCATAGTCATTAAAACATTTTGCTTGCTGCCGCTGTAAACGATGTTTTTCGATACATCGTTTACCGGCTGCATATTTGGCTGGTGAATATCCAGCATGATGAGATCTGCCTGTTTGCCGGGAGCAAGGCAGTCACAGTCCGGCAGACACATTGCCGGGGCTCCGTTTGATGCTGCCATACGAAGTACGATATTGGCATCCATGGCAGAAGCGTTCTGTTCTGTGACCTTTTGTAAAGCTGTGGTCAAAAACATCTCCCGGAACATATCCAGACAGTTATTGCTGGCAGGACCATCGGTACCGATTGCCAGAGAGATTCCTTTGTCAAGCATATGGGTCAGTGGGGCAATTCCGCTGGCAAGCTTGAGATTTGAGGATGGGTTTGTGACAACCCATAAGCCCTTTTTTTTATAAATATCCAGATCCTCTTCGGTCATATGAACACAATGAAAGCCGCCTCCGCCATGATCCAGGAGTCCCAGACGTTCCATGTAAACCGTTGGTGTATAACCGGTGCGTTTGACGCAGTCGGAAACCTCATCTGCTGTTTCTGAATTGTGTGTATACACGGGAGCCTTATATTTGTGACTTAGATCTGCAATCCCATGGAGGAGCTCCTCACTTGTAGTATATTCTGCGTGAAATCCAAGCTGGGAAGAGATCAATGGATCATAGTTATTATACCGGAGATAATTTTGTTCCAGTTCCTCTACACTGCTTACAAAATTGTTGACGCTTCCACAGAGAACGGTCCGGTAGCAGGAATCCACAGAGGCCCTGACAATAGCGTCCGTTTTTTGGTACATATCAAAATTAGCAGTGATGCCGCTGGTCAGGTACTCCATGATCGCGAGGCGGGAGCACCAATAGATATCTTCCGGTGTCAGCAGGGCTTCCAGAGGAAACACCTTATCATAGAGCCAGTTCTGAAGCGGAAGATCGTCAGCGTAGGAGCGCAGAAAGGTCATGCCGGAGTGGGTATGTGCATTTTTAAAGCCGGGCATAATAATATTGCCATCTGCATCAATTTCCCGATCCCAGTCTGCAGAAGGAGCGAATCGGGGATCTCCCACATAAGTGATCTTGTCATTACAGATATGGATCTCGCCATGTATGACAGGAAGCTCTGAAGATCTATCTGATGTGTCCTTTGTCATGGAAAGGATACGGGCATGGTGGATTCGTATATTGTTTGATTGTTTTTCCATAAGGCACCTTCTCTCTGTTAATTCATTATCGGTATCGAATATGACGAAATGTTTACTTTTATGTTATTTCTTTTTGAGTGAAGCTGAGATATCAATGATACACCCGGTGACAAGCTTTTCAAAAAGAGGTGCAGTCTTGTCTGCCATTTCCTGCACTTCAGCGTGATTCAGAGGCTGCTCAGAAATGCCACAGGCGAGATTGGAAATGCATGAAATACCACAGATCTGCATACCCATATGGTTTGCGGCCACTGCTTCGCAGGCGGTGCTCATACCAACAGCATCGGCACCGAGAGCCTTGCACATCTGTACCTCTGCCGGAGATTCATAGTTTGGTCCGGTAAGCTGGATATATACTCCCTCCTGCAATGGGATTTCCAGATGACCGGCTGTACGGCGGATCACATGGCGGAGCTTCTGATCATAGATATCACTCATATCGGGAAAACGAACTCCAAGCTCGTCAATATTTGGTCCGATCAGTGGGGAAGGGACAAAGCTGGAGATCTGATCCCGGATCAGCATAAAATTTCCGGCGTGAAAGTTTTTGTTAATCCCTCCGGCGGCATTGGTCAGAAAAAGAACCTTTGCACCCATTAATTTCATCAGTCGGATCGGAAGCACTACATCGCTGATGGGATAGCCTTCATAATAGTGAACACGCCCCTGCATACAGACCACGGGAACATTCTCCACATAACCGAAAATATACCGTCCCTGATGACCGGGTACGGTAGAAACCGGGAAACCGTCGATATCGTGATAATCCAGGGTTGCTTCAATCTTTATTTTGGAAGCATAATTTCCGAGGCCGGAACCCAGAACCAGAGCGATTTCCGGAGTGAAATTGATCTTCTTTTGAAAACAATCATAGCATTTCATAAGTTTATTGTAGATACTATTCATAATCATCACCATTCCTTTCCTGAATCTGTCCCCAAAATGGTATAGATGGACAAATTATGTCAGGGTAAAAAATCCTGAAATTTTATTGTAATATATTTATATTGTACCCGTTGGCAGCAGAAAAGTAAATGCCTGTATCATAGCAGAAATACGGCAGATTCGTTGACATTGTAAAACAAAAGATATATAATTCTTTTTATACGAAAGCTTTTGTTTGGGAAGGGATAGAAAGAAATGACTGATACCAAAAAGAGAAAAAATATTGTGGTATATCTTCCACAGGTATATGCAGAGTATATTTCGGAATTGCGTCATTCTATCGAGAGAGTGGGGAAAGAACGAGGATATCGTCTGTTGTTTTTTACCTGCTTTGGGGATAATAGTAATATAGGCATCGAGGAAGCAACCAATATTCGATATGATGAGGGAGAGCGGAGTGTTTTTCGTCTGGCAGATCCTGATGCGGCAGATGGTGTACTGCTCTTATATGATGCATTTGCAAGATCGCAGTATGCAGAGATCAATAATCTGATCAAAAATCGTTATCATTGTCCTGTTATTAATTTTCGGACTCCTATGGAGATAGAACTTGATAATGTATATAATATCTATGTGGATGACAGAGAGGCTTTTGCTGAGATGATCCGTCATTTTATTGAAAAGCATCACTGCACAAAAGTGGATCTTGTAACCGGTCCTCAGGATAATCTTCATTCGATGTTCCGGCTGGACATTTACAAGAAGGTGATGGAGGAGAATCATCTGCCTGTGGAGAAGGAACGGATCCACTGGGGTAACTTCTGGAAAAACTGTGGTCAGGGGATTGTAGAGGAGATTCTTTCTTCCGGAAAGGAGCTTCCGGAGGCGATTGTCTGTGCCAATGATTATATGGCAATTTCAGTGATCAGTGCATTGAAAATGCATGGGATCAAGGTGCCGGAGCAGATTATGGTGTCCGGTTATGATGATGTGACAGAGGGACGTTTTTGTGAACCGTCCATTACGACGATCCGTCAGCCGATGCGTCAGATGGGAGAGACGGCCATTGATATTCTGGAACGGATTTGGAATGGAGAAGAGGTTCCCTGTGATACATATCTGCCGGAGGAGATTGTGTTTCGCCAGTCCTGTGGCTGTGGTGCAAACGGAGGCGATGAGGGTGGTCAGTATGCCACAAAGCTCAGTACAGAGCTTGATAAGGTATTATATCTGGAGACAGCTGCATCAGCCATGGTTACGATGCTTGCCAATGCAAAGGATCTGGAAGAGTTTACACAGTGTCTTCAGAAGTATGTACTTCGGGAGACCGGTTTTAAGAGTTTTACTCTGTGCCTGGCGGACCATTGGGAGCAGCAGCTTCCGTTACCGGAGATGTCCTATGGCAAGAGCATGTGTATGATAGATATGGTCATGGGAATCTATAAATCCCGTATTCTGGAGCCACAGAGATTCCCGGCGTGTCAGTTGATACCCGGAGTGTTTGTGAAAGACGATGATCCGGTTTATATCATACCGCTTCATTATCTGCAGTATTATATGGGATATGTAGTTTTGCAGATTGATTATGATCTGGTATCTAATGTCAACATCAAATCATGGTTTATTCATCTGGACAGTGCGCTGGAAAACTTCCGTATGAAACAGCGGCTTCATCTGGTGGCAGAGGAGTTAGAGCGTCTTTATATCAGAGATACCCTGACGGGTCTGTATAACCGCCGTGGTCTGGAGAAGTTCGGTGAAAAGATGTGTGAGGACTGTGTCCGTAATAACGAACAGTTTATGATCATGGAGATTGATATGGATGGCTTGAAGCAGGTCAATGACCAGTATGGCCATGAGGAAGGAGATGTCTGCATTACCACGATTGCCAATGCCATGATGTATGCGGCAAAGGATCGGGAAATCTGTATCCGTTCCGGTGGTGATGAGTATGTGGTAATTGGTAAAAATTATTCCGATGAAAAGGTGGAGATGTATATAAAGCGTTTTCAGGAGTTTATTGACAGTGCCAATGAATCCTTAAACAAACCATATAAGATTGGTGCAAGTCTTGGATATTATATGGGAGTGCCGGATGGAAAACGGACCGTAGAAAATTATTTGAGAATTGCAGATGATAAAATGTATGAAAATAAAAAAAGAAGAAAGGCAAAATCTCATCCCGGAGTGGAGATCCGGTGATCACCATTCCGGGGAGAATCGCAGAGTTTATTTAATCCTCTGCGAGATTTTCCCATTCTTCCATAAGGACAAGGAGGCGCTCGTCATTGGCTTCCTTTTCGGATGCGAGTTTCTGGAGAAGTGCGATATCTGTCCCATTTTTGGGATCGGATAACTGTTCTCCCAGAGACTCGTTTTTTTCTTCTAGTTCTGCAATTTCTTTTTCGACCTTATTCAGTGCGTTCTGTTTTTTGCGAAGACGTGCCTGTTCCTCCTTCTGTTGCTGCCAGGTAAGTTTAGAGTCGGAGGCAGTATCCGCCGGCTGGCCGGCTGTGTCGATGACCGGGGCGGTCAGTTGTGCCAGTTCGTTGGCTTCCTTTTTTTCAAGGTAATAATCATAATTACCGATGTAATTAACAAGCTGCTTCTGGGTCAGATCCAGGATACGGGTTGCGGTACGGTTAATAAAATATCGGTCGTGGGAAACATATAAAACAGTCCCTTCGAAATGGTTGACTGCGCGTTCCAGAATTTCCTTGGAATCAATATCCAGGTGGTTGGTCGGCTCGTCCAGGATCAGAAAATTGGCATCAGAGAGCATCAGCTTGGCAAGGGAAACACGTCCGCGTTCACCGCCGCTGAGTTTGGAAATCTGTTTGAAAACATCATCCTCCGTAAAAAGAAATGCGGCAAGGATATTGCGGATCTCTGTATTGGTCATAGTCGGGTAATCATCCTGCAGCTCTTCAAAGATCGTTTTTTCTCCGTGGAGTACCTGATGTGCCTGATCGTAGTAGCCGATGTCTACATTTGTTCCGAGCCGGACGGTACCGCCATCGGCATCTACCAGATTGTTGATGATCTTCAGGATCGTCGTTTTGCCGGAGCCGTTATCGCCAATGATGGCAACACGTTCCCCGCGCTTTAAATCGAAACTGATGTCCGTAAAAAGGGTCTCGGTGTCAAAAGATTTGCTTAAGTGCTCGATTGAAAGGACATCATTACCACTCTGGATCCTTGGAGAGAACAGCAGGTTCATACGGGTATTTTCTTCTACCGGCTTTTCCAGACGTTCTATTTTATCTAACTGTTTCTCGCGGCTTTCCGCACGCTTGATGGATTTTTCCCGGTTAAAGGATTTTAATTTTGCAATGACTGCTTCCTGATGTTTGATTTCCGCCTGCTGGTTCATATACTGCTTCATCTGGGTATCTAACATTGCCTGTTTCTTCTCGGAAAACTGGCTGTAGTTGCCCTGATAAACGGTTGCCTTATGCTGGCGGATCTCCACTACCTTTGTAACGATCTTATCCAGAAAATACCGGTCATGTGCCACGATGATCACGGCACCACGGTAGCCGGACAGATAATTCTCCAGCCAGTGGATTGCTTTCATATCCAGATGGTTGGTCGGCTCATCCAAAATGATCAGATCCGGTGAGGTGAGAAGCATTTTACCGAGAGCTACACGGGTGCGTTCACCGCCGGAAAGGGCAGAAACCGGTTTGGAAAACTCCTCCTCGGTAAAACCAAGACCTTTCAGGACGCCGATCAGCTCACTGTGGTAGGTGTATCCTCCGGCAAGTTCAAAACGATGGCGAAGATTGTCTGCCTTTTGGATCAGTTTTTCCAGCTCCGCACCTTCGGCGTGGTTCATCAGCTCTGTGGTATCATTGAGTTCCTGTTCTAAAGCGATGACGTCCTTTTTGGCATCCTGCATCTCTTCCAGAATAGATTTGGCGGAATCAATGTCCTGATTTTGCGCCAGATATCCGATCACGGCATCCTTCTGTATGATGATCTCGCCGCTATCTGCTTCGTATTCGCCCATGAGTATTTTTAACAGGGTAGATTTGCCGGAGCCGTTGATTCCGACGATGGCTGTTTTTTCCTGTTCATTTATGTGAAAAGAGATATCATCAAGGATGGTATTGCCATCAAAAGACTTGTTGATATGACTGCATTGTAAGATCATAATAAAAATCCTCCGTTGTTCTTTCATCTGTACCAGTATATATGAAAATGATAAAAAAGAAAATAGCAAATGCTTATTCTTGAACCATATGGGGGATATGTGGTACTATGAAAACGCTAAAAAATATTTGTAATGAGAAAGGTGAAGAAATATATATGACGAGAAAAGAATTTCAGGAGTTTATCGCAAAAGGAAAAATGATCCTGGATGGAGCCACAGGCTCAAACCTTCAGAAACGCGGAATGCCCACGGGAGTATGTCCGGAGGAGTGGATTCTGGAGCATCCGGATGTGCTGGTGGGACTCCAGAGAGAATATATAGAGGCGGGATCTGACGTGCTGTATGCTCCGACCTTTTCTGGCAACCGGATTAAGCTGGAGGAGTATGGTCTGGCAGATCAGATCGGAGAGATGAACCGGAAGCTGGCTGGTTTGTCCTTTGAGGCGATCCGTCAGGCAGATACGGATCGTCAGGTGCTGGTAGCCGGTGATATCACTATGACCGGACAGCAGTTGTATCCGGTAGGAAATCTGCCCTTCGAAGAGCTGGTAGATATCTATAAAGAACAGATTGGATATCTGGTAGAGGCCGGAGTGGATTTTATCGTGGTGGAGACCATGATGAGTCTGCAGGAGTGCAGGGCGGCAGTACTGGCAGTGAAGGAAGCGTCAGAGCTTCCGGTGATGGTGACACTGACTTTTGCAGAGGATGGAAGAACACTGTTTGGAACAAATCCGGAGACAGCGGCTCTTGTGATGACAGCTATGGGCGTGGATGCCATAGGTGTCAACTGTTCTACGGGACCGGACAAAATGGTGTCTGTGATCGAGAAGATGGGACGGTATACGGCTCTGCCGATCGTTGCCAAACCAAATGCAGGGTTACCTCAGCTTGTAGACGGAGAGACAGTATATGACATGGGACCGGAGACATTTGCGGAGGAGATGTGTGTGCTGGCAGAGGCAGGAGCAGATGTGCTGGGAGGATGTTGCGGAACCACGCCGGAGCATATCGAAAAGCTCGTAAAGCGTCTAGAGGAGAAGGGAATCCGAAAGGCGATGAAATATCCTGAGAGAAAGGGAAAGGTGGTACGCCGTGCCCTTTCCACGGAGAGAAATGTACTTCCAATCGAGTTAGATGGAGCCTTCAAGGTGATTGGTGAGCGTATCAATCCTACCGGAAAGAAAGCGTTACAGGCACAACTGCGGGAGGGCAGCCTGGAGCTTGTAGGGGAGATGGCAGAGGCACAGGTGGAGGCCGGAGCTGCAATTCTGGATGTAAACATGGGAACCAACGGGATTGATGAAAAGGAAATGATGTGGAAGGTCGTCAATGAACTGACCCTTTTAACGGACACACCCCTTTCTATTGATTCCAGTTATGTAGAGGTTATTGAGGCGGCACTTCGGATCTATCCGGGACGTGCCCTGATCAATTCGATCTCTATGGAGCAGGAAAAAATGAGACGACTGCTTCCAATTGCCCAAAAGTATGGCGCGATGTTCATTCTTCTTCCGTTGTCCGATGAAGGACTGCCAAAGGATATTCAGGAGAAAAAGGATATTATCCATACAGTATTAAAGGCCGCGGCAGAATATGGGCTGACACCGGAGGATGTGATCGTGGACGGACTGGTGGCAACCATTGGAGCCAATAAAATGGCAGCAGTGGAGACACTGGAGACGATCCGTTACTGTAAGCACGAGCTTGGTGTTGCGACAGCCTGTGGTCTTTCTAACATTTCCTTTGGTCTGCCGGAGAGAGCCTTTGTTAATAGTAACTTTATGGCAATGGCTATTATGAACGGTCTGACCATGGCGATTGCAAATCCGTCCCAGGATCTGCTGATGCATGCGGTATATGCCTCGGATCTGCTGATGAACAAGCCGGATGCGGATCTGCGCTATATTGAGCGAGTGAATGAGCATAAGCTTACTATGGTAAGTGGTGAGGTGGACAGCCAGAGCCTGAAAACATCGGTAAGCAGTGGCAGCAAGGCCTCCGCAGCTATCCCGGAGGATAAGCAGGGGGATGAGATTTTTGAGGCGGTTGTCAAGGGAAAGAAGCAGCGGGCACAGAAGCTGGTGGAGCAGGCTGTGAAGGATGGAAAGGATCCACAGAAGCTTATAGATGAGAGTCTGATTCCGGGTATTATCCATGTGGGTGAATTATATGAAAAGCAGATTTATTATCTGCCGCAGCTGATCTCCAGTGCCGAAACTATGGAGGCTTCCATTGATTATTTGGAGCCGATCCTTGCCGAAAAGCGTTCAGGGGAATCACTGGGAACCATTGTGATCGCTACCGTAGAGCATGATATTCACGACATTGGTAAAAATCTGGTGGGATTAATGCTGAAGAATTATGGGTATCATGTGGTTGATCTGGGCAAAGATGTACCGGCGGAGACGATCATTGAGGCTGCGATTAAGGAAAAGGCAGACATCATTGGATTATCTGCATTGATGACCACGACAATGATGGAAATGAAGAAAGTAGTTGATATGGTTCATGAACAGAATCTGTCCTGTAAAGTGCTGATAGGCGGAGCAGTCATCACCCAGAGCTTTGCAGATGAGATCGGTGCAGACGGCTATGGGGAGGATGCCCAGGATACGGTGAATGTCGTGGGAAGATTACTCGGCAGAACAGAATAAAAAGAATCCGTTTGAAAATCATGCCTGTGGTTTCAGGCAGGGAAAGGAATATCAAATTATTATGGAAAAAACAGAGATACCGGTGATTGATGTGATCATACCGGCATACCGGCCGGATGATTCTTTTCATAAGCTGATCCGGCTGTTACTGGAGCAGAGTGTGAAGCCGCATCATATTTATGTGCTGCAGACCATAGAGGACGGAGAACAGGTGCTGCAGCCACTGGATCAGAGGATGTCTGTACATCCGGTTCCGAAAAAGGAATTTGATCATGGTGCCACCAGAGATTATGGAGCGGGACTGGCAGTGAAAGACATTGGTGACGATATATCACAGCATTACATTTTATTTATGACACAGGATGCGGTTCCGGCTGGGACCGAGCTGTTAGAGCGGTTGGTGAAACCCTTTGGTGATGACAGGACTGCTATTACCTATGCCAGACAACTGGCAAGAGAAGAAGCTGATCTGCTGGAACGGCTCACCAGAGTTCACAATTATCCGCCGGAGGATCAGGTAAAGAGTAAGGAGGATCTGGAACGGCTGGGGATCAAGACCTATTTTTGCTCGGATGTATGTGCCATGTACCGCTTAGATCGTTATATGGAACAGGGGGGCTTTGTACATCCCACCATCTTTAATGAAGATATGATCATGGCTTCCCGGATGATACAGGCGGGATATCAGGTGGTTTACTGTGGCAGCGCCGAGGTGTTTCATTCCCACAATTATAGCTGTATGCAGCAGTTTCACCGTAACTTTGATCTGGGTGTGTCCCAAAAACAGTACAGAGAGGTTTTTGAAAGCATTTCTTCTGAGAAGGAGGGCGCAGGGTATGCCAAAAGCACTCTGCTGTATCTGCTGAAACGGGGAAAGCCGGGAAAGGCATTTTATTTTGCGTTGCAATGTGGATTTAAGCTGATTGGCTATAAGCTTGGTAAAAATTATGATCATCTGCCCCGGAAGATGGTGCTTTGGTGTACTATGACACCGGGATATGTATTGTTTCATCGGGATGAGTAACTCGAAATATGAGAGAAAAGAGGAGAAATGTAGTGGATTGTATCAGGATAAAGAAGCTGGAGGTTTTTGCGAAGCATGGAGTAATGCCGGAGGAAAATGCTCTGGGACAGAAATTTGTAATCTCCATAGAATTGTTTTGTGATGTACGAAAAGCAGGACAGACGGACAATCTGACATATTCCGTAAATTATGCGGAGGTGGCGGAATTTGTTACCAGAAAGACGCAGGAAAATACTTTTCAGTTGATCGAAAGGCTGGCAGAATATCTGGCGCAGGAGATTTTATTACATTATGAAGCAGTGGAAAAGGTTTCAATCGAAGTGGAGAAGCCATGGGCACCGGTACACCTTCCTCTTCAGACGGTTGCGGTATCCGTGACAAGACAGTGGCATACGGCATATCTTAGTATTGGCTCCAATATGGGGGATACAAAAGGACATTTGGATCAGGCAGTGGAGGCTTTGCGGCAGGATTCATGGACACGGGTTGAGAAGGTGTCCTCCTATATTGTGACAGCACCGGTGGGAGGTGTGGAGCAGGATGATTTCCTGAATGGAGCTGTGATGCTGCGGACGCTGCGGACACCGGAGGAGCTTCTGGAACTGATCGGTGAGATTGAAAGGAGCCAGAAGAGAGAGAGGATCATTCATTGGGGACCGCGGACTGTAGATCTGGATATCCTTTTATATGATCAGGAGATCATTCATACAGAGAGTCTGACGGTACCTCATATTGAAATGGCAAATCGGATGTTTGTGCTGGAGCCGATGTGTGAAATTGCACCATATGCAAAAAATCCCCTGAATGGCTGCTGTATGCTGGAAATGAAGCAGCAGCTTCAGGGGAGAGAAGATTCTTGAGACGATGCGGTACTGTTTTGACCGGAAAGTCTATTTTCCTTTTTTCGGATGGAAATCTTCAATCTGTTCATTGGAGAGATTCATTACATAGGCGGCACTGCCGTCAAATTCTTCAAAAAACAGATAGTTGTCGATAATATGATAATAATTATAATTTCCGGAGCGAAGTTCTGTCTGCACTCCGGATTTTGTATCCAGAACATATAAGCCGTTGTCCTTGCCGTTATCAACCTGATAATAAACGGTAGCACCGTCGCTGCTGACATTGTAGGTGGCAATGCGGACCTGGGTGAGATGTGTCATTTCCTGCGTGGAAAGATCCAGACGGCACAGAGTATAATCATTATCCATATCCATACAATAAAGAGATCCGTTTACATAGGAAAGTCCGGTGAAATTGCCCTCGTAGACGACACTTGGACTGCCTCCCGATACGGAAAGCTTATGAATATTATGGTCACTGTCCACTCCGGTATAATATATGATGTTATTCGCAATGACCGGAGCTGCACCTTCTTTCAGAAGCATGGTGTCCTTTTTGCCATCAATACCGATACGGAAAAGCTGTAAGCCCTCTTTCTGGTCGTATCGCTGATAATAAATGTGGTTGCCGAGAAGATTCAGTGACTGGGAGGGATCATTATAAAGCTGTTTTAATCCCTGACCGTTGGTATTGATACGGTAAAGTCCTGTGGTGCTGAAGGAAAACAAAGCCTTGGAATCGGCACCCTTCTTATCATTTCTCCGTGTGTAAAAAACATAATCACCGGCGGCGTTAATATAACTGGTATAATCGTTATAAACCTTTTTTACATGTTTCAGACCGGTGTCCATAGAGTAGAGGGAGTTCTGGTCATAGGGATTTGCAAAATAAATGGTATCTCCTGATTTTGCAAAAAAGCCGCCATTTAACAGATTGGTGCTGGTGTTGCCGGTAGTGCCTTCATCTTTATAGAAATGGACACGGGTATTCCAGCGCAGAAAGCCAAAACATCCGATCAATGCAAGGATTATAAGCGCAAGGATGATCCTGTTTCTGAGACGATGCTGTTCTTTTGATTGATTCATACGATTCCCCCTGTTCTCCGACGACGTAATCATTCAATATATATCATTGAATTATATTTATCATTATAAAGGTTATAAAAAGGAATTGCAATGAGTATATAAAAAGTTGTATAATAGGCCTAATTGAGAAAAAACATAGATTATGCAATCGGGAATGGAGGAATCGGATACCATGCTTAAATTACCAGCGATATTCAGTGATCATATGATCTTACAGAGAAGAAAACCTGTTGTGATCTGGGGAGAGTCAGATGCTAAGAAGGTGACAGTTACGATACAGGATGCGCGTGTTGTGACCTATGTACAGGACGGCAAATGGCAGTTGTTCCTGCCGCCAATGGAGGCAGGCGGTCCATATGTGCTGACAGTTAAAACCGATGAGGAGGAAGAAAAGGTTTACGAGGACGTAATGTACGGTGAGATCTGGCTTGCCGGCGGACAGTCCAATATGGAACTGGAGCTTCAGAATTCCAAGAATGGAGCTGTTGCTGTGACAGAGGCGCACAATGAGCTTCTTCGTTTTTATTATACCCCAAAGGTTTCTTACCTTTGTGATGAGCTTTATGAGCAGGAGGAGAAAAGCTGCTGGGAGCTTTGCTGTCCGGAGAATGTAGGACGCTGGTCAGCCGTTGGTTATTATTTTGCCAGAAAGCTTGCTGCACAGCTAGATGTTCCGGTGGGAATCATCGGATGTAACTGGGGAGGAACCTCCGCTTCCTGCTGGATGAGCAGAGAGGCTCTGGAAAATGACAAAGTGATCTCTTCTTATGTAGAAGAGTATGACGCCATCGTGGCTGAGCAGGATTTTGACGCATACTGCAAAGAGCGCGAGGAATATATCGTATATCAGGCAGAGTTTGACAAGAATTGCAAGCATTATTATGAGACAACACCAAATCCTACATGGGAAGGTGCATTAGAGGTTTGCGGTGAGAATAAATATCCGGGACCAATGGGACCGCGTTCCGAGTATCGTCCGGCAGGTCTTTACGAGACTATGATCCAGAGGATCGCACCATATACACTGGCTGGTTTCCTGTACTATCAGGGAGAGGAGGACGACAAGAAGCCTAGAAGCTACTATAATCTTCTGACACGTCTGATCCGTCAGTGGAGAGAGGACTGGCATGATGACAAGCTGCCGTTTATGATCGTTCAGCTTCCGATGTTCTCCAATGTGGGAGAGGAGAATTTGACCAACTGGCCGCTGATCCGTGAGGCACAGCACAGAGTATACCGTACGGTGAAAAATACCGGTCTGGCGGTTGTTCTGGATAAGGGGGAGTACAGCAATATCCATCCGGTTGACAAGCAGCCGGTAGGGGAGCGTCTGGCATTGCAGGCAATGTACCACGCTTATGGACTGGACAACGAGGTCCGAGCCTTTGGACCGTTCTATCAGTCCTGCTACACACTGCAGTCCTATATCTGGCTGATCTTCAATCACGTCAGAGACGGCATCATCTGTACCGGTGAGAATCCTCTTGGTTTTGAAGTGGCTGGTCAGGATAAGGTATTTTATCCGGCAGATTCCGTACAGATTCAGGGCAATAAGGTCCGTCTGTTCTCTGCAAATGTAAAAGAGCCTGTTTATGCAAGATATAACTGGAGAAACTATGCAGAGGTCAATATGTTCGGAAAGAATGGTCTGCCAATGGCACCGTTCCGTACCAGCATGAATGATGAATGATAAAAAGAGCCGTTTTCACGCGGTTGACTGAAAGAAGGGATTCGTGTTAGAATAACACGATAGCGTTAAGTTTTATAGTCTTAATTTGGAGGATTTAACATGGCAGAGAAGAAAAACATATTAACCTATGAAGGTTTGAAGGCTCTGGAGGATGAGCTTCAGGATTTAAAGCTGAATAGACGTAAAGAGGTAGCCGCAAAGATCAAAGAGGCTCGTGAGCAGGGTGACTTATCCGAGAATGCAGAGTATGATGCAGCGAAGGATGAGCAGAGAGATATTGAGCTTCGTATTGAGGAGATTGACAAGATCCTGAAAAACGCAGAGGTCGTTGTTGAGGAGGATGTTGACAATGATGCGGTCAATATCGGATGTTCTGTCCGTTTAAAGGATATTGAGTTTGATGAGGAAATGGTTTATAAGATCGTAGGATCTACAGAGGCAGATGTCCTTGGCAATAAGATTTCCAATGAGTCTCCGGTTGGTGTGGCTTTGATCGGATCGAAGGCAGGAGACACCATTGAGGTGGAGACACCAAATGGAGAGGTTGTGAAGTACGAGATTCTGGAGATCCAGAAGTCAAAATAAGATAGAAACGGAGTGATAGAAAAGTGGCACAGCAGAATAAAAAGCCGCAGGCAGAGCAGGATGTCAATGCTTTGTTGAAGGTGCGTCATGAGAAACTTGCAAATTTACAGGAAGCCGGAAAGGATCCTTTTCAGATTACAAAATATGATGTAACCGTACATTCTCAGGATATCAGAGACCGATATGATGAGCTGGAGGGACAGGAGGTTTCTCTGGCAGGCCGTATGATGTTTAAGCGTGTGATGGGAAAAGCATCCTTCTGTAATATTCAGGATCTCAAAGGGAAGATGCAGCTTTATGTTGCAAGAGACGAGATCGGTGAGGAATCCTATGCAGATTTCAAAAAGTATGATATCGGTGATATCCTTGGAGTAAAGGGTAAGGTGTTTAAGACCAAAACAGGCGAGATCTCTGTTCATGCAGAGGAGATCGTTCTTTTGTCCAAGAGTTTACAGATCCTTCCGGAGAAGCATCATGGACTGACGGATACCGATACAAGATATCGTCAGAGATATGTGGATCTGATCATGAATGAGGATGTAAAAGATACCTTTATTAAGCGTTCCAAGGTGATCAGCTGTATCCGGCGTTTCCTGGATGAGCAGGGCTTTATGGAGGTGGAGACACCGATGCTGGTATCCAATGCCGGCGGTGCTGCTGCAAGACCATTTGAGACTCACTTCAATTCCCTGAATGAGGATCTGAAACTGAGAATATCTCTGGAGCTGTATCTCAAGAGACTGATCGTAGGTGGCATGGAACGTGTTTACGAGATTGGTCGTGTGTTCCGTAATGAGGGATTGGATACCAGACATAATCCGGAGTTCACATTGATGGAGCTTTATCAGGCGTATACAGATTATCACGGTATGATGGATCTTACCGAGAAGCTTTATCGTCACGTTGCAAAGGAAGTGACAGGTTCCGAGATCCTCAAGTATGGTGATCATGAGATGGATCTTTCCAAGCCGTTCGAGAGACTGACGATGGTAGATGCCGTCAAGAAATACGCAGGAGTTGATTTTAACGAGATTCCGGATACTGAGGCAGCAAAGGCTCTGGCAAAGGAAAAAGGCATTGAATTTGAGGAGCGTCATCAGAAGGGGGATATCCTGAACCTGTTCTTTGAGGAGTATGTAGAGGATCATCTGATCCAGCCTACCTTTATTATGGATCACCCAATTGAGATCTCTCCACTGACAAAAAAGAAACCGGACAATCCGGATTATGTAGAACGTTTTGAGTTCTTTATGAATGGATGGGAGATGGCAAATGCTTACTCCGAGTTGAATGATCCGATCGATCAGAGGGCTCGTTTTGAGGCACAGGAGAAGGCTCTGGCTGCCGGAGATGATGAGGCAGAGCATACGGACGAGGATTTCCTGAATGCACTTAGCATTGGTATGCCTCCGACAGGTGGCATTGGATTTGGTATCGACCGTATGGTAATGATGATGACAAATTCACCGGCGATCAGAGATGTATTACTCTTCCCGACAATGAAGTCACTCGATAAGTAAACCCTTGAAAACAGAGCGTTTGCGGCAGACCAAGCAATCAATTTACCACAGATTTACCACAAAATTCCATAGAAATATGCCGGAATATTCCATTCCGTGCATGAGGTAAGGGAAGATTCAATTAAAATATTTTGCAATTAAAGGACACTTTCTAAGTGAAAAACTAGAGAGTGTCCTTTTCTGTGTTATGGTAAATTTTTTGGAAGGAGTTGATGCCAGTGTTAAAAATCAGATTACAGGGGACGAAAAAGGAACTTCGGTGGTTCTTGAAAGGTATGGAGAGAGATTCCAGATATGAGGTTGAGAACATATCAACGTTCAAGCCATGTGACAGAGATGCCAGATTCCGCAGACTGTATGTCAATGTGAGACGAAAGGAAAAGAAAAAGCAGAATGGAAAAGGAGTGGCAAGCGGAGTGAAAACATAGGAAAGCAGGTGGTTCAAGTGGTTAGATACTTGAAAAAGAAGAAACTGTATGAAATAGCAAAATCATTGATTAAAGAGGAACTTCCATTATGTAAGGATTGTAAATATACCTTTTATCGGGGTTCAGAGTGGCTTGTATGTGACAGTTATAAGATATCATCACTAGCCTGTGGTGCATGGATACATATAAACCTATGCCGATTTGATGAAGAAGCCGATGATTTTGTCTACGAAGAAGAAATCTATTCTGATTTTTGGGATGGTAAATACCATTATCACAGTATTAACGGAAATCCTGTGGAGATGGTTGCTTCATAAAATATAAAGAATACGGAGGGTCAGAATTATGTGTAAAGTAATTGCTATATGCAATCAGAAAGGTGGCGTATCCAAGACCACTACAACCGCAAATCTTGGGGTTGGCTTAGTAAGAGCAGGAAAGAAAGTGCTTGTGATTGATGCAGATCCACAGGGAAATCTGTCACAGAGTCTCGGAATTGAAAATCCGGATGAACTGGAAGTTGCACTTCCGAGTATCATGGAGCAGATCATCATGGACAAAGAGGTGGATGTAACGAAAGGAATCATTCATCATAAAGAGAGACTTGACCTTATGCCATGTAACATTGATTTGTCAGGAGTTGATGTTTCGCTTGTAAATGCCATGAGTAGAGAGTTTGTCTTGAAAACCTATGTGGACAGTATGAGAGAGTTTTATGATTACATTCTTATTGACTGTATGCCAAGTTTGGGAATGATAACGGTCAATTCGCTAACAGCATCGGACAGTGTTTTGATTCCGGTGCAGGCAGCTTATTTGCCGGTAAAGGGACTGGAGCAGTTGATCAAAACGATTTGCCGTGTGAAAAAACACTTGAATCCGGAAATTAAATTTGAAGGGATCTTAATCTCCATGTTGAACGCAAGAACGAACTATGCAAAGGATATTATGGAGCTGATCAGGGAGCATTATGGGGATGCAATTCCTATCTTTGAAAGCAAAATACCGTTTTCGGTGAAAGCTGCTGAGACATCTGCTGCGGGAGTGAGCATCTTTACATTGGATAAGAAGCATCCAGTGGCGCAGGCTTACGAGAAATTGACAGAGGAGGTAATCGCTCATGAGTAGGACAAAGGCATTAGAAAATGTAAAATTGACGAGTTTTGATGACCTCTTTGGAGGAAAGAATATCGAAAAAGCTGCAGAAGCAGGTGATGTGAAAGAGATACCGCTTTCAGAACTGCATGAATTCCATAATCATCCGTTTCAGATTCGTTCAGATGAAGAACTGGCAGAGATGATTGAGAGCGTCAGAGAGCATGGTGTGCTGGTGCCGGGAATTGTCCGGAAACGTAAAGAAGGCGGTTATGAGATCATTGCCGGACATACAAGAAAGCATGTATGCGAGATACTTGGATTTGAGACAATGCCGGTATTTGTAAAAGAGATGGATGATGATGAAGCCAGTCTGGTTATGGTGGATTCTAACATTCAGCGGGAAAACATTCGACCGAGTGAAAAGGCAAAGGCATATAAGATCAAATATGATGCCATGAAGAATCAGGGAAAAGCTGGGAACAGTCTGAAGATGATGTCGGAGGAAAGTGGCGAGAATTATAAGCTGATTCAGAGATATATATGGCTTGCAAGACTGAATGATGATCTGCTGGCGTTGGTAGATAATAAACAGCTTGGAATGGTTCAAGGGGTCAGCTTATCGGTTCTTCCGGAGAAAGAGCAGGAAGCAGTTTACGATGCTATCTGCAGGCACAAAATGAAATTGTCGACAGTACAGGCAAATACTATAAAGCAGTTGAGCGTAGATGGAAAGCTTAATGAGCAGATCCTGGAACGCTATCTTACTTCTGCACAGAAGCAGAAGAGAAAAAAGGAAATTACTCTGAAAAATGAACGGCTGTCAGAGTATTTTGAGGAAGAAACCACAGAAGAGGAAATGATGAATATCATTTTTGAATTGTTGGAAACATGGAAACGAAAGAAAGGAAGTGCACAGAATGAATAAGATTATTTTACTTGGAAATATGACAAGAAATCCAAAAACAACGAGAAAGACAGCAGAGGATGGCAGTGAAGTAGTCATTACCAAATTTGATCTTGCAGTAAACCGGCGGGCAAAGCGTGATGGAGAAGCCGATGCCGATTTCTTTCACTGTACTTCCTTTGGAAGGCAGGCGGAATTTGTCGAGCGATATTTTCACAGCGGCTCCCGTGTATTAGTCATTGGACGGGTGCAGAATAACAACTATACGACCAAAGAGGGAAGCAAGGTCTATGGTTTCAGTATCATTACAGAAGAGGTTGAGTTTGCACAGAAGAAAAGTGCGGAGAAACCGGCAAATAAAGACAGTGATTTTTCATCCGTTTCGGATGAGGAGCAACCGGTCGATGGCAGGTAGGTGATAACATGGCAGAAGGTTTCTTCCGAAGCAAAAAAGGATTTACAGTCGTTCAAAATGAGATAACCAGAGATGTGAATATTTCTTTGAAAGCAAAAGGACTATATCTTGTCATACAGGCATATATCTCCATGCCGGATAAGAAATGGACAAAAGAAGATTTCCGAAATCTGACTAAAGAAGGGAAAAAGGCATTTGATAGTGCGTGGAAAGAATTAAAAGATTTTGGATATTTGAAGGTTCACTTTATGCCGGATAATGGTGTATGGCGGGCTGAGTATGAGTTGTTAGATGAACCGGATCTCGGACCACATACACTATATCATAGCTGCGATGGAACAGTTTCCAGTAACAATCTGACAAGAGCAGAAAAGAAGCGGCAGGCGGATTTATCGGAAGAAGAGAATGAACAGGGTTCGACTGAAAATATCAGCGATCCGGTTGCAGAAAAAGAAGAAAATCACCGTTACCCCCCTTTTGGTACTAACGGTAAAGATGACCGTTACCCCCCTTACGGTAGTAACGCTAACGGTAATAACGGTTACGGTAGCAACGCAAATGGGGGTAACAATAATAAAGACTATAATATAAATCCTGATATAAAGACTAATATATTTAATCCTAATCAATATCAGGATCAGGAGGTGATGCGTGAGGACTATTCGATGGAGTTTATAGAGCAGCATTATGAACTGGAACCAAAGTATGTTTCTACTGTGCAGGAAAATTCGATCAACACGGTCAAGGATGTGCTTTATGATATTTTGAATACCCATAAACCGGTGCTGCGGGTAATGGGAGAGGATAAACCGGCTGCGGTTGTGAAATCACGGCTTTTGAAACTGAACCGATGTGATATTGATTATGCGATCGACCAATATCAAAAACAGGTGACGAAGGTACATAACCATAAGGCATATATGCTAACGGTACTTTACCAGGCGAAATCGCAGGGCGAGTTGGATATCATTAACCGTGTTATGTACGATTTTTATGGAGCAGGCAGTAAAGCTGGTGATACAGGAGGTGGTGGCAGTGGATAATAAGGACAAGTCTGCCAGAATTCCGGTGCTACTCCGGCTGGATAATCCGAAGCACAGACTGGTTTATAACATTCTGGAAAGCGCAGACAATAAAAGTGCTTACATCCGGGAAGCGGTGATCTATTATCACAGGCATAAAGGCATATCTCAGGAGGAAGATGATGTTATGGATCACATCCGGTTGGTGGTACAGGAATGCAATCAACAGCTTTTAGCCGAACTCGACAAGAGGATCAGAAGTAAAGATTTGATTGACTATGATAAATTGAAAAATATATTTTAATCGACAGAAAAATACAGTATAATTTACATTGTTGGGAATGACCAGCGTACAGCAAGGAGCGTGAACGATATGAGAAAAATGATGAAAACAGGCATGGTATTTTTTATGGCGATGTTGGTGCTTATGACGCAGCATGTTACGGCAGATGCAAAAACAAAAGTGTTGAACAAAAAGATGACCATCGACTTAAACAAGGATTCGGCAGGAATCCGCTTTGCGCCGACTAAGCTGAAGAAGTATTCCAAAGTGAAAGTCAGTGTGAAAAACAAAAAGGTGCTGAAGGCAAAAGGAAGAAAGTATATTTACCTGAAAGGCAAAGCCGGCGGAAGAACCATTATGAAGATTCAATTATATAAAGGTCATAAAAAGGTGCGAGTGTACCGTTACAGCATCAAGGTGATCGGAAAAGGACAGGATGGTTATAAGGCACAGGCAAAGAAGGCATTTACCATCCAGAACAGGTACCGGGCAGGGAAAGGTGCAAAGGCATTGACATGGTCGGATAAGTTATATCGGTTTGCTCTGTACCGCTTAAAACACAGTGGTTATGATGGGCATAAAAATCTTCCGACTGACATGGAGAACTTTTTTGGTGATATACTGGTGATCAATAACATATCTTTTGGAGAAAATATGGCAAGTGGACAGACAAGTGCTAAAGAAGTAATGCTTTCGTGGAAGCATAGTCCGGGGCATTACCGGAATCTGTTGAATAAAGACTATCAATGTGGTGCGATTGCCCGCTACAAGGATACCTGGTGTGCGGTCTTTTATGATGGTTCCCTGGAGAATCTTTCCCAAAAGAAGCAGGATGTCGCAGACATAGTTGTTACCATTAAGCGTCGGGACAAGGCAAGTGGAAAATATATTGGTGGTGCCACAATCGGTTATTATGAGGAAAATGACCGATGGAATACAAGCAAACGGATCACGGTAGGAGAATCTGGACGGCAGGTTGTTTTGAAACTTGGTAAAACTTATGTGTTTTATGAAAAGACAACACCGGATGGATATGATAAAGCGGAAAAGGTAATCATAACAGTAACAAAAGATATGCCAAGAGAGATCATTCTTTCGGATAATTAAAATTTCATAGAGTAACTGATAACGAAGCAGGAAATGTATGTAAGAAAGTTAATACATTTCCTGCTTTTTTTGATTGGAGGAAAAAAGATGCCATTTCTCATCCGCCCACCACCGGACAGGGCAGAAAGAGTCCGGACAACAGATCAGTCTGCATCCTGACGCAGTGGATGCGGAAAAAAGAAATATGCGTAGAAATGAGGTTTATCATGAAATCAAAAGTAAAGAAGAGATGTAAGCAAATGCTGACAGGTTTGTTGGCATTATCTATGCTGTGCGGATTATTGCCGCAAAATTCGGTAAGCGTCAGTGCAGCAACGACGGCAAAAACAAATGTATCTTCTTATGGAAGATTAGGAAATGTAAATGTCGGTTCAAAAACGAAAACGGGAACATGGTGGAAAATCAATGTTGGCAGTAAGACTGCATTTTGTCTTAGCCTTGGAAAGACATGTCATACTGGAAATACCTATCAGGTGACGGATACCCATATCTGGAATCAGAATACCGGTGGAGAAAAACATGGTTACTATGCAAAGATTATCCGTTTTTATGTCAATGACTGCAACCGGGCAAAAAAGGCTTTTGTTCTTGGTCAGGCACTTATCTGGGCGGTATCAGAGGGAAACACTTCTGAAGCAAATCTGAAAAATGTGATCAAACAGGTAAAAGCAAATACCGGGTATTTTCCGAATAAGACTGTAGCAGAGTTGTATAAACAGATCTTTCAGCCAACAGGAGCATGGGAAGCACAGGCAACCATGTGGGAAAAGACCGGAGCAACAAAAGGCTATCAGAAACTGATCACGGTTGATGCAGATATTGTACAGAATCCAAATTATAAAACGATAACAGATCATACCTATTACCGTCAGAGAATCACGCTGCATAAGCAGGACGAAGATGGGAAAGGATTAGGCGGTATTAAGTTTACCTTATCTGCAGATAACCTGGATGACCTGTATTCGTTTAATGTGTTTGACCGCAATGGAGACACAACAAGCAATGCGGATGAAGATGATAATACGGAGTTTGAGGTAAGCGGACTTACTACAGACGGTGGAACCGTTGCATGGAGAATGACCTACCGTCTGGAGGCAGACGAGATGGCGTATTATACGGATGCTGCGCTGGCTAATATGAATGCAGACCAGAAGAAGGCTGCCAAGGAAGCTCTGGAAGATGATGGATACAAGCAGGGGGTTCACTTCGGAAAGAACATGACCAAAGCAGAGGCTGAGGATCTGATCAGAAAAGATCTGAATTCACAGATAAAAGATATTTCCAATTCTTATACCTTGACAGAGGACAGTGTTGGAAACAATAAGAACATTTTCCTTGATCCGGCAATGGTCAAAGGGGTAAAGATTACCCTGAAAGAGGCAAACAGTTGGCAGAAAAACAGTAATGGAGACTGGCCGGACAAGTTGGTGGAACATCCAACGCAGTACAGTAAGGCGTATATGACAACGATCACCAATAAGTATAAAAAGGCAACAATCATGGTGGCGAAGAAGTCTGGCGGTTCTGCTGACGGTTCGGCTCATGGAGATGCAACACTGGATGGTGCGGTATTCCAGTTGTATTCCGATAAGGCATGCACACAGAAGGCAAAGGTATTTGATGCTGCCGGTAATGCAAAAACAGCAGGTGTATATCGAATTAGTGGAGGAAAATTAGCAACCGATTATCTCAGAAGCGGTAATACCTATTACCTGAAAGAGATACAAGCCCCGACAGGTTTTTTACTTAGTGATGAAGTCAAAGAGTTAAAGATTGATGCTTCCGCAAAAACGGATGAATTTACACCGATTCTGTTTCAGACTAATTTCGCAGATACACCGATCAAAGGAAAGATTGCTGTGAAAAAGAAGTCTTATGATCCGACAAAGAAAGAGTATTACCCGGAGAATAACACAATTTTTCAGGTGTATTTGAAGTCGAAGGGCAGTTATGATAATTGTGCTGATGACGAGAGAGCAACGATCAAAACAGATGCAGACGGCTATGCTGTAACCGGCGATCTGGTCTATGGAACTTATGTAGTGCATCAGGTGGATTCCGGTGATGTGGATGCCTATTATGTCGATGATTTTGAAGCAAGGGTAACAGAAAATGGCAAGGTATATGAGTTTGAAAAGGTCAATGAGTTATTTAAGGCGTATTTCAAGATCATCAAGAAAGACAAGAATACGGAGAAAACGGTACTGAAGCCGGGAACCAGTTATCAGATCTATCAGGTAGTAGATGGAAAAGAAGAACTGGTAACACAGGAATACATGGAAGATGGTGAGAAAAAGACAGCAGACACCTTTATCTGTGATGAATCCGGTGAAGTAGTAACGGTAGATTCTCTTCGTTCCGGAACTTATCATATTTATGAAGTGGCTGCTGCAGATGGTATGCACATTAACCATCAGTATGTGGAGGTTGTGGTAAACAGCAAGGCGGACAATTATGAAAGTTACATTGATAAGGATGGATATCATCATGTAACGATCACACTGGAGTATCTGAATGAGGAAACAAAAGGACGATTGAATCTCTTAAAAACCGGCGAGGTATTAAAAGGCTGGGATAAGGAGAAACAGGAGTTTATTTTTGAGGATGTAAAATTGGATGGTGTAGAATTTACCCTTTATGCGGACGGAGATATTGTGACACAGGACGGACAGAGTACCGATAATGTCCGTGACACATGGTTCAAAGATGGTGATAAGGTGGCTGTCCTTACAACCGGAAAAGGTGTGGAATTTACATCGGAATGCGGTGGCATTACTGGCTATACAATGGATGAAGACGGAACCATTCATGTGTCGCTGCCATTAGGAAAATATAAGCTGAAAGAGACAAAGACACCATACGGATATGTATATCCGGATACCAAAGAGTGGTCTCTGGAATTTAAGTGGCAGGATGGGAAGGACGAATATGTCCTTAACAGTACCGATGCAACCGATGACAAGGGTCTGCTACATATCAAAAATGACTTCGCCGGTACGAAGCTGGAATTGATTAAGCAGGATGCAAAGACGAAGGAATCTATTGAAGGAGCACAGTTTGGCTTGTATTCTAAGCACGATATTTACAACTATGCCGGGGAAAAGATCGTAGATGCGGGAACGCAGCTTGCAACTTTAACTACAGGTGCGGATGGAAGTGTTGTATCAGATAAGAAGCTGCCGCTTATGAGTGAGATTTATACAAAGACTGCTTCTGCAGAAACAGCCGGAAGTGAAGCTGCGGCAACAAGCACTCCGGCAGCAACAGGACTGCCATTTGTACCATCACAGCCGGAAGTGACACCGGGGTTAGATCTGAGTGCGACAGCTTCTCCGATGCCAACAAACGATGCTGCTGATCTGAAGTTAAATTCCGGAGACTATTATCTGCAGGAGCTGTCCGTGTCCGACAGTTACTATATGGATACAACGCCGATCAATATTCATCTGGAGTATCAGGATGCAGAGACAAAGACGATTACAGCAAAGGCAGTCAAAGAAAACACACAGACAACCAATGTGGTCAGTAAGGTTGATGTGACAGGCTCGAAAGAGGTTGATGGCTGTAAACTGGAGATTACGGATGCATCCGGCAAAAAGATTATCAGTTGGACATCAGGGGATAAGGATTCAGTCAAAGTATATGTAACAGAGAAGGACGGTTACCAGAATTTTAAGTATACGTTCGATGAGAAGGGAAATCTTCTTGTAGGAGGACTGTTCCACGATAAAGAGTATACATTGACAGAAACAAGACCTGCAGACGGATATGTTACTGCAGATGCGATCACCTATCAGATAAAGTCTGTGATGGCATCTTCTGCAGCAGTAGATCCAACAGATACAGTAGCAAGCGGAAGTGCAGTTACGGTAAATCCGGTCAGCGGAAGTGCAGTATCCGGCGAAACAGGTATTTCTTATACATCTGTAGTTACCGTGAAACAGAAAGACGGAACTTTTGCTGATCATACCGATGATAAGATCATTATGGTGGATGAGCAGACGCATATCCAGCTTTTGAAACTGGACAAGGAGACAGGACAGGCTCTCGGCGGGGCAAAGTTTGTTGTAACAGATTCCAAAGGAAACAAAGTGATGAAATTCGTTACAAAAGATGATGCGTACGACATCACGGGGAAACTGGTTGCTGGAGAGACTTATACCTTTACAGAGGTTTCCGCTCCATCCGGTTATCAGTTGGCAAAGCCGGTACAGTTGACGATTAAGGATACTGGAAAAGTGCAGACAGTGACGATTAAGGATGCAACGATTCCGGAAGTACCGGATACACCACAGACAGGTGGAAACATGCCAGTTATTCCGATTGCTGTAGGATTGCTTATGGCGGTTGGCGCAGCGGTGATGATCTGGAAGAGAAGAGCAACGGTAAAGAAATAAGATTTTAAAAATAATAGATATAGATTTTAAGGGGATTAGTAGAAGGGTATATATAAAAATAGACAATTCTGGAATGAAATAGGTAAGAGATGGCATTTAATTTTGCCATCTCATCCAGAGTTATAGCTGGATTATATATTGATGAAATGGGGGGGGTATTATTATAATGCCAAATCGTTCCTAAAAAACGAACAAAAACAAATGAAAGCAATTAATTCGTTCTTTACATTTTGAAAATGTTCCGATATAATGAAGATGTAAGGAGGCGCAAAGATGAAATATTCAATAGAAGTTGGGAAAATTGTTGAGGGCGCATTAAAGCATGATCGAACCAAGGTTATCAATTATACTAGGCAATTGGTTACAAAATTAGAAAATGATAATGATGCTCGCTCAGCTATGAAATTTCAAAAATTATTATCGACACAGTTGGAAAATACACTAGAACCTATGAGCACACCGGCTTTAGGTGCTGTCCCTGTGGATGCAGAATCAAGAATGAATCTTGTAGATATTATATATCCTTATCAAAATGATATAGATGTGATACTTTCAAAACAAAATATGGATAAATTGGATACTTTTATTTTAAGCTATCAAAATGCTGATAAACTTAATTCTTTAGGAATTAGTGTATCTAATTCGTTATTGCTTTATGGACCGCCAGGGTGTGGAAAAACCAAGTGCGCATATTTAATTGCTAAAAAGTTAAATTTACCATTAGTTATTGCTAGGTTAGACAGTGTTATTTCTTCTTACTTAGGAACAACGGCAAAAAACATTCGTACTTTGTTTGAATTTGCACAGAAAATGCCATGTGTGTTGTTTTTAGATGAGTTTGATGCAGTTGCAAAAGCAAGAGACGATAATAATGAACTAGGAGAGTTAAAGAGGGTTGTTAATAGCCTTCTACAAAATATAGATGCGATGAGCAAAGATAGTTTATTGTTGGCAGCTACTAATCACCAGCAACTATTGGACCCTGCAATATGGCGAAGATTTGATTACAAATTGGAAATAGAATTACCTGATAGAAATGCGATATCGAAGTTAATTAGGTTATTTTCAGGTGATATATATGAATATCGTAAAAAGGAGATTTTAGAGTTATCGACAATATTTGAGGGATTAAGTGGTGCGGATATTGAAGATATTATTACAAAGTCCATACGAAATTCAGTAATTCACAGTTGCCAATTTTGCGTATCTAACCTTTATGAGGAGGTATTTAGTGCACAAAACATTATTCCTCAAAATTGCAATGATTCTCGAAGCATATTGCAAATTAAAGCAAAATATTTGCGAAACAGAGATCCTAAAGTGTTTAGTTTGCAGGCAATTGCAGATATATTAGGTAGTTCAAAAACAACAATACAAAAAATAGTAAAGGAGCTTCCTGTATAATAAAAAACGTGGATGTTGAAAATACCTCAGAGTACA
>ERZ1673743.131-NODE-131-length-125566-cov-19.172033_pt1 | contig 125566 bp, 95 predicted proteins | sample MGYA00580197_ERZ1673743 | MGnify/ENA primary metagenome ERZ1673743 (study PRJEB41218, sample SAMN15661795) | gut metagenome | host: Homo sapiens | place: Canada: London | collected 2015-08-20/2019-03-30 | study: EMG produced TPA metagenomics assembly of...
AACGACCCCGAGATTACAAATCACGTGCTCTGGCCAACTGAGCTAAAGAGGCGGTTTCAATTTTCGCTTGCTCGCGGGGCGTTGTTCCCCGTTTGCGGATGCAAAGTTATACACAATTTTTCATTCCACCAAATATTTCTCAAAAAAAATAATTTTCCGCGGACGTTTTCATCCGCGGCCGCCTTTTCTCATATTATATATATGTTGTTTGCGGTAAAAATCGTAATTTTGCGCTCAAAGTGCATAATCCGCTAATCTAAAACCATAACTGTCATCACATACCATGAGCGATAATTTCACCTATACCGATCACGACGGCTTCCGCACCGTCAGTCAGCCCGGCGGCCCAACGCTCGGCTACAGCCCCGAATCAGGCGTACGCATCGTCACAGTCGACGGCTACGCCTTCAAGAGCCACGCCGCCGACGGCAGTCTCCGGCCCTACGAGGACTGGCGCCTGACGCCCGAGGAGCGCGCCGCCGACCTGGCGTCGCGTCTGAGTCTCGACGAGATCGCCGGCCTGATGCTCTACAGCCGCCAGAACAAGCTCCCGATGCCCGACGACACCTATGGCGGCAAGCCTTTCGCCGAAAGCGGCTGCCGCGCATGGGAGCTGAGCGACGGCCAGCGGCAGTTCCTGATCGAGGACGGCGTGCGCCACGTGCTGGTGTCGACCGTCGAGAGCCCTGAGGCGGCCGCCCGCTGGAATAATGCCGTGCAGGCGCTCGCCGAAGGGCTCGGCCACGGCATTCCGGCCAACAACTCGTCGGACCCGCGCCACTCGGCATTCGAGGATGCCGAATTCGCCCCCGGCGCCGCCGGTCAGCTGTCGCTCTGGAGCAATCTGATGGGCCTCGCTTCGACCTTCGACCCCGATCTGACGGCCGAATTCGCCCGCATAGCCCGCGCCGAATACCGGGCCTTAGGCCTGGCCACGGCCCTGTCGCCTCAGGCCGACCTGGGCACCGATCCGCGCTGGTACCGCTACAACGCCACCTTTGGCTGCGACCCGCAGCTGGTCGCCGATCTGGTGCGCGCCTACTGCGACGGGCTGCAGTCGTCGCCCGACAGCCCCGACGGAGGGTGGGGCGCCGGCAGCGTCAACGCCATGGTCAAGCACTGGCCCGGCGGCGGCAGCGGCGAGGGCGGCCGCGACGCCCACTACGGCAACGGCAAGTATGCCGTCTATCCCGGCGGCTGCTACGCCGACCACCGCTATCCGTTCGAGCACGGCGCGTTCGAACTCCGCGGCGCCACGGGCCGTGCCTCGGCCGTGATGCCTTATTACACCATATCTACCGATCAGGGCAGTGAGCGCGTCGGCAACTCCTTCGACCGCGACATCATCACCCGTCAGCTGCGCGGCGAGGCAGGCTACGATGGTGTCGTCTGTACCGACTGGATCATCACCGGCGACCAGATCGACCCGGGTACGCACTCCGGCAAGCCGTGGGGAGTCGAGACCCTCAGCGTGGCCGAGCGCCACTACAAGGCGCTGATGGCCGGGGTCGACCAGTTCGGCGGCAACAACGAGAAGGGGCCCGTGATCGAGGCCTACGCGATGGGCTGCCGCGAGCACGGCGAGCAGTGGATGCGGCAGCGCATGGAGCTGTCGGCCCGCCGCCTGCTGCTCAACATCTTCCGCACCGGCCTGTTCGAGAATCCCTACACCGATCCGGCCGTGACGAAGGCCACCGTCGGGCAGCGCGAATGGATGGCGCGCGGCTACGAACAGCAGCTCCGCTCCGTGGTCATGCTCAAGAACGCCGGCGGCACGCTGCCGCTGAAGGGCCGTCTGAAAGTCTATGTGCCCGAGCGCCACGTCGGCCCCACGCGCACCTACTGGGGCAGCATCGAGCCCGCCCGCAGCTATCGGCCCGTCACCCGGGCCCAGGCCGCTCCCTATTTCGACCTGACCGACAGTCCCGCCGAGGCCGATGCCGCCATCGTTTACATCGAATCGCCCAAGAGCTACGGCATGGGCTACGACAAGGCCGATCTCGCCGCCGGCGGCAACGGCTACATCCCCATCACGCTGCAGTACCGCCTCTACACGGCCACCGAGGCCCGCGCCCACAGCCTCGCCGGCGATCCGTCGGAGCCATTCCCCGACCGCTCGTACCGCGGCAAGACCGCCCGCGCACAGAACGAAAGCGACCTCGACATGCTCGAGGCCACCCGCGCCGCCATGGGCGACAAGCCCGTCATCGTCATCATGGCCATGTCGAATCCGACGGTCATGGCCGAGGTCGAGCCGCTGGCCGATGCCATCCTGGTCGGTTTCAGCGTCCAGACGCAGGCCTTCCTCGACCTGATCACCGGCCGCGCCGAGCCATCGGGTCTGCTGCCGTTCGAGTTGCCCGCGTCGATGGCCGCCGTCGAGCGTCACTGCGAGGACCGGCCCCACGACATCGAGCCCTACACCGACGCCTGCGGCAACAGCTACGCCTTCGCCTTCGGCCTCGACTTCTCCGGCCCCATCTCCGACGCCCGCACCCGCCGCTACAAACCCCAAAAATGACTTTTAGAAAAAACAAAACCCGATAGCTTGATATACAGGGGCTACCGGGGATCAACACTGCAAAGTTAGTGCTAATTTTCATATAAAACAAATTTCGGTCGAAAATTTATCACAAAGGGATGAAATTTTATGAACTGGAAAATATAGTGTCTGAGGAAAGGTTGCAGCGCTACTGCATGGCTTGCGATGGAAATAAAGCGAAAGCTCTGATATTGTACAGGTATAATATCAGGGCCTCGCTTGATATGTTCGCTATAGTGGGTGCATTTGAAATAGCTTTGAGGAATTCCATCGATAAAGTCATGTCGCAGAAATTCGGCCCGGATTGGCTTAGAGATGCAGTCACACCAGGTGGAATATTTGATGTGCCTCAATGCCGTGACCATGCCAGGATTATTCGGACGGCTTATGAAAAGCTTTTATGGCAACATCGGTATACCCACACGCACTTATTGTCGAAAATGGAATTCGGCATATGGAAATATATGTTTTCGAGTCCGCAATACCGGGCTGCCGGCCGGATTTTGCTGCGTGTTTTTCCCGATAAGCCACCGACGACACGCGACGTCCAATACAATAACACGTATATATTTAATGAGCTCGACCATGTCAATTCATTGCGAAATAGAATAGCTCATCACGAACCGATATGTTTCCCCACGGGATTCGCCTCGATCACGACATTTTATATCGAGTTTATATATAATAAAATCGTGACACTTTTCAGATGGCTCGGTATTGACCCTGATGTCTATCTGTACGGCATTAATCGTATTTCAGACACCTGCGATCGGATTAACAATTTGAAGAGATTACAATGACATGGTGATATGAAATAATAAAATATGATGTCAGCCGGTAGTCGAGGTCGCCTTTTTGTGTTTTGTGTTTATATGTTTATTTGGCAGAAACAAAAAAGCGGGGGAAATGTGACGCGCGGTCGGCAAATTATTTGTACCTTTGCAAAGTCTTTCCATTTCCAGCTTAGCGACACGGAAAGATTGCCGAACCAATCATTAAATCGACAATCGCATGCGACAAACCAGACGCGCCACGCTGATCCTATCAGACGGCACCCGCTTCGAAGGCCACAGTTTCGGCTACGAAGCACCCACTTCGGGCGAGGTGGTGTTCAACACCGCCATGACCGGCTATCCCGAAAGCCTCACCGATCCTTCGTACGAAGGGCAGATCCTTGTCTCCACTTTTCCTTTACTGGGCAACTACGGCGTTCCGCCCCGCGGCGGCTCACCCGACCTTAGCCAGCACTTCGAGAGCGCTCGCATCCACTGCCGCGCCATCGTGGCGCAGGACTATGCCTGGGAGCACAGCCACTGGCTGGCCGACCGCACCCTGGAGCAGTGGCTCAAGGAAGAGAAGATCCCCGGCATCTACGGCATCGACACGCGCGCGCTGACCAAGCACCTGCGCCAGGCCGGATCGATGCTCGGCAAGATCGTCTTCGAGGGGCAGCCCGACGACGTTGTCGATTTCTATGACCCGAACGCCGAGAACCTGATCGCCATGACCTCGTGCGGCGACGTCACCGAATACGGTCCCGCCGACGGCAAGCGCGTGGTGCTGGTCGACTGCGGCATCAAGCACAACATCATCCGCTGCCTCGTGGCCCGCGGCGTACGCGTCGTCCGCGTGCCGTGGGATTTCGACTTCAACACCCTGGATTGGGACGGCCTGTTCATATCCAACGGCCCCGGCAACCCCGACTTCGCCGAAGTGACTGTCGGCCACATCCGCCGCGCCCTGGCCCTGGGCAAGCCCGTATGCGGCATCTGCATGGGTAACCAGCTGCTGGCCAAGGCCGCCGGCGCCAAGACCTATAAGCTCAAGTACGGCCACCGCAGCCACAACCAGCCGGTGCGCCGCCTCGGCACCGATTCCTGCTACATCACCTCGCAGAACCACGGCTTTGCCGTCGATGACTCGACGCTGCCGGCCGACTGGGAGCCGCTGTTCGTCAACATGAACGACGGCACCAACGAGGGCATCCGCCACCGCTCGCTGCCCTACTTCTCGGCCCAGTTCCACCCCGAGGCCTCGAGCGGCCCGCGCGACACCGAGTTCCTTTTCGATGAATTTGTCAACCTCCTGAAATGATGAACAAAGACACTACCATAAAGAAAGCCCTGCTGCTGGGCAGCGGCGCCCTGAAGATCGGCGAGGCCGGCGAATTCGACTACTCCGGCGCACAAGCCCTGAAGGCCCTGCGCGAGGAAGGCATCACCACGGTGCTCATCAACCCCAACATCGCCACCGTGCAGACCTCCGAGGGCTTTGCCGACAAGATATACTTCCTGCCCGTGACGCCCGAATTCGTCGAACGCGTCATCGAGCGCGAGCGCCCCGACGGCATCCTGCTGGCCTTCGGCGGCCAGACTGCCCTCAACTGCGGCGTCGAGCTCTACCGCTCGGGCGTTCTGGAGAAGTACGGCGTCAAGGTGCTCGGCACGCCCGTACAGGCCATCATCGAGACCGAGGACCGCGAGCTGTTCGTCGAAAAGCTCGACCAGATCGACGTCAAGACCATTCGCAGCAGTGCCGCCAGCGACATTCCCGCCGCCCTGGCCATCGCCGAGGATCTCGGCTACCCGGTCATCGTCCGCGCGGCCTATGCCTTAGGCGGCCTCGGCAGCGGATTCTGCGAGAACGCCGCCGAGCTGTCGGCCCTGGTCGAGAAAGCTCTGGCATTCTCGCCCCAGGTACTCATCGAGAAGTCGCTCAAGGGCTGGAAGGAAGTCGAATACGAGGTCGTGCGCGACCGGTTCGACAACTGCATCACCGTCTGCAACATGGAGAACTTCGACCCGCTGGGCATTCACACCGGCGAGAGCATCGTAGTGGCTCCGTCGCAGACCCTGAGCAACGACGACTACCACAAGCTGCGCTCGCTCGCCATCAAAATCATCCGCCATATCGGCATCGTCGGGGAATGCAACGTGCAGTACGCCTACGACCCCGACTCGATGGACTACCGCGTCATCGAGGTCAACGCCCGCCTTAGCCGCTCGTCGGCCCTGGCGTCGAAAGCCACAGGCTACCCGCTGGCCTTCGTGGCCGCCAAGCTCGGCCTGGGCTACGGCCTGTTCGACCTGCGCAACAACGTCACCCGCTCTACCTCGGCGTTCTTTGAGCCCGCGCTCGACTACGTGGTGGTGAAGATCCCGCGCTGGGACCTCGGCAAGTTCCACGGCGTCAACCGCGAGATCGGCTCGTCGATGAAATCGGTCGGCGAGGTCATGGCCATCGGACGCACCTTCGAGGAAGCCTTCCAGAAGGGCCTGCGCATGATCGGCCAGGGCATGCACGGCTTCGTCGAGAACAAGCAGATCCGCTGCGACGACCTCGACAAGGCGCTGTCGTCGCCGACGGACCGCCGCGTGTTCGCTCTGGCGGCCGCCTTCGCCCGCGGGTACAGCGTCGACCGCATCCACGAGCTGACCAAGATCGACCGCTGGTTCCTCTACAAGCTCCACAATATCATCGCCACGGCCGGTGACCTCGAGAAATACGACGATATCGAGACCATTCCCGCCGAGTTGCTGCGCCTGGCCAAGGAGCAGGGATTCAGTGACTTCCAGATAGCCCGCTCGGTGCTCAAAGGCGCCATGACCGACAGCCAGGCCGCTCTGCTCGAGGTGCGCCGGCGCCGCAAGAAGCTCGGCATCGTGCCCGTGGTGAAGCAGATCGACACCCTGGCCGCCGAATATCCGGCCATGACCAACTACCTCTACCTGACCTACAACGGCAGCGAGAGCGACGTCGAATACCTCCACGACCACCGTTCGGTGATCGTCCTCGGCTCGGGCGCCTACCGCATAGGCTCGTCGGTCGAGTTCGACTGGTGCTCCGTCAACGCCCTGATGACCGTAAAGCAGCAGGGCTGGCGCTCGGTCATGATCAACTACAACCCCGAGACCGTGTCGACCGACTACGACGCCTGCGACCGCCTCTACTTCGACGAGCTCACCTTCGAGCGCGTCATGGATATCATCGACCTCGAGCAGCCCCACGGCACCATCCTGTCGGTCGGAGGCCAGATACCGAACAACCTCGCCACGCGCCTCGACAGCTGCGGCGTCAACATCTTAGGCACCTCGGCCGCAAGCATTGACAACGCCGAGGACCGCCACAAGTTCTCGGCCATGCTCGACCGCCTCGGCATCGACCAACCCCGCTGGCGCGAGCTCACCAGCATGGACGACATCAACTCGTTCGTCGACCAGGTCGGATTTCCGGTGCTCGTCCGCCCCAGCTACGTGCTCTCGGGCGCGGCCATGAATGTATGCTCCAACCGCGAGGATCTTGTCCGCTTCCTTGAACTTGCCTCGGAGGTGTCGAAGCAGCACCCCGTCGTCGTGACCGAGTTCATCCAGGACGCCAAGGAGATCGAGATGGACGCTGTGGCGCAGGACGGAGTCATCAAGGCCTACGCAATATCCGAGCATATCGAATATGCCGGTGTCCACTCCGGCGACGCCACTATCCAGTTCCCGCCTCAGAAGCTCTACGTCGAGACTATGCGGCGCATCAAGAAGGTGTCGTCGACCATCGCCAAGGCCCTGAACATCTCAGGTCCGTTCAACATCCAGTTCCTGGCCAAGGACAACGACATCAAGGTCATAGAATGCAACCTGCGCGCTTCGCGCTCGTTCCCGTTCGTGAGCAAGGTGCTAAAGATCAACTTCATCGACCTGGCCACGCGCATCATGCTCGGTGAGAATGTCGAAAAGCCCGCCAAGAGCGCCTTCGACCTCGACTACGTCGGCGTGAAGGCCTCGCAGTTCTCGTTCTCGCGCCTGCAGGGCGCCGACCCGGTCCTCGGTGTCGACATGGCATCGACCGGCGAGGTGGGCTGCATCGGAGAGACCACCTCGGAGGCCGTGCTCAAGTCGCTGCTGTCGGTCGGTCACCGCGTGCCGCGCAAGGGCGTGCTGCTCAGCTCGGGTACGGCCAAGCACAAGGCCGCCATGCTCGAGGCCGCGCGCCGGCTGGCCAAGGACGGCTACAGGCTCTACGCTACCGAAGGTACTCACAAGTTTCTTGCCGACAACGATGTGCCTTCGACTCTTGTGTACAAGCCATCCGAGCCCGACCGCCATCCGCAGGCTCTCGAGATACTGCACAACCACGAAGTAGACCTGGTCGTAAACATCCCCCGCGACCTTTCGAGCGCCGAGATCAGCAACGGCTACCGCATCCGCCGCGCCGCCATCGACCTCAACATACCGCTGCTCACCAACGCTCGCCTGGCGTCGGCCTTCATCACCGCCTTCACCACCCTTCCGACCTCCAAAGTCGAGATCCGCGCCTGGGACGAATACTAAACCAAAATGTATACAGCAGAGGAGGAAGGCTTGAATTGCCTTCCTCCTCTGCTGTATACATTTTGTTGAAAGTCTCTATCTTTATTCGTGAAACAATAGGTTAACGACATTGGAACTCCAAAGTCTAATTATTAAAGTCTTAAGTTCTTCTATTTTTTTCTTAACATCATCTCTGTAGTCAAATAGCAATGTTGATGAAGATAGAATTGTCTGACTGCTGTCATTAACGATTGATAACTTGTAATAATATGGTTTATATTTATTGTCTGATTTTACGGAAGCCTTTGTTAGCTCATTAGTCATATCATCAAAGGCCCATTTTAAAATTGGTGATTTCCTGCATGTAGTTGAAACACAATTCCCTTTCCCATCAAGAATTGCGACATCACATATAGAATCTCCATCGGTAATGTATATATCAATTATGTTGGAGAAACCAAATTCATACCGTATATATTTACGACCCGAATCCCATCGTAATTCATTCCTGTATTCACCTTCATCGCATTCCGAAGAATAAATCATATTGGAAAAAAATAGACAAAATGTTGCGACTATTAAAAGATATTTCATCATCTAAAGTTTGGAAGCGACATATAATTAGGGATAAATTGGTTCATAGGAGCATGGTCTGTTCCATTTCTAAATAATGGGTTCCCCATATTTCGTAAAATAAGGTTCTCAAACTGAGTAATAAGTTTAAAGCGGGGTTGGAAGTTTTCTCCGAATTTCCTCCGGAACCGCAATCCAGTACATAAAATATTTCAGGTCGTTTAATTTATTATTAAAAGTTACACTGTCTGTGCCGACATATGAGTTAGTATCTGTACTATCAAAGATTATTTCTTTTTTTGATGAAGATAGTACTAATCGTTCATAAAATGGCCAATATGTTATGTTCTCAATCGGTTCCATTTCGTGACAAAATAACGCCATCGTGTCCAAGCCCCATTTCAATACGGATGCATCAACATCGATGGTATCAATACGACAATCATTATTTCGCGTATTACCCGAGACCCAAATATAACGGTCTTTTTCAGAAACAACTAAAGACCAAATATGACCATGATGTCCTTTAATATAATAAAGAAAATTTTTCCCTTCAATTATATTAGTAATTGAGTCGCTAAAATTATTTATAACATCGAAACGTTGGCAGTCCAATTGTGAAACACATGCTATAGAGCTAACTATTAGAAAAAAATATGGTACAAGATATTTCATATCTATCTGAATATTGTAATAAGGATGGTTGTTCATCAAGATATAGACGTATTCCTTCTTTGTCTTCTGCGAAGATAAGGCCGAAAGCATATTTGATGAACTGGTAATAGAGTATAGGGTATTCTTCCTTATGTTTTTCAGCTGTTAGCTCCGGTTCATTGATTTATCAACGATGTTAAGCTTGCAGACAGCTTTTAAACGTAAATTCGCGGGGCGGTCAGAGGCGGGCGGCGCGGGAGAGGAGGATGGCGTCGAGGACGGTGATGGAGGCCATGGCGCTGACGACGGCGACGGCGCGGGGGACGACGCAGGCATCGTGGCGTCCGCGGGGCTGTATCACCACGGGGTGCCCCTCGCGGTCGATGCCGGCCATCTCGCGCATCAGCGTCGCCACGGGCTTGAAGGCCACGCGGAAGTTGACGGCGCGGCCATTGGTGATACCGCCCTGGATGCCGCCGGAATGATTGGTGACGGTCGATATGCGCTTTTCGGCCGTCAGCACGAAGTGGTCGTTCATCTCGCTGCCCAGGCGGCAGGCCCCTTCGAAGCCCATGCCGTATTCGAAGCCCTTGGCGGCGTTGATGCTCATCATGGCCGATGCGAGCATGGCCTGCAGCTTGCCGTAGACGGGCTCGCCGACCCCGACAGGCAGCCCGTCGATGATGCCGGTGACGATCCCTCCGACGGTGTCGCCGGCTTCGCGCACGTATTTCACGAAGCGGGCCATCTCGGCGTCGGTCTCGGGGTCGGGACAGCGCATGCGGTGGCTGTAGACCTGCCCGAGTTCGTTGAGCGTCACGTCGTTGCGCACGGCAATGTTGCCGATGCGCGAAGTGTAGGCGTAGACGTGGACGCCCAGCAGGGCCAGAGCCGCGTCGGCCAGGGCGCCGGCGGCCACGCGCAGCGATGTCTCGCGTGCCGAGGCGCGGCCGCCTCCGCGGTGATCGCGGATGCCGTATTTCGCCTCGTAGGTATAGTCGGCGTGTGAGGGACGGTAGACGTCGCGCAGCTGGTCGTAGTCGGCCTCCCGGGCGTCGGTGTTGTCGATCACCATGGCGATGGGTGTGCCGAGCGTCATGCCGTTCAGGATTCCTGACAGTATGCGTACGCGGTCGGATTCGCGGCGCTGCGATGCAAGGCTGTCGTCGCCGGGGCGGCGTCGCTCCAGGGCTCGGTTGATGTCGTCGGTGCTGACGCTGACTCCGGCGGGCATGCCGTCGACAATGGCTGTCATGGCCTCGCCGTGGCTTTCGCCCGCCGTGGTCAGACGGAAAATGTTGCCGAATGTGTTCATAGTTGTTTCGTTAAGTCAGCCACGGTCGCGCCCGTGAACGCAATGAGCTGCCGTGGGTCGATCTTGAGCTGCAGTCCGCGGCGGCCGGCGCTCACGAAGATGGCGTCGAAATCAGTGGCTGTGTTATGGATAAATGTGTCAAAAGGTTTTTTCATGCCGATGGGCGAGCAGCCGCCGCGGATGTAGCCGGTCAGCGGCAGTAGTTCCTTCATCGGTATCATTTCCACTTTCTTGGCGCCGGCGGCCCGGGCGGCCTTCTTGAGGTCGACTTCCATGTCGCCGGGGATCACGCATACCAGATACTGGCGCGGGCCTGAGGTGAGTACCAGGGTCTTGAACACGCGGGCGATATCCTCGCCCAGTTCGGCGGCCACGTGTGTGGCCGCCAGATCCGTTTCGTCGACCCGGTAGGGGATCAGTTCGTATTGTATGCCGGCGCGGTCGAGCAGACGGGCCACGTTGGTCTTTTCAATCTTGTTTTTGTCAGCTTTTTCCATATCGGCAGGTAATGTGTACGTGAAAGTGACCGGAGAATCATATGCCCATCAGGTCGCGGTAGATGTCGAGGGCGTTTTTCACCTCGTCGGGCGTCACGGCCACGCCGACGCGGGGCTGGCCGACGTTTTCGAGCAGGGTGAAGTTGATCGATCCGGCCTCAGTGTTCTTTTTGTCGTTCTTCATATATTCGAGGAGCTGCGGATAGTCGTCGCAGTCGAAGTCGAACGCCGTGTAGTTGGTCCGGACGTATTCGGCGAAGGTGTGCAACTTGTCGGAGGGGAATCCGAGCTTGAGCAGCGAGAGCACCAGGGCCACCACGCAGCCCTGCGCCACGGCGAAGCCGTGGGCTATGGGCGAGCGGCGCTTCATGGCCAGCGACTCGAAGGCGTGTCCGACGGTATGGCCCAGGTTCAGGGCCATGCGCGGGCCGCTCTCGCGCAGGTCGGCCTCGACGATGCGCTGCTTGACGGCCACGCTCTCCTGAAGCAGCGCGAGCAGTCGGTCGGGGTCGAAAATGGGATATACGACGCTGTAGCCGAGCAGCTTCGCGAGCATTTCGTCGCTGTCAAGCAGGGCGTGCTTGAGCATCTCGGCGTAGCCCGAGAGGAGCTCCTGCTGCGGCAGGGTTACGAAGAAGCCGGTCGAGATCACCGAGGCGTACGGCTCGGCGAAGGCGCCGATCTGGTTCTTCAGGCCGTTGAAGTTGACCCCGGTCTTGCCGCCGACCGAGGCGTCGACGGCTCCGAGCAGAGTAGTGGGCAGATTGATGAATTTCATGCCGCGCTTGAACGTGGCGGCCGCGAAGCCGCCCAGGTCCGACACTACGCCGCCTCCGACATTGATCACCGTGTCGCCGCGAGTGGCGCCGTAGTCGGCCAAGGCTTTCCACACGGTCTGGGCCGAGTCGAGGGTCTTATGCATTTCGCCGGCCTTGATCTTGATGATGCGGGCGCCCTGCACGGCCTTCGACTGCTCGGTGAGCACCGGCAGAACGAATTCGGCCGTATTGACGTCGACTATCACGAAAACGGACCGGCCGCCGAGTTCGGCGATCAGGGTGTCGACGGCTTCGCCGACGCGATTGGTGAAAATAAGCTTCTGCTCCATAGGACTTTAATAGATTCGTTTATTTAATATCGGCCTTGTCGGCTCCGTTCGCTGCGACGGCCTCTATCATATCTAACAAATCAGGAAGCATTTTGGCGCACTCTTCCATGGAATTATATACGATATTCGCCCCGTTGTCGGCCAGTATCCGCCGGTCGATCGGGCCGGTGGTGACGCCTACGGTCAGGATGCCGGCCGCGGCGCCCGACCGGGTGCCCAGCGGGGCGTTGTCGATGGCGAAGGCTTCGAGCGGGCCGCATCCGGCCAGTTTCAGTCCGTAGAGGTAGGGATCGGGTTCCGGCTTGCCGCGCAGGACCGAAGCCGATGTCACCCGGCGCTCCTCGGGAAAGGCGCCGGGATAGTCCTGCTCCAGCCGCCCCAGCAGCGAGGCCTGGCCGGAGCCGGTGACGAGCACGGTGACGATGCCCCGCCTGCGCAGGGATTCGATGAGCTGCCGGGCACCGGGAATCGGCCCCACGGGCGGCATTTCAGCGAAATATTTGGCTTTCAGGGCGTAGGTGGCCGTCAGCTCGGCCTCCGACGGGATGCGGCGGAGGTGGTGGCGGATGAGCATGTCGATGGTGTCGGCGCCGCGCATACCCTCGTAGAGGAAGAACTCGTCGTAGGGCAGGTCGATGCCGATCTCATGCATGGTGCGCTGCCATGCGCGGGCATGGCTGGGCATTGAGTCGTAGAGGGTGCCGTCCATGTCGATCAGGGCGGCGCGCAGTCGGCGGTTATGTGTCGTTTCAGTCATTTTCCTTAGCTTCTCTGTTGCCCGTATTGTGGCCGGCAGTGGGTTGCTTGCCGCGGCCTTTGCGGGGCTGTGTGTCGGCCGGTTCGGCGGGTGCGGGTGCCGGAATCAGCCCCTCGCGTATGAAGGCGGCCGAGTCGGCGGCCGATATGGTGTCGGCGTTCAGGTCGATTGCCGCCGCTTCGGGAGCCCTGGCTATGCGCAGGCGCCTGAAGTCGGACGAGGCCACGCCGCGCCGGAATACGTTCTCGATCTGGCGCAGCAGGTTCACGCGCGTGGTGTCGACGATGCTGACGTTCACGGGCAGATTCTCGTTGAGCCGCGCCTTGCCCAGGCGTATCTTGTATTTGTCGGGATTGCCCTTGATGTTGATGCCGAACTTGAAGGGCAGCGGCGACTTGAGCACGGCGATGTGGTAGTCGAAGTTCATCGACAGGTCGTTGTAGCCCTGCACGCCGAGGCGGTAGCGGTCCATGGTGAAGATCACGGGGAATAGCTGCAGGCGGTTGTCGCTCACGGTCATGCGCACGTCCATGTGGTCGATGATATTGCGCTGCCTATCCTTGAACAGCAGCCATTTGCCTATGGTGCGGTATGTCTCCTTGTCGATGATCTCGAGCGAGTCGCCCTCGATGCGTATTGCGGCCGAGAGGGTAGGCAGCTCTATGTTCATCTGCCGGTCGATGTCGCAGGTGGCGGCGATGTCGGCGCTGACTATGCCGCGCATGTCGCGCAGCATCGGCATGATGGAATCCACGGCAGGTACGAGCCGGGTGAAGCGGCCGATGTTGAAGTCATTGACTTTCAATCCGAAGCCGAACTTCAGATCGTCGGCGCGCGGGGCCGAGTACAGCGCCGACAGCTCCACCGAGCCCATCTCCGACTCGGCCGAGAGCTCGTGCAGGTTCAGGGCGCCGTTGGCGGCGAGGGCCTCGCCGCGGAAGTTGTGGAACATCAGGTCGGAGTACTTCACGTTGCGGGCGCGCATGTTGAGCCGCAGGTCGATGTTGGCCGGTATGAGCAGCGGCGCCACAGAGTCGGGTGCGTCGGCCACCATGCGGCCGAGCTCATGTTCGAGGATCGAATCGGCGGCTTCCTCCTCCTGTTCGAGGGCGTCGAGGCTTACTGTCCGCTCGTGCTGCCGGGCCGCTTCGGCCACGGCTGCGCCGCGGAAGGCTGTGCCTGCGATCTCGTTGATGTCGACTGTGTCGGACACGACGTCGAAATTGATGCGCAGCGGGCGCCGGAAGCCTCGCGATGTGAGGCCCCGGCGCATGTTCGATATGCGGCCGCTGATGAGGAAGTCGCTCGAGCCTACCTTATACTTCACGTCGGTGATCACGACGGAATCGGTGGTGAATGTGGCGTTGAGGTTGCGGATGCGGTTGCGGATCGGGAACGAAGCGGTGAACAGGCCGGCGCGGCGCGACTTGATCGAACCGCGTATGTCCCAGTCGAGCAGCAGTTTCCTGACAATCTCAGTCGTGCCCCAGTAGATTATCTCGTCGTCCTGTGAGGTATACTCGGGGTGAACGCGCGGCCGATGGCGCGGATTGGGCCGGTGCTTGCGGATGGCGTAGGCATAGACCGAATCGAGGGGCATTTCGGGGTGTACCTGACGCAGCGAGTCGGCCGTTTGCCTTACGCGCGGCGGCAGACGGTCGGCGCGGGGCATCTTGTGGGCGGTGAATTCGAGCTGCGAACCCGAGAGCATCATGCGCGAGTCGGGCGAGCCGAACGAAGCGTAGCGGATGCCCAGGTTGAAGTCGAATTGCGGCAGCCGCGAGTGGTTTTTGAAACGTTTCATCGTCACACGCCCGTCGACCTCGCGGATCTTCATCGTGGTGGAGTGGCCGAATAGCTCGAGATTGAAACTCTTCAGTTTCAGCGCGCCGCCCATCGGAATGATGACCGTGGTGTCGGCCGAAGCATGGCGGTTGGAAGCCCCGACTCCGAGCGACAGGCCCGTGAGGGTCATGCCGGCGTCGCCGTCGATGATGTTGAGCGAGTCGATGCGGAGGCTGCCTGTGAGCAGGCTGTCGGCGCGGCCGAAACGCTCGTTGGTGCCGAATTTCAGACATGTATTGCCGGCGTATAGCATCAGGTTGGTGTCGTTGGCCAGGTAATAGAGGTCGCGGCCGTCGAGGTCGCCGCGCAGCCGCAGGCGGTGGAATGTATCGCGGGTGAGCATCGACGGCGAGCCCTCGAATTCGAGATCGAGTGTCAGGCGGCCGCTCAGCGAGCCGTGCAGCAGGTCGGCCACCTGGCGCGGCAGCCGGCGCAGGTTGGTGCGTCCGCGCACTTTGCCGCTCACCTGCGGATCGTCGAGCACGCGCGTGGCGCGGCAGTTGACGGTGAGATCGGTAGCCGGGCCCTGCACCAGGAAATCGTGAAGCGAGAAGACCGCGGCGTTCAGATCGTTGCCGGCCAGTGTGGCGCGGATCGTGCCCCCGACGCGGGTAAAGTTTGCGCGCCCGAAGCGTACGGCGCCGGGAAGCAGGTTCAGGGTCATCTCCGCGCTCGGGATCGAGTCTGTGGTCAGGTTGAAGGGCGCAGTGCTGCGTGCGTTGAAACTCAGCGACACGTCGGTGGAGAAATTGCGGGCCGACAGATCGTAGAGCTCGCGCACGGAGTCGGGAATCACTCCCAGCACGCGCTCGATGCGCATTTCGCCCAGCTCGAGGTCGAAGTCTTTCACCACTATGTCGTGTCCGAAGTCGACGTGGGCGTTGACTGTGGCCTCGAGAAAGTCGGCGATGAGTTTGAAATTGTCAAGCTCAAGTTCGGTGGGCTTGGCCGAGCTCCAGCCCACGCCTCCGCTGACGCCGAAATTCAGTCTGTCGAGGTTGTACAGTCCCAGCGCCGGCGAGGCCACGTCGCCGCCCAGGTCGAGGCTGTAGACGGGCGCGCCCTCGCCTTTGATGGCGAAGGAGTTCAGCAGGATGTGGAAGTGCTCGCCCGTGGCCATGTTGGTGAACCGTATCGGCCCGGGCCGCACGATGCGGAATTCGTTGATCGAGATCTCCATCGGCGAGCTTTCAGTCGCTGCGGTGTCCTCGGATGTGTATATCAGATAGTTGCTGTGGCCCTCGTCGACCGTGAAGAGGTTCACTGCCGGCGCCGTGAACGTGATGTCGCGCAGCGACAGTCTGTTGGCCAGCAGCGCGGCCAGGTTGATGGAGCCTTCGAAGCTTTCCATGGTCAGCAGCGTGTCGGCCTGCGACGGTATGTCGCTGCGGCCGCCGGCGCGCATCCTGACCATGGGCTCGGAGATTACCAGCAGGCTGTCGACACGTATTTTCACAAACGGAGCCCGGCCGTGGAAGTCAAGTTCAACCCGGCCGACCGACACGCGGGCGTCGAGCATCGAGTTGGCAACCCGCTCGACTATGGGCGTGAGCTGCTCCGGGCTGAGCAGCTTCACCACACAGATCGCCGTGGCCACTACGGCCAGTACGGCGGCCATTGCCGTCCATGCACAAATTTTCAGGATTCTGCGTACCGTTTTCATTGCCTTGGTCTGACAGTTATGTGGAAGCAGCTCTGCCTGGCTTCGAATTTGACGTAGCAGCGGCCCTCGGCGCGCATAGCTTTCAGCACCGACGCGAGCAGGTTTTTCAGGTCCTCGAAGTCGCGTGCCGGTCCGCCCTGGCCGTCGTAGACGAATTTCGAATAGCTGATGTCGAATGTGGTGCCGTAGCTGTGGGTCGACTCGCCGGTGGCGTTGGCGTTGACGCGACGCAGGCGCTCGACGGTCTGCGGCGTGCGCAGCACGCTGGTCACTTTGATGCGGTAACTGCCGCCGCCGCGGGCGGCGAGCGAGTCGTTGAATGCGCGGCCGATGTCGTCGAGCAGCTGGGCAGCCTCAGGTACCAGGTAGGCGTAGGAGTGCGTCAGCCGGTCGAGATAGTACTCCGGACACGACTCCACACGCACCAGATCGCGGCTCAGGCGCCGTATGTCGGCGTCGTTTCGGATCGGGCTGATGCCTATGGCTCGCGCCGCCTCAAGCTGCACGTGGTTGCTGTCGTTGAAGATCGTGCGCAGCGAGCCCGGCATCACCACGCGGAAGCGCTCGAATCCGTCCTCCGGGGCGGGAAACGTGTGTGCGTACGGGTTGTCGGGCGCGTCGGTCAGTATGTCGGCGAGCAGCTCGCGGTCTGAGCCGCTGAGCGCGTCGCCGCCGTCGGCCGAGCATCCGCCGTCGGCCAGCAGCGTCGTCACGGCCGCAATCACGGCCAAAATATGTAGTTTGGAATATTTTCCGCTCATTATATCGCAATTTGGGCCAAAGTTACGAATTTCCATCGAAATTTGCTGTATCTTTTTTCTGCCTGTCTGTTAATTCTTCATGGCTGAACTTGCACGTATCAGAATTAATGATTATTTTTGTGACATCATATTGGCAGTATTATGATTCTTGACTCAAAAAATAACAGTATATTATCAGTATTGGATGGATTCACGCTCGACAATCCGGATACCGTGGAGCGTCAGGTAGCGGATAATTTCCGCAAGCGACGCGTCGAGAAGAACATTACGCGGCAGCGGATTTCAGAGCTCTCAGGTGTGCCAGTTTCGACAGTCGCCCGATTCGAGCAGAAGGGACTGATAGCTTTTGACTCACTGATCAGGCTGGCCATGGCGCTGGGATATACGTCGGAGATGAAGAACCTTTTCGGCTCCGCTAAATTTGACACGATGGCCGAACTCGACATGATACGCCGCAAAAGCAACGACAAGCGCGCCTACACAAAATCGAAGAAAAAATGAAAAGGACAGAAAAGCTTACCGTAGGATTTCGTGGGCGCACCGTCGGCACGCTGTCGCTTACGCCGGACAATCGTCTGAACATCTTCGAATACGACAGATCTTGGTTGGCGCAGGGTTTCAGTATCTCGCCCCTTGAACTACCTCTGAAACCGGGTGCGTTTGTCGCCAAGCCGTCGCCGTTTTATGGCAATTTCGGTATTTTTGAGGACAGTCTGCCCGACGGTTACGGCCGGTATCTGCTGCACAAAGCTTTGCTGCGCCGCGGGATCAATGACTCTGACCTGTCATCATTGCAGCGCCTCGCCTTAGTCGGTGACAACGGTATGGGCGCCCTCACATATTCGCCTGCTTTTACCATAGGGCACGACGAGCCTGTTGCGGATTTTGACAGGCTGCAGAGGCTCGCTCTAGAAGTGCTTAAGGAGCAGCAGGATAACGATGCAGGCTTGCTGCTCTACAACAGCGGCAACAGCGGCGGAGCGCGCCCCAAGGCGGTGTTCTCGGATTCAGACGGACACTGGATTGTCAAGTTCCGTCACACATACGATCCCTTAGACATGGGCGCGCAGGAATTTCATTACAATGAGACTGCCAGGGAATGCGGGATTACCGTCCCTGATTTCAGACTCGTCAACGGCAGATATTTTGCGACACGCAGGTTCGATATTGATCCGGAGGGCAATCGGCTCCACACCGCTACAGCCGGAGCCCTGATGTGTATTTCGCTCAGGGAGCCGTTCATGGATTATTCGAATCTGCTCGCTCTGACCGGCTACATCACTCAGAATCGCGATGATGTCGAACAGATGTACCGCCGAATGGTTTTCAACTATTTGACGGACAACAAGGACGACCATTGCAAGAACTTCAGCTTTTATGTCGTTTATGACACTGACGCTGAAATGTGGCGCTGGCGGCTTGCCCCGGCTTATGACCTGACGTTCTGCGCCGAAGGTTACAACGGCGAGCATGCTACTTCGGTGAATAATTCCGGCCGTCCGCGTCTCTCCGACTTCGTTGCCGTAGGCGTAAGAATCGGGATACCTGAGAATCGCTGCCATGAAATCATAGATGAGGTTCGCGCAGCTTGTTCGGATATCATCCGCTACGAGATTTAAATATTTAAATATATGTAAAATAAGCGGGTGCGGGGCGATTGCTCGCCTGCCGCGCCCGCGTCAGTGTTGCTTTAGTGGCTGTCAGTCGAGGTTGTGTATGCAGCCCATGAAGAGCGGTATGCGGTGCTTGTTGTTCATCAGCACGAGCATGAACGGCCCGTCGACCTTAAATTCCACCTCCGGAGGATTGGTCGCCCAGAAGTTGCCCGTATGGGTCAGAGCGGCGGCTTTCGTGCCTTCTTCGTCCAGGGAGAACCATACATTCTGCCGAACTTCCCTTGCATCCGGGTCCAGAAATACTTCTTTGTCTGAAGCATCAGCCGAGAGGCTGACTACGTCCTTGTCAGTGGGATATCCGAGGCTTAAAAGCGGGGTGTATACGTTGATTTCACTTTCAAACGTCAGCTTAGGCACCGTCAGTTCTGCTTCGCATTGAGTCAGACTCCCGATGATCTCACCGAACCGGCTGTAAGTCATCGCGCCGGCGATGTCATCGATCTTGTTTTCGCCCACAGGCCTGATTACAAACAGGGTGTAGTCGCCGGTGTAGGGCAGCCCGACCATGTGCATGATGCCGTCGGCATAATATCCGGCATGCATCCGGCCGTGCATCATCTCGGGCTCTGATTCGATCCTGCTGCCGTAGAATTTGCCCGGGGCTGTCATTTCCGGCTTGAAAGGTTCGGCCCATGTGCTTTCGAAATAGATTGTATTCGCGAATTTGATATCGTTTCCTTTGATCAGAATCTTCTCGATATCCTTGATAAGGCCGCGGGTGTTGTCCGAGATCCAGCCGTTGACAGTCTCTGTTGACAAATCGGAGGCGAAGTCGATCTGCGATACGGTGGCGCCGTAAGTCTGTGCTATGCGGTCGCGGTAGCCGCCGTTGAGTGTCAGCGGCGTGTCATACCACACGGCGTTGGCAAAGAACAGCTGAGCCTTGTGGCTTTGGTCTGTAAGATAACTCATCAGCGAAGTCGACACATTGCGAAGTTCTTCAGTATCAGTCATCCCCGCGCTTTTCACAACTTTGGCGGCCGATTCCGCATCGTACGAGTCGGCAATCATGCTCAGGCAGGCCGAAAGACCCACGGGCGAAAAGATATAATAATCGCTTTGAGAATTTGAAGCCATTAATTTATTGAAACTGAAAGCCCATTCGTTGAAGCCCTGCACGGCCGCGGCGTCGAGGCTGAGCGTGGAGCGCGAGGCAAGCGGAGCAACGTAGTTATATCCTTTTCCTGCCGGGACGAATTCACCGCTCTCGGCCTTGGGTTCGTCCGACGAACATCCCGATGCGACCACAGCCATACAGCCGGCAATCGCCATCATCCTAAACATTTTCATAGCTTCTGATTTTTTTAATTGTGATATTTAGATTCTTATTTTTTTTACAAGTACGTAAAATACATTGTCGTATATTGACTTCTCATCGCTTCTGGACGGAAACGTTGGTTTCGGGTCAGGTCCAGGATGGATATTCGTAGAGTGTTCAGGATTGAAAATACCATCGAGAAAGAAACCATTATTCTCTCCGTTATATCCCCAGTTATGATTTATGTATTTGTAAACCGAAGCTACGCCGGGATATGTGACACCATTTTTTACGGTATTTACAGTTATGGAGGCAATATAATTGCCATCGGCAAGCCATATATGCGATACTTTATCCGAAGAATTACTCTCTCCAAACATTATAGCTACATTCCCGTCTGTGTCCAGGTCATTAAAAAGACTTGAAGTTGGAGTCCGTCCGCTATGTTGTTTATTTGGGAATAAGGTTGTGAAACCATTGATCATTCCATCGTACGTTACACCTGTAGCTGCAGTAAAATGAAATTCATCATCGATAAAAGACGAATTAGTATAGACGGCAATTTGTCGGCAGAGTCTCCCTAAATCACAATGGGCCTCATAATTTGCTCCGCAGGTATCCATATGGGTAGCCACCAATGGAAAGGTCTGTTCTAAGCTGTTGACAGATCTTTTATGTTTTAGCATTTCGGACCAGTTGAAATTTACCGCGTCTTTATCTTTCCCGGGGAATGTCAGCTGAAGCGAGGCAGGGCTCTGAAAATAGAAGCATAGTTCAGCCAATGCGAGGTTTCCGCATCCTGTGACTCTATTGTCAAAGTATTTGTTTTCGGGCCAATATTGACCGCCCTCGAGAGGAACACGGGGACCGTTTCGATGCTGAAACTTTACTATAAAAGAATGATCCTCCGGAGGATTGGCGGAGCGGGATAATATGGATTTTTCTTTAACATATGCCTTGGCATACTGTAAGAAGAATTCAAAGTTTTCATTTCTTTTCGTTCCTGTTGTACAATTGCCACTAAAGGAGAAACCCAGGAGAGGGTCGACTGTTTGAGGGGCAGAAACGATAACGAAACCATCGTTATTTTCAAAGTTTACTACATACATCAGCGTATCTTGATAACCTCTTGCTTCATTAGAGCAGATTACAGATACATTTGCAACTTCTGATGTGGATCTCGAGGTTGAATTGGTCATGACTGCTTTGGCCAGATCTACAGCTTCCTGTTTTGTTCGTAGTAGACTTTCCTGTTCGTAGCTTATTTGCGGGCCATTTTCAGAGATATTGTCTGAGCAGCCAGCCAGGATTACAGACAATAAAAATAGATTAAAGAGCTTTTTCATAATTATTTATAAAATTAAGCATTTTCGAAAAGTTGAAGTGATAATTATTGGTGTTTTTTAATGGCCTAAATTTACAACATTATTTTAGAAAAATAATGTTAAATATAATTAAAAATTCAGCCAAGGACAATTATGCATATATTGCTGTGTATGCCAGTATCTTAAAATTCTGATTCGTGATAGCGAATTGTGGCATCTATAAATTTTGCGGCGTTTTTTTGCGGGCGGCAGCTTGGATTTGCGGGCGGAAAGATGTAAATTTGCAGGGTTATGAAGAAGATTCTGTTTGCAATGATTTTCGCGCTGGCCGCCCTGGCCGCGCAGGCCTGGAGTCAGAAAGGCCACGACGTGACGGCTTACATCGCCGAACAGCATCTCACACCGGCAACGCGCGCCGCTGTCGATTCGATATTCAACGGCCGCTCGCTCGTCTACTGGGCCAACTGGCTCGACAACGCCTCGCACCAGATGGACTATGCCTACACCAAGACCTGGCACTACAAGAACATCGACGCCGGCGAGACCTACGAGTCGGCCCCGGCCAATCCGGCCGGCGACGCCGTGACCGCCATCCGCAGCCAGATCGAAGTGCTGAGCGATCCGGCCACCACGCCGCAGCAGGCCGAGCTGGCCCTGCGCATCCTCGTCCATGTGATGGGCGACCTGCATCAGCCCATGCATCTGGGGCACGCCAAGGACCTGGGCGGCAACCGCGTGAAGATGAAATTCTTCGACCGCGAGACCAATCTGCATTCGATCTGGGATTCGTCGCTCGTCGAGAGCGGCCGCAAGTGGAGCTACACCGAGTGGCAGCAGCAGATCGACCGCGCCGACGACGCCACCGAGGCCGAGATAATCTCCGGAACGGTCGACGACTGGGCGCGCCAGACATTCGACATCGCCACGCAGTGCTACGTCTACTTCCGGCCCGGTGCCAAGGTCATGTACAACGACATTGCGCGCTGGACGCCCGTCATCGAGCAGCAGTTCCTGCGCGGCGGCCTCCGCCTGGCCCACGTGCTCAATTCCATTTTCGATCCTGCCTACGGCAAGTGATACAATAAAGGCGGCGGTTTTCCGTTAATAATCTGATGAAAAATTTCCGCTTCTTACTCCTCTTTTTCTTTGCGGCGCTTGCCGCCGGGCTGTCGTCGTGCATCGAGGACGGCTTCACCACGTCGCCGTCGGACCAGCCGACCTTCTCGGTCGACACACTCGACATGGGCGTGATATTCACCGAACAGGCCTCCACGACCCACCGGTTCGTGGTCTACAACCGGGCCTCCAAGGGCATAAATATCGACCGCATATCCCTGTCGGGCGACAACGCGCGGCTGTTCCGCCTCAACGTCGACGGCTTCAGCGGCACCGACTTCGCCAACGTCGAAATCCGCGCCAAGGACTCGATATTCGTGCTGGTCGAGACTACCCTGCCGGCTAATGACCGTACCGTACCCGTCGAAATCACCGCCAGACTCGATTTCCTTACCAACGGCGTGGAACAGAGTGTGGTGCTGGCCGCCACGGGCCGCGACGTGACGCGTCTGCGCGCCGTGACCGTTGACACCGACACGCGCCTGACAGCCGAACGTCCATATCAGATCTACGACTCGCTGGTAGTGGCCGAAGGGGCGACGCTGACTGTCGATCCCGATGCCGAGCTCTACTTCCATGACGGCGCCATGATGGTGGTGCGAGGCCGCCTTGTGGCCGTGGGCTCGCCCGACCATGAAATCACTTTTGCCGGCGACCGCACCGGATTCGTGGCCGCCGACATACCTTTCGATCTGATGTCGCGCCAGTGGACCGGCATGTTCTTTACCCCGACATCAAAGGCCAACCGCCTCGACTACTGCCTGGTGAAGAACACCTGGCAGGGTGTGACCGTGGATTCGTCCGACCTGACGATGGTCAATACCCGCCTGCGCAACAGCGGCGGCTATGCCCTCGAGACTTACCACTCGGCTATCAGCGCCTACGGCTGCGAGTTTGCCGAGGCTGCCTCGGGCGCCGTGCTGCTCCACGGCGGCTCGCATCTGCTCGACCAGTGTACACTGGCCAACTACTACCTGTTCTCGGCCCTCGAGGGCCCGATACTGCAGTTCGGTCACGTCGACGCCGAGTCGGACGATGCGTCGGGTCTGCCCTACCTGCAGGCGCGGATCAGCAACTGCATCATCTACGGCAACGGCAAGGACATATCGCACGGCGATCTGACCGGAACGGGCGTCTACCTGCGTCGCTGTCTGCTGAAAAGCAAAGGCTCCGACGACGACAACTTCATATCGTGCATCTGGGATCAGGATCCGCTGTTCTACACCGTGCGCGAGGACTATGTCTTCGACTACCGCCTGCGCGAGGGTTCGCCCGCTATCGGCGCGGCCGATCCGGCCCTCAACGCTCCGGAGGCTGCCACCGACCGCTACGGCTGTCAGCGCGGAGCCGTTCCCGACCTGGGCGCCTATGTCTATATACCTCAACAATGACCTGGACTTACCGTCAACCTGTAAAAATCGAATTCGGGCAGGGTGTGCTCAGCCGCCTGCCCGCTGTGCTTGAGGGGCTCGGCATCAGCCGGGCTCTCCTCGTCACGTCGCCTTCGTTCGTGAAACGCGGCCTGGTCGGCAGCCTGCTCGATGACTGCCGCGGAGCCGTCTGCGGCGTATACTCCGGCGTGTCGCCGAATCCCGATGTCGCCCAGTGCGACGCCTGCTCCGCCATGCTCCGCGACTTGAGCTGCGACGGTGTCGTGGCTCTCGGCGGCGGTAGCGTCATCGACTGTGCCAAGGCAGCCTCGGTATTCAGCCTGTCGGGACGTGCGGCGTCGGATTATCTCGCTACGGGCGAATCCATCCCTGCCCGGCATCTGCCGCTGGTGGCCGTCCCGACCACCTCGGGCACCGGCAGCGAGGTGACATCGGTGTCGGTGCTCTCGGACCATGCCCGCGGCATCAAGGCGCCGATGGCTGCCGACAGCTTCTTCCCGGCTGTGGCGCTTGTCGATCCGGACCTGACGCTGACCGTGCCGCCGCGGATGACAGCCGTTACCGGCTTCGATGCCCTCTGCCATGCCGTAGAGGCTTACTGGAGCCGCAACCATCAGCCCGTGTGCGACGCGCTTGCCGTCGAGGCCGCCCGCACGCTGCTGGCCAACATAGCCGTGGCTGTCGCCCGGCCAGGCGACACCGGGGCGCGGTGTGCCATGTCGCAGGGTTCGCTCATGGCCGGACTGGCCTTTGCGCTGCCCAAGACGTCGGCGCCGCATGCCTGCTCGTATCCGCTGACCAATCTGCTCGGCATACCTCACGGCGAGGCCTGCGCCCTGACGCTCGACTGGTTCATCCGGCTCAATGCAGCCCGCGGCGACCGCCGCACCGCCGAGCTTGCGACCCTTCTGGGTTTCGCCTCGCCCGACGCGCTGGCCGATGAGATCGTGCGTCTGAAGAAGCTGACGGGACTGCGGACAGATCTCCGCGACCTCGCCCTCGGCGATGACGCCGTGGAGCGGCTCGCCTGCGCGAGCCGGCATCCGAATCTGGCCAACAATCCCGTGGATGTCAGCCTCGACGATCTGCGCCGGATGTACGCCGGTCTTGCAATGTAAGTCTTAAACGTATTCCTTGACGGGAAGTTCGCCCCGGAGGGCCGCCAGGCCGTTCGAGGCGAGCGCCAGCATCTCGTTCTCGCCCGGGTATACGTAGACCGGGGCAAGGAAATCGACGCGCTCGCGGATGCGCGAGACGACATAGTCGCTGAACGCCACGCCGCCCGTGAGCAGGATGGCGTCGACCTTGCCGAACAGCGCTACGGCCGCACCGCCGATCGACTTGGAAATCTGATAGATCATGCCGCCGAGGATCACTTCGGCCTTCTTGTCGCCCGCTTCGATCGATTCGACGATGGCGGCCACGTCGGTCGTGCCGAGGTGGGCGGCCAGACCGGCGTTGCCGCTGATACGCTTCTTGAGCTCCTCGAGCGTGTATTTGTTGGAGTAGCAGAGGTCGATGAGCTTGCCGGGCGGCAGCGAGCCGGCGCGTTCGGGCGAGAAGGGACCTTCGCCGTCGAAGGCATTGTTGACGTCGATGCAGCGGCCGTGGCGGTGTGCGCCCACCGATATGCCGCCGCCCAGATGGGCGATTATCAGGTTGAGATCCTCGTAGCGCGTTTCCTGTTCGGCGGCGAAGCGCCGGGCTATGGCGCGCTGGTTGAGGGCATGCCAGGTGGTGATGCGGGGCATCAGCGGCGAACCCGACACGCGGGCCACGTCGTCCATTTCGTCGACTACGCCGGGGTCGGCGGTCAGCGCCCTGCAGCCGGGTATCCGGGCAGCGATCTCGGCGGCTATGCGGCACCCCAGGTTTGATGCGTGGTTGCGCATCGGATGCTCCATCTCGCCGAGCATCACGTCGTTGATGGCGTAGACGCCGCCTTCGATCGGCTTGAGCAGGCCGCCGCGGGCCACGATGGCGTCGAAGCTGAGGTTCTGGCCCTTTTCGGCCAGCGTCTTCAGCACCAGATTCAGGCGGTAGCCGAACTGGTCGGAGACCTTGGCGAAGGGTGACAGTTCTTCGACCGAGTGCTTTATATTTTCAATCATTACAGGCTTGAGATCGTGAAAGACAGCGATTTTTGTCGAAGTCGAGCCCGGATTGATTGTAAGTATGTTCATATTTCAGGTAGTTTTTGCTGACGGCAGCTTGCTGCCCGGAATTATTAGGTAGTTATGTCAATGGTGGCTTTGTGCGCAGGTAGAGAGGAGCCTCGCGGGCTCAGAGCAGTGCGCTGCATGCGGCCAGGGCCAGGCTGCAGAGCTTGGAGCGCGATGTGTCGGCGCGCGACGGCAGGACAACGGGCACGGCGGCTCCGGCGAGCATTCCGGCGTTGTCGCAGTGGGTGAGCCAGGTGACGGTCTTGTAGAAGGCGTTGCCTGCCTCGATGTCGGGGAAGACGAGGGCGTCGGCGCGGCCTTCGATGGGCGAGTCGATGCCCTTGATGCGGCCCGATTCGGGATCGACGGCGGTCTTGAGGTCCATCGGGCCGTCGACGATCGCCGGGCCGAAGGCGCCGGCGGCCGCCGCGGCCCTGACGGCCGCATATGACTCGGTGACGGGAAATTTCGGCGAGGACTTCTCGGTGCAGTGGATCAGGGCTATTCGCGGCTCGGCGATGCCCGTCTTGCGGCACAGGCCGGCCAGGTAGCCCGTCATGGCTTCAAGCTGGGCCTCGGTCGGATAGGGGATGACGGCCGCGTCGCTGAAGTAGAGCAGCCCGTCGCGGCCTGGTATGGCTGTGGCCGTGATGTGGGTCAGCACCCGCCCCGGCGGCAGGATGCCGCGCTCCTTGTTCAGAACGGCCCGAAGCATGTTGTCGGTATTGATCAGACCCTTCATCACCACGTCGGCCCGGCCTTCGCGCGCCAGGGTCACGGCCCGTGCGGCAGCGGCGTCGGCGTCGGGCTCGGCGACGATCCTGACCTGCTCCGATGGCGCGAACGGTATCCGTGCGGGATCGCCCACGAGGATGAACCGTGCAATCGAGGCTTCAAGAGCCATGGCCACGGCCTCGCACGTATGATCGTCGTGAGGACAGGCCACTGCTACCCGAGCACGCGGCTCGGCCGCGGCCAGGTGTCGGATGATGGTGTCGAAATCCTTCAATAATTGCATACTTTGACTTATTTTGTGCAAATATCACAAAAAAAATCGATTTATCAAAATCGCCACCTCTTTTTGGAGGTTTGGGCTAACTTTAAGGTGGATTTTCCCTATATGCCGGATGAAATAATGCGCCGCCTCTCACTTGACTGTGGAAGGCGGCGCGTGCAAAATAATATTTAGGTCTAAGAGTCTTTCATCTATGCCTTCACCATCGAGCGGCCCTTTTCGATGGCCTGCTCGTTGACGGGTATAAGGTGGTGGTGGCGTTCGGGCAGTGTTTTGCGCAGGGCCTTCACCACGGCTTCGGTGGTGACGATCGGGCACATGCCGAGCAGCGCTCCCAGGAGCACCATGTTGTAAGTCTTGGAGTTCTTGAGTTCGAGGCTGGCTTCGAGCGCGTCGACCGGCACGACGGTGATGTCGGTGCGCGTCGGCAGGTGATGTATGCCCGAGGGATCGTAGATCAGCACGCCGCCGGGCTTTACCTTGCTCTCGAATTTGTCGAGGCTCTGCTGGTTGAGGATCACGGCCGTATCGTAGGTGTCGAGCACGGGCGAGCTGATGGGGCTGTCGCTCAGAATCACGGTCACGTTGGCCGTGCCGCCGCGCTGTTCGGGGCCGTAGGCGGGCATCCAGGTCACTTCCAGGTCGTTCATAAGTCCGGCATAAGCCAGTATCTTGCCCATCGAGAGGACTCCCTGGCCGCCGAAGCCGGCAATAATTATTTCTTGTTTCATAGCGCTCAGATATTCTTTAGATCACCCAGGGGATAGCGTTCGAACATATGCTCGGCCATCCATTCGTTGGCCTTGGCGGGCGACATTTTCCAGCCCGAGTTGCAGGTCGACACGATTTCGACCACCGATGTGCCCTTTCCGGCCAGCGAGTTCTCGAAGGCCTTGCGGATGGCGGCCTTGGCCTTGCGGACCGCCGCCGGAGTGTGTACGGCCTGGCGGGTCACGTAGCAGGTGCCGTCGAGCGGCGCGAGCAGCTCGGTGATGCGCAGGGGGTAGCCGTTGAGGTCGGCGCGGCGTCCGTAGGGGGTGGTGGCGGTCTTCATGCCCAGCAGCGTGGTCGGGGCCATCTGGCCGCCGGTCATGCCGTAGATGCCGTTGTTTATGAAGATTATGGCGATGTTCTCGCCGCGGTTGGCGGCGTGGATGGTCTCGGCGGTGCCGATAGCCGACAGGTCGCCGTCGCCCTGGTAGGTGAACACCAGGCGACCCGGATTCAGGCGCGCCAGGCCGGTGGCTACGGCGGGTGCGCGGCCGTGGGCGGCCTCCACCCAGTCGACGTCGATGTAGTTGTATGCAAAGACGGCGCAGCCTACCGGTGCGACGCCGATGGTGCGGTCCTCGAGGCCCATCTCGTCGATCAGCTCGGCGATGATGCGGTGCACGACGCCGTGCGAGCAGCCCGGGCAATAGTGCGTATGGCGGTCGTCGAGCAGCCGCGGACGGGCGTATATCTTGTTTTCGTCCTTAATGATCTCTTCCGGTTTCATAGACGGTTCATTTTAGAAAGTCATTGTTGAGAGCGTCGAGCACTTCGGCGGGGTTGGGAATCATGCCGCCCATGCGGCCGTAGTGGCGCACGGGCACGCGCCCGTTGACGGCCAGGCGCACGTCCTCGATCATCTGGCCGGCATTGAGCTCGACCACGAGCATCCCCTTGACGCGGTCGGCCATAGCCGAGACGGCATCGGTCGGGAACGGCCACAGGGTGATGGGGCGCAGCAGGCCCACCTTGATGCCGCGGGCACGGGCGTCCTCGATGGCCTTGAGGCAGATGCGGGCCACCGATCCGAAGGCCACGATGAGGTATTCGGCGTCGTCGGTGTAGTATTCGGCGAAGCGCACTTCGTTGCGCTCGATCTCGGCGTAGGTGCGCTGGAAGCGGCGGTTGTTCTCTTCCATGGCGGGCGAGTCGAGTTCGAGCGAGGTGACTATGTTGCGATGGCCGCGGCCGTGCTTGCCGGTGACGGCCCAGGGGCACTGGCGCGCTACTTCCTCGTCGGTGCGCCGCGGACGGAAGGGCGGCAGTACCACCTTCTCCATCATCTGGCCTACGATGCCGTCGGCCAGGATCATGGCCGGGGTGCGGTATTTGAACGACAGGTCGAACCCGAGGCCCACGAAGTCGGCCATCTCCTGCACGGTGGCCGGAGCGAGCACTATCAAGTGGTAGTCGCCGTGGCCGCCGCCCTTGGTGGCCTGAAAATAGTCGGCCTGCGAGGGCTGGATGGTGCCAAGGCCGGGGCCGCCGCGCATCACGTTGACGATCAGTGCCGGCAGCTCGCTGGCTGCGATATAGCTTATGCCTTCCTGCTTGAGCGATATGCCCGGCGACGACGACGAGGTCATCACCGCCCGGCCCGATGCGGCGCCGCCGTACACCATGTTGATGGCGGCCAGCTCGCTCTCGGCCTGGAGCACGACCATGCCGGTCGTCTCCCAGGGCATCTCCTCCTCCAGGGTTTCGAGCACCTCCGACTGGGGGGTGATCGGGTAGCCGAAATAGCCGTCGACGCCGTAGCGGATCGCTGCGTGGGCTATCGCCTCGTTACCCTTCATCAATCTTACTTCTTCTTCCATAAACTGAGGTGCTTTGCGTTAATCTTTGATTACAACTCGGTAGACTTCGAAACAGCCGTCGGGGCATACCGTCGCACACGAGGCGCAGCCTATGCAGGCCTCGGGGTGCGCCGCATAGGCGTAGTGGTAGCCGCGGTCGTTCACTTCTTTGGGTTGGAGCAGCAGTACGTCGGTCGGACAGGCCACCACGCAGAGGTCGCAGCCTTTGCAGCGGTCGGTGTCTATCGTCACAGCTCCTTGTACTTTAGCCATTATTTTTTAAGGTTTACTTAGTTTTTTTGGTTGATCCGACAATTGGATGTTGCAAATATAGCCAAAACTTGAGTCAACTCCAAAAAACAACACACTTTTTTCGCCTTTGTGCCAATTTTCCGCTCCAAAGAATCAGCCCGGCATCCGTGTGTGGGTGCCGGGCTGTGTTGTTGGCGGTATTTTCAGGAATCAGAAGAGCTTGTCGGGGTAGACTCCGGCGTCGTGGAGGGCGGCAAGCTGGGCTACGACCGATGCGCGGTCTTCGGCGTAGGTGACGCCGAACCACTTCGAGGTGGTGTCGAGCAGGCGTACGGTAGCCTCACCGCTGTGGATCAGGTCGTTGACGGCGGTCGGGATATAGTACTCCGACTTGGGCTCGTCGATGCGGGCGTCGAGGAACTTGATGAATTCGCGCTTCGAGAAGTCGAAATAGTCGGGGGTGAAGCCCCAGAAGTTCATCGACACGGGCGTGTTGGGGTCGAGATGGCAGGTCTGGCCATTCTCGTCGGTGAAGGCGATGCGGTGCTGGTCGTCGAAGGCGATGGCCGTGCGTTCGACCACGTTGGCCAGGTAGCCGTCGGCGTCGGCGGTGCATACGCCGCGTGAGACGGAGCCGTTCTCGGTCATGGTGTTGCCTACGCGGAAGCCCACCATGCAGTAGTCGCCCTTGCGGTCGCACTCGCGCGAGAGTTCTTCGGCGATTACGCGGAAGGCGTCGGTGCCGTAGTAGTCGTCGGCGTTGATGACGGCGAACGGCTCGCGGATGACATCGGCGCCCATCAGCACGGCATGGTTCGTGCCCCACGGCTTGGTGCGGCCTTCGGGTGCGGTGTAGCCTTCGGGAAGGCTGTCGATGCTCTGGAATACTACTTCGACCGGAATCGATCCTTCATATTTGCTGAGGATTTTCTCGCGGAAATCCTGCTCGAAATCTTTGCGGATCACGAAAACGACCTTGCCGAATCCGGCCTTGAGTGCGTCGTAGATGGAATAGTCCATGATGGTCTCGCCGTGAGGGCCGACTCCGTCGAGCTGCTTCAGGCCGCCGTAGCGGCTCCCCATGCCTGCGGCCAGTACGAATAACGTTGGTTTCATCATATATACAGAATTGATTGATTTATCGAAAGATTCTTCCTAACAGGCCGCAAAGTTACGAATTTTCCCCGATATAACGAAATGTTTCCACTGCGAGCGCCTTGCCTGTTTAGCGGAAGAGGTGGCGGAGGCGGATGGCGGCCGCGCGGCGCAGCGAGCGCAGGCGGGCCGCCGGCGACGGCGACGACGATGAGATGTCGGTCGCCATCGGGTCGATGAACGAGGTGGGCAGGGCCGTGTCCTCGCCGAACTGCTCCGGGAAGATCACCAGCAGGTTGTTGCGCGAGAAATTGCGCTGCAGCAGGGCCGGCATCTCGGTCACCTCGTCGGTGTGCGACACCGAGTTGGGCCGCGCGCTGATGACGATCAGCAGGTCCTCGTCGCGGATAGAGGCGCTCTCGACTATCATCTCGTCGTGCGACTCGACGGTGCGGAACTCGCAGCGGATGCCGTAGTTTTCGTGATAGATGACGCCGCGGATCAGAGGCTGTATGTCGCCGTGGCAGCAGAAGATGATGCGGCAGCCGAGCTGGCGCGTCAGGCGCGCGACGGCGCGCACCCAGCGCGAGAAGCCTGTCTCGTACTGTGCGGCGCGGGGCACGGCCACGATGATGCGCGCGACGGTGTTCAGCGGCATGAACATGCGCGATATGATGATCATGCGGTTGGTCGAGCGCAGCAGCTGCTCGGTCTTGGAGCCGTAGAAAGTGTCGATGACGGTGGAGCGGCGGTGCATTCCCAGGATCACCTCGGTGATGTCGCGCTCGGCCACGGCGTTGACGATGCCGGTGACGATGTTGAGGTCGTAGCGCTCGATCTCGTCGATGGCCACGTCGGCCAGGGCGGCGGCGTTGCGGGCCAGCGTCAGCGACTGGCGCGAGAGGGCCTTGGCCGCGGGCGAGTTGTCGCTGCGCACGTGTATGGCGTAGAAGCTGTGCGAGCCCGTCTCGTTGCGCATCAGTACGCCGAGCTCGGCCAGTCCGGGCGACGTGAGAGGGTTGGAGACTGCGATCAGCGTGTTGTTCACGCGGGTGTGGCGGATGACGCCGTCGTCGCCGAGCATGCTGATCTTGACTTTCGGAGCGCCGTTGGCGGTGATGATCGGGGCTATGGCGCAGGTGACCAGGATCACCAGGATGGTAGCGTTGAGCACGGTGCCGTCGAGGATGCCGAGGGTGTGGCCCAGGGTCACGACGGCCAGCGCCACGGCCGTGTGGGCGGCCGTCAGGCCGAACATCACGCGCCGAGCCGCGCCCGTGTATCCGTTGGCGCGCTGGGCTATGAAAGCCGGAATCCACTTAGCCACCAGCGCCACGGCCAGCATCACGGCGGCCACGGCGAGTGTGTCGGTGTTGGCCACCACGCTCAGGTTGATCATCATGCCGACGCTGATCAGGAAGTAGGGGATGAACAGCGCGTTGCCCACGAACTCGATCTGCGACATCAGCGGCGATGCGGGCGGCACGTAGCGGTTCAGCACCAGACCGGCGAAGAATGCCCCCAAGATGCCCTCAAGGCCGATGAGCTGGGCCGTCCAGGCAGCCAGGAACACCATGGCCATCACGTAGACGTACTGGGTGACGCGGTCTGAATAGCTGTTGAAGAAGCGGCGCGTAAGCCGCGGATAGGCGTACAGTATCACTATGGCCCAGGCGGCCATGCGCAGCAGCAGCCCGGACGTCGCTACGGGGTCGAGGCCGCCGAGGTCGTGGATGTTGACGGCGGCGGCGATCACGAGCAGCGAGCCCACCACGGCTATTATCGTGCCCACGACGGCCACCATCACCGCCGGCGACTTGGTGATGCCGAAGCGGGCGGCCACAGGGTAGGCGATCAGCGTGTGTGCGGCGTACATGGCGCCTAAGAGCAGCGAGGCCGGGAGGTCGAGATGCAGCAGGCAGCGGCTCGACAGGATGCCGAGCACCAGCGGTATCAGCAGCGTGAGCAGGCCGAAAAGCAGCCCCCGACGCAGGTTGAGCCGCAGATGGAACATGTCGATCTCCAGCCCCGCCAGGAACATCAGGTACAGCAGGCCCACCTGGCCGAAGATGGCGAACGACGAGTCGTTGCTCAGCACGTTGAAGCCGTAGGGCCCGATGATCACGCCGGCTACGATCATGCCGATGATGTGCGGAATCTTGAGCCGGTTGAGCAGCAGCGGCGCCAGCAGTATGATCACCAGCACGATCAGGAAGATCGCTATCGGTTGGGTTACTAAGGCGGCTGCTATCATTGTGTGGGATTTTTATTAGAGGTGAGAAAAAGACGGGGCGGGGCGCCGGTCAGCGGTGCTCGGCGATGTAGCGCACGATCTGCACGGCGTTGAGCGCGGCTCCCTTGCGCAGCTGGTCGGCCACGGCCCAGAAGGTCAGGCCGTCCGACGCCAGGTCGCGGCGGATGCGCCCGACGAATACCGGATCCGTCCCGGCCGTCGGCAGCGGCATCGGGTAGGTGCCCGCTGCCGGATCGTCGGCCAGCACTACGCCGTCGGCCTTCGCGAATGCCTCGCGGGCCTCGGCCACGCTGACGGGGCGCTCGAATTCGGCCCAGATGGCTTCGGAGTGGGCGCGCATCACCGGCACGCGCACGCATGTGGCCGACACCTCGATGCGCTGGTCGTGCATTATCTTTTTCGTCTCGAGGTTCATCTTCATCTCCTCGCGGGTGTAGCCGTTGTCGGTGAACACGTCGATCTGCGGTATTACGTTGTATGCCAGCTGGTGGGCGAAGCGCTCTACGCGGGCTTCGCGGCCGTCGGCCAGGTCGCGGTGCTGCTGCTCGAGCTCGGCCATGGCGGCTGCTCCGGCGCCGCTGGCGGCCTGGTAGGTGGCCACATGTACGCGCCGCAGCCTGGCGAGCCGGTGCAGCGGGTTCAGCGCCACGACCATCTGGATGGTCGTGCAGTTGGGGTTGGCGATGATGCGGCGGGGTGCGTCGAGGGCGTCGGCGCCGTTGACCTCGGGCACCACTAAGGGTACGTCAGCGTCGAGGCGGAAGGCGCTCGAATTGTCGATCATCAGGGCTCCGTGGCGCGTGATCACGTCGGCATATTCGCGCGAGACGCCCGCTCCGGCCGATACCAGGGCGAAATCCACCCCTGAGAAGTCGCTGTCGTGGCTCAGAAGCTCGACGGTGATGACGCGGTTGTTGAATTTCAGCTTGCTGCCGGCGCTGCGCTCAGAGCCGAACAGTCGCAAATTGCCGACGGGGAGGGCACCCCCCTCGAGGACTTTGATAATTTCACGGCCGACAGCTCCGCCGGCCCCGACAATTGCAATGTTCATTTATTAGCTGTATTGCTTTACTTATGTGACAATTCTGATAAAATTTGTGCAAAGTTACAACTTTTTTCGCGCACTTTCCGCAAATATCTCCAAAAATCGCTAACTTTGCGGAAACCAATCAACTCGAATTATATGCCATTAGCTCCGGGATCTCTCCTTCAGGGAGGCAAATACCGCATCATACGCTTCATCAGCTCGGGCGGCTTCGGCTGCACCTACGAGGCCGTGCATACCGGTCTCAACGGCCGCATGGCCATCAAGGAATTCTTCGTCCAGGACATCTGCAACCGCGACGATGCCACAGGCTACGTCTCCGTCGGCTTGCAGAGCAAGGCGCAGACGTTCGACAAGCTGCGCGAGAAGTTCATCCGCGAGGCTCAGTCGGTCTTCGCCCTGTCGCATCCCGGCATCGTCCACGTCAGCGACGTGTTCGAGGAAAACGGCACTGCCTATTTCGTTATGGACTACATCGACGGCTGCTCGCTGGCCGACCTGGTCGACAAAAACGGCCCGATGGACGAGGCAACGGCCTTAGGCTACATGCGCCAGGTATGCGCCGCGCTCGACTACGTGCACGCCAACGGACGCCTGCATCTCGACATCAAGCCGGGCAACATCATGGTCGACCGCGCGGGCCGCGCCGTGCTCATCGACTTCGGCGCCTCGAAGCAGTACGACTCCGGCACGGGCGAGAACCTCTCCACCCTTCTCGGTTTCACCCCCGGCTTCGCTCCGCCCGAGCAGATGACAGCCGACGTGTCGCGCTTCCTGCCGGCGACCGACGTCTACGCCCTGGGCGGCACGCTCTACAACCTGCTCACCGGCGAGGCGCCGCTGAGCGCCAACCACCGCTACGCCGGCGACGAGCTCAAGCCCCTGCCCGAGTCGGTCAGCCCCTCCACCCGCCGCGCCATCGAGGCCGCCCTGCAGCTCAACAAATCCGCCCGCCCGCAGTCCGTCGCCGAGTTCTCCGCCCTCCTCTTCGGCGGCAACGCCCCGCAGCCCCAGCCCAAACCGCAACCCACACCCGCACCCGCCCCGGCACTCCGCATCGCGCCCCGCTCGTCCAATGCCACCGTCAAAATCGGCACCAATCCTCCGCGCTCTGATCACCCGTGGTATAATAACAAAAAGATTATTTTGTCAGTAGTTGCTATCATGGTTGTGTTAGTGGTGTTTGGCATTGGATTTATTGTTCCTCTTCAGAAAAAAGAAAATGATATGAGATCTTTAGGTCCCCATAATTTACAGTTATGCGCATTTAAAGATGGAGAATCTCGTTTTTTTACAGTTGAGCAATGGAATGCTTTACCAACAGCCGATCGTGAGACTTATTCTACTGTTGGTGTGGTTGTGAATTGCGATGATGTTGAACCTTTTTGTATTTCTCTTTACGACAGTGGAGAAAGTATGACTTGGAATGAAGCGAAGGAACGTTATGGAGAAGGAGCGTTGCCAAGTAGAGAGGAATGTCTTGTAATAGGAAGATATTATAACGATATTAATTCAGCTATAGAAGCTTTTGGAGGCGATTATCCCAAAAGTTGGTATTGGGGAAAAGCTGTTGATAGTGACGGTGCAACATCTGTTAAGACATTTAATGGGGAAGGAGATGTTTATGTATACAAAGAAGCTGCGTTGAGGGTGCGCACAGTAGCCCCTGTTCCCTTTGATATGGGAAATTGTGCTGATGATTATGCCTCGGAGTCGACTCGGAATGTGAAAAATACTACAGATGTCGATGAAGTTGTACCCGCATGTCCTTCCAAGCGATACGGCCATAGCAAGTATCAGAATCTTGATCTTGCCACGACGCTCGATGGCGAGCCGGTTTTCTTCACGGTTAAAGAATGGAATGCCGTTCCTTCTGATGAGCGCCACTTTTTTGAAAAAGTCGGAATAGTCATCAACTATGGCGGCTGCCCTTCATTTACACTTGCTCTCCACGACAACGGCAAGGAGATCACCTGGAATGAGGCAGTGTCAAAATACGGCGAAAGCCGCCTCCCGAGCAAATCCCAGTGTCTGGCAATTGCTCAACAGTGCGATTTTGTCAATAAGGCCATAAAGACTTTCGGTGGAGATAAAGATCCGGCCAAATTATATTGGGGTAAAAGCTATAATTCATCTCTTGCATGGACCGTTAATATGCCTAACGGCTACGTCAACTACAATGTCGACAAGGAGGACACTGGCAGGGTGCGTGCAGTGGCCCCCGTTCCGCGCAATGTATCGCCCTCGGCGAAATAATCCCTTTCATACTTCACCACTTTCTGTCGACTTACAGGGAAAGCAGGCGTCTCGCCTGCGCCCCCGATCTGCAAGACCGCCCGCGTCCACGTCCGCACCTCTATTCCGTAAGCTCTCCCGTGTCATAGGCGCCTGCGAGGCCCAACCATGGAGCCGGCGGAGCCGGTGAGGCTGTTCATAACCTGGGGTGAAGCCGCCGCAGGCGTGAGCCCCAGGTCAGGCATCCCCAACAATCCCTGAGCCCTTGGAGAGGGCGATGCTGTATCCCCATCCGGAGGGCCATGGAGCCGCTCCACGGCATCACCCACTCCGTGGGCTCGATGTTATGAGTCGTGGTGTCCGAGGGCTCGGCCCTGTGGGCCTCACCCTCGGTTATGAACAGCCCCGCCTGCTCCGCAGGCTCCCCCGTATCTGATGGCTCCTCAGGGTCCTATAGGACGCGGATTGCTTTGAAATTTGTGGTTAACCGTCGCGCTCGCGTCATGGTCACCTGCGAGGCCAAACCATGGAGCCGGCGGAGCCGGTGAGGCTGTTTTTAACCTGGGGTGAAGCGCCGCAGGCGCAAGCCCCAGGACAGGCCCCCCAACAAACCCTGAGCCCTTGGAGAGGGCGATGCTGTGTCCCCATCCGAAGGCCATGCAGCCGTTCCACAGGATCACCCACTTCGTGGGCTCGATATCATGAGTTGCACTAACCGAGGGCTCAGCCCTGCGGGCCTCACCCTCGGTTAAGAACGGCCCCGCCTGCTCCGCAGCCCTGCGGGATTATCCTACCTTGCTGAGTCGCAGGCCTGCAATCGCCGGAGGCGCTTTGCAAAGCAAAGACCCCTGCTCTCCTGCCATGCGGAATTCTCGTCTCGCGTTTATTATAATCAAAAAATCGTTGGCGCTTCGGGCGGATTTTTATAAATTTGCGACGTTAAATCCATAACCATGAAACACATCGGAGCGGCGATATTGGCACTGATGCTTTGCGTCAGCCTGACGGCCTGCGGCGAGGACGAAGCCGCAGTCGATCTCCGTGTCGCCGCAATGTCGTCGGTCAACCTTGTCAATTATCTCGGCAACGCCGAGAATATCCATCCCAAAGTGCTGTATTTCGAGGACGGCTGGAACGGCCACCGGTACTGGATGGCCTACACGCCGTATCCGAAGGGGGCCGTCGCCGCCGAAAATCCGTGCATCGCCGTGTCGGACGACGGCGTGCGCTGGGAAGCGCCCGAAGGCGTCGTGAATCCGCTCGCCCTGCAGCCCGCGGGCGGCTACAACAGCGACACGCATCTGGTCTACAACCCCGCCGACGGCTCGCTCGAATGTTGGTGGCGCGCCTACGACATCCCGAGCCGCCGCGACCGCATCCTTCGCCGTATCAGCCGCGACGGCGTCGGCTGGTCGGCGCCCGAAACGGTCCTTCCTGCCTCCGACGGCCGCGAATGGCAGTGCCTGAGCCCGGCTGTGTCGATGATCGGCGGCCGCTACGTGATGCTGTACAGCGACGGCGCCAACATCTACATAATGCGCAGCGCGGCCGAAGCGCCGGCGGTCAGCTGGGAAGCCCCCGTGCGGGTCGACATCCCCTTTATCGGCAAAAACCACTGGCATCAGGACATGGTCGTGAGCGCAGACGGCCGCGAAGCCGTGGTGATCTCGTGCTGCTACGGCCCCGAGGGCAACAACAACTCGGCCGACCTCTACGGCATGGTCTTCGACCTCGAACGTGCCCGGAGCACCGTGCCCGTGCTGCTGATCGCGCGCGGCGAGCTCAACCCGTCCGTCACCGGGCGGTCGCTCTACCGCTCGTCGCTGGTGCGCGTCGGCAGCCGCTACCGCATCTACTACAGCAGCATCGACGAAGGCTGGCATCGCCACCTCGACATGACCGAGGGCGACTGGAATGAGCTCGTCAGCCGCCTGCGCGGCGCCTCCGAAGCCGCCGAATAGCGCCGTCGCGCACGTTTTTCGCCCGCGATGGCCGCAATGTCGCGCTTTTTTATTACCTTTGCTTTCCCTAACAACTACGCAAATGAGAAGATGGCGCATTGAGGACAGCGCGGAGCTGTACAACATCAACGGCTGGGGCCGCAACTACTTTTCGATCAACGACAAGGGACATGTCGTGGTGACTCCCCGCAGCGGATACGCTTCTGTGGATCTGCGCGAGGTCATGGACGAGCTGAAGATCAAGGATATCTCGGCTCCCGTGCTGCTGCGCTTCCCCGACATTCTCGACAACCGCATCGAGAAGATCTCGCGCTGCTTCGCGCAGGCCGCCGAGACCTACGACTACAAGGCCCGCAACTATATGATCTACCCGATCAAGGTGAACCAGATGCGGCCGGTGGTCGAGGAGATCGTCACCTACGGCAAGAAGTTCAACATCGGCCTTGAAGCCGGCTCGAAGCCCGAGCTCCACGCCGTGCTGGCCACCAACATCGCCGACAACGCCCTGATCATCTGCAACGGCTACAAGGACGCCAACTACATCGAGCTGGCCCTGCTGGCCCAGAAGATGGGCCGCCGCATATACCTTGTCGTCGAGAAGCTCAACGAGCTGTCGCTCATCGCCGACATAGCCAAGCGCCTGAAGATCCGCCCCAACATCGGCATCCGCATCAAGCTGTCGTCGACCGGCTCGGGCAAGTGGAGCGAGAGCGGCGGCGACTCGTCGAAGTTCGGCCTCAACTCGTCGGAGCTGCTCGAGGCGCTGGCCATCCTGCGCAAGCGAGGCCTCGAGGACTGTCTGAAGCTCATCCACTTCCACATCGGCAGCCAGATCACCAAGATTCGCGTGATCAAGAACGCCCTGCGCGAGGCTACTCAGTTCTACGTGCAGCTCTGCAAGATGGACTTCGATATCGACTTCATCGACATCGGCGGCGGCCTGGGCGTCGACTACGACGGCACCCGCTCGAGCTCGTCGGAAAGCTCGATGAACTATTCGATTCAGGAGTATGCCAATGACGCCGTGTCGGCCATCGTCGAGGCCTGCACCAAGAACGGCCTCAAGCAGCCCAACATCATCACCGAGAGCGGCCGCTCGCTCACGGCGCACCACTCCATACTGATCCTCGAAGTGCTCGAGACCGCCGAACTGCCCCGCTGGAAGGACGATGCCGTCCTGGGCGACGACGCCCACGAGCTGGCCCGCGAGCTGTTCGAGATCTGGGACCGCCTCGACCCGCACAACCTCTTCGAAAGCTGGCACGACGCCCTGCAGATCCGCGAGGAGGCCCTCGACCTGTTCTCGCTCGGCATGCTCGACCTCACCACCCGCGCACAGATCGAGAAGCTCTTCTGGTCGGTGGCACGCGAGGTAGGCGAGATCGCCGACACCATGAAGCACGTCCCCGAGGAGCTGCGCAAGATCTCGCGCATGATTCCCGACAAATATTTCTGCAACTTCTCGCTGTTCCAGTCGCTGCCCGACGCCTGGGCCGTCGACCAGATGTTCCCCATCATCCCGCTGGCGCGTCTCGACGAGAAGCCCACGCGCACCTGTACGCTGCAGGACATGACCTGCGACAGCGACGGCAAGCTCAGCAACTTCATCACCTCGCAGGGCACCAAGGGCGCCCTGCCTGTCCACGGCCTCAAGCCGGGCGAGCCATACTACCTCGGCGTGTTCCTCGTCGGAGCCTATCAGGAGATCCTCGGCGACATGCACAACCTCTTCGGCGACACCAACGCCGTGCATATCAGCGTCTACCGCGACCGCTACGAGATCGATCAGGTCATCGAGGGCGAGAGCGTCGACGAGGTGCTCGAATACGTGCAGTTCAACCCCAAGAAGCTCGTCCGCAACGTCGAGGCCTGGGTCACCGCCTCCATGAAGGCCGGAACCATCACCCCCGAGGAGGGCCGCGACTTCGTGTCGACCTACCGCGCCGGCCTCTTCGGCTACACCTATCTCGAACGCGACTGATGCGCTGCTTCATCGACCTCGCATACCGCGGCGGTGCCTACCACGGCTGGCAGGTGCAGCCCGGCCAGATCACCGTACAGCAGGTCATCGAGGATGCGCTCGGCCGCCTGCTCGGCGCTCCGGTGTCCGTCACCGGCGCCGGACGCACCGATGCCGGCGTCAACGCCCGCCGCATGGTAGCCCACGCCGACTTCCCCGACGGCTTCGATCCTGCATCGCCCGTATTCCTGCGCTCGTTCAACGCCCTGTGCGGCCGCGACATAGCCATCCGCGGCATTTATCCCGTGGCCGCCGACGCCCACGCGCGCTTCGACGCCACGTCGCGCACCTACCGCTACTTCGTCCACACGGCCAAGGACCCCTTCGCCGGCGAGCTGTCGTGGCAGGCGCCTCCGGTGCTCGATTTCGAGGCCATGAACCGCGCGGCCGCCCTGCTTATCGGGCGCCGCGACTTCACCTCGTTTTCTAAGCTCCACACCGACGTCAAGACCAACATCTGCGACCTGCGCGCAGCCGCCTGGCATCAGACCGACGCCTCGCACTGGTACTTCGAGATCACGGCCGACCGCTTCCTGCGCAACATGGTGCGCGCCGTCGTGGGCACGCTTGTCGACGTCGGCCGCCGCAAGCTCGCCGAGGCCGACATCGTCGCCGTCCTCGCCGCCCGCGACCGCTGCGCCGCCGGCACCTCCATGCCCGCCGGCCCCCTTTTCCTCTGGTCCGTCACCTATCCCTACATCGCCTTCCCCTGACCCCGGGGATTAATCAAATCATATATATGGAAACTTTTGTTGCGCACAACAGCGAATCCGAATATAATGAAATTCTACAGCAGGCTGTTGTATTTATTGAGGCGGCAAAATGTAAGGTCGCGCGAACGGTTGTAGACACGACCAATGAGTTGCATTGGAATATCGGCAAGTTGCTGTATGAACGGAAACTTGACAGTGAACATGGAAGCGGTGTTGTGAAACGACTTTCCTCAGATCTCAAAGCTGCTTATCCTAAAATGGGGATGTCAGTCAGCAATTTATGGAACATGAAGCGTTTGTATGTCCGCTTTCATGATTCAAATCCAAAACTACAACAGGCTGTTGTAGTTTTGCCATGGGGGCACATAATCCCTCAATCGGCATAATATTGTGTGCCGAGAAAGATAATATCGAAGTCGAACTTACGCTTGATGGGTTCACAAAACCTATAGGTGTCGCTGAATATAAGCTGTTGCTTCCACAGAAAGAATTAAAGCAACTTATAAGTGATGAAATTAATTTCAATCAAGAAGTAGCTTGTAAAGCAGCTGAATAAAGTTGTATAGACATGGCGTTCGTGCTTTAAAGCGCCGATTTGCGCAAGTGAAGATTATTGGCTAACTTTGCAGTGAGATGAACGGCAAGCCCCTGACACGCGAACTGATCGCCGACCCCGGCCGCTACAGGCTCATGATGAGCCTGGGCGAGAGGTCGCTGCACGTCGTGGCCGCCTGCACCGCCGGCGACGAGGAGGCCGTCGCCGACACCGTCGGGCTGGCCGACGACTCGGCCAGCGCGCTCGAGGAGGCTGTCTATGCCAATCCGATGCTGCTGCTGCCCTTCGCCCGCACCGATGTGGTGGCAGTCACCGGGCGCGTGCATATACTGCCGCCGTCGACGGCCGGATGCACCGACGCCGTCGACGCCCTGACCGGCATCTTCGACGACGACCACCCCGTGGCACTCGCCGACGGCATCGATACGCACACCTCGGCGCTGATGCTGCTGCAGCGCGAGCGCGTCAACTTCATCCGCCGCACGTTCGACCGGGCCGCCATGCACAGCCATCTGGCCGTGCTCGGCCGCTATCTGACGCGCCGCAGCCGTCTGGGCAACAGCGGCAAGGTATTCGTCAACCTCCGGCCCGACTCGCTCGACATCCTGGCTTTCAACAGCTTCGGTCTCGCCGCGGCCAACACCTTCGCCACCTCCGACGACAGCGATGCCGCCTACTACGCCCTGGCCGTTGCTCGCGAGTGTGGTCTGGCTGCCGATGCCGACGAATTCATCATCAGCGGCGACCGCCGGCGCCGGGCGTCTGTCTCCGAGACGCTGCGCCGCTTCGCCCCGGCCGTCGTGCCGCTGATCGTACCGGCCTCGGCCACGGCACATTTGCCCAAGAGCGCGAACGTTCCGCTCGAATTAATTGTTCTGCCTTTATGCGAATAATACGAGGAAAATACGGCCGACGCCGATTCGACGTCCCCACCAACATCACCGCGCGACCCACTACCGACTTCGCGCGCGAGAACCTGTTCAACGTGCTTGAAAACATCGTCGACATCGCCGATGCCGACGTGCTCGACCTCTTCGCCGGCACCGGCGCCATCTCGTTCGAATTCCTGTCGCGCGAGTGTCACTCCGTTACCGCCGTCGAGAAAGCCGCCACGCAGTACAATTTTATCAAAAAAGTGGCCCAGCAGCTCAACATCACCAATATGAAGCTCATCAAGGGCGACGTGGCCAAGTTCCTGTCGACCTGCGACACGCCCTTCGACATCGTCTTCGCCGATCCGCCCTACAATCTGCCCGATTTCGACACCATCCCCGGCATGATCCTCGGCAGCGGCGCCGTGGCGTCCGGCACCGTTGTCGTGGTCGAGCACTCCAAGGCCTACGACTTCTCGTCGCTGCCCGGCTTCATCGACCACCGCGTCTACGGCTCCGTCAACTTCTCCATCTTTCGCGTCGGCGACTACACCGACTGAAAGCATGGAGAGCAGGCTGGAGGCCTGCTCTCCATGCTGCGCGACGAGTCCTTACTTCTCGGCGTAGCTCAGCACGGTGGGCGACTCGACGTCGACACCGTACTCACGGGCGCGCGCCAAGATGGCGCGCGCCAGCCGTGGCTTCAGATCTTCGGGACAGTAGCGGAAATAGGCCTCGGCGGCGCGGACATGCGCGGCGTCGGGCATGGGGTATTCGTGGCGTTCGGGAAGCCCGTAGATGTCGTCGGGCAGTACTTTGCGCTCATCATGTGTCAGTCTGTCAGTCATTTTTTTATAGTTTTAGTCGATAAAAAGTCATGGCGGGGCATCAAAGCCCCGTCAATTAATCAACACTCCGCTCCCGCCATTGGTTCACCCGGTGCGACCGCACCGCGGCAGCAAGATTCCGCCTCCTGTGCCTGCCGCAGCGCCGCAAGCGACAATATTGTATCAGTCTGCTCCGTATTTCAGGTTGAAAAATTGGGCACGCAACGCCATGAGGCTGCTATATACTTCCTTATATGCGCTGTAGATCACGGCCGTTTCAGCTGACTCAAAGTCGGGAAAGTTCATCAACATGTCCGTGCTGACCTGGCTGTCGCGGCCTTTTTTGATGATGTCTGCCATGTGACGGAAATTGTCAAGGAAGCTGTCGGCCATCTCTTGCGACAGATATTTATGGTTTTCTTTCATCCAGGCTGCAATATAGGGCAGCCGTTCTGTTCTTATTGCGGATTCTGTCAGGTCGGCCTGCTCCATAAAGACAGCTCTGGTCATCGGGTTGTCACTGAAGTTATTGTCGCCCGGATAAAGCTTGATGCCGGTCTGCGACATATCCGTTACTGTCAGCAAAAATCGCATCATCAGATTTTCGGCGGCGTCCGGCTCGACTGTTTCTCCGGCGGCACGTCCTCTTAGGCTGTCGATCATGGCAGGGAAAGTCTCGACATCGAGTTCCGCAAGTTTCAATTCCTGCATACGCTGGTCGTCGTAAGCTACAATATTGCTGGCCAGGCCCAGCGACAGCATATCGTCGGTGCCGGCAGCATTAGCGGCACTCGCGGCGGCGATTGCAAGTATTATTGCGAGAATATAAGGTCTCATAGCGTGCCGTATTTAGCTTTCAGAAACTCTGAGTTAAGCCTTCTGATTATTGTGAGGGCCGGTATATAGTGCGGCGAGTCAGCGGCTGCGTAATAATAATAGTTGCCACCGTCAATACGTCCGACAAGCGGGTGCTCAACCATCATGGTTACATATTCGTCGTACATTGCGTCACTGAAATACCGACGGTTGGCTCTGTACCATTTTACCACGTTCGCCACCTCGCCGCTGTCGACATATTCAGACTGCCCGTGGATTGTGAAACCTCCGCCGTGCAGCAAGTGTAAATCGCCGACTGCCTGCATGAAGCTGACTGCCAGTATTTCAGCGGAGTCGAGTGTTACGTATGAGTCGGACTCAACAGCCCTTTTGCTCAGACATTCGACTATGCTGTCGGCTTCGGCAAGTGTTGCGGCCTGCGCCGCGGCCCCACACAATATCCCGGCGGCAATCAATACCGCCACACGAATCTTAACGATCAACTTTCTGAATCTCTCCATTGACAAAGTGTGTTTGAACGTTTTGCCCATCAATATTTCACTCTGTATACTCACCTTTCCAGCACTTTATTTATCTGAACTGCCCCCTATTTTTAAAAATCGGCATATATTCCTTGCCAGGTAATATCATCGCCCATTATTGAATCTGCTATCGGATAAATAAAATGCTTAAAACTCTCATGATAAGTCTTGTATATTGGGCTCAGCGAATCTATCTCACTTCCAAACTTTTCCGCAAGATAATATGTCGGCATGAATACATTATGGTATTTTGAATTGTAAACTATTGCTGTCTCGGGTCCAAAAATAAATTCGGGCATTCCCGGCAACTGTGTAAAATCTTTGGGATGGTAACCTTTCTTCCTTTCAGTGATCAGCAGTGAACCAGGCCATTTATGGTCTTTAATATCCCAAAGCCATTTAAGAGAATACGGATAATCGTACTTGTATTCATAAATCTGTGTGTGCGGTGTGTCCCATGCGTTTACAACCACAACAATATTTATCTGATTCTCTCCGGTTTTAGTACTGTCAAAATACCAGAACAGAATACGTATTGGCTCTTTGGCAGCAATAAGTGGAATACTGTAAACGAGATCGTAGCCTTTTGCGTATTTCTTTATAAGTCTGTTGCTTACCTTATAACAGGGCGTTTTATCCATCCAGTCGGAATCAAGTAAACCGCGGCCGATTAGATCCAATTTCTGACTACATCCTACCGCAATTATCATAACACTAAGCAAGATGCCTAATAATAAGCGCCTATTTTTCATAATGAGTCTCTAATACTTTGTTAGGAAAGGTTGCAGTTCACGGTCAGATCAAGGTCATCTAAAATGTTGCCTCAAATATACAGCCTTTTTTCAAAAGTTGTACGTTTTTCAACTAAGTTTAACTTTTGATTTTCTGTTTTATTGGTTCACCCACTCTGAGGGGTCGCGGCGCGAGGGGCCGTAGGGGACGGTCGCGGGCGGGTTGACGCAGTAGCCGCAGAAGGGTACGGGATTGTCGCGCAGGCGCTTGATTTGAGCGATGTCGGTGATGGTGTCGACGTTGAGCCAGTCGCCGGGTTCGTGGCGGAAATCGGTGCCGGCGGCCTTGTTGAGGTGGCCGACGCAGGCGCTGATGGAGCAGGGATACAGTTTGTCGCCGATGACGGACACACAGCCGCGGCTGTAGCACTTGAAATGTGCCAGGCGTCGGTTCTGCCCTTTCTTCGGATCGAGGGCGAAGCGCCAGAACCAGCCGTCGGCCTTGCGGTCGCCGAAGACCTCGGTGCGCACGCCGCGGCTGTGGCACAGCTCCAGGGCGGCGTCGTAGTCGAACCGGACGGGGTAGAGCGTCACGGCCATGATGATGTCGAGCCGCCGGGCCGCGTCCCAGAATTCCTCGGACATATGCGGCAGCATCAGCCCGTTGGTGAACACATAGAGCTGCTGGGTCGGGAAATGGCGCCGCAGGGCCTCCATAGCCTCGACCAGGCGCGGGTAGAGGAGCGTCTCGCCGCCGATAAGGTAGGCCTGCGCCACTTTTTCGCCGCCGATTCGGCCCAGGTGGGCCATCGACCGCTCCAGCCGCTCGAGATCGGCAAATTCCTTCTCGGCCAGGGGCGAATAGTGGGTGCAGCCCTTGCAGTTGAGGTTGCAGTAGTCGGTGACGACGAATTCGAGGCGCAGCGGCATGCGGGGCAGCTCGCGCCACTGGCGCCATGCGCGGTGGATCTTACTGAAAGGGTTCATCAGCTGGCGGGTAGGGTGAGCACTTCTTCAAATATGGCCACGGCGTCGCTGACCGAGCGGACATTGGCGATCGAGAAGCTCTGGCGCGAGGCGTTCTGGCGGATCTTGACGCGGCGGGGATGGGCGGTGAGGTAGGTGAGCAGGCGCCCGAACATGGGCGACATGTAGTAGGCCTTGTTGGACTCGCCCACGAAGTAGATGTACATGACGCCGCCCTTGAGGTTGACCTTCTCGATGCCCAGGCGGCGCGCCAGGCGGCGCAGGCGCGGCACGCGCAGCAGCTCCTCGGTCTCGTGGGGCAGCTGGCCGAAGCGGTCGCGCAGGCGGTCGGCGAAGGCCTTGACCTGATCGTCGCGCTCGATGCTGTCGAGCTCCTGATAGAGGGCGATGCGCTCCGAGGCCTGCGGCACGTAGGTGGGCGGCAGCAGCAGTTCCAGGTCGCTCTCGACAGTGCATTCGGCTACGAAGTCCTCGCTGTCGACGATATCGTTGGCGGCATGGTCGAGTTCGGCGAACTCTTCGGTGCGCAGCTCGGTGACGGCCTCCTTGAGTATCTTCTGATACGTCTCGTAGCCCAGGTCGGCGATGAAGCCGCTCTGCTCGGCGCCTAATAGGTTGCCGGCGCCGCGGATGTCGAGGTCCTGCATGGCTATGTGGATGCCCGAGCCGAGGTCGGAGAAGCTCTCGATGGCCTGGAGGCGTCGCCGTGCCACGGGCGAAAGCGGGTTGCCCGGAGGCACCATCAGGTAGCAGAACGCCTTGCGCGAGCTGCGGCCCACGCGGCCGCGCAGCTGGTGCAGCTCGCTTAGACCGAAGTTCTGGGCGTTGTTGACGATGATGGTGTTGACGCGGGGCATGTCGACGCCGCTCTCGATGATGGTGGTCGACAGCAACACGTCGTAGTCGTGGGCGGCGAAGTCGACGATGGCCTTCTCGAGCTGCTCGGGCGGCATCTGGCCGTGGGCCGTGATGGTGCGCGCGTCGGGCACGAGCCGGTTCACCATATTCTGGAGCGTCGTGAGACCCTCGATGCGGTTGTTGACGATAAATACCTGGCCGCCGCGCGCCATCTCGAAGTTGATGGCCTCGGCCACGAGGTCGTCGTCGAGCGACGTCACGGACGTGACGATCGGGTAGCGGTTGGCCGGCGGGGTGGTGATGGCCGACAGGTCGCGGGCGCCCATGAGCGAGAACTGCAGCGTGCGCGGGATGGGCGTGGCGCTCATGGTCAGCGTGTCGATGTTGACCTTGAGCTGCTTGAGCTTTTCCTTGACGGCCACGCCGAATTTCTGCTCCTCGTCGACGATCAGCAGGCCCAGGTCCTTGAATTTCACCGTCTTGCCGATGAGCTTGTGGGTGCCGATGATTATGTCGATCTTGCCGGCGGCCAGGTCGGCCACTATCTCCTTGACCTGCTTGGGCGTGCGGGCGCGCGAGAGGTATTCGACGCGCACGGGAAAGTCTTTCAGTCGCTCGCTGAAGGTGGTGAAGTGCTGGTAGGCGAGCACCGTCGTGGGCACGAGCACGGCCACCTGCTTGCCGTCCGTCGCGGCCTTGAAGGCGGCGCGGATGGCGATTTCGGTCTTGCCGAAGCCCACGTCGCCGCAGATGAGGCGGTCCATCGGGCGGTCGCTCTCCATGTCGGCCTTTACGGCCTTGGTGGCGGTCAGCTGGTCGGGTGTGTCCTCGTAGACGAACGAAGCCTCGAGCTCGTTCTGCAGGTAGGTGTCGGGCGAGAACGCGAAGCCCTTCTCCTGACGGCGCCGCGCGTAGAGCTGTATCAGGTCGCGGGCTATGTCCTTGAGCTTCGACTTGGTGCGCTCCTTGACCTTGTTCCACTGGCCCGAGCCGATGCGGTTGAGCTTGGGCGGCACGCCCTCCTTGCCGCGGTATTTGGCCAGCTTGTGCAGCGAGTGGATCGACACGAAGATGATGTCGTTGTTCTGGTACACGAGCTTGATCATCTCCTGCGTGTGGCCGCCCACGTCGGTGCGCAGCAGCCCGGCGAACTTGCCCACGCCGTGGTCGAGATGCACTACGTAGTCGCCCACCTCCAGGGCGTTGAGCTCCTTGATCGACATGGCCAGCTTGCCCGAGCGCGCCTTGTCGCTGCGCAGGGTGTATTTGTGGAAGCGGTCGAAGATCTGGTGGTCGGTGAACACGCAGGTACGCGTGGCGTGGTCGGTGAAGCCCTCGTGGAGGGTCGATTCCACGCCCGTGAAGCTGATGTCGTCGCCGCGGTCGGCGAAGATGGCCCGCAGGCGGTCGAACTGCCGCTCGTTGTCGCTCAGGATATAGATTTTGTAGCCGTCGGCCTGCAGCTTGCCCAGTTCCGTGCCGATCAGGTCGAAATTCTTGTGATAGAGGCCCTGCGGCGTGCAGTCGAAGCTGAGCGTGGCGTCGGCGGCGGGGGCGTCGGGCGCGGCCGTGAAGTAGATGTGGCGGAAGACCGCATCGCGCGTGCGGTAAGCCTCCGGGTCGACGACGCGGCTCATGGCCTGCTCGTCGATGTCGCCGGCGGTCATGGCGTTTTCCGACATGTGTCCGGCGGCGATCTCGGCGATGCGCGCGCAGGTGCGGTCGGGCTCGCGGGCCGCGATCAGCGTGGCCGGGTCTATGTAGTCGAGCAGCGACAGGCCGCCCTTGCCGCCGGTGTGGGCGTCGATGTCGCCCACGATGTCGATGCTCTGCAGGCGGTTCTCCGACAGCTGCGTCTCGATGTTGAACACGCGGATCGAATCGACCTCGTCGCCGAAGAAGTCCACGCGGTAGGGCAGCTCGGCGCCGTAGCCGAACACGTCGAGTATCGAGCCGCGCACGGCGAAATGGCCCGGTTCGTACACATAGTCGACCTCCTTGAATCCCAGGCCGATGAGGCGCTGCTGCAGCTCGGTCATGTCGTAGCGGCCGCCGGTCTCGACGCGCACGGTGTCGCGGTCGATCTGCTCGCGCGAGGCCACCTGCTCGGCCAGCGCCTCGGGGCACGTGACCACGTACTTCAGCGTCGGATCGGCCGACCCCAGCCGCCGCAGTGCCTCGGTGCGCAGGATTACCGACGGCGCATCGACCTGGCCGTACTTGATGTCGCGCTTGTAGCCCGACGGGAAGAAGACTACCGATTCCTCGCCCGCGAGCCGGGCCAGGTCGTGGTAGAGGTATCCGGCGTCGTCGGGATCGGCGCCGACCACCAGCATCGGGCGTCCGGCCTTCAATGCGATGCCGGCTATGGCCATGGGCGCCGCCGACCCGGCCACCGAGCACAGTGCCGGGTGCGTGGCCTTGCCCGAGACAAGGGACGCGAGCGCGCGCCGGCGCGCCTCGGTCATGAACAGCTTTTCGACCTCGGTCAGTGTCATTTGCCCTTGGGTGTGAGGATGGCGCGGTAGCGGGCCGGGTCAAGCACCACGGCGCGGGCCGTGTCGGCCTCCAGGTCGTAGCGTAGCGAGCGGCGTACCAGCGTGCCGTCGTCGAAGTAGCGCTCGCCGATCTCGCCGTCGATTATCTTGACGAGTTCGCCGCGGTTGAAGTCGAGATCGCGCTGCAGGTCGTGGCGCATCATCGCAGCCAGGCGGTCTATCTGGGCCTCCACCGAGTCGTTGAGGTAGCCCTCGACACGGGCTGCGTCGCGCAGGTAGTCGATGCCCATCTCCGACATGCGGTCGTACTTGAACCGGGCCGGGTCGATGAACGCCTTGAAGTCGGCGAACACCGAGTCGTCGACTGCCCAGTCCGGGGCTATCGAATCGTGTCGGGCGCGGAAGCGGTTGGCGTAGTCGTAGGCCCACAGGTCGCTGATCACGTTGTACAGCAGACGGTTCATCGTCGTGTCGGCCACGGCCACGTCGGGGGTGATGCCGCCCCCGTCGCGCACGGGGCGTCCGCCGGCGGTGTACCATATCTTGGTCAGACTGTCGGGGACGCGCGTCGGCGTGCCCTCGCTGTCGCGGTGGCGGTAGTCGATGGCCTGTATCAGGCGCCCGCTCGGTATGAAGTAGCGGGCAACGGTGATCTTGACCATACCGTTGTTGAACAGCGGACGCGACGTCTGCACCAGACCCTTGCCGTACGACCGGCTGCCCACGATCACGGCGCGGTCGAGGTCCTGCAGCGCTCCGGCCACGATCTCGCTCGACGACGCCGTCGACTCGTCGATCATCACCGCCAGCGGCGTCTCCGTGTCGATCGGCTTGCGCGTGGTCTTGTATATCTTCTCGCTCGAGGCCTCGGCGCCGCGGGTGCGCACTACCTCGGTGCCCTTGGGCACGAACAGCCCTACGATCTGCACGGCGCTTTCGAGCAGGCCGCCGCCGTTGCCGCGCAGGTCCAGCACGATGCCGCGCAGGCGTCCGTCGCGCTTCATGGCGTTCACGGCGTCGCGTACAGCCCCGGCGCTCTTGTTGTTGAATGTCGTCAGCCGTATGTAGCCCACCCCGGCCGAGTCCACGCCGTAGTAGGGCAGGGGATCTACCTCGATGTTGCGGCGCACCAGGTCGAAGGTCAGCACAGAGTCGGCCCCGATCCACGGACGGCTGACCTTGACCTTCACCGTCGACCCCGCCTGTCCGCGCAGGCGGCGGCTGACGCGGTCGACCGGCGTACCCGTCTCCACGGCCTCGCCGTTGATCTCCAGGATCACGTCGCCGTGGCGCAGTCCGGCCTCGCGCGAGGGCGACCCCCACGTAGGCTGCGATATGTACACGCGTCCGTCGCGCGTCGATATGTATGACCCTATGCCGCCGTATGTGCCCGACGATATCGTTGTCAGGTCCTCGACCTCCTCGGCAGGGTAATATTCCGTGTATGGGTCGATGCCCGAAAGCATCGCGTCGATGGCTCGCCGCGTCAGCGCGTCGGCGTCGAGCGAGTCGACGTAGCCCGCCTGTACCTCCTTGAATATCTCGTTGAAGAGATACATGTTGTTCGACGTAGCGTCCTTGTTGGGCTCGCGTGCGGCTCCGCGGTTGCCTATTCCGGCGGCAGCCACGACGGCTGCCGCGCATATCGCTGCAAGTATTTTTCTCATCAGCCTGGTTTTTCTTTGGTTGTCTCTGTAATTAACAAGCGAAATTACAAAAAATGGTCGTAAGAGCCAATAAAAGATATCTTTTTTTGAAAAAATCACTCCAAACTATTGCACGGCCCAAATCTTTGCCGTAAATTTGCACCGCAAAACCCCGGAGGGGGCCGCGCATTGACTGCTTCAATAGCTCAGTCGGTTAGAGCATCTGACTGTTAATCAGAGGGTCGTTGGTTCGAGTCCATCTTGAAGCGCTCGTTTTTTTGGATAAGTTTTTTTGCTTTGCTTCAATAGCTCAGTCGGTTAGAGCATCTGACTGTTAATCAGAGGGTCGTTGGTTCGAGTCCATCTTGAAGCGCTGAGACGCCGCAGGTCATCCGTGATCCGCGGCGTTTCTGTATCCATATGTCTCCATATGTCTCCTTTTTAGCTTTTGTCCGCCGACACGCCCCAAAAAAATCGGCAAAAAAATTTTGTATTTCAGAAAATAGACGTAACTTTGCAGTCGCTAACGCGACCTCGGGGTGTAGCACAGTTGGTTAGCGCGCCACGTTCGGGACGTGGAGGTCGGAAGTTCGAGTCTTCTCACCCCGACAATTTCAGCAGGAGGGCTTAACTCAGCGAGTTAAGCCCTCCTGCCGTTCTCTGTATCGATGTTGTGCGTATTATTTCCGCATTAGTATTTGTCCTATTTCATTGACAGCGCGCTCATGTTCTTTTCGACATATGAAATGGGCATATTGTCTGTTGGCAGGATTATTGGCATCCTCGATTTCTACCCTATGGTTAATGAATTCGGATATTTTGTGGGTTTTTACATACATTTCGAACATGCGTGAAAACAGTCGGCTCCTATACTCCTGCGGTAGCATATCCCCATGATTTCTGCGCACATCGGTATCTGCATCACAGTAAAAACATAAGACGGCATCCTCATTCTCACTCATGAATTTGGCCAAAGCATCTGAAATGGCAAACAATATCTTATACCCGACATATCCTTTACCGGCTTTACGTACGAGAGTGACGTCATAGAAAACAAGAGTCAGAGACAGTGGGTCGGATGTAAAGATTTCGACAGTTTCGCAGTCATAATACGAGAGGGCGACCATTATATGATCGCCCTCTGTGTTCATTATGTCAAAGGATAAATCCATTTATACTGTAATAGTGAATGTACACTGTTTCTTTTCAGTCAGCTTTTTTATTTGCTGCTGTTTTTTCTCTCTCAAAGCGTCAAAGACTTGAACCATCTTTTGAGAGGGATTTTGGATAGTGATGTTTCGAGTCATATCAGTATACTTTATTGTTTGCCGCAAATTTACGACAATTTTTATTCAGTCGCAAACTTTTGTCCGGATAAAATTCTATTCTTCAACTATTTTATTATTAAAACGCTGTTCTCGGCCCACAAGTTCAGCCGTATTTATATAGTTGTTTTTCTTATTCGCCCCATAGATACCTCATTACCAGACTGTCATCGTATATTGGCGATAATGCAAATTTTTTAACTGAATCATTATCTATAATTCTTACCTTGAAAGGTCTGTATTGTGTCATCGGGTAGTTGTTGCCGGTTGTATCTTCAACAGTTACTGTTCTGAATATGGAATCAAGCAAAGTTCTGTCTCCATTAAATCCAAGACCGATTAGCCATACCGAATCTCGAATTTCTTTATAAAACTGAAAGTCACCATGTTTCTTAACAATGATAATAGAGTTCGTCGATAAAGAGTCATCATCAATCACTGTTGAAGCCATTCCATCGTAACCATTTGAAATTATATCGGTTATAATTTCCGCATTTTTCGCGAAAAAAGCCATATTGATTTTCCATGACACGGGATGGAAAAAGCAACCGGCCCGCACTGTATCCGGCATCGAGATAGATACTGTCTTGTCCTCTATTGTAAATTTATGGGTTGTCCACCGAGGTGGTAAGGCATACGCCAAACCGACAGCAACTGTCATACAAAAAACGATCAGCAACTTCTTCATACAACAAGATGTTAATTGACAAATATAGGCATAAAATAGCCGCTTGCTCCAAATTTAATATATATTAACGCATATCCTCTGTTCGGCAATCGTTCACGCCCCTTCGTTTTATGGAAAGCAGCCCCTCCGAGCCTGCGCTTCAGGAAAGCAGGCTTTCCAGCCTGCGCCCGCAGCAGCAGAAGTTATCACACCATGCGCTTATGCGTTGCGGACGAGGAGGTGGCCGAAATATACGGCGGCGAGGCCGATGACCAGACTCAGACCGGCATAGAGGGCTGTGGCAAGGAAGCGACCGTCGGACAGACCTGCATAGCTCTCATGAGCGAATGTCGAGAATGTGGTGAAGCCGCCGCAGAATCCGACCGTAAGAAACAGGCGCCAATGCTCGCCTATATCGCCCATCCGGTCAAAAAGTCCGTACAGCAGCCCGATCAGAAAACATCCCGTGACGTTCGCTGCGAAAGTCCCCCATACGCTCGGCTGTCCGTACAGCGCCGTAACGAGCCGCGAAACGCCGTATCTGGCTACGCCGCCTGCGAAGCTCCCCATCCCTATGAACATCAGTATCTTGATCATGACAGAAAATCTGTTAATACCAGGAGACGCCGTTGGCCATCGAGGAGCGCTTGTCATACTTGAGGTCGCTCAGCATCGACGATTTGACGGCGATGTTGAACGTGTAGCTCTTGTACGGGCCGACGGGCACGAAGCTGGCGCGCATGGTGAAGCAGTGGAGGTCGCGCGAGATGTTGCAGTTCATGTAGGCCAGCCGGTGGGTGTCGAAGTTGTACGACGCGGTGAACGAGAAGTTCCAGCCCGGCGTAGGGCGTATCGAACCCGAGAGGCTCAGGTTCTGCGTGATGCGCGGATCGTATTCCATCTTCTTGTAGTTGAACGAGCCGTAGGCGTAGCCGATCGAATAGTTGAATGTCAGGTTCCAGGGCACTTTCCAGCGCACGTAGCCGTCGGCGTCCAGGTCGTAGTCGCCCGATGAGCCGTCGCCCTCCGCCTCGTCCTCGCGCTGCCGGGCGGCTTCGGCGCCCGAGGGCGGCTGCTGGTTGCTGTCGCCTGAACCGCCTTTATCCTTGTTGTTGTTCTTGCTCTTGCGCTTGAAGGTGTCGTTGTTGAACGTGTATGAGAACGATGTACCGGTGCTGGAGAGGCGTCCGATGCCTTTGCCGGCCTTCCAGCGGGGAATATTGACGCGCACGGGCTGCCCGGCGGCGTTGAGCTGGTAGGTGTAGACGTCCCATGTGGCCGACAGGTTCAGGTTGAAGCCCTTGGTGAGGCGCAGCAGCAGCGACGTGTTGATGTTCGACCAGTTGAGCGAGTCGGCCGCGAAGTTGTAGCTCTGGCCTATGGTGAAGTTCTCGATGAGCGATATTTTCTTTTCGCCGATCGAGTCGTCGGTATTGACCTTCATCTCCAGGTTGTTGGCGATCTGGTACGACAGAGTGCCCTGCTTGCCCTCGCCCGGGACGCCGAACAGGCCGTTGGGAAAGTGGCTGTAGCGCCGCGTCTGCATCTGGCCGCTCGCGTCGGGGTACTGGTACTCGCCGTAGTAGCCGAAGAATTTCGAGCCGAAATCGGGGGCGCCGCTCAGCGAGATGGTCGGCGTGATGACGTGGCGGATCATCTTGATCTTGTTCTTCAGGAAGCCCACCGGGCGCCAGAAGCCGTAGATCTTCGTGTCCATCGACACCGACGCCTGGAAGTCGTAGACGTTGTAGAGGCTGTAGGCCGTGTCGACGACCTCGACCGAGGCGTTCGGATCCCACGACCGCCTGATCTTGCTGGTGTACATGCGGTCGGTGAGGTTGATGCTCGGAGTGATGTTGAGTACCCCGAAGGCGTTGAACGTCGCCGAGATGGGAACGCGGTGCAGCATCCCGTTGCGCCAGTCCTTGATGAGACTCTTCTTGAAGAATACGTTCTGCTTGGCTGTCAGTGAGTTCTGAAACTGGCCCGAATAGCTTAGCTTGATTTTCTCATACCACCGCTCGGAGCCGACCTTGTGCTTGCGCTTGAAGGGGTTGGTCTGCGACATCGTCACTGTCAGGTTCGGGAACGACACCGTCAGCGTCGAGTCCTGCGTTCGCTGCGCCACGTTCATGGTCGTCGACAGCGACCATTTCGAGTTCGGGAAGCGGTAAGTCATGTTGATGGTCGAACTCTTGGTGTTCTCGGTGAACGCGCTCGAATAGTACGAATTCAGATCGTTGCGCGAGTAGCCGGCGGTGGTGAAGTTGACGCTCGCCGAGAGGTTCATGTTCGGGTTGGCCTTCGCGTCCTGGCTGTGGCTCCATAGAATCTGGAAGTTGGTCTGCTGTGAGTAGTCGGGGCTGCCCTTTTCGCCGTAGATCGACTTCAGGTAGCTGATGTTGAAGTTGCCCGAATAGCGGTAGCGCCGCGAGTAGGTCGAGGTGGCGGTCAGGCCCCACGATCCCTTGGTGTATATCTCGCCCGTCAGCGCCAGATCGATGTTGTCGTTGATGGCGAAGTAATAGCCGCCGTCGCGCAGGTAGAAGCCGCGCTGATAGTCGTCGCCGAACGACGGCACTATGATGCCCGAGGCATAGCTGTCCGTGAACGGAAAGTAGCCGAACGGCACCGCCAGCGGCAGCGGCAGCCCCGCCAGCACCATCCAGGCCGGCCCCGTCACGATATTCTTGCCCGGACGCACCTTGGCTTTCGAGAGGTTGAAGTAGAAGTGAGGGCACTCGTGGTCGGAACAGGTGGTATAGCGGCCGTTGACGATGTAGAAGTCACCTACGGAGTCGCGTTTGGTCGTGCCCCCCGTCAGATAGCCTTCGCCCTGCTCGGTGATCACGTCGGTGATGTAGCCCTTGCCGGTCTTGAAGTTGTAGCGCATCGTGCCTGCCTCGTACTGCGTCTCCCCCTCGTGGAATACGGGCGATCCCTGCATGTCGCCCACCGAGTCGGGCTGTCCGACGGCATAGACCGTGTTGTCGTTGAGGTCCATCTCTATGTTGGCCGACTCGAGCTTGATCTCGCCGTAGCTTACCTGGCTGTTGCCGTACATGAAAGCCGAGTCGCGGCGCAGGATTATCATCGAGTCTGTCGATGCGAAGTCCACCGGCGCGTCGAGATCGACTTTCTTGGTCACCGGCCTCAGGCGCGCCACAAACGTGTCGGCCGGAGTCGCGACTGCGGCCGGCGAGTCGGGTGTAAGGCTGTCGGGAAGCATCGCCGGGAAGGTGTCAGCCGTGAGGCTGTCGCGTAATAGCGTTGCAGCAGAGTCGGCGGCCAGGCTGTCGGCGCCCGGGCGCGCTGGCAGCGACGGAGCGCCGTCGGCCACGTCGGCCAGCGCGGCCACGATCTGTGGCAGCGCGAGCAGCAGCACTATATATAGCAAAAACTTCCTCAACTGCGTGTCGAAATTATCAAGGGGCAAAGTTAATCACTTTTCGCCGATTGCCCGCCCTCCCGAGCGTTAAATTTTGAATATTCCCCCGAAATCCCCCACAACTGCGCCGTTCCCCGCATCCCCCGTATCACTCCTCATAGTAATACGAGTAGTCGATACCTTTCATGAACATTTCGCGGTCATTGATTTTGTCGGTAAGCGCATTTTTGAGTAGATTTTTAATATGAGATGGATCGGCAACGCTCTCGCGCATCGCTGTCAGATATTCATTCTTGTCAATGCGGCTCCAGTCGACACAGCGTTTGAGCGAACGGCGGAGCATCAGGTCAAGCCAGATCCGCGTGCTGCGTCCATTGCCCTCCATAAACGGATGAACCACGTTCATCTCAACATACTTGTCTGCGATTTCATCGAGAGTAGTTTCCGGCATGCGTTCAATCGTCGGAATGACAGTCGGAAAGTGCAGGCAGTTGGCAAAGGTAAATCCGTCCTTAGATATATTTTTGTTCCTTATCTGCCCGGCAAACTCATATAAGCCGCCAAACAGGTAGGCGTGAATCTGTTGCAGGCACTTCATACTTCCCGGCTCAAGAGAGTCCAGCAAACCGCTCTCAAACAGTGTGTAAGCCTTTTTGCGGCTCTGCCCGTCAATAGTGTTGTCGCTGTAAGTGAACCAATCAAGAAACTTGCCGGCCTTGTTATTGGGATAATGCTTGGCAAGAATAATCACACCCTCACTGTTCAGCACATCGGCTATACGCTGTTTGCCGTCCGGAGCCTCGAATTTGAACCCGTGAGTGGGACTCACGAGTTGAACGCCTTCCTGTTTCAGTTTACGTTTTATCCAACGCCAATAGTTACCGGCCTTAGTATAGTCGGGCTCATCATTAATGGCACGTACCACATCCGTAGCCGAGAACCACCAGCAGTTGTTCTCGTCATCCCAGACCGCCCTGACCTCGCGATCATTGAAAAACCGTATCGACTTCTTGCTCATTATTGACAATTGTTTTATTTCTTGGAGCAGAGCCGCTTTTGTTCTGCCTCAAATGCTTCGAGGAAGTGGATTTCTACTGGAGATAGCTGATATTGGGTGCGCTCGCGGAATTTGTCGTACTCCTCATCGGCTTTGAGTTTGGCAACCTCGGCTGACACACTTCCGGCATGATTGAGCAGTTCCTTGCCCGACAACTTCAGGAAATCGTCGAGCTTCTGGATCCAATCTTTCATATACATTGGGATATGGCTTTTTGCCTGAAGTTCGGCAAAGTCGAGATAAAGGTTGACAATACGGTTCAGCATATCTATCTCATCTTCCGACAGATAATTCTTGGCAATCTCCGCCTCATGCCTTGTCGGCATGGCTCCGCGCCATGAGGTCAGACCCATGAAATCCTTTTCGGCATTGGCACGGTCATAGATCACTTCTGCCGCAGTATGTCCGTGGGCAGCAAAATGCATCTTGTTCTGCACAGTCTTGAAGAACTGTTGGGTGATAGCCGTACATGGGTCATAGTCTATGCTGAGGGCGTAAATCTCCAGCACCTTACGGTAAAACACTTTCTCCGAACTACGGATATCGCGGATACGCGCCAACAGTTCATCAAAGTAATTCCCCTGTCCTGCATTTTTCAGTAAGTCATCATTCAGAGCAAATCCCTTGATCATATATTCCTTCAACACCTGTGTAGCCCACTGGCGGAACTGAACGCCTCGATGCGAGTTGACACGATATCCCACGCTGATAATCATGTCAAGGTTGTAAAAATCAACCTGGTGGGTCTGAGTTTTGCCTTCAATAGCACCATGTTGAGTGGTAGTTGCATATTTTGCAACTACCACATTTGGGTCAAGTTCTCCTGACTCAAAAACATTCTTAATATGTCGTGAAATGGTCGATTTATTGCGTTGAAACAACTCCGCCATCTGGTCAGCCGTGAGCCATACAGTTTCATTAGAGAGACGAACCTCAATTTTCGTCTCTCCTCCCTGTGTCTGAAACAATATAATCTCTCCGTTATCCATATATCTATATATCTATCTTTCCAAAGACTTTTGTAAATCTTGGAATACCGATTTTCGGTGATTTATTTCATGAAGGCGAAGTAGACGGCGGCGACGAGGCAGATGAAGGCTGCAAGGTGGTTCCAGTGGAGAGACTCGCCCCGGAAGAAGACCACGGTGAACAGGGTGAAAATGATCAGCGTGATGGCTTCCTGCATGACTTTGAGCTGCGTGAGCGTGTACGGGCCGCCGTTGCCTGCGTAGCCGATGCGGTTGGCGGGCACCATGAAGCAATACTCGGCCAGGGCTATAAGCCACGAGATGACGATAACAATCCACAGCGGGGTGGAGTCGCTGATCACCTTCATCTGCTGGAGTTTCAGATGCCCGTACCAGGCGAATGTCATGAACACGTTGGAGATGACCAGCAGTAATATCGTAAGCCACAGTGCCATATATGGGATGATTTAGATATGACGGGATGTCAGGCCCGGAAACCGGTGAGTTCGTGGAGACCAAAAAGGAGGTTGAGCAGATGCAGGGCGGCGCCGGCGCCGGTGCGCTGGCGGCTGTCGACCGCTGTGGTGACCGTCAGCGTCGTGCCGTCGGACTTGAGCGACACCACGGCCTTGTAGGTGCCGCGCACCATAGCGGCGCAGACGTCGTGGACCGGGTCCTCGAGGATGACGACGTGGCGGTGGTCGTCGTAGAAGTCGTGGTACAGCCGCGCCACGTCGGCCAGGGGCATGCGGCAGTCGACCGTCAGAGTTGCCATGGCCACGTCGTCGGCCGTCGTGAAGCCTACGACACGCATCGGCGCCGCGAACGAGGTCTGTAGGGCCGTCAGCACGCGGCGCAGCGGCGCGAGTTCCTCGTCGCCCAGGATGCCTACAGCGGTCTCGGCATAGCGCGGATCGCTCTCGGGCAGCAGCATGGCTCCGGCGATGGGCGCCGTCAGCATCAGGTTGCGGGCCAGCGGCATGAGGGCCAGAGCGCCCAGTATCTCGGTCAGCGCCGGCACGGCGGCCACGCGGGCGCCGCGCACGAGAGCCTTGCGGTTGAGTTCTGCCAGCCCGCTCTCGACAGCCGTTGCCGCCCCGTCGGTCTCGCCGTAGATGACTGCTTTGACGTCGGGGTGCGCGTCGACCTCAGGCGTCCAGGGCCCGATATAGAGGTCGATGGCATCGAAATCGCCGGCTTCGGCAAATTTGCCGTCGAACTCGCCTGTCAGTTCAGGATAGAGGTAGCTGACCACGGCCTGGCGTCCGGCATTGGTGACCCATGCTATTTCGACGTCGGGGTGCGCCTTGAGATACCTGACCAGCCCGACGAAGTCGGGTACTTTGGCCGAAAGACCGGTTTTGATCATACGGAGGAGGTTTGGCTTGTGAATATGTCGTTGAAAATGATGTCGGTGGCGCCGATGCTGCGGGCGATATATCCGGCGGCGGCTTTTCCGGCGGCCTCGCGGGCGCCCTGATCGTCGAGCAGGCGGTCCATGACGCTGTCGAATGCGGCCTTGTCGGCCACTGAGAATGCCGCGCCGGCGGCTATCAGGTCGAAGGCCTCGCGGAATTTCTGATATTTCGGGCCGAAGACTACGGGCACGCCGTAGACGGCGGCCTCATTGATGTTGTGGATGCCGGTGCCGAATCCGCCGCCTACGTAGGCAACGTTCGCCACGGCGTAGAGGCTGCTCAGCAACCCGAAGGAGTCGATGACCAGGGCGCGGCAGCCCTCGGGCAGCGGTTCGCCGGCCGGGAGCGAGGACAGGCTGCGGGCTTCGGGACCCAGACGCTCGAGCAGATGGGCGATGCGCTGGCTGTCGAACTCATGGGGCGCCAGTATCAGACGGGTCTGCGGAAATTTTCTGAACCAGGGGATTATCAGACCCTCGTCGGGCGGCCACGTGCTGCCGCATACGAGCGTGAACGGCTGGTCCTCGGCCAGCTCGGCCACGGCGGCCGGCAGCGGCTTGTGGGTGTTCATGATGTCGGTCACGCGGTCGAAGCGCGTGTCGCCGGCAACCGTGACGCGGTTGATGCCGATGCCGGCCAGCAGACGCCGCGAGGCCTCGTCCTGCACGTAGAGGTGGTCGAAGCATTCCAGCATACGGCGCCACATCCCTCCGGCGGGGCGGAAAAAGCGCTGTCCCGGCCTGAAGATGGCCGAAATGATGTATGTGGGAATGCCGCGGCGGCGGAGTTCCGACAGGTAGTTGCCCCAGAATTCATATTTTATGAAAAATGCCTTGCGCGGCACGGCGGCGTCGATGAATGCACGGACGTTGGCCGGCGTGTCGAGCGGCAGATACACTACGGCGTCGGCACCGGCGTAGTCGCGGCGCACCAGGTAGCCCGACGGTGAGAAGAAGCTCAGCAGGATCTTCAGCTGCGGATGTTCGCGGCGCAGACGCTCCATCAGGGGGCGCCCCTGCTCGAATTCGCCCAGCGACGCGGCGTGGAACCATACGTCGAAGCCATCGGGCGCCACATCGCGCCGGATCCGCGCGAGCGACGCCAGAGTCTCGCGCTGCCCGCGCAGCATTTCGCTGATCTTGGCCGAACGTTTCGAAGCCAGACGCAGCGCGCCGCCGAACAGAGCTATGCCTGCGTTATACAGTGGGTTCATCTATCACGATACGGTCGATGGCCGACTGCAGACGGCGCACAGTCTCGTCGCGGCCGAGTATCTCTGTGATCTCAAACATATGGGGGCCCTTGCACTCGCCGACTACGGCCAGGCGGAAGGCGTTCATCACATTGCCCATGTGCAGGTTCTCGCTCTTGATCCACTCCATGACCACCGGCTCCGCAGTCGTGGCCCTGAAGTCGGGCAGCCCCTGCAGGATTTCGATCAGACGCGCCATCAGGGCCGGCGTCTCGGCCGACCAGCGCTTCCGTATATCCTTGGGATTGTAGTTCTCCGGCGCGCGGAAATAGAATCCGGCCTGCTCCGTGAAGTCTTTCACGAAGTTAGCGCGGGTCTTCACCGTCGCCAGCGCGGCCTGTATGTATTCGTCGCTGAAACGGTCCATGTCGACCCCCTCGGCGGCCATCACGGGCTTGAACAGGCGTGCCAGCTCGGCATCGGGAGTGTTTTCGATATAGACGTGGTTGAACCACTTGCCTTTTTCGTAAGCGAATTTTGCGCCCGAGCGCGAGCAGTGGGCGAACGAGAATTTGTCCGTCAGTTCCTGCATCGACATCACTTCGGTGTCGTCGCCCGGATTCCAGCCCAGCAGCGCCAGGAAGTTGACTACGGCCTGAGGCAGATAGCCGCTCTCGCGGTAGCCCGACGAGATCTCGCCGCTCTTCGGGTCGTGCCATTCCAGCGGGAACACGGGGAAGCCCAGGCGGTCACCGTCGCGCTTCGACAGCTTGCCCTTGCCGTCGGGTTTGAGCAGCAGCGGCAGATGCACGAATTCGGGCGCAGTGTCCTGCCAGCCGAACGCTTCGTAAAGCAGCACATGCAGCGGGGCCGACGGCAGCCACTCCTCGCCGCGGATCACGTGCGACACCTCCATCAGATGGTCATCCACGATGTTGGCCAGGTGGTATGTAGGCAGGTCGTCCGAGCTCTTGTACAGAACCTTGTCGTCGAGTATGTCGCTCTTTATCGTCACGCGGCCGCGCAGCAGGTCGTCCACGACCACATCGCGGCCCGGTTCCACCTTGAACCGAACCACGTAGGGCGTGCCTTCGGCTATGAGGCGCTCAACCTCTCCGGGTGTCATCGTCAGCGAGTTGCGCATCATCGTGCGCGTCGATGCGTCGTACTGGAAATTGGGGATTTCGGCGCGCTTGGCCTCAAGCTCTTCGGGTGTGTCGAAGGCTATGTAGGCGCGGCCGCGGTCAAGCAGCATCTTCACGTGCTCGCGGTAGATGTCGCGGCGCTCGCTCTGCTTGTACGGACCGAACGGGCCGCCCTCACGGACGCCCTCGTCGATCTCGATGCCCAGCCAGTGCAGGGCCTCGTTGATATAGTCTTCGGCTCCCGGCACGAAGCGCCGCGAGTCCGTATCCTCGATGCGGAGTATCATTGTGCCGCCGTGCTGGCGCGCGAAAAGGTAGTTGTAAAGTGCGGTGCGCACTCCTCCAATATGCAGCGGTCCCGTAGGCGACGGGGCGAATCTGACTCTGACCGGTCGTGACATTTTATGTTCTCTTTTTTATGTCGTTGATTTTCGCGGCAAAATTACAAAAAAATATCCACGCGGCCAAATCCCCTGCAATCAGTGGTGCGCGAAGCGCTTTTCACGGCTCGTGAAGCGGCATGCGGATATTTGCCGTGAACATTTTCCCGGCCGCGGGCGTTTCCACAAATGGAGGCTGAGGCCCTCCGATGATAAAATCCGTCAATAATACTGTTTAATCTATAATGTAATAGTTATGCTCGAAACTGGATATAAGTTCGGCGAGGTTCATGTCCTCGCCCCGCAGGTTGAGGCTGCGGCCGACAAGGTACAATTCAAAAACGTGTTCGGAAACGCCAACGGCGGCGTGTCTGTCCTGGCCTTTAAGGCCGGCCAGATGCTGACCGAGCATCTCGCACCTGCCGAGGTGATGGTCTACGTCGTCGAAGGAGAGGTCGAGTTCACCATGATCGATACCCCGCATTCGCTGCGCAAGGGCGAATTCATGCTCATGGGCGAGGGTGTGCCTCACAGCGTCCTTGCCAAGGCCGACTCCAAAGTCATGCTCGTGAAGGTGAAATCAGACAAATAAATTCATACCGGACTACATAACTCAGATTATTAACAAATTAATTACTGCGACCATGGATAAAGACAAAAAATATGTATGCGAGGTATGCGGCTGGGTTTATGACCCTGAAGTAGGTGATCCCGAAGGAGGCATAGCCCCCGGCACTGCATTCGACGATCTGCCTGACGATTGGGTATGCCCCGTCTGCGGCGTTGGCAAGGACCAGTTCGAGCCCGAGCAGTAACCCGTGCCCGCGCCTTTATTTGCGGCTAAGAACGGCGTACACGGCGGCGGAGATCCGCGCTATGGCTCGGGCGGCTTCTTTTTCATCGCCCCGGAAATCCTTGACGAATACCGCCAGGGCATAGCTTCTGCCGCCCGGGAGGGTGATATAGGCCACATCGTTGTGGGCTACAAGCTCTCCGTCGCCGTTGATGTAGCCTGACCCGGTCTTGTGACCGACCGTCACACCCTCGATGCCGGCCAGCGGCGCCGCGATGCGGTCGGCGCCGGTGCGGCATTCGCGCAGCGTTTCGGCTATAAAGGCTTGCTTGTCAGCGCTGACGAGGCTGTCGGTGTAGAGACGGTTGATCAGTACGGCCGCGCCCGAGGGCGACGTCGTATTGGCGTATGCGCGGTCGTGGTCGGCCGACATTTCTGCCTCCGAATAGGCTATTCGGAAGCTCTCGCGCGGTATGATCGTAGCTGTTACGCTGTCGGTCTGTCCGACTCCGACCAACCGTCCGAACATCAGGTTGCTGGCGTTGTTGTCGCTCTGCGCGAGCGTGTAGCGCAGCAGCTCGCGCACCGTGACACTGAACTCGTCGCCGCCGTGCTCCTTCAGCATCGGACCCCAGGTGTCGGGGTCGAGGTCGGCGCGGCGCACGGTCACCGCCGTGTCGAGGCTGATGCCGCGAAGGTCGAAGTCGCGGCATACGGCCAGGGCCTGATGCAGCTTGAACACGCTCATCATCGGGTATTTGTTGTAGTCGTTGACCGCGACGGTGTCGCCCTCTCCGGTGATCACGGCCACGCCGATCTCGCCGGGATATTCTTCGACTATCGCCGCCAGTGTGTCGGCGAGCCGATCAAGATCGCAGGCCGGGGCGGCGCCCTCCTGTTTATGACACCGGGCCCAGAATATCAGCCCGATCAGAGCTACCAGGCAGAGCAGAATCTCGCCCGGGCTTTTACCTAATCTCATCATGACTGTGCGGTTCGGAAATTTAACTTGCGGCAAAGTTAATCATTTTTCGGCGAACAATCCGCGGTGTTTCGCGATTGTTTATATTGAATTGTAAGAAACACACTATGGACCGAAACACGATATATCGGAAATTTTCAGAGTGGGTGGCCCGGCAGCCCGATGCGCCCGCTGTGATCTGCACCGGCCGCACGGCCTCTTACGCCGAGCTTGATGCGATGGCCGATGCGGTCATGTCGAAATTCTATGCCGGCCGCCACGCCTTTATCGGCATCGTCATGAGTCACGGCATCGAGATGATAGCGGCCATGCTTGCCGTGCTGAAAAGCGGTGCCGCCTACGTCCCCGCCGAGCCGTCCCTGCCGCAGGAGCGTATCGACTACATGATGCGTACCGCCGGTGTCGGACTCGTCATCACCGATGATTACTTCCGCGACCTGCTGCCGGCCGAACGCGTGATGCCCGACCGCTCCCGCGCCGACGGCATCGCCTACGTGCTCTACACCTCGGGCACCACCGGGCGCCCCAAGGGCGTGGTGGTTGAGAATCACAGCGTCGTCAACTACGCCGAAGCTTTCGAAGCCGAATTTCATGTGGCGCCGGGCGACGTGATGCTCCAGTACTCGGTTTGCTCGTTCGATATTTTCGTCGAGGAAGTATTCACGACCCTCCTCAACGGCGCCGCACTGGCCGTCCCTTCGAAAAAGGTGCGCGACGGCAGCCTGGCCGACCTGATGGACTTCTGCGAACGCCACGGCGTGACCGAAATCAGCGGCTTCCCTTACCTGCTCGCCGACATGAACCGCAGCCGATGCTATCCCTCGCGTCTGCGGCTGCTAATCAGCGGCGGCGACGTCATCCGCGCGGCATATATCTCCTGGCTCAAGGACCGCAGCTTCGTCATTTACAACACCTACGGCCCGAGCGAGACCACGGTTTGCGCCACATATTTCCGCGTCGACATCGCCGAACCGCTCGACGACGGCACTTTCCCCGTCGGCAAAGCCGTCCGCGGAGCGGAAGTCCGGATTCTCGACGACAGCCTGAATGAAGTCGCCGACGGTGCCGAGGGCGAAATCTGCATTCTCGGCCGCGGCGTCAGCCGCGGCTACCTCGGCAATCCGCCCGAACAGGCCAATTTCGTGACTGCCCCCGACGGCCGCCGCATGTACCGCAGCGGCGATCTCGGCTACCGCCTCCCCGACGGCAACATAGCCTTCCTCCGGCGCAAGGACCGCCAGGTGATGATACTCGGCCGCCGCGTCGAACCCGGGGAAGTCGAGAACGTGCTCAACGAGTCGCCATGCGTCGACCGCGGCGTGGTCCGCGCCTTCACCGACGAGCAGGGGCTGGCCTATCTTACCGCATATTTCGTGCCGTCGCACAAGAACTGTCAGCTGACCCGCATCCGACGGTTCCTCAGCGACCGGCTGCCCGACTTCATGGTGCCCGAATTCTTCGTGAAAATGGACGAAATTCCCCTCACCCGGCGCGGAAAGGTCAACGACCGCGCCCTTCCGGTTGTTATGAAAGAGGGTACTTCCGAATAACCCGCACACTACCATGCAGACTTTCTCTATCGATAATCTTCAGATCACGGCAGTCGCAGGCCCGACCGACCGCATCTGCTACCTGCTCTATCCGTTTGCCACTCTTCACGACTGGCTTGCCGCAGAGGCGCCGAAATTCGGCGTGACCGTCGTCGTCATCACACGGATGGACTGGGACGATGACCTCACGCCCTGGCCGGCCAAAGGTCAGCCCCCGGGCTGTCCGGACTTTCAGGGCCGTGCGGCCGGCTTCCTGGCCAAGCTGCAGACCGACGTCCTCCCGGCCGTGGAGAAGCGCCTCGGCATCGCCCCCGGCGCCGAACGCACCCTTGCGGGTGTCTCCCTTTCTGGCCTTTTCACCCTGTGGCAGTGGATGCTCTGCGACACGTTCGCCAACATCATCAGCCTGTCGGGCTCGTTCTGGTACGAAGGCTTCGCCGCCTGGATCGAGTCGCGTCCCGTCCCGAAAAAGACCGGCCGGGCATACTTCCTGCTCGGCAATCAGGAAGCGCACACTGGCGTCAAGGCATTTCAGTCCGTGCAGACCGACACCGAGGCCATCGTCGCCTCCCTGCGCCGCCAGGGCATCGCAGTCGACTTCGAGCTCGTCCCCGGCAACCACTACCAGTACGGCGAGCAGCGCCTCACCCGCGCCTTCACCCGCATGTTCGGGTGAAGAATCTGGAAAGCAGGCTTTTAGCCTGCGCGTTACTGATAGCTTAACATCGCGCAGCCAGGAGAGCAGGCGTCTCGCCTGCGGCAACAGCTAGCGAAGTAATTACTCCCGCAATTAGCTGCCGCAGGCGAGAAAGCCTCCTCTCCAGGTGTGTCGTAGTGCTGGTAGAGAAAGTCGATGTTGAGTCTCGGATCGATATTGTAGACATATTTGCGGCTTATGTGTGTTCAGATGTTTGTTAATCAGCTATATAGTAAAAGCTGTGTAGACAAATGTCATCGCTTTGTGTATTGATTTGCGCATGATTTCACAGTAATTTTGCATCAAAAATTCATTGGAATTATGTTTAGAAGAATATGTGTCGGGCTCATAAGCCTTTTTGCCTTCACGGCGAATCTTGGTGCGCAGGAAGCGTCCACTAAAAGCAGTACATCGGGTAGTGATACCACGATGCTTAATGAAATTGTGGTGACGGATAAGAAAGTACAGGTCCGTCACGATGGAATGAACTTTACCGTCTCAAATATTCAGGGTAGCACCCTGGCCGACGCAGGATCGATGCTCGACATGATGGCCTGGGTGCCCGGGCTGTCGCTTGATGCTGCCGATAATATCCGCGTCTTCGGTATATCGGGTAGTCCGCTTGTGTACATCAACGGCGTAAAGGTCACGGATATGAAGAAGCTGACGTCGCTTCCGTCGAATATGGTCAAGAAAATAGAAGTCATACGTGCCCCCGGAGCCGAGTATCCCGCGGGCACAGGTTCGGTATTGCGGATCACCACGGCCGTACCGCTTAAGGATATCGTCAACGGAACCCTTGTGGAGCGGGCCAACCAACGTCACAGATACAGCAACCGCATTACCACAAGCGCGTTCGGTTCTTTCGGAAAATTCGATTTTCTTGCGTCCGCAGGTTATAACATCGGAAACATCAGGCAGTCATCGACCGCCACTGAATCAATTTTTGCGAAAGACGGTTCGCTGCTGCGCGATGTAAGCACATTTCAGAAAGACCTGGTGCATACGTTGCGCTGGACGTGGCTCGCCGGCGCTACATATCATCCGTCGGAAAATGATGAAATATCGATCGAGTATTCAGGCAATACAGCCTCGCGGAGCAGGGATTTCGTAAGTGAGCTTACGACCGTCGCCGCAGGAGGCATTGCCGACCTTACTCATTATGATTCAAGGAACAGTTCGGCGCCTGTCAACAATACTCTTCTGGCTAATTATGCCCACGAGTTTGCCCGGTCAAGGCTGAATATAGCCGCCACGTACAATCACAAGCGGTCCGACAACAATGAAGGCATATACCTTATGCCTGAAAATATACTCAGCGAAACAAACCTTGACCGGACATCATACAGCATGTGGACACTGCAGGGCGACTATTCGTGGAAGTTCTTGAAAAAAGACCGTCAGAGTATCGGACTTTACGGAGGAAGGGCGGATAATAAATCGAAGGCCGACTATACCTCGATGGGTCGGCAAGACGTCAGCGGATCTGTGTCGTGGGGCGAATTTTATTATTCGTCGTACTGGGAGTTCAGCGGCTACGGCATAACGCCCGGCGTCCGGGTCAGATATGAACGCCAGGATAGCAAATCGCTTATAGACGGGAACGCCTCGTCGTTTGGCAAGACGTACTTCAACGTGGTGCCGCAGCTGTCTATATATCACCGTTTCAGCAAAAAGCTGGCAATGAATCTATATTATAAATACGGCTACTCGCTGCCAAGTTTTTCCGAGTTAAGCCCTGCCGTCACGCTTTCTGACCTCATTTATTACCGCACGGGCAACCCGGATCTGAAAGTACCGCGCCGCCACAATGTCGCGCTGGTGTTCAATCTTCCGGCATTCAATATTGTTGCCGAATATACGTCGCTGCGCAACAAGATTGTAGAAATCACCACACCGGTCGAGAATTCCGAATATTTCATAGAGAGGCCGGTGAATATGGCCGGCAACTATTATCTGACATTAACCGCGAGCTACAGTCTTAACGCTGCCAATAAGTTCCGGCTGTATGCCAGCGCGCTTGTGCGAAGGACGCACACCGAATACTATTATCTTGACCGAATACAGAAAAAGAACAAGTTCTTCACCATGCTGTCGCTGAATGCTGATTACAGCATACTGCACAATCTTGGCGTCTTCGCCGCAGTGGATTATGCTTCGCCACAGTTGGTCGACAACATGGACGTAGGGCATACCTGCGACATATCTTTCGGTGGTAACCTCAGACTACTGCAGTCACGGCTTTCACTGCGCCTTGCCGTGAACGATATCCTGGCCCGCTCGGTTACTCCTTACTGGTCGGCCTACTCGTCGAATCTGTACCGCACCCGCCGGAACCGCTACGATACCCGCGGCGTGACTCTGACCGTGACATACCGTTTCACGCTTGCCAAAAAGAAATACTACGAACTCGACAACGCGGATGATTACGACCGAATGTGATTTTTTTCGTAACTTTGCAGCATGCGACTTCTGAAAGCGATATTTATGCTGAGCCAGTTGGTATTGCCTGTTGTCTGTCGGGGTAATACCGACAGGCATCTTCCATTGGATACTGTCGAGATCACCACTTTCCTTGATACTGTCTATAGCCGGGATTTGCCTGCGATAGAATTTAGAATGGGAACGTATCATAACTTTTTCGGAGCCACTACGGTGGGATATAAACTGATCCTGCGCGGTGAGGAACTTGACATCAATGGGGCTATCCTGTACAAGGAGGATCCCGAATCCACTGCACTTAAGCCGATGTCTCTTTTATCACCGTTTCATATCCATGTCGGTGATTCCACCGACGGACACAGGATTGACCATATTTATGTAAAGCATAAATTCCCGTTCTCGTCTTACTTTTCGGAAGACGATTCCTTGGTTATATTGACCAGCAAGGGCAATTATACTATTTATCTTAGTGAGGACAAGCGTGCGGCCTCATTATATACGCCCATGCTCAATTCGCTCAACACCGAATTATCCAAGGCTGAACAGAATCTTGAAAGGACGCGCCGGGACTCATATCTTATAATAGCGGTGATAATTCTCGCATGTCTTACTCTGGGATTGGCCGGTTTTCTGTATTTCAGGAAACAGCAGCGACTCAGGTCCGAGCAGATGAACAGTCTGCTCACCCTCATATCTGAGAACGAGATGTGCAACAGGCAGCTGAAAGCCAAGATGACTGATCTGATGCGCGACAGTTTCATGACCATCAATCAGCTGTGCTATGAGTATTTTGAAAAGGCCGATACGAGTTTTCTGAAAAAGAGTATCTATGCCAAGGTCGAACAGGAAATAGGGAAGCTGAAGTCGCGGGAGCAGCTTACCGCTTTTGAAAGATCCCTTAACGAATATTGCGACGGGATAATCATGCACGTGACCGAGCAGATACCGCAACTTACGGATGCGGACCGTACGCTGCTGATATATCTTTATTCGGGCCTATCGGCTCGGACTATATGCGTACTCATGGATATTCAGCTTAAGACATTCTACATGCGCCGTCTACGGTTGAAAAACAAGATAGAAACCTCCGGTGCGCCCGACCGCGACCGATTCATTTCACTGATGTAAGCCTCCGTAGGCGGTTACTTATGCGCGTTGCTGCGCATCATGTAAAGCAGGCTTTCTTTGCTTCGCAATGCCAGCCTGCGCGATGCGAAGCATCATGGGAAGCAGGCTTTCCAGCCTGCGCATTGCTGATAGCGAAGTAATTCCCCCGGCTGTGCGACTCACTCCTGGGTGTCTGCCTCGTAGTGCTGGTAGAGGAAGTCGTTGTAGGGGAAGCGCGTGAGATGGATCTCGCGGGCTTTCTCGTAGATGATCTGCTTGAGCTCGTCGATGTTGGTGCCCTTGCGGGCCGAGATGAACACGCAGTTGTCGTTCATGCGGGCCATCCATGAGGCCTTGAGGTCGTCGAGCGAGAGGTTGCGGGCCGTGGCGGGCGTGAGGTCGTCGGCGTCCTTGGGCGTGTAGGTGTAGGCGTCGATCTTGTTAAAGACGAGGATCACGGGCTTGTCGGCGCCCCCGCAGACGTCGCGCAGCGTGTTGTTGACCACCTCGATCTGCTCCTCGAAGTTCGGATGCGAGATGTCGACCACGTGGACCAGCAGGTCGGCCTCGCGCACCTCGTCGAGGGTCGACTTGAACGACTCGATCAGATGCGTGGGCAGCTTGCGGATGAAGCCGACCGTGTCGGTCAGCAGCATGGGCAGGTTGTCGATGGTGATCTTGCGCACGGTGGTGTCGAGCGTGGCGAAGAGCTTGTTCTCGGCGAAGACGTCGCTCTTGCTCAGCAGGTTCATCAGCGTCGACTTGCCCACGTTGGTGTAGCCCACGAGGGCGATGCGGGTGAGTTTGCCGCGGTTCTTGCGCTGGATGGCTTTCTGCTTGTCGATCGAGCGCAGTTCCTCCTTCAGATGCGCGATCTTGTCGAGGATGATGCGGCGGTCGGTCTCGATCTGTGTCTCGCCCGGGCCGCGCATGCCGATGCCGCCGCGCTGGCGCTCGAGGTGCGTCCACATGCGGGTCAGGCGCGGCAGCAGGTATTGGTACTGCGCCAGCTCGACCTGGGTCTTGGCGTGCGCCGTCTGCGCGCGCGAGGCGAAGATGTCGAGGATCAGGCTGGTGCGGTCGAGGATCTTGACCTTGAGCTCGCGCTCAAGGTTGGCGACCTGCTTCGAGGTCAGATCATCGTCGAAAATCACCATGGAGATGTCGTTTTCCTCGACGAATTTGGCTATTTCCTCGAGCTTGCCCTTGCCTACGAAGGTGCGCGGGTTGGGATAGTCGAGTTTCTGGGTGAAGCGGCGCACCGTGACGGCCCCGGCCGTGTCGGCCAGGAAAGCCAGTTCGTCGAGATACTCGCGGCTGCGGGCCTCGTCCTGAGTGTCGTTGATGAGGCCCACGAGCACTGCCCGTTCCTCCTCCTTTATGTTGTGTTCGATCATAAACAGCAGTTGAAAGTCTATAAATAAAACAAGCTGCCCGGGACGTTGGTTCTGCCGGATCTCAGCCCAGGCTCTGCATCTCTACCAGGCGCCGGTAGTGGCCGCCGAGGGCCATGAGCTGGTCGTGGTTGCCGCGTTCTACTATGCGGCCCTCGTGCAGCACGCAGATGATGTCGGCGTTGCGGATCGTCGACAGCCGGTGGGCGATGACCAGCGTGGTGCGGTCCTTCATCAGCCGCTCCAGGGCCTGCTGTACCAGCACCTCGCTTTCGGTGTCGAGGGCCGAGGTGGCCTCGTCCAGAATCAGGATGGGCGGATTTTTCAGAATGGCGCGGGCTATGGAGAGGCGCTGGCGCTGGCCGCCCGACAGGCGGCAGCCGCGGTCGCCGATCGGCGTGTCGTAGCCGTCCTCGGTGGCGATGATGAATTCGTGGGCGTTGGCGATGCGCGCCGCGGCCTCCACTTCCTCGCGCGTGGCCGACGCCACGCCGAAGGTGATGTTGTTGTAGAACGTGTCGTTGAACAGGATAGCCTCCTGGTTGACGTTGCCCATCAGCGAGCGCAGGTCGGCTACCCGCATGCTGCGGATGTCGACGCCGTCGATGGTGATGCGGCCCTCGCCTGTGTCGTAGAAGCGCGGCAGCAGGTCGGCCATGGTCGTCTTCCCGGAGCCGCTCTGTCCGACGAGCGCCACAGTGGCTCCGGCCGGTATCTCGAGACTGATGTCGTGGAGCACGCGGCGGTCGCCGTAGCTGAACGACACGTCCTCGTAGCGGATCGACTGCCGCAGAGCCGGCACCGACACCGGATCGGCCGGATCGGCGATCGGGTTGCGCGCCGCCAGTATCTTGTCGACGCGCTCCATCGACGCCAGACCCTTCTGTATGTTGTAGGCGCCTTTCGACAGGTCCTTCGCCGGGTTGATCATCGAGTAGAAGATCACCATGTAGTAGATGAACGACGCCGCGTTGAGCGACGAATAGCCGCTCAGTATCAGCGAGCCGCCGAACCACAGGATTATCGCGATGGCCGTCGTGCCCAGAAACTCGCTCATCGGGTGCGCCAGCGACTGGCGGCGCGCCACGCGGTTGCTGATCTGGAAGAATACCTGATTCTCCTGATGGAAGCGCCGGCGTACCTTATCCTCGGCGTTGAAGGCCTTGATCACGCGCAGACCGCCCAGGGTCTCCTCGATGTTCGACATCAGCACTCCCCACTGCGTCTGCCCCTCGAACGACTGGCGCTTCAGGCGCTTGCCCACGCGGCCCATCACCATCCCCGCCAGCGGCAGCAGCACGAACACGAACACCGTCAGCTGCCACGAGATCATCAGCATCATCGTCAGGCACACGATGATCATGACCGGATTCTTGAACATCATGTCCAGCGACGACATGATGCTGTTCTCGATCTCGGCCACATCGCCGCTCATGCGCGCCATCACGTCGCCCTTGCGCTCGGAGGTGAAGAACGACAGCGGCAGCCGCGTGATCTTGTCGTAGAGATAGTTGCGGATATCGCGCACGATGCCCGACCGCAGCGGCACTATGAAGTAGCTGCTCAGGTAGGCCGTGCCCGTCTTCAGCGCCGTCATCACCACCAGAGCCGCCGCCAGCAGCGCCAGCGTGGCCGACGGTCCGAACTCTGCGATCGACTCCTGGGTGTAATAGTAGAAATTGTTGACCGTCACATCCTTCAGCGAGCCCGATCCCAGCGGCATGTAGGCGTAGGTCGCCTCCTTGATCTTGAACAGCATCTCCAGGATCGGGATGATCAGTGCGAACGAGAACAGCGTCAGCACCGCTGTCAGCAGGTTGAACAGGATGTTGAGCAGCAGGTATTTCTTGTACGGCGGCACAAACCGCCTGAGTATTTTGAAAAACTCCTTCATATCGCGCGCAAAGTTACGAAAAAAATTGTAATTTTGTCAGAACCCTGAAAACCGAACATTATGCCCGCACGCAACATCGCATTTGAGATAGAACCCGAGGTGGCCGCCGCCGCCCCGCGGCTGACCGAAATCATCGTCACCGCCGACATCTCCAACCCGCCTACTCCTGACGCCCTGTGGGCCGAAATCACCGCCGCCGCAGCCCGCGTCCGCGAGACCACTCCCATGGAGATGGTCAACAAGCGCCTCTCCGTCGCCGCTATCCGCGCCGCCTACAAGGCTCTCGGCAAGGAGCCCAACCGATACCGGCCTTCGTCGGAGGCGCTCTGCCGCCGCTGCGTCAAGGGCCTTGAGCTCTACCGGTCGCTGGCTGTCATCGATCTCATCAATCTGATATCGGTCTTGACCGGCCACTCGATCGGCGGCTTCGACCTCGACAAGGTGCAGGGCGACACCGTGCGCCTCGGCGTCGGCCGCGAGGGCGAACCATACGAGGCCATCGGCCGCGGTCAGCTCAACATCCACTGCCTCCCCGTCATCCGCGACGCCGCCGGAGGCATCGGCACACCCACATCCGACAACGACCGCACAAAGCTTTCCCCGGAAACTACAGCCCTCCTGATGACCATACACCTGTATTCCGGGCCTGATGACGCCGACGACGTCGAAGCCCTCACGCGCCGGTTACTCACCGAATACGCTTCGGCACGCAACATCACCTTCACCCGCTACACACACTGACCGTCATGGAAATCCTGCAATTCTTCGGCGATACCGTCAACGACCGCCACATAGCCCGCGCCGCCCGTGTGCTCGACGAAGGCGGCATCATCATATTCCCCACCGACACCCTCTACGCCCTGGGCTGCGACGCGTTCGACAACCGTGCCATTCAGCGCCTGTGCGCCGTCAAGGGCATTAACCCCGACAAGCAGCTGCTATCGATCGTGTGCGACGGCATATCCATGGCCTCCGACTACGCCCGCATCGACAACCACGCTTTCCGTATGCTCAAGGACCACCTGCCCGGGCCATTCACCTTCATCCTGCCCGGTTCGACGCGCCTGCCCAAAGTCTTCAAGGGGCGACGCAACGTCGGAGTCCGCATCCCGGCCAACGGCGTCGCCACCGCCCTGGCCACCGCCCTGGGGCGCCCGGTTCTGGCGACCTCCGTGGCCATTGACGACGATGCCGAAGCCGTCGAGCCCGAATCCATCGCCATGCACTACGCCGACCGGGCCGACCTGCTGCTCGACGCCGGCCCCGGCGGCATCATCCCCTCCACCGTCGTCGACCTCACCGACTCCACCGCCCCCGCCATCCTCCGCCCCGGCGCCGCCCCCCTCTAATAATCCCACTTCGCCCACTTCAACCCTGGAGACAGGATGTTGCAGAACGTAAAAAAACGTCGTACTTGTAGGGATGCACGCTCGTGCATCCGCTGAACCTCAATGCTTTGCGCTCGGATGCTCCATGGAGCATCCCTACATCCTGCGGTTCTGCAACACCCTCGGCTGCCAATAGGCCCGGGGAGAGCAGGCTTTCCAGCCTGCGGCTACCGACAACGGGGAGAGTGCCTCGCAGTCGCCCCCTTGAATACACATAATAAAAAGGAGCGTTTTTTGCGCTCCTTTTCATCATGTTTTTTGTAGAATAGATTTAGAAAGGCTTGTATATATGATGAGAGTTGTACGGATATTTGATAGTGTCGCATCCATTCCCTGATTGACTTTACGTATTAAAAAAAGAAGCGTGGAATGATGTTCTTGTCTATCTTACAGGAGGCATCGCCAAACGCCTTACACGAAATAGACAGTCCACTCCCACGCCTTATCGCAGTCCGTTGCCCCTTGTCGGGGAGTGGATTATCGACAAGCATGAGCGTTCTCTGACTGCTTTCTCCTTCGTGTTTGTGAAATTGGCGATTTCCTGTAAAGGATAAAGCTTGAAACGCTTCGTAAATATGTCCGCGTACATTGCGTACGCAGCACAAAGTTACATAATTATTTTAATAAACAAGCAATTATCAGCAAATTTAAATTTTTATAGTCATGTAACTAACAAAAAACCGCAATAAATATTCAACTTTTATTGCATATATGAAATATTAGTTGTAATTTTGCGGCGTGATTGCAAGACAACCTTTAATTCTTAATTCTAAATTATTAATTCGAAAATTCCCTCTGCCTATGAAGCAAAATCGTGTTAATTTTCACGCGTTTATAACCCCTTAATCAATAGGAGACCTTATTATGACTTAGCTGTAAAAGACACTTGAACCATTAAATCATTAAAAAAAGCGAACATTGACATTGTGGAATATTACTTACGGCAGCCCTTCAGACCATACCCCCGTAACTTGGAGAGCAGGCTTTCCAGCCTGCGGCTACCAATGGCGTGGGTAATTACCTCGCTGTCAGTAACGCGCAGGCTTTCCAGCCTGCTCTCCAGGTGTCTGCTTTCCGCGGCGTCAGATGGTGGCGGTCAGGGGCGGTAAGGGGTCGCCGGCGGCGGCGAAGATGGCCGCGCGGCGCTCTTCGAGGGCTGCGATCAGCTTGCGCTTCTTGCTGTCGGTGCCGATGGAGACTTTCAGTTCGGTGCCGTCGCTGAAGAGGATCTTCATCCAGGCCATGAACACTTTCTGATAGCCCGTGATATTCCAGATGGGGTAGTTGCGGGTGTTGTAGGCCTTGTCGCCCAATGATCCGATCATGGCAGTCAAGACGGCATTGGGGACGAGCGAGAAGGTATCGTCATCGACGACGACCTTGCCGTTCGAGAGGTTGAATGTCTTGCCCCAGGTGGCGGGGAATGATACTTGAGGGAATGCCATAGTCGTGACGGATCAGAGGTTTTCGGGACGGAGGCGGCGTACGGTCTCGGCCGTGCGCCAGAGTTCGCTGTCGTGCATCTGCTGCAGTTCGCGGTTGAGGCGCTCGCGGTAGTCGGGCGCGGAGTTGGCGTCGATCGCTATCTGAGCCTCGTGGCCTGAGCGGACGCTTTCGTAGAGCCGCTCCATGACGGGTTTGATGGCGTCGTGGAAGGGTGTCATCCAGTCCAGTGCGCCGCGCTGGGCGGTGGTGGAGCAGTTGGCGTACATCCAGTCCATGCCTTTGGCTGCGAACAGGGGCATGAGCGACTGGGTGAGCTCCTCGACGGTCTCGTTGAAGGCCTCGGAGGGGGTGTGGCCGTGCTCGCGCAGGGTCTCGTACTGGGCCAGGAACAGGCCCTGGATGGCGCCCATGAGTGCGCCGCGCTCGCCGGTGAGGTCGCTGACAGCCTCGCGGGTGAAGGAGGTCTCGAAGAGGTAGCCCGAGCCGATGCCGATCCCGAGCGCCAGGGTGCGGTCGAGAGCGCGGCCGGTGTAGTCCTGCTCCACGGCGAACGATGCGTTGATGCCGCGGCCTTCGAGGAAGTGGCTGCGGACGGTGGCGCCGGAGCCCTTGGGGGCGACCATGATGACGTCGACGTCGGCCGGAGGCACGACGCCGGTGCGGTCGGGCCAGGTGATGGCGAAGCCGTGCGAGAAGTAGAGGGCGTCGCCGGCCTTGAGGTGCTCCTTGATGACGGGCCACTGCGAGATGACGGCGGCGTCGGAGAGCAGGCACATGATGATGGTGGCCCGCTCGCAGGCCTCGGCGATGGAGAAGAGCGACTCGCCCGGTACCCAGCCGTCGGCCACGGCCTTGTCGTAGGTCTTGCCCGGACGCTGGCCGACGATGACGCGGAAGCCGTTGTCGCGCAGGTTGAGGCTCTGGCCGGGGCCCTGGACGCCGTAGCCGAGCACGGCGATGGTCTCGTCCTTGAGTATCTCGCGGGCTTTGTCGAGTGTGAATTCTTCGCGGGTGACGACGGTCTCTTCGACGCCGCCAAAGTTTAATTTAGCCATAGTATGTGATGTTTTTTATCTGTCGCGGTAAGTTATCTGAACGGCGGCGGCGCGGCGTCCGTCGCTGACGATTTCGGTGGTGAAGGCGCCCGCGGCCGAGGCCGACGGGCCGGTGACGAGCTCGACGGCCGAGCCGAAGCGGCATTCGTGCTCGAACGAGGCCTCGAGCACGGCGATGTCGTGCGAGTCGTAGAAGTCGAGCGGGCGCTGGTTGATGACGGCTTCGAGGTAGCGCACGGTGTTGACGTGGCGGTTGAAGTCGAAGTCGGTGAAGCGGAACGAGTAGGGCGTGCGCTCGGCGGCCGCATCCTGCGCTATGGTCAGCGCGCGGCATTTGCCCACGGGGCAGGCGCGGTCAGCCGTCGGAAACGATTTGCGGTCGAGGCGCGTCAGGTCGGCCATGCGCCGCGTGGCGGTGTCGATGGCGACCCACACGGAGCGTATGTCGGCCACGACCTCGCCCCGCTCGTCGGTCATGACGAAGCAGCGGTCGCTGAAGTACTTGTTGTAGCCTTCGATCCAGGTGTCGAGGGTGTATGTCTCGTTGATGGCCGGGTAGCGGCGCACCTCGATGGCCAGGCGGGCCAGGACCCAGCCCAGGCGGTGCTCCGACAGGTTGGAGTAGCCGATGCCGAGGGCGTTGGCATGCAGGGTGGCGGCCTCGATGGCGCGGGAGGCGATGAGTGTGACGGGCATCAGGCCGCGGGCGTCGGTCTCGCCGGCGGTCAGGAAGCGCGTGATGCTGAATATGCTGTCGGTCGGTTCAGTCATTTTTCTGTTTGAGTCGTTGCTGGCGTTCGTTCTGTTTCTGGAGGAATATGTCGATGTGCTCGACGGGTGAGTTGGTGACGCTGACGCGGCCCGAGCGCACGAACTGGCGTATGTCGTAGCGCCGCAGGCAGTCGAAGAGCGCCTCGGTCTCCCACGAGTGGCCGGTCTTCTCGAAGACGGTGAATTCGGGCGTCATCTCGAGGATGCGGGCGCCGTGGGTGCGGATGATGGTTTCGAACTCGTTGCTCTCGAGCAGGCCCGGAGTCGGCACTTTGTAGAGGGCGATCTCCTGGTAGACGATCTCCTCGTCGGTGTAGAGCCCGACCTTGAGGACTTCGATGATCTTCTCGATCTGCCCGACGACCTTCTCCATGGTTGGGCGGTCGCTCCATGTGGTGATGGTGAGTTTGTGAATGCCCTGTACCGACGACATACTGGCGGTGACGTCCTCGATGTTGAGGCATCGGCGCGTGAAGATGTTCGACACGTGGTTGAGCAGGCCGATCGAGTTCTCGGAATAGATCGTCACGGTGAACAGCTGTTTCTGAGGATTATTCATAGCTGTATGTTTTATCGGGCGTGAGCATTATGAAATCGACGGGGCGCCCGACGGGGGTCATGGGGAAAACCATGTCGGTCGGATCGATGGCCACATCGAGCAGGTAGGGGCCGTCGTGTGCGAGCATGCGGCCGACGGCGTCGCGGAGGTCGGCGCGACGCTCCACGCGCTCGCCGGCGATGCCGTAGGCGGCGCCCAGCGCCACGAAGTCGGGGTTCTGTAGCGGAGTCTGTGAGAAGCGGCCGCCGAAGAAGAGCTGCTGCCACTGGCGCACGTTGCCCAGGAAGCTGTTGTCCATGACGATCATCTTCACGGGGATGTCGTACTGCATGATGGTGCCCAGCTCCTGCACGGTCATCTGGAAGCCGCCGTCGCCGCCGAAGTAGCAGACGGTGCGGCCGGGAGCGCCGACGGCGGCGCCCATGGCGGCCGGAAGACCGAAACCCATGGTGCCCAGTCCGCCGGAGGTGATCATGGAGCGCGGTGCGGTGAAGCGGAAGTAGCGGGCGGCCATCATCTGGTTCTGGCCTACGTCGGTGACGGCGACGGTGCCCTCGGGAGCCATTTCCGACACGAGCCGCGACACCTCGCCCATGGTCATGGGCTCGTCGCCGCTGCGGTGGAGTTCGCGCGACAGGACCTCGCCGCGCTCGGCTTCGGCGCAGCGGGCGAAGACGCCGAGCCACGCGTCGTGGCGCGCGGCGCGGACCAGCGGCAGCAGGCGGTCGAGCACGTCGCGGGCGTCGCCGTGGACGGTGACGTCGGCGGCAACGGTCTTGTTGAACTCCGACGAGTCGATGTCGATGTGGATGATGCTGGCCTGGCGGGCGTAGGTGGCCGTGTTGCCGGTGACGCGGTCGTCGAAGCGCATGCCGACGGCCAGTATGACGTCGGCGCGGTTTGTGGCTACGTTGACGCCGACAGCGCCGTGCATGCCGGCCATGCCCATGAACAGCGGATGGGCCGATGGCATGGCCGACAGCCCCATCAGGGTGGCTGTGACCGGAATCTGCGCCTTTTCGGCCAGGGCGGCGAGCTCGGCCGAGGCACCGGCGAGCGTGACGCCGCCGCCGGCGATGATCATGGGCCGCTCGGCCGAGTTGAGCAAGTCGGCGGCGCGGGCTATGGCATCGGAGTCGGGCTGCGGCTCGGGGTCATAGCTGCGGATGAAGTTGACGTGGCGGTGACTGTAGCTGAGGAGTCCGATCTGGGCGTCCTTGGCTATGTCGAGCACCACCGGGCCCGGTCGGCCGGTCGAGGCTATGTAGAATGCCTTGGCCACGGCTTCGGGCAGCTCGTCGGCCGAGCGGACCTGATAGGCCCACTTGGTGATGGGGGTGGTGACGGCCACGACGTCGGTCTCCTGAAAGGCGTCGCTGCCCAGATATGAGGCTCCGACCTGGCCGGTAATGAGCACCAGGGGGGTGGAGTCCATCATGGCGTCGCTCAGGCCGGTGACGCAGTTGGCCGCGCCGGGGCCGGAGGTGACGATGACGACGCCCGTGCGGCCCGTGACGCGGGCGTAGCCCTGGGCGGCGTGCATGGCGCCCTGCTCGTGGCGCACGAGGATGTGGCGCAGCTCCGGGCCGAAGTCGTAGAGCGCGTTGTAGACGGGCAGAATGGCGCCGCCGGGATAGCCGAAGACGGTGTCGACGCCCTCGGCCACGAGCGAGCGCAGCAGGGCTTCGGCGCCTGTCATTCGGTTTTCTGTGTTGTCTGTCTCGTGATGAATTGTAGTCATACTTTTCTGTACAAAGTTCCGGAAGGCTTTGTTCACTCACACGAGCCGCACGGCACCTTTGTCGGCCGACGATGCGACGGCGGCATAGGCGCGCAGGGCGGCGCTGACGGTGCGGCCGCGGCCGGCCGGAGTGAACGCTTCGGCACCGCGGGCCAGTTCAGCCTCGCGGCGGGCGGCAAGCTCGTCGTCGCCGACGAGCAGGGTGATGGACCGGCGTGAAATGTCGATCTCGATCAGGTCGCCGTCGCGCACGAGCGCCACGGTGCCGCCGGCGGCTGCCTCGGGCGAGATGTGTCCGATCGAGAGTCCCGACGTACCGCCGGAGAAGCGGCCGTCGGTGATCAGGGCGCAGGCCTTGCCGAGGTGGCGCGATTTCAGATATGAGGTGGGATAGAGCATTTCCTGCATGCCGGGGCCGCCCTTGGGGCCTTCGTAAGTGATGACGACCACGTCGCCGGCGCGGACCGAGCCGTCGAGAATGCCGTCGACGGCTGCTTCCTGCGACGTGAACACGCGGGCCGGTCCGCGGAAGGTCAGGATGGACTCGTCGACGCCGGCGGTCTTAACCACGCAGCCGTCCTCGGCGAGGTTGCCGCGCAGGACGGCCAGGCCGCCGTCGGCGCTGTAGGCGTGGGCGGCGTCGCGGATGCATCCGGAGGCGCTGTCGGTGTCGAGCTCGGAGTAGTAAGCCATCTGGCTGCCGAGCCGGGTGGTGCGGCGGCCGCCGGGCGCCGATTTCCAGAGCTCGTCGGCCGCGTCGGTGAAGCCGGGGCGGCCGGGAACGTAGCGGTCGATGGCCTCGGCGAGCGTGAGGCCGTCGGCGCGGCGGACCGATGTGTCGACCAGGCCGGCGTCGGCCAGGCGCGCGAGGATGGTGAGGATGCCGCCGGCGCGGTTGACGTCCTCGATGTGGTAGCGCGAGTTGGGAGCGACCTTGCACAGTACGGGGACGCGCCGCGAGAGGCGGTCGATGTCGTCGAGGCTAAAGTCGGCGCCGGCCTCGCGGGCTACGGCAAGGAGGTGGAGGACTGTGTTGCTCGAGCCGCCCATGGCTATGTCGAGCGACATGGCGTTGAGCAGTCCCGGGCGCGAGGCGATGCTGCGGGGCAGCACGGATGCGTCGCCGTCGCGGTACCAGGCGTAGGCGTTGGCCACGATCTGACCGGCGGCGCGGCGGAAGAGCTCGCGGCGGTTGATGTGGGTGGCGGGGACGGTGCCGTTGCCGGGCATGGAGAGGCCCAGGGCCTCGGTGAGCGAGTTCATCGAATTGGCCGTGAACATGCCGGCGCAGCAACCGCAGGTGGGGCATCCCATGCGCTCGAGGCGGTCGATGCGGTCGTCAGGGACGGTCGGGTCGGCGCTTTCGACCATTATGTCGACCAGATCGGCGGCGCGGCCGTCGACCTGTCCGGCTTCCATGGGGCCGCCCGAAACGAATACCGTGGGTATGTTGAGGCGCATGGCGGCCATGAGCATGCCGGGCGTGACCTTGTCGCAGTTGGAAATGCAGACGAGGGCGTCGGCGCAGTGGGCCCGCACCATGTATTCGACCGAGTCGGCTATGATCTCGCGGGAGGGGAGGGAGTATAGCATGCCTTCGTGCCCCATGGCTATGCCGTCGTCGACGGCGATGGTATTGAACTCGGCGGCGAAGCATCCCAGGCGGCGTATCTCGTCAACCACTTCCTGGCCTATGTCGTGAAGATGGACGTGTCCGGGGACAAACTGAGTGAATGAATTGGCTACGGCTATGACTGGGCGGCCCATCTGGCCGTCGGTCATCCCGTTGGCGCGCCACAGCGCCCGCGCGCCCGCCATCCGGCGGCCCTTGAGCGATGTGTCGCTGTGGAGTGGAGTAGACATTTTATCGGACCTAATTGGTTACTGCGGCAAAAGTACTAAATTGGCGGCCGACGGCCAAATAACTGCACAAAAAACTGTCGTTCGGGCAGCAATGTGCATCTGAGCGGGGCGGAAAAACAAGAGAGGATGCGCCGCATCGGCGCATCCTCCCGTAAGTGAGGTTCAGAATCGGATTACTTGCCCGAGAGCTTCTCCTTGAGTGCAGCGAGAGCCTCGAGGTCGCCCAGCGTAGCCTTTTCGATAGGCGTGGTGACGGCGGGAGCCTCCTCGCGGGGCTGGCGTGCCTGACGCTTGGCCTTGCGCTCTGCATGCTTCTCGGCGCGAGCCTCATCCTCGAAGATGCGGCTGTGCGAGAGGATGATGCGCTTAGCGTCCTTGTTGAACTCGATGACCTTGAAGTTGAGCTTCTCGTCGACCTTGGCCTGCGAGCCGTCTTCCTTGACGAGGTGCTTCGGGGTAGCGAAGCCTTCGACGCCGTAGGGGAGAGCGACAACGGCGCCCTTGTCGAGCATCTCGATGATTGTGCCTTCGTGAACGGAACCTACGGTGAACACGTTCTCGAATACATCCCAGGGATTCTCTTCGAGCTGCTTGTGGCCGAGGCTCAGGCGGCGGTTGTCCTTGTCGATGGCGAGTACTTCGACCTCGATGTCGTTGCCGACCTGGGTGAATTCGCTCGGGTGCTTGATCTTCTTGGTCCAGGACAGGTCGCTGATGTGGATGAGGCCGTCGACGCCTTCCTCGATCTCGACGAATACGCCGAAGTTGGTGAAGTTGCGCACGCGGGCGGTGTGGCGGCTGCCGACGGGATATTTCTCTTCGATGTTCTCCCAGGGATCGTTCTTGAGCTGCTTGATGCCGAGGCTCATCTTGCGGTCCTCGCGGTCGAGGGTGAGGATAACGGCCTCAACCTCGTCGCCGACCTTCATGAAGTCCTGAGCCGAACGCAGGTGCTGGCTCCACGACATCTCGCTGACGTGGATCAGGCCCTCGACGCCGGGAGCGATTTCGAGGAATGCGCCGTAGTCGGCCATGACGACAACCTTGCCCTTGACATGGTCGCCGACCTTGAGGTCGGGATCGAGCGCGTCCCACGGATGGGGCTGGAGCTGCTTGAGGCCGAGGGCGATGCGCTTCTTCTCGTCGTCGAAGTCGAGAATTACGACATTGAGTTTCTGGTCAAGCTCGACGACTTCGCTGGGCTTTGTGACGCGGCCCCAGCTGAGATCGGTGATGTGGATCAGGCCGTCTACGCCGCCCAGGTCGATGAATACGCCGTAGGAGGTGATGTTCTTGACGGTGCCTTCGAGCACCTGGCCCTTTTCGAGCTTCGAGATGATCTCGCGCTTCTGCTGCTCGAGCTCAGCCTCGATAAGAGCTTTGTGAGAGATAACGACATTCTTGAATTCTTCGTTGATCTTCACAACCTTGAATTCCATAGTCTTGCCGACGTAAACGTCGTAGTCGCGGATGGGCTTGACGTCGATCTGCGAGCCGGGGAGGAAGGCCTCCAGGCCGAAAACGTCGACGATCATGCCGCCCTTGGTGCGGCACTTGATGAAGCCCTTGATGATCTCGTCGTTCTCGAGAGCGGCGTTGATGCGCTCCCACGAACGCGATGCGCGGGCTTTCTTGTGCGACAGGACAAGCTGGCCTTTCTTGTCCTCGGGATTTTCGATGAAAACTTCCACCTTGTCGCCAACCTTGATCTCAGGGTTGTAGCGGAATTCGCTCATCGGTATGATACCGTCGCTCTTATAACCGATGTTAACCACGGCCTCGCGCTTGTTCATAGCGATAATGGTACCTTCGATTACTTCTTTGTCCTTGACGGTGTTGAGCGACTCGTCATACGTGCGGGTGAGTTCCTCGCGGGATTTCTCACCGACTGTTTCGCCTTTCTCATAGGCTTCCCAATCGAAGTCTACGATAGGGGTTTTGGTTTGTTCTGCCATTTAAAAAGTTAATAATAAATTAATTATACGTGCCGACGACTCACTCGCCCGCACACTCCGGCAGGCGTCGGCCCACCTTTGCGGCGCAAAGTTAGCTATTTTTTTTGACCCGCGCAACATCCGGTCCCTCATCCACAATACTTTTCATACAAAAAAATGCCTGCCGGGACTATCGGGAAGACAAGTCCGGGCAGGCTTTTGCCGGCAGGCAGCCGGCGTGCTGATCAGAACAGGCGTTCGGGGTATTCGCCGGATTCGTGGAGGCGTGCGAACTTCTCGACAACGCCGGGCCGGTCATTGGCGTATGTGACGCCGAACCAGCGCGAGTCGGTGTCGAGGACCCTGACGGTGGCTTCGCCTGACTTGATGAGGGCGTCGGCCACGTCGGGGATCACCTGCTCGGCCTTGGGCGTGGTGAGATCGCGGTCGAGGAATTTGCGGAACTCGCGGTCGGCGAGGTCGAAGTAGTCGGGCGTGAAACCCCACATGTTCATAGATACGGGCACGTTGGCGTCGAGGGTATGTTCCTTGCCGGCGACGTCGGAGTACTTGATCTCGTGGTTCCCGTCGAAGTGTATGTCCTTGCATTCCTCGACGGAAGTGAGCAGTCCGTTGTCGGTCTGGCAGACGCCTCGGTTGACGCCGCCGTTCTCGGTCATGGTGTTGCCGATGCGGAATCCGACCATGCAGTAGTCGCCCTTGCGGTCGCGCGGTCGCATGAGCTCGCGGGCGAGAACCTCGTAGGAGTTGCGTCCGTAGAAGTCGTCGGAGTTGATGACTGCGAATGGTTCTCTGATAGTGCCGGCGGCCATCAGTACGGCGTGGGCGGGTCCCCAGGGCTTGGTGCGCTCGTCGGGGCAGGTGTAGCCTTCGGGGAGCTTGTCGATTGACTGGAACACCACTTCGACGGGGATATGGCCTTCATATTTCGAGAGAATGTTGTCGCGGAAGTCCTTTTCGAAATCCTTGCGGATGACGAACACCACTTTGCCGAAGCCCGACTTTATGGCATCGTAGATGGAGTAGTCCATGATGGTCTCGCCGTGAGGGCCCAGCGGGTCGAGCTGTTTGAGACCGCCGTAGCGGCTGCCCATGCCTGCTGCAAGAACGAATAATGTAGGTTTCATGTCTGTGTAGCTGATTAATTATTAAGGTTAATTCTGTAGATTCTGAAAGTGAGAGGCGGCACAGTGTCGGATAGACTGCGATCGGCTCCGAGGTGCATCTGCGATTCGACGGGGACGATTCGGCGTGGATTGTCGAAGGTGTTGTCGGCGTCGGGGGTGTCGGATGTGAGTGTGATTACGCCGACGGTGTCGCTGACCGAAGCCTTGCGGCCCCACCTGGGGCGGACGGCTATGGAATGGGGCACGGTGTCGGTGTTGACGACCTTGACGATGTAGGATCGGTCGCCTCGGTCGCAGACTGCTGAGGCGAACAGTCCGCCCTGCCCCTCGTTTCCGGCCAACGGCTTGCCTTCGTGGGTGATCGGGACGACGTGGGTGCCTCGGTTGGCCGCATAGAGCTGCTGCACGTAGTAGCTTACCGAGGGTACGACGGCGGAATTGTCGAACCAGATCAGGTCGGGGCGCCACTGCCAGCCATTTACATTGGCGAGCAGGGGGGCGTAAGTGGCCATGCGGACGACGTCGGCGTTGCGCTCGAGGCCGGTCATGAACGCCGCCTCGCAGATGGCGGCGCGGTAATTGTTGCGTTTGGCGCCGGAGGTGTGGCATGCGTATTCGCCGGCAAATACTTTTGGACCCTTGCGGTCGTAGCTGTCGTAGCGGTTGCCGTGACTGAGAAACCAGTCCTCGTTGCGGTAGAAATGTTCGTCGACAAGATCGACCTTCAGCCGGCGCATTTCGGGCCAGAGATAGTCGAACTTGTCGCCCTCGGAGTCGGGTCCCGACGAGCCTATCAGCTTAATTTCGGGATGTGCCTTGCGGATAGCCGCTACGGCAGGTTCGAGACGTTCGACGTACTCAGGCCCCCACTGCTCGTTGCCGACGGCGAGTAGCTTGAGATTGAACGGCTCGGGATGACCCATGGCGGCGCGGACGGATCCCCAGCGGGAGTCGGCCGGACCGTTGGCGAACTCGATCAGGTCGATGGCATCGTCAATGAAGGTCTGCAGGCTGTCGAGCGGAATCTGGCGGTCAGGCGAATTCTGGTACTGGCACACCAGCCCGACGTTGAGGACGGGGAGAGGTTCGGCCCCCAGGTCCTCGCAGAGCTGGAAATATTCGTAGAAGCCGAGCCCGAGCGACTGGAAATAGTCTGGGAACAGGCGGTTGGCGAAGGTCGTCTGCCAGCGGTTTTCGTTGAGGGGGCGGTTCTCGACGGGTCCTACGGAGTTTTTCCACTGATATCGGGTGGCGGGATCGGTCCCCTCGACGATGCAGCCGCCGGGAAAGCGGAACACGCCGGGATGCAGGCCTTCGAGCGCCTCGGCTATGTCGCGGCGCAGGCCGTTTTCGCGGCCTTTATAGGTGTCGGCGGGGAAAAGCGAGATGTGCTCGAGATCGACCGCGGGGCGGCTGTAAGGGAGACTGATGCGCAGGGCTCCGGTCGAGGTGGAGCGCGAGGGGGTGAGCGTAAGCGTGTATTTCTTCCACTCGGGCGAATCGACCGTCAGGTCGGCTTCGGCCAGGAACTGGCTGTCGGCGCCGGATGCAGGCTCGGTGAGGCTGACGCGGACAGTCGAGCCGGCGCCGTCGGGGCAGCGTGCCCAGACGGAGAAGCGGTACTCCTCGCCTGCCTTGAACGCCATGCCCCAGAAGCCCTCGTTCTCGATGGCGGTGCGTTTTTCGTGATGGCCGGTACAGGAAAGGCGCACGAAGTGGGGGTTGCGCTCGAAGGGACCGCCGTCCAAGAGTCGGACGTCGCCGGCGGCGCTCCATCCGGCGAGCCGGTCGGGGCGGAACTCGAAAGAGCGGTTTTTGACCAGCTCGGCATACAGGCCTCCGTCGGCCGCGAAGTTGATGTCCTCGAAAAAGAGGCCGTACATGGTCGGCTGCACCTCGGCGCCGGTCTTATCAGGCAGCATTTCGAGTACGAATTCCTGCGCCGCAGCGACTGGCGCGAGAGCGGCAAAAAGTAATATGGCAAGTAGCTTTTTCATGGCGTTTATCAGTAATACCGGGAATATCAATGATTTGTTCATCGTGTCGGGTGGATTGGTTTGATTGAGCCGTCGGGGTTGAAGTCAAGGCGGTCGATGCAGACCTGGCGGTGTATGCCGGGAGAGTCGCCGAGGTAATGACGGTTGATGCGATGGTAGACAATGCGCCACTCGTCGGTGCCGGGGATGTTGATTACTGAATTGTGTGCCGGGCCGAAGATACCTTCATCGGGCGACTGAGCGAGTATCACGCAGTCGTCGGCGACGCGTATGGGACCGAGCGGGGAAGCGGAGGTGCCGTAGGCGACATGATAGTTGGGTGAGCCTGTGTCGTCGACAGACCATGTGAAATAATAGATTCCGTCGCGGAAGAAGACGTATGGTGCCTCGCGGTAGGCGAAGTCGGCGAGAGAGCCTCCGGGGGGAGTCATGACGGTGACGGTGGCCGGGTCGACAGACAGCATGTCGTCGGCGAGTTCGGCACCGGCCATGTAGCCGTTGCCCCAGTAGATGTAGTACTTGCCCGAGAGGGGATCCTGAAAGACGTCGACGTCGATCTGCTGGCCGCATCCGGCCGGGGAGTCGGTGATGATAGGGGCGCCCGAGTCGTAGAACGGTCCGGCGGGATCGTCGGCGACAGCGACACCGATGACTTTACGGTCGAGCTCGGGAGAATGGCCGCTGAAATATAGGTAGTAGCGGTATGATCCGTCGGGCTGAAGGCGCTCGATGGCAGCGGGCGCCCAGGCGTTGCCGGAGGCCCATGCGACCTGCGGCCCCTTGAGATCGAGCGCGATGCCTTCGTCGGCCCAGTCGGTGAGATTGCCCGATGAGAACACGCGGAAGTAGTGGCCGCCCCAGCCGGGAGCGCCGTCGGTGGTGGAGTAGATGTAGTAGCGGCCGGTCTTTTCGGAGTAAAGAATCTCGGGATCGGCATGGAAGCCGGGCAATACGGGGTTGTGGCGGTTGTCGAGCGCCGAGTATTCGACGGCGGCTCCGGCTTCGGTGGCCGGAATGGGGCGGATGGTGCCGTCGGCGTTGTAGTACAGGGGCTCGACTATGACGGAGCGGGAGCCGCTGCCGCCGCCGAGGCCTCCGATATGGGAGAAGAACCAGTCGCGGCCGCGGAAGCGGACGATGGCCGGATGAGTAGTGTTGCTGTTGCCGGCGATTTCCGAGATAATACCCATGTATTCCCATGGGCCGGCGATACTGTCGGCCATGGCGTAGGCGATCTTCTCGGGCCACTGAGCGGCATAGGTCAGGTAGTATCTGCCGTCGCGGCGGTGGACGTATGGGGCCTCGGTGAAGTCGGGGAGGTCAATCTCTGTGACCGGGCCGTCAATGGCGGTCATGTCCGCGGACAGGCGGGCGAAGTAGCAGTGTCCGTTGCCCCAGAAGATGTAGGGCTGCCCGTCGGTGTCGATAAACACGGCCGGGTCGATGCAGGCCCAGCTGTGAGAGGCGCCGGGGCAGTCGGCGTTGGTGAGCAGCGGATGGCCGAGGACATCGCGGTAGGGCCCCTGCGGCCTGTCGGCGCGCGCCACGCCTATTCCGCACCAGTTGGTTGACGAAAAGAAGTAGAACCGGCCGTCGGGACCTGCGACGGGGTGACCGGCGAACGCGACATGTGCGTCGTTCCATTTGAAATCGTCGGCGTAGAGGGGGACAGGATGTTCGGTCCAGTCGATCATGTCGGCGGTGGAGAAAGCGCACCAGTTGGGCATATGGTATCCTTCGCGGTTTCCTGGCTCGTCGCAGCCAGTGAAGAGCCACAGTGTGTCGCCGACCACCATCACAGCGGGGTCGGCGGTGTGCTTGTGGCGGATGAGCGGATTGCCCTGGTAGCGGAATGTGTAGAGAGAGTCGGCCGGCTCGGCGGCGGATGCGCGTGAGGCATCCGCCGCGGCCAGCGCTAAAAGAAATAATACGGATATGGCCCGGAGTCGCAACATTATCTGGTCAGAGGGTGAAACGTTCTGAAAATGAAGTTGATGTGTCGCTTGTAAGTCTGGCCGGGGAGAAGTACGGCCGACGGGAACTCCGGCTTGTTGGGAGAGTCGGGGAAGTTCTGGCACTCGATGGCCACGCCGTCGTAGTCGTCGTAGCTGCGGCCGGCCTTGTTGGCGGGGCAACCCGAGAGCCAGTTGCCGGTGTAGACCTGCACACCGGGCTGGTCGCTCTCGACATCGAGCACGCGGCCCGAAGCGGCGTCGCGGAGCGATGCCACGGTGCGGACGGTGTCGGGGGTGTAGCTGTCGACGGCCCAGCAGGCGTCGTAGCCCTTGCCGATGCGCAGAGCGGGGAAATCGGCCCGGATGTCGCGGCCGATGGCCTTGAACGAGCGGAAATCCATCGGGGTTCCGGCCACGGGTGCGAGCTCGCCGGTCGGGATAAGCGTCTCGTCGGTGGGCAGATAGCGGACGGCGTTGAGTTTGAGCTCGTGGCCGAGGACAGAGCCGCTGTTGTGTCCGGCGAGGTTCCAGTAGGCGTGGTTGGTGAGGTTCACGACGGTCGGAGCGTCGGTAGTGGCCGTCAGTGTGAGGCGGAGCTCGTTGCTGTCGGTCCACACATAGCGGGCCTCGGCGGTGAGATTGCCGGGGAATCCGGCGTCGCCGTCGGGCGAGTGCAGGACGAACGTCACGCTGTTGTCCGTGTAGCTCTTTACCTCCCAGTTGCGGTTGTGGTAGCCGTTGTCGCCGCCGTGGTTGCAGTTGGGGCCGTTGTTGACGGGCAGCTGATACTCACGGTCGCCGAGGCGGAAGCGTCCAAGGGCGATGCGGTTGGCGTAGCGGCCGGGGATCTTGCCGGCGGCGGGTCCGTCGCCGAAATAGGCGGAGGGATCGGCGTATCCGAGGGTGACGTCGGCGAGTTGGCCGTCGCGGTCGGGCACGTTGACTTCGACTATGCCGGCGCCGACGCTCGAGAGCACGACCGAAGCACCGGAAGAGTTTGTCAAAGTCAGGCGAACGATGTCGCCCGACTTTGATTCGGATTTGGTTACCTTGATCATCTGATGTTTCTTACGTGTTTTTCCCAGGCCCATGCGGCGCGGAGGGTTTCGTCGAGCGAGCGTTCGGCTTTCCAACCGAGGACCTCGTTGGCCAGGGAAGTGTCGGCCCAGACGGCGGGTACGTCGCCGGGACGCCGGCCGACGATCTTATAGGGGAGCTTGAGGCCGTTGACCTTCTCGAAAGTGGTGAGCAGCTCGAGTACGGACACGGGGTTGCCGGTGCCGATGTTGAAGATCTCGTAGCTTTGCTCCATCTTGCCGTCGGTCATGCGGTCGACGGCAGCTACGTGGGCCTTGGCGAGGTCGACCACGTCGATATAGTCGCGCAGGCAGGTTCCGTCGGGGGTGTCGTAGTCGTTGCCGAAAACGCTGAGCTCCTTGCGGATGCCGGCGGCGGTCTGAGTGATGAATGGCACGAGGTTGTTGGGCACGCCGCGGGGCAGCTCGCCGATGAGAGCCGAGGGATGGGCGCCGATGGGGTTGAAGTAGCGCAGGGCGATGCCGCGGACGCCATCGTAGGCGCGGCAGCAGTCGCGCAGGATGTCCTCGGCGATCTGCTTGGTGTTGCCGTAGGGCGAAGTGGCGGGCTGGCGGGGCGTCTGTTCGGTGACGGGCAGGTGCTCGGCCTCGCCGTAGACGGTTGCCGATGACGAGAACAGGATGTTGGGTCGGCCGAATTCCTTCATGAGGCTGACGATGTTCATGAACGACACCAGGTTGTTCTGATAGTATTTCAGGGGCTCGGCCATGGACTCGCCGACGGCCTTGTATGCAGCGAAGTGGATGACGGAGTCGAAGGGATATTTCTCGAAGACGAGTCGGAGGGCTGCCCGGTCGCAGGTGTCGACGATCTCGAATGCGACGTCGCGTCCGACGATTTTCCTGACGCCTTCGACGGCATCCTTCTCGGAGTTCGACAGGTTGTCGATGATGACAACGTCGTAGCCGGCGTTGATGAGCTCGACGGCGGTGTGGGTGCCGATGTAGCCTGCGCCGCCGGATATGAGGACTGTTTTCTTACTTTCCATTGCAGTGATGATTTATTTTTCGGCGTCTTCGACCTTGCGGGCGCCGTCGCTGATGACTACGGGATATACTTTGGGTTCGTGGCCGTACTTTTCGTTGAAGCGGGTCTTGGCGGTCTCGACGAACTTGTCGCGGAGGTCTTTGCGGACCAGGTTGATGGTGCATCCGCCGAATCCGCCGCCCATGATGCGCGAGCCTGTGACGCCGCATTCGGCGGCGATGTCGTTGAGGAAGTCGAGCTCCTCGCAGCTGACCTCGTAGTCGTCGGACAGACCGCGGTGAGTCTCGTACATTTTCTTTCCGACGGTCTCGTAGTCGCCGGCGTTGAGGGCGTCGCAGACGGCGAGGACGCGGTCCTTCTCCTCGATGACGAACTTGGCGCGGAAGTAGTCCTCGGCGGTGATGTCGGTGCGGATCGACTTGAGCATGGGCATGGTGGCGTCGCGGAGGGTCTCGAGGCCGAGGCGCTTGGCGACGCGCTCGCAGGAAGCGCGGCGCTTGTTGTAGGGCGAGTCGGCCAGTTCGTGCTTCACGCGCGAGTCAACGAGCACGAGCTCGTAGTCGTCGGGAGCGAAGGGGAAGTATTCGAATTCCATCGAGCGGCAGTCGAGGCGCATGAGCTTGCCCTGCTGTCCCATGACCGAGGCGAACTGGTCCATGATGCCGCAGTTGACGCCGCAGTAATTGTGTTCGGTCGACTGGCCGATGCGTGCGAGCTCGAACTTGTCGATATTGTTGTCGTTGAACAGATCGTTGAGAGCGAATGCGAAGCAGCTTTCGAGAGCGGCCGATGAGCTGAGGCCGGCGCCGAGGGGGACATTGCCGGCGAAGACGGCGTCGAATCCCCTGACGGTGCCACCGCGCTTGATGATCTCGCGGCAGACGCCGAAGATGTAGCGAGCCCAGGACTGGGTCGGAGCATCCTCCTCGTTGAGGCCGAATTCGGCGTATTCGTCGATGTCGACCGAGAAGACGCGCACCTTGTCGGTCTCGTTGGGGGCGATGGCCGCCATAATGACCTTGTCGATGGCACCGGGGAACACGAAGCCGCCGTTGTAGTCGGTGTGTTCGCCGATGAGGTTGATGCGGCCGGCCGAAGCGTATACGGCAGGCTTTTCGCTGAAGCGCGAAGCAAAGATTGCCTTAAGTTGTTCTTTCATGATTGTAACAGGTTAAGTTATAGATTATATTATTAGTATTCGAGGATGTAGACGGGCGATGACGCGCAATCGGCCTCGGCCACGCGCTCGCCGTCGCCCTGGAGGACGGGTTGGACATAGATGTGGAGGCGGCGGTCGGTATTCCACAGGTTAATGTCGAGATTGGGTTCCCATGCGCCGACGCTGAAGTCGGTGACGTCGTCGACGGCCCACCGTCCGGAGCCGATGCTGTCGGTGGATGCGATGCTTACGGCTCCGCCGCGCTCAAGGTCGCGGAAGATGTAGCGGGCGCTGCGCCCGTCGGAAACGATGCGAGGCCGGGCTATGGGAATCATCTTTGTGCCGCCGCCGGCGAGGGTGAACGGAGTCAGGCGCCGGCCGACCTGCTCCATGCGCCAGCAGGTGCCGTCGTGCCAGACGAGGCGGTACTGCGGCACGCTGCTGCCGGGGCTGCGCCAGTAAGTGGCGATGTAAGGATGTCCGGCGGCGTCGGCTGTCATGGATGTCTGGTTGATAAGTTCGGAATTTTGCGGAATGCTCCAGGCTATTTCAGAGTTTTCGAGTGTGATCGGGAGCGAGTAGGGCGAGCCGTCGCTGCGCGACCAGGAGCGTCCACCGTCGGTGGAGCGGGCGTAGCACAGATCGTGGTTAGTCTCCACGAGCCACGATTCGCGCCAGACCCACGAGAGGTGGACTGTGCCGGCGGGGTCGACGAAGAGCTGCCAGTAGGCGTTGCGCAGGCCCTCGCCGTCGAGAAGCGACGAGCAGACCGTAGACCAGGAGCGCGATGCGGTGTCGTAGCGCTTGAGGACGAGGTTGCCGTTGCCGGAGGCACCGGAGCGGTATGCGAAAAGCAGGCCGCCGTCGGGCATTGAGTAGAATTCGGGGTAGGTGACATCGTCCTCGTCGGTGCCGGTCATTGGCTCGAGGGGGCCGAAATCGAGGCTTCCGGGGGCAACGGACCGGCAGTAGCGCAGTGGATGGCCGTGATGGTCGAAGGACAGGTGCAGATAGCCGTCGCCGTCGACTCCGAGGCTTATTACGTTGTGGGCGTCGGCGATGTTGCCTTTCATAGGAGTAACGCTGAACTGCCAGCCGGAGCTGCCGAGGGGGCGGCGCCCGACCACGACGCTGCTGTCGGCGGCATAGTAGGATATGTACTGCATGCCGCCGTGGCTGACCACTGCGCTGCCGCGGAAGACGGCCGTGTTGACCGAGGTCAGGGCGTAGCCATCGCCGGCGGGCACAAGTCGGCTTCCGGCCCAGGCGGCCGATGCAGCAAGGATGGCTGCCAGGAGGGTGACGTTACTTCTTGAAAGGCTCATTGCTGATGTAGATGCGGTAGTTGGCGATGCCGCCGGGGACCTCGGATTCCATACGCGGCAGGTACTGGATGGCGGAGATATTGCGGACTGCCGAGAGATCGATGACGAGCGCGTGGGGGAAGGCCGCACCGGGGGCTGTGGTCCAGTAGGTCGACTCCTGCAGGTCGAAGATCTTGTCGGCCGAGTGGTTTCCGTCGGTGACTTCCTCGCTGTCGGCATAGTCGACGGTCCAGGGCTCGCGCGAGAGGCGCTCGCCGTTGGCGTCGAGAACATAGAATTCGGCGATTGATGCCGCGTCGCCTCCGTCGACTGCGTCGAGCGCCTCGATGCATAGGTAGCGGCCGCGCTGCGGGGTGTCGAGGCGTACTTCCTGCCAACCGTTGCCGGGGGCGAATGTGCCGGCTGCGGCCGGTGTCAGTCCGGCGAGGTCAAGATTTTCGCCTTCCTCGCGGTGGAGGAGGCGCTTCTGATGGAGGAGCTTGTCGAGAACAGGTTCCTTAAAGCCCTCGGAGAGGGCGCTGTGCGGACCGAGGATGTCGAAGACCACAATCTCGTTGTCGCCCTCGCGGAGCCAGCATCCGGGCATGTAGAGCGTCTGCTGGGGGCCGATTTCCCAGATGCGGCCCAGGGGATGGCCGTTGACGTATACGAGTCCCTTGCCCCAGGTCTCGAAATTCAGGAAAGTGTCGTGGGGTTTGCGGACGGTGAAGGTGCCGCGGTAGATGCCGCGCGGGAGGCGCCCGTCGGTGTCGGGGACAGCCTCGGCGATGGGGCGGAACGCGGCCGAGGCGTAATATTCGGGGGTATCCTCGATGTTGAAGACGGTCCAGTCCTTGAGGTCGCAGACAAATTCGCGGCCGTCGCGGGTCTCGGTGAGGGTGACGCGGTCGGTGATGCCCTTGAAGTCCTTGATAGCGCGGCCGAAATTGATTCGGCCCATGGCCTCGACGAGAATGTCGAGAACGGCTCCGCGGCGGCAGGGGGGGAGCATGAGCTCGCGGTCGCCGTTGCGGCGGTCGAGGCGGCCGACATACTTGCCGTCGACGAATACCTGGGCGAAGTCATGCGGGTCGCTGACTGTCAGCAGGGTCTCGGAGGTAAGCTCGGGGAGCACGGTGCGGTAGAGGATGGATCCGAATCCCTGGCCGTACTCTTCCATAGTGCGGATGTCGCGGTCGGTCTTCGGTGCGGGCAGGTTGTCGAACAGCGGAGCGAACTCGGTCAGGGCGAACTGCGGCACTGCCATCGACTTTATCGTGGCCGGGACGCGCGCCTGGCGCTCGCCGTCCATATATTTGGCCAGGGTGCGGCGCAGCTCCCAGTATTTGGGCGTGGTCTGCCCCGACTCGCTGATGGGCGCGTCGTAGTCGTAGGAGGTGACGTCGGGGGCGAATCCGGGCGAGTTGGCGCCGGCCCAGTGCCCCCAGTTGGTGCCACCGTGGGTCATGTAGAGGCTGAACGAGATGCCTTTCGAAAGCATTTCATCGATTCCGGCGACCATGTCGGCGGCGGGGCGCGTCTCGTGGTTGGCGCCCCATTTGTCGAACCATCCGCTCCAGAATTCCGAACACATCAGCGGGGCGTGAGGGCGAACCTGACGAAGACGCTCGAACTGCTGGTCGATGTTGGCGCCGGTACCGAAGTTGACGGTCCATACGAGGTCGTCGAGGCCGTTGTCGAGGAAGTTAGACGACCAGTCGCACTGGAAGAGCGTGACCTTGTCGCCGAAGTTGCGGCGCAGCATGTCGCGGATGTTGCCAACGTATTCCTTGTCGATGCCGTAGGAGCCGTATTCGTTCTCGACCTGCACCATGATGATTGGGCCGCCGTTGTCGACGGTGAGGTCGCCGACCTGCGAGGCGACGGCCTTCTGGAAACGGTCAACGCGCTCGAGGAAGTAAGGATCGTTCTCGCGCAGGCGGATATCCTTCTTCTTGAGCAGCCACCAGGGGAGGCCGCCCATCTCCCACTCGGCGCACACATAGGGGCCGGGACGCAGGATGACTTTCATGCCGTTGGCCTGACAGAGCCTGACGAACTCGCGGAGGTCGTTCTGGCCGGTGAAGTCGAACTGATCGGGCTGCGGCTCGTGTGCGTTCCAGAACACGTAGAGGCAGACGGTGTTCATGCCGAGTGCCTTGCACAGTTTTATGCGGTTGTCCCAGTAGGGGCGGGGGATGCGGGGATAGTGGAGTTCGGCGGCTTTGACCACAAAGGGCTTGCCGTCGAGCAAGAAGGTGCCGTCGCCGGCCTCGAAGCTTCCCTGGGCTTTCACGGCGGGTTGCAGCGAAAGGAGCAGCAGGGCTATTAATGTCAGAATCCTATTCATGATATTTTTTGCTTTGGGTGTTCAGATAGTCGGTCCAGTTGGTGAAAGTCGGTATGTCGGTGCGGTCCCAGGCATAGCCCCAGTCGTAGCGGAAAGTCTCGCCGGGACGGAGCGTGGCCGAAAGTACGCGGTGTCCGTCGATCTCCCCGACAGCCTCGCAGGGAGTGTGGCAAACCACGCCGAGGAAAATCTTGCCGTTGTCCGGGCCCTGGGTGGGATCAACGGCCGCCAGAACGCCACGGGCGGGGTCGGCGTAGGCGGGTTCGGGCTGCCGCAGAGGGAAGCCGACGACGATGCTTACGGGGTCGGTGAGTCCCGAAAACGATACTTCGCAGCTGTTGAGGTGCGAGCCGCGGTCAAGGGTGATGACGCGGCGCTCGACCACGCAGGTGTCAGCGCCGACGGTGCGCGGTGCGAAGGTAAGCTCGGCGCGGAAGCGGTCGGGGCCGTTTTCGAGGATGCTTACGCTCCGGTAGCACCAGGGATAGCAGATGGAGTCGGCCAGGGCGATTGCGGCCACGCCGCAGCCCAGGGTAGGCCCTACGGCGAAGCAATCCATGCCCAGGCCGTGGTCGATGTGGTAAGTGAAAGAGTTCTCGAAAGCCTTGGCCTGCTCGGGATCGATACGTCGCAGCGAGTCGACCGTGGCCCAGTTGGCGGATGAAGTCTGCGCGGCGTAGAGGCGTTCGAGCACGGGCCCGCGGCCGGGATATTTCAGGAAAAGGTCGTAGCCGAACGAGCGCTCGCCGGCACGCTCAGTGGCGGGGCCGTAGACGCGGAATGCCACCAGATCGTTCTCCCACGCCAGGTCGTCGCGGCGCTCGGGGTGCACGCGGCCGCAGGTCTGCGCGGCGGTCTGAAGCGCGGCGGCAAGAAGCAGTAAGGCTGTCAGAAGTCTCATCGTCGGAGTGGTATTAGAACAGATCGCCGATGCGGTCGCCGTCGGCCCAGTGGTGGTCCTTGGGAAAGGGCATGCCGCCCCAGGCTTTCTGATTTGTGGTGGGCAGGGGGGCGTCGGTCCAGAAGGGATGCGAGGCCGGAAGTCCCAGGGGGAGGAAGGCGAGCGAGGTCATGTAGAGGCTGCCGTTGTTGGTGTACCAGTCGGCGACGTTGGGCTGGCGCCCGGTGAAGCCGATGGTAAGGAATCCCCGTTCGTTGAAATTCTCGCGTCCGTCGAACATCGAGTGCATCACGGAGGTGAGAGCGTTGCGGACCTGGCCGTAGGACAGGCCGGCCGGAAGCTTTTCGTACCAGGCCATCAGCGCGAGGGGCTGCAGGGCAGCCATGCGGTAGGGGATGGAGCGTCCCACCACCGGGAAGGTGCCCTCGGGCGATACGAGACGTTCGAGGACGATGCTGAACTTCTGAGCGCGCTTCAACGCGCGGTCGTAGTATTTCGGATAGTGTATGCGTGTGTAGCGGCCCGAATCCTTCATGGCGCTGAGCGTCTCGAGATACATGGGGTGGAAGACGTAGCTGCTGTAGTAGTCAAAGGCGAACGAGGGGCCGTCGGCATACCAGCCGTCGCCGGTGTACCATTCCTCGACCTTGCGGATGGCCGAGTTGACGCGGTATTCGTCGCACGGAGCGCCGGCCTTGGCCAGGAAGCTCTCGATGGTGGACGAGAAGAGGACCCAGTTGGTGTAGGGCGGGTCGACGCGGCGGAGCTGGGAGAACTCCTCGATGTAGCGCTGCTTGGTGGTGTCGTCGAGAGGCATCCACAGCGCGTCGTATGCGCGCAGGAAGCTCTCGGCGATGTATGCTGCGTCGACGAGAGCCTGGCCGTGGCCGCGCCAGCGCAGATAGTCGGGACTGTCGGGATCCACAGCGTGGGCGTAGCTTTTGAGCGCCATGTCGCGGAGTCCGGCGCGGCGCGCGCCCTCGGGCGTGCCGTCGTCGGGCAGCGCGAGCCATGGTGCGATGCCTGCCATCAGGCGGCCGAACGTCTCCATGTAGGTGACGCCGCGGTCGCGGCCATCCCAGCTGGGACTGACTTCGACGAGCATATTCTGCTGCAGGCGACCTTCCGACATATTGGAAAGCACCGGGTAGGCGATGCGGTAGGCAAGGTCGGACCAGTAGGTGCGGTCGGGCGAACTGTCCTTTTCGAGCAGGCGCACATACTCGCACGCGGCCAGGAGGAAGGCTCCGGTACCGAAGTCGGCGGTCGAGTTTTTGTCGACTACCTGTCCGGGTATGGCTTTCTCGCCGATGGGCTGCACGTAGCCCACGTCGCCGTTCTTCTGCAGGGCGACTTTGCTGAGGTAGTCCCAGCCTTTCTTAGCGGCGCGGAGGTATTCGGGGCCGGTAAGGTAGCCGTTGTTGATGCCCCAGAGGAGGCCGTAGGTGAAGAAGGCGGTCCCGCTGGTCTCGTAGCCGGGGGCGTGGGCTTCGTCGAGCATCGACCGGCTCCAGTAGCCTTCGGGCTGCTGGGCCCTGACGACGGCAGCGGCCATGTCGCGGAAACGCTTTTCGAAGAAATCGCGGTGGCTGTAGTCGGCCGGGAGATCCCTGAGCACCTTAGCGAGGCCGGCGAGCACCCATCCGTCGCCTCGGGCCCAGAAGTCCTTCTTACCGTTGGCGCTGGTGTGTTTGGGATAGGTGTACTTGGCATCACGGTAGTAGAGATTCTCCTCGGGATCGAACATGATGCTGTCGGAGTGCTGTATGTAGGAGTATAGTTTGTCGAGATAGCGGGCGTCGCCGGTGATTCGGTAGAGCTTCGTCATCACGGGCATGACCATGTAGAGACCGTCGGCCCACCACCAGTAGTCGTTCTGCGGAGTCGACATCTCGTATTCCATTACCTCGCGGGCGCGTCGTATGCGGCGGTCGTCGGGGAGGATGTTGTAGAGGTCGGCGTAGGTCTGGAAGCAGATCTGCCAGTCGCCGAAGAGCACATGGTCGGGCGTCTCGCCGTAGTCGTACTTCCAGGCGCTGCGATCGTCGGATGTGGCGCCTTTCCAGCCGTTGTGGTCGGCCCAGGCGGTAGAGTAGTCGAGATAATCCTGATTCCCGGTGAGGAAGTAGGCTTCCATGTTGCCGGTATGATAGGCTGCGACGTGCCAGAAGGGGGTTGCTTCGGGCGAGTGCTGCGACTGCCAGCGGCCGTTGACTTTTTCAATTATTTCCCTAACTCGTGCGGACTCGGAGCTGCCGGCGGCGCCGACGGGCTGCGCGAGAGCCAGGACGAGGATTGCTGCAAGGATAGAATATATACTTTTCATGGTCTGATACTGATTTTTTTTCGGTTAATTCCGGTCTTCCGGCCAGGGGATGAACGGGGTGTCGTTTTCGTCGAATCTAACGGGGAGCCACAGATGTCTGGAGTCGGACAGCATCTTAGGGTTCCATCGGTCGGCCATGAACACGTACTGGTCGCCGAGGGTGAACACATACGTGCCCTGACCTCCGAAAGTGGTGCCGGCCATCGGTCCGCGGCACGGATTGGGAAGCTGCGTCCACCGGCCCATGACGGAGTCGGCGCACATCAGCCGAGCTTCGTTGGGGTCCCATCCGGTGCAGCCCGAGGTTATCATCCAGTACTTGCCGCCGTGGCGGAAGATGGCCGGGGCCTCGTTGTGGCCGCCGGGAAAGATGCGTATGTAGCGGCCGGTGTGGCGCTCGAAGGTGCTGTCGAGCTCGGCGATGTGCAGGGTGAGGTTTTCTTCCGAAGAATATATGTGGTAGGCTTGTCCGGTGGCAGGGTCGACGAATACGGTCATGTCGCGAGCCATCTGACCGCCTGCGAGGTCGCGAGCGGCGAACATACCGTCGGCCACTGCCGCGTACCAGTCGGGAGTCCACCATTCGAGGGTGTCGGAATAGGCTTTGAGAAGGTTTTCAGACGGCATGTTGAGGGGGGCGATTCCGGCGTTGACGCGCGATGAGGCACGGTGTTCGAACGGTCCTTCGGGGGTGTCGGAAACGGCCACGCCTGCCATTGCCGCCCCATAGCCGCGACCTTTGAGTTCGTGATGGAACCACATGACGTAGCGCCCCGTGGCAGGGCAGTAGACGACTTTGGGACGCTCCATGATGCAACCTCGCCGGATCAGCGAGGCGGTGTCGGCCGAGGCTTCGAGGGCGAGTCCGCGGAATGTCCAGTCGCGCAGGTCGGGCGAGGAATAGCAGGCGACGCCCTGCTGGTACGAACCGGGTGTGCCGTCGCCTCGGTACTCGCCGTACCAGTAGAAAGTGTCGCCGACACGGAGTATGTTGCCACCGTGGGCGTTGATGTGGCGCCCGTCGGTGTCGGGCAGAGTCTCGCCCGTGAATGTGGGGATGCTGACTACAGCGTCGGCGCCAGCTCCGCACAGCGCCGCTGCGGCCGCCAGGACAAGGAGCCGAGAATATCTTATGAACCGACCGAAAGCTTTCACTGGCATAAGACGTGCATCTCTAATCATTTGCAAAATTAATAAAATTTTTAAATAAAACAATAGTCCGGACTTCCGGTCACCGGAAGCCCGGACAGAAATAACCCTGTACAATCTTTTTTACCTCAAAAATTACCTAATGACTAAAAATTACCTAATAACCATTATAAATAAAAAATAACCTTAATGTCCTTTTTAAGGGATTGCAGAACCTCGTACGGGGTTTAGTCTTCGAGGTCGACGGTATCCTTCCACGGGATGAGGGGCATTCCCTCGGGAGTCCATTCGATGGGTAGCCATACGTAGCGGGAATCCTGCAGATCGGTTTTGTTCCAGCGGTCGAACATGGCGAGATATTTGTCGTCGGCTCCGTGTATGGGCTGTACGTAGGTGCTCTGGGCGTAGAAAGTCTTTTCGGCGTCGGCCCCGCGGCAGGGATCGCCCAGGACAGTCCAGGGTCCCATGATGCTGTCGGCGACAGCCACCTGGGCAGTGTTTGGATCCCAGCCCGAGCATCCGGATGTGAGGACATAGTACTTGCCTGCTCGCTTGAACACGGCCGGCGCCTCGCGGCTGGCGCCGATGAAGTTGCGGGTATAGTTTCCGGTGGGGGTCAGATAATCGTCGGAGAGTTCGTTGATGTACATTGTGGCATTGTTCTCGGAAGAGGCGAACTGATAAGCCTTGCCGTCGTCGTCGACGAACACAGTCTGGTCGCGGCTCATGGCATCGTTGGGGCGGAAGCTGCCCAGATAAGTGAACGGGCCTGTGGGGGAGTCGGCCACGGCGACGCCTGCGGCGGCCTTCGAATAGTCGGCGCTCTCGACGTGGGCCCACATCACGAATTTGCCGGTGCGGGCATTGTAGACGACCTTGGGGCGCTCAAGAACCTTGGAAGCGTGGAGGTCGTGCTCGGGATCCTTGCTGGCTTCGAGCGCGAGGCCTTCGAACTTCCAGTTGCGGAGGTCCTTAGACGAATAGCAGCTGACGCCTGTGACATCGGTGCGGTAGCATTCCCAGGTGGCCCATTCGGGAAGGACGGTTTCGCCGACCTTGTATTCGCCGTAAAGGTAGTAGACGCCGTCGTGGTAGAGCATGCCGGCGCCGTGGGCATTTATGGGGTTGCCGTCGGTGTCGAGCCACTTCTCGCCCTGGACGAAGGGTTCGGGGACCTCAGCTTCGGTGGCTGCCTGAGCTTTGGTGCAGGCTGTCAGTACGGGCAACAGACCTAATAAAAGTGCAAAACCTAACCTGAACATGATTATCTGATGATTTTTTCGGCATGGCGGCCGCGGAGGACGATATAGACGCCCCGTGCGGGAAGTCGGTCGGGAGTGTCGGCCACGCGGATGCCCTGCAGGTTATATACTCCTGTGATTTGTTCGTCGGAGCCGTCGGCGGCGATGTCACCGATGCCGTTGGGTTTGATCAGCTCGAAATAGTTGCTGCGTGCGCCGGCCCCGGGCTTGTCGGAGTAGACATGGCTCCAGGCGGCGTTGTTGTCGGTGCCGAAGTACTTGTTGGAACCGAGGTTCTTGATGATGAGATAGCCGTCGGCGGTCTCGACCTTGAAGAGGTAGTTGTTCTGGGCGAGCTGGTCGGTGTTGTCAGTGACATAGAGATTCCAGCTGTCGCGGTAGACGTATTTGCCGTCGGCGGTGCGGATGTTCATGCCCTTGGACTTGTCGACGCCGGGAGCCTCGACAAAGGTGAAATCCTGATTGTAGTCCGAGGCGCCGTTGTCGGTGATGAGGATGCATTCCTTTTCCTCGAACCAACCCGAGGAGAGAGTGCAACCCGACAGCACGTGGCGGAAGCGGAACGTGCCGCCGTCGGCGCAGGGATTGGGCATGGACTTGAGATAGTCGTCCATGGCTTTCTGAAGGGCGTCGAGCGCGGGATCGATGACGGCGTCGTCGGTGGCACCGAGGAGAGCCTGAGCGGCGGCGATTGCGGCCTCGAGAGCGCGGTCGGCCGATTCGGGGAAGCGGTTGCTCTCACGGTTGTCGTCGAGCATCTTCTGAGCCTTGGAGATTCGGTAGCGCAGGGCAGCGTCGGGTGTCTCGGGCACGTATACGCGGACATAGTCGACCAGATACTGTGCGGGGAAGGCGGTGTTGGTGAGCGAACCGCCGTTGTCGCCGCCGAGAGCGAGGTTGAGCCAGACGCCGAACTTGTTGTTGGGGTCACGGTAAGGATTGTAACCGTCGACGTTGTACCACGACTGAGCGGGGTTGGGGTTGACAGTGCGGTCGAGATCGGTCTCGTTGATGAGGCGGTCATCGAGATATATGCGCAGGCTGTTGTGGTCCCATTCGGTGCGCCAGATGTGGAAATTGTCGCCGAAATCGCCTTCGAACTCGCTCATCTTGGGAGCCTTGCTCGACCAAGCGGCCGACCAGCGGGTGTTGGTGCCCCAGGCCAGGTTGGCGTGAATGGCGTTGCCGTAGTACTCCATGATGTCAAGTTCGCCGTTGTAAGGCCATTCGTAGGTGTCGCCGCAGCCCCAGATTGCGGGCCAGTAGCCGGTGCCTACGGGAATTTTGGCGCGGACCTCGTATACGCCGTAATGGTAGCGGTAGGGGTCCTTTAGTATGAGGGAGGCGGAAGAGTACTCGCCGTAGCGGTTCTTCTTGTTCCAGGCGCTGGAGTAGCGCTCGTAGTCGGGATTGGCCACTTTCTCCTTGCGGGCCTCGATGACGAGGCATCCGTCGGCGATGGTTGCGTTGTCGACAGTATATACTTGATCTTCATGGTTGCGGCGCATGCCGGTCTCGAAATTCCAGCGGTCGGGATCGGGTTTTGTGCCGTTGTCGAACTCTTCGGCGAAAGCGAGCTTATAGCCGGGATAAGCGTCGGCTACGTCCTCGGCGAAGATTGGTGAGGCCAGGGCGGCGATTAAAAGGGAGGTTACTATCTTTTTCATGACAAGGTTTTGGTGAAAGCCCCGGAGCGGAGTCCGGGTGAGTCGGCGCGCGACTCCGGGGCTGTTGTTATCAGCGGATTACTTTCTGAGCACCCTCAGTAGTGCGGATGATGTAGAGGCCGCGGGCTGCGCCGAGGTTTTCTACAGAGTCGGCTACACGGATGCCGTTGAGGTCATACACGCCGAGAACCTGTGCGTTGCCGCTTACGGCGATGTCTTCAACGCCATTCTCGCTCTTGCCTGCCATATATGCGGCATAGTCGTCGGGGGTCATGATGGCGATGTCATCGATGTCCATCCAGAAGCCTTCAGAGTGGTTGCCCGACCACTTCACGTTGTTGTGGGTGATGCGGAGACGAACGTTGCCGCTGGCGGGAGCCTTGAACTGCTTCTCGTAGGGGCACCAGTAGTCGGCTTCGGCGAGGGCGTCGTCCTTGTCGTCGATCAGGTTCGAAGCGCCGAATTCCTCCTTGTTTTCGTTGAGAGGCATGAGCTCGATGCGGAAGTAGGGATCGTCCCAGCTGACAGTTGTGCCCTTCGAGAGAGCGATGATGGCGCCGAGAGAGTAGGTCTCGCCGGCGGTGAGGCCGGTCACGATCTGTTCAACGCCGCCGGCCTGCCAGCCGTTGTCGTCGAAGCGGTAGATGTGGAGGCACTGGTGGTTGCCTTCGAATACGTATTCTTCGTCGACTTCGGGTTCAACGAGCATTGCGAGGACGCTCCAGTCGTCGAGACCGGTGATAGTCCAGTCGGGCAGGGCCTTGAGGTTGTGCTTTGTGTCGTCCCAGTCCCAGGGAGTGTTCTGCTCGACACCATCGGTCTTCTCGAAGTCGCCGTTGGCAACGAAGTTCTTCTGAGCGCTCATCGAGAGGGCGCAGGCAGCTACAGCTGCGGTGAGTAAAAGTTTTTTCATGACTGAAATGTTTTTTGAAATTGGTTATTGAAGTGTTGAGTTATGAGTTTCGGTTGAATCCGGCGGCGACGGAGGGCCGCCGCCGGATGGTGAGTGCTTATTGCTGAGCGGCGGTGCCGTTGACTGTCTGCCAGTAGGGATTCTGGTAGATCGGCGAGGAGTCGATGTCGACGCCGTCGGCCGACGAGATCAGGAAGTGATCGACGGCGATAGGCGACAGATAGTGGGCCATGTGCCAGGTCATGCCGGAGTTGTAGTACTGGCTCTCGCTGGTGATACGCCACATCGACAGGTATTCGGCGCTGCCGTTGAGACCGCCTTCGATGTCGGAGGGCGACGAAACGTTGTTGTCCGACGGACGGGGCTGGTCGTATTTGAGACGGTTGCGGGGGTACGACTTCAGCATCGGGCCGAAGATCTTGGCGCCGTGGAGGAAGAATTTGCCACCCTTGAGCTGGTCGAGCGAACGCCAGCGGTAGAGGTCGTCGAGACGGAATCCTTCGCTGATGAGCTCGCAGCGGCGCTCGCGGCGGATGTTGTAGAGCACCTTGGAGGTGATGCGCTTGCCGGCTGAGTAGAGGGCGAGGTCGTGGGTATAGTACTCTTCCTGATCGAGGTCGGTTGCAGCGATGGTCTGCTGCACGTCGCCGGTGATGCCGGCACGCTTGCGGAGGGCTTCCCAGTACTTCCAGGCGTCGGCGTTGAGGTTGTCGCCGAAGCGTTCCCAGGCGGCTTCCACGTAGATCAGGTATGCCTCGGCTGCGCGGAATACGACGGAAGCGGTCTCGTCGGTGCCGGTGGAGGTGTACTTTGTGTCCTTGGTCATGCACTTGCCTTTCTTGTAGCCGGTAGATGTGGCGTACTTGAACGAGCCGCCGCGGACGTCGGGTACATCGAACTTAGAGCCGAGACCGATGCGGTCGGTCGCGTCGGCGTAGGGATATTCGCCGGGGGCTTTCATGAAGAGTTTCCAACGCCAGTCGCGGTTGATCTTCGTGTCGGTCACGAAGTCATCGCCTGCATAACCTGAATTGGGGGCGTAGATAGGCAAGCCGTTGTCCATCAGGAAGGCGTTGGCGAATTCCTGGGTGTAGCCTCGGGGCTGGCCAGCACGCATGTATTGGTTGAGGGAGTGTGCGCCTGCCTTGACACGGTCGGCGGCGCGGTACATGAGAACCTCGTCGTAGTCCGACACGTCGACAGAAGCGAACATGTCGTAGTAGGGGTTGGCGCCCACGGCATTGGTGGCACCGATCTCCTGCTTGTTGTTCGCGGTGAGTACGGGATGATTGTCGGCCACTTCCTTGGCGGCAGCGAGGGCCTGATCGAGGAAGTAAGTGACTTCGGCGGCGTTGTCGTAGCTGAAGCCCGAGTTGTAGTCCTTTTTGGCACCGGCCCAGCCAGCGGCGGCGTCGGGCACGAAGGGCGTGCCGGCGAAGTATTTCTCCCAGGTGGCTTCATAGAGAGCCACGCGGGCCTTGAGCAGCAGGGCGACGTCGCGTGTGATGCGGGCGCGGCCACCGATGGCGCTGCCGTCGCTCAGAAGACGGGCGGCCGAGTCAAGGTCGGCGATGATGAAGCGGGCAACCATATTGCGCGGGCTGCGTCGCGAAGCCTGGATGAGGACGTCGCGGTTGTCGGGCAGAGTCGTGGTGATGATGGGGAAGTCGCCGAGCTTGCGCAGACGGAAGAAGTATTCCTGAGCGCGGAGGAAGTAAGCCTCGCCGAAATAGTGGTTGATCGAGGTCTCGCTGCCCTGGATCTGGCCGGCTTCGACCTTGGGACGGACGGTGCGGATGAACCAGTTGAGATCGTTGATGCGGTCGAAGTTCCACACGCCGCCGTTCTGGCTGACCTTGTAGTCCTGACCCTCGTAGTAGATGCTGCTGATGGCGCCCTCGTTGTCGGTGGGGCCGTCGTCGTGGATGAAGGAAGTGTAGTCGGCGTGTGAGGGGAACTGGCCGCCTACGCCGTTGGCATCCCAGTTGGAGTAGTTGCAGTAGTAGTTCAGAGTGTAGTATCCGAGCTGCTCGGCGGTCGTGAAGTACATCTCGGGAGATACGCTCGAGGGCGGAGTCACATCGAGATAGTCGTTGCAGGACGACAGGGCCATCACTGCCACGAAAGCCATTGCTGTATTTTTAAGAAATTTCATTTCTGTGGATTTTTAAAGGGATTACAATGTGACTGACAGACCGAAAGAGAATGTGCGCGAGAGCGGGTAAGTGCCGCCCGACTTCATCTTCGAGACCTCGAGGCTTTCGGGGTCGATGACCTTCGACATCTTGGTCCAGGTGTGGAGGTTCTCGGCGGAGAAGAATACGCGGAGGTTCTGGATGAAGAACTTCTTGGTGAGTTCTTCGGGGAAGGTGTAGCCGACCTGGAGGTTCTTCAGACGCAGGTAAGCGCCGTTCTGCAGGTAGCGTGTCTGAGTCTCGCGGTTCTTGTTGGTGAAGTAGAGGGGACGAGCGTAGTAAGCGTCGTAGTTCTCGCCGAGGAGGCTGGCGTCGTCGCGCCAGTAGTCGAGGTGCTCGTCGAAGAAAAGCGATTCCCATCGTCCGCCGACTGTAGCGCCCCAGAAAGCGGCGCCCTTTTCGCCGGCGCCCTGTCCGCCGTAAGCGCTGAAGTAGTAGTCGCGCTTGCAGACACCCTGGAAGAATGCCGAGATGTCGATGCCCTTCCACTTGGCGTAGAGATTGACGCCGATGCGGTAGCGGGGCGAGGAGTTGCCGATGACACGGAGGTCGCCTTTCTCGTAGATGGTGCTCTGCTTGTGGATGGTGCCGTCGCCGTCGGTGTCGACGTACATGATGTCGCCGGCCTGCCACAGACCGCCGCTGATCTCGCTCTGGTCGACGTTCTGGAGGTGGGCGTCCATCTCGGCCTGGTCGCGGGCGATGCCCTTGGTCTCAAGGCCCCAGATTTCGCCGGTATAGCGGCCGGCGATGTATTTGTTGAGATTACCTTCGCGGTTGGGATAGTCGGTGATCTTGGTGCGGTCGTCGGAGAGGTTGAAGCGGACGTCGTAGCTGAAGTCACCGAGAATCTGGCGCCATCCTAAGGTGAGTTCCCAGCCCGAGGTGCGCATCGAGAGGAGGTTCTGCGCCGGGGGATTGGTACCCAGGGTAGCGGGGAGCGAAACGCCGGGGCCGACCATGTCCTTGTTGTCGCGCCAGAAGTAGTCGAACGATGCAGTGAGGCGGTTGCGGAGGGCAGTGACGTCGATACCGAGGTTGGTGTTGCGAATCTTCTCCCATGTCAGCGAGGTAGAGATCAGGCCGGGGAACCAGGCGGTGTTGGACTGCTCACCGTTGATGAGCCATGAGCTCGACGAGGATCCGAGACCCATGACGCGATAGGTCGGGTACCAGTTGTTGGTGTTCTGGTTGGCGAGCTGGCCGTAGGAAGCACGGAGCTTGAGGACCTGAACGTAGGGCTTGGCGGGTTCGAAGAAGTCTTCCTGGGCGATGTTCCAGCCGGCCGATACGGAGGGTGACCATACCCAGCGGCTGCCGCGGCGGAAGCGCGAGGTGCCGTCGTAGCGGAGGTTGAGCTCGATCAGGTAGCGGTTCATGTAGTCGTAGTTGATACGGCCGAAGAAGCCGGTTGTGCGCCATTCCTGATAGCGGCCGCCGAGCGAGTAGTCGGTCTTGCTGTTGGTGAGGTCGAGGACGGGGAGCAGGGAGGTGGTCACGTCGTTACGGCTGCCGTTGACGAAGCGGTCCTTGAAGCTCTCGATCTGCGTACCGAGCAGGAACGTGAAGTTGTGCTTGTCCTCGATCGACATGTTGTAGTTTGTGAAGATGTTGGCGTTGAGATAAGTCGAGCGGTAGGAGTATTCGCTGACGTAGGATGTCGTGCGCGAGTAGTAGGTCGGGATGTGGGTGCGCTCGGGGTCAACGGCGTCGTGAGCGTAGACGGGGAAGCCGTCCTCGTGCGTCCAGTTGTTGTTGATGCGGGCGTTGAATTCGCCGATGATGTTCCAGTTCTTGATGGGGGTTATGGTGATCTGGAACTGGTTGGTGAACACATCGTTCTGCTCCTTGTGGCGGCCGCCGTTCTCGAGGGCGTCGATATAGTTGAAGTCCGATGCCAGATAACCGTTCGGGTCATATTTTGGCGCGATGGAGATAGCTCGGCGCATGAGGTTGTCGTAGAAGCCGCCGCTCATGGTGGTGGCGCGGTCGTAGTCGGTGCGGTTCCATCGCGAAGTGTATGCGATCTTCAGCCAGCTGTAGAGCTGAGCGTTGATCTTGCCCATGATGGAGAATCGCTGGAAGTCATCCTCGCCGTAGCGCATGAAGCCGCCCATGTCCATCCAGTTGCCCGAAACGTAGTAGTCGATCTTCTCGTTTCCGCCGGTCAGTGCGAGGTTGTGCTCCTGCGAGAATGCGGTCTTCTTGTAGTATTCGCTCATCCAGTCGGTGTTGCCGTAGACACCCATGAGTTCGCTTTCGCCCCAGATCGAGTGTCCGTCCTCCCAGTGATAGCTGTCGGCCACGACGTCGCTTTCACCGTAATAATACTGGCGCACTTTCTCGACATATTCGTTGTCGAAAGTGAACGAGCCGGGGCTTGTGTAGCGCTGGACGTCGTTGAGATAGTTGACGAGGTGCCACGAGTCCATCTGGTTGGCGATCTTCAGGGGCTTGCTGAATCGGAAGCTGTTGTTGTAGCGAACGATGGTGCGTCCCTGCGAGCCGGACTTGGTAGTGACGAGAATGACGCCGAAGGGAGCGCGCGAGCCGTAGATCGACGATGCGGCGGCATCCTTCAGTACGGAGATGTTTTCGATATCCTGGGGGTTGATGGTGTTGAGGTCGCCTTCCATGCCGTCGATCAGGATGAGCGGGCTGCCGCTTGAACCCTCGCCGATGGTGGCTGTACCGCGGATGTTGATGCTCTTGCTGGCGTTGAGCTCGCCGCCGGAGCTTGAGTTCGAGATATTGAGGCCCGGAATGATACCCTGAAGGGCAGTGACAGCGTCAGAGACGGGGCGGTCGGCGATATCCGCGCCGGAGGCCGTACCGACCGAGCCGGTCAGGTTGACTTTCTTCTGAGTTGCGAAGCCGACGACAACCACCTCGTTGAGGTTCATGGCGTCGTCCTTGAGTGTGATGGTCATGGGGGAGGCGGTAGCCTTCACTTCCTGCGTGGCGCAGCCAATGTAAGAGATGACGAGCGTGGCGCCTTTGGGTGCAGTGAGGGAGAATTTGCCGTCAATGTCGGTCGACACGCCCTGATGCGCGCCTTTTACAACTACTGACGCACCGATCACAGGCTCGCCGTCCGATCCGATCACCTCGCCGGTGACGGTAATGCTGTTCGCCTGAACCGATGCCTGGGCCGACGCTGCGGCCGGTTCCGCATAAGCGGCGCCCGCTACTGTCAGTCCTCCGACTACGAGTAGCAGCCTTGCTGCCCAGCGTAAGTCTTTCGATTGTTTGGAGTTCATGGTGTGATTTATATGATTTGGTTATTATATTGGCTATGTCGAGGGCTTCTTTATATTACTAATGTGTAGGCATCAGCAATCATCGGAATTCTGGTTTTTCACGGTCTGAATTTGGCCTCAGGTTATGACGCTGCAAATTTAAGGCGCATTCGCTGCGCGTCCGCGTCCGATATTATTATAAAAAAGGGGATATTCCGCAAAATCGCCGAAAAAACTACTTTTGCAGCCTCAAAATTGCCGCAGTACTAAAAATCCCCGCTATAATACGAAAAATGTACCATCGTAAAGGCTTAAAAATGCGGTGTTTTCAATAAAAATAGCTAAATTTGCGAATGAATTGAGATCTGACACGTTTTTCGGCAATTTGCTGGCAAAATGAAATATCCTCTGAAAAATACCATGATAAAACGAATAATCACTCTTGCCATACTCGTCGGACTGGCTGTCGGAAGCGCCATGGCGTTCCCCGATCCGAGCACGGTTCACATAAAGGTGATATCGTCGGCCGACGGGTTGCCCGACAATTCAGTCAACGATCTTGCCGAGGATGATTACGGCTTCATATGGATCGCGACGTGGAACGGTCTGGCCCGTTTCGACGGCAAAACCGTGACCGTATTCCGGCATACGGCCGAGGAAAATCCGAATTACCTGAGCAATATGATACGCTGCATCCGCCCCGACCGCGGCGGCCTGTGGGTAGGCAGCGACACCGGCCTCGATTTCTTCCGCTACAGTGACAGCCGCTTCTATCCGTCGTATTACATGACCGAGGATTCCACGGATGTGGCGCTGCTGAGTACGCGCGTGAGCCGTGTGATGAAAAGCGGCGACGATGTGTTCGCCCTGTCGGTCGGCGGTGACATCATGCGGCTCGACAAGACAAAGTCGGCCGCGGACGGTACACGAGCGGTCTTCCGCAAGCTGCCCAAGCCGAGCAACCGCCGATATGCCGACCTGTGCGTGTTTACGGACGGGCGCCTGCTGGCTCTGTCGAACGACGGAGTGACCATCCTGTCGCCCGACGGCGACAACGAGCTACTGCACAATTCCATTGCGTTCAGCTACGATCCGAATCTGAATATGTTTTTCGACCGCCAGGGCATGACCGTGACCGTAGGCGGCGGTGTGGGCAGCGAGACCCGCGAATTCAGTATCGACGTAAGCGGCGTATTGAGGCCCACCGGCTCCGAGCCTCCGTTCTCCAATCTCATGAGCATGGCATCGGACGGCGGCAGCCTGTTCTACGGGACCGACGGCCACGGTATGTTCATGCGCGACGGCGAAAGCCTTGTAAGCTTCACTCCCGACAATTCGCCTCTGCCGTGCGATGCAATATATAAAGTGCTTGTCGACAGTAACCACAATCTGTGGATCGGCAGCTACCGCCACGGAGTGTTCATGCTCTCGCACAACCTCAACGCCTACAGCGTCATGGACAAGCATTCAGGCAAGCTGTGCTACGACATAGTGGCAGCCGTGATACCTGACGGCGACCGGCTCTATCTCGGTCTTGACGGCGGCGGCATCGAAGTGCTCGACACGTCCACCGGTCGCTACCGCCAGTACAACAAAAAGAATTCGGATATGCCGGCCGACAACGTCGTGTCGATCGTCAAAGACGGCCCGGTGCTCTGGGCCGCTGTCTACGGCACGGGACTGGTGGAGTGTGATCCGGAGGCCAATCAGTTCCGCACGTACAGAGGTGATCCGGCCAGCGAGCCGGGCAACAAGCTTTGGATCGTGCGCGACGGGGGCGACGGATGCCTGTGGGTCGGAGGCAATTCATTGAGTGTATTTGACAAGCAGACACGCACATTCACTACCGTGGCCGGAACCGAGAATTCCGACGTGCTGTCTATGGCTATAGACGGCGACGTCGTGGTGGTGGCGACGCGGTGGAACGGTCTGCTTCAGATCGACCGGCGCCGGCGCACAGTCGCCGAGCGCCACAGCGACAGCCCCTCGAAGGGCGGCATCAGGCTGCCGGGCCGCAAGACACCGTTTGTGTTCGTCGATTCACACCACGAAGTGTGGGTCGACGTCGACAATGCCATGCTGTGCCGCCTTGATCTGAACGCCAAGCGCATAGTCAGGACCTATCACCACCGGGCTGACGGCGCCGGCACGCAGGTCCTCTCGATGGTAGAGGACAAGGCCGGCAATCTGCTGATCGGCACCAACCGGGGTCTGCTGAAATATGTGCGTGAAAAGGACGTCATCGTGTCTCTCAACGACGAGCGAATGCCCACAATGTTCACTTTCAACGCCGTGGCAAAGGACGGCAATACGGCCTATTTCGGCACTACGTCGGGGCTGCTGCGCTATCCGCTGGACCAGAAGATCGAGAACCGCCGGCTGGCTTCCACGGTCTTTACGGGCATCGAAGTATTCAACAACGGCGGAAAGAACATACCCATGTTCAGCACCGGCGACGGGGCCGTGACGCTCGACAACGATCAGAACTTTTTCAAGGTGAATTTCACTCTGCCCGAAATGACCAACCCCGACCAGATCAAGTTCGAATGCCTGCTGGAAGGCTTCGAGAAAGAGTGGCGCGACGTGTCCGAAAGCCGATCGGCAATCTATACCTACGTTCCCTCGGGCAAATACAGGCTGCTGGTGCGCCATACGATGCCCGACGGCACCTGGAGCGAGCCTGCGGCCATGACGGTGCGCATCAGCCCGGCATGGTACGCATCGGTGCCCATGCTTATCGTGTGGATGATCTTAGCTCTGATCATACTGACCGGAGTGGCGGTGATCTGGTTCAATTTCATCAGAAACCGCGAGAAAATCCGCATCGCCGAGGTAGAGAAGGATTCGGCCAACCGCCTCAATGAGGCCAAGCTCGACTTCTACGCCAGCATTACCCACGAACTGCGCACGCCGTGCTTCCTGATCTCAGCTCAGATAGAGGAAATGTACGATTCGGGGCGGCAGACAGTTCCGGTCAACAATCTGCTTGGCATCTACCGCAACTCGGCCAAGCTCAACCGCCTGATCAGCCATATCATCGACTTCCGCAAGACCGACACCGGGCATCTGACGCTCAACGCACGCCGCATCGACGTGCAGGTCCTGCTCGGCGAACTTGCCGGCGATTACGAACAGCTTTGCCGCCAGAAGTCGCTCACGTTCACCTTCAATTATTCTGATCCGCCCGTCGAGGCCGAGGTTGATCCCGACAAACTCGAGCTGATCGTCACCAACCTGATCTCCAACTCCTATAAATACACCAATAAAGGGGGCGCCGTGACGCTCGGACTGACCGGCCGGGAGGATACGATAGAAATAACCGTCACCGACAACGGCATTGGCATTGTCGACAAGCTGCAGACAACGATTTTCGAGCCGTTCGTCCGCACCGAGCGCGGGCGGCGGGTGAGCGGCGACGGCATCGGACTCGCCTTTGTGAAGGAGCTCGTCGAACTCCATCACGGCTCGATTTCGGTTGACAGCAAGGTCAACGAAGGATCGAAGTTTACCGTGGTACTTCCCCGAAAGTTCTCCGACGCTCCTGTGGCTGAAGAGCGCGAGGAGAAGAAGCTGCTGCCGGCCTTTGTGCGGCCCGAGGCGCAGGAGGCATCCGGAATTCACATTTCCGATCCGACGGCCACGCGGTCCATTCTACTGATCGACGACAACAAGGACGTGCTGTCGGTGCTCGTCAAGGCGTTCGAGGACAAATACCGCGTGACAGTGATGTCGGACGCCCGCGAGGCTGCCGAACTGGCGCTCAGCGGAGGTTTCGATGTGGTGGTCACCGATCTGATGATGCCCGATTTCGACGGCCATCAGGTGCTCAGGACACTGAAGGCCGACAAACGCACCCGCAACACCAAAGTCGTAGTCTTTTCGGCCCTTACCTCAGAGGAGGATATGCTGAAAGCCTTCGACGAGGGCGCCGATGCCTATCTCACCAAGCCGATCCCCATCAAGGTGCTCGTAAGGCAGGTCGAACGCCTGTTCGGACACGATGACGAGGACGATGCCATGGCGGCGGCGTCGGGCAACTACAACCGCGAGGAGCAGAAATTCCTGCTCGAATGCCGCCGCATCATCAACGAGTGCATGACGCACGACGATTTCGACGTGGCAATGCTGGCTTCGCGGCTGTCGATGAGTCATTCGGCGCTTTACAAGAAGATCAAGAGCATGACAGGCATGTCGATCATCGACTTCATCAACGAATACCGCATCTACAAGGCCGTGCAGCTGTTCAAGGACGGTATCACCAATGTGCAGACCGTCGCCGAGATGTGCGGCTTCAAGGACGTAAAGACTTTCCGCGAGACATTCAAGCGCAAGATGCAGATGCCACCCAAACAGTTTATGCTCAAGCTACAGGATGAATAACCGCAAATTAACTACTCGAATATGAAACACTCACATTGCCGGCGAATCGTCGTCGCCCTTGCCCTGGCAGCCTCGTTCGGCGCGTCAGCCTCACCGGTCGCCGAGCCGGCCGACTCGGCCTATCTCTTCGTCTACTTTACGGGCAATACCCCTCGGGAGGAGGCGGTCAGGTTTGCCGTCAGCACCGACGGATACCGCTACCGCGCCCTCAACGGCAATGAGCCGGTCATCGACTCGCGGCTGATTTCCGAAACCGGCGGCGTGCGTGATCCACATATCTACCGCGGCCCCGACAACCGCTTCTATATGAGCCTGACTGACATGACCTCCGAAAAAGGGTGGGACTCCAACCGCGGGCTGATACTGCTGACGTCGGACAATCTTATCGACTGGCGGCATTCAGCCATCAATATCCAGCGGAGGTTCGCGGGCCAGGACAGCCTCAGGCGCGTATGGGCTCCGCAGTCGATCTACGATCCCGAAGCGGGCCGGATGCTCGTGTACTGGTCAATGAAACACGGCGACAACGGCACCGACATCATCTATTACGCCTACGCCAACGACGACTTCACCGATTTCGTCACCGATCCGAAGGTCTTCTTCACTCCCGCCGACGGCAAATCGTGCATAGACGGCGACATCGCTGTGGACCGCGACGGCGCCTACCATCTTTTCTACAAAACCGAAGGCCACGGCAACGGCATACGGACCGCAGTGGCCCGCTCGCTCACTGACGGCAGCTGGGCCGAGACCGAGGGATACAAGCAGCAGACTTCAGAGGCCGTCGAAGGTGCGGGAACCTTCAAACTGATCGGTCAGGATAAATATATACTGATGTACGATGTATATATGAACGGCCGATATCAGTTCTGCGAATCCGACGATCTCGAGCATTTCAAGGCCGTCGACGAGAGCGTGACAATGGATTTCCATCCGCGTCACGGCACGGTCATCGCGATATCGGCCGACGAATACCGGCGCCTGACCGAGCGCTGGAAATGAGCGCCTCCCTCATCAAAGCCAAAAAAGTAAAGAGAGCCGCGGCAGATTACACGCCGCGGCTCTCTTTACTTAGAGAAATTATACCTGTCCGCTTATTTGATTATAACTTTAAGGCTCTTCGTAGCGTTGCCGCCGTTGGCCACCACTACATAGACACCCGGGTGCAATGCTACGGTGCTGTCACCGATTACGGTAGCCACGCATGCGCCGCTAAGACTGTAGACAGCGGCATTGTCGGCGCCTTCGACGATGAGCGTGCCACCGACAGCCGCAACACTGATCGCGCTTTCGGCCGTGATGCCTTCCACGCCGCTGAGGTCTTCAAGCATTACGCCACGGAAGATGTCACCGTCGTCAGTGCCCGTATGGTTGGTGCCGGCATGGATCCAGCTCCAGCCCTTGGTGTTGTCGTTCGGGCCGACAGTCTTGCCGGTGGCAGCCGAGCGGATGCGCAACTGATCGTTGCCCAGCGGCTCGATGGTGTATACCGCGTTGATGTTGTTGTATTTTGCCTGGATAGCGTCGTCCGACTCGGTGTTCTTGTCGACTGTCTGTACCAGCAGTTTTCCATTATTGTTGACGAGCAGGTTGTCGTTCAGGTCAACGATGTTGTAACCCTGCGCGTCTGCCTTGTCCGACGTCTTGAAAATCTTGAATTCGCCGTTGTAGCCGCCCAGACTGTTTTCGGGTATGATAAGGGCTGTGTTCTCGGCATTATCTTTATCCCAGCTGTTGGCGTGCCAGCCGCTTGCCAGAAGGTTGTTCTCTCCGGTTGCCGGATGGTAGAGTTTGTAGCGGCCCGAGGTGAATGCAGGCCTGATGATACTGTTCTTATAGGTTGTCACAGCCTCTTTCAGTGTGTTGTAGGTGGCCTGCAGCTCGTCGGGCGTGGCGGTTTCGACAGCCGCATTGGCGGCGTCGATATGGTTTATCAGGCTCTGGCGGGCATCTGCGGGATATTGGCCCACCTCGGTGCCTTCTTCCGTGGTATCGAGCAGATCCTGAGCTTCCTTGATAAGGTTTTCAAGAGCAGGCTTGTAGACTGCCTCTTTCGATTCGGGGATGAAGACGCATACATTGTCTCCATCTTTGTCGCTGTAGACGTGCGAGCCGTCGTTGCGGCTGTCGGCACCGACATACTTGCCCGTGCCGAGATTTTTCAGCCGGATGCCATTGCCGGATTCTTCGACGGCGAAGATGGCATCGTTGCCCGTGAGGGTCACTTCGGATGTGTTCTTATAGTGCATGTACCACTGGTCGCGCACGACGGTGAATGCGCCGCCGACAGTCACGTTGTAGCCGCCTTCGGCTGCAGTGAACACGAAAGCCTGTGCGTAGCCTTCCGACAGTACATTATTTAAAGAAAGTTCCGAATTTGATCCGGCTTTTGCTGTTTCGGCCGATAGATACAGGTCGCTGCCGTCGAGGTGGAGAAAATACTCCGTACCTTCGGTTACCTGGGCCCCGGCTCCCGACACACCGAGTGCGAGTGCGGCGGCGAAAACCCACTTTTTGAAGTAATTCATTTTCATGATGTTTTAGGTTTATAGAATTTTGAATTGGTTATTAAATTGGTCAGACCCAACACAAACGCGTGCCTCACGCAGAAATTACCGCAAAATTAGATTTTAGCAGCCAATATGCTTCCGTCAATATGATAAATAAAAGGTCAGAATCCATATCCCCCCTAAATGGGGTAAAACTCACCTTTTTTTGACGAAAAAACCGACATCTGCGGGGGCCTCCAAAAGTCTTTGGCAAAAGCTGCGGCCGGCATGCCTATGCTGCATACAGAGGCGAATTGAGCTGATTGAGCTTTAGAAATATGCGTTTTGAGCTCAGGAGAAATGGAAGTCTGCTTTTTTATTGTTAATTTTGCGATAAAAAGGGAAGCATATGGCAGTAAACAATGAAGAAAACCTCGGGCCGATGAAGCTGATATTCAATTATAACAATGTTTTTTACAGCTTCTTCTACGATGATCTGGGCGGGTGTATACACCGCTCGCGCGAGTATGCGCTCAATTATGTCTATTCAGGCGAGATGATCCTCGAGAGCGGCACCGAACAGATTCATGTTCGCAAAGGCGAGTGTGTGTTCATTCCGCGCGACCACCATATAACCATGTATAAGAAGACATATCAGGGCGAGCGATACTGCGGAATATTCCTGATGTTCACCCGCAGTTTCCTAAGGGAGATGTATGGGAAACTGTCGCTCAACAAGATAAAGGGGAAAGCCCACCGGCTGCCCGACGGCGTGATCAAGTTGCCCCGCACGGTCGAGCTTGCGAGTCTTTTTGCCTCGATGACACCTTATCTGGATCCCGAGGTAAAGCCAAGGGAAAATTTCATGGAGCTGAAACTGCAGGAGGGTCTGATGGCGCTGCTGGCGATTGACGAAAGATTCGTGCCGACGATGTTCGATTTCAATGAACCATGGAAGATCGATATACTCGGCTTTATGGAAGATAATTACATGTGCGACCTGAGCTTAGAGGAGATAGCCCATTATACGGGGCGCAGTCTGGCCACGTTCAAGCGCGACTTCAAGAAAATCAGCGACCTTACGCCCGAGAAATGGCTTATCAAGAAGCGTCTTGAAAAAGCGTATGACCTTATGAAAACCGGGAAAAAGAAAGTCGTGGAGGTCTATGCCGAGGTCGGATTCCGCAACCCTTCGCATTTCTCGACGGCCTTCAAAAAAGAGTTCGGCATCGCACCTACAGCTGTAATGGGATAAAAATTTAACTGAACTTTTCAGAAACTAACATTGAGCCTCACAGCAATGCCGCTGCGGGGCTTTTTACCTAATTTTGCATCGGCGTTACTGAAATCGGGAACGTCTGAAAGAACATAAATATCAAACCTGATTGATGAACATTAAACAATTAGCGGCAGCTTGCGTGGCAGCGCTCATGTTTGGGTGGGTGGTCCAGGCCGCTGACAGAACCGAAACCAGAAACAATATGGAAAAACTGACTCTGACAAAAGAATGGGACAAGACATTTCCCAAGAGTGACAAAGTCGATCACAGCAAGGTGACATTCGTCAACCGCTACGGCATCACGCTTGCCGCCGATATGTATAAGCCCCGAGGCGCAACCGGTAAGCTTCCGGCCATAGCCGTATGCGGACCGTTCGGCGCAGTCAAAGAACAGGCGGCGGGGCTTTACGCACAGGAGATGGCGGAGCGCGGTTTTCTGACAATCGCCTTCGACCCTTCGTTTACAGGCGAAAGCGGCGGTACCCCCCGTTACATGACCTCGCCCGACATCAATACCGAGGATTACAGTGCGGCTGTCGACTTCCTTGTCACTAACCCCGACGTCGACCCTGAGCGAGTGGGTATAATCGGTATCTGCGGCTGGGGTGGAATAGCCATCAACGCGGCAGCCGCCGACCCGCGCATCAAGGCCACCCTCGCATCCACGATGTACGACATGAGCCGCGTGAACGCCAACGGCTACTTCGACGCCGACGACAGTGCCGAAGCCCGCAACGCCCTCCGCGAGAAATTAGCCACGCAGCGTACCGAGGACTATATCAACGGGACGCCCAAACCCGGTGGCGGTGTCCCCGACGTTCTGCCCGACGATGCCCCCAAGTTCCTACGCGACTACTACGATTACTACAAGACCCCGCGGGGCTACCATTCCCGCTCGCTCAACTCCAACGGCGGACGCAACGCCACGTCTCCCATACCCTGGATCAACTTCCCGCTGATGAGCCGTGCAGGTGAGATTGAGAACGCCGTCATGATTCTGCACGGAGAGAAAGCTCACTCCTTCTATTTCGGCAGCGATGCCTACAAGAAGCTCACCGTAACTCCGGGTAAGCCCAATAATAAGCTGTTCATGGTGATTCCCGGCGCAAGCCACACCGATCTTTACGACCGGCTCGACATCATACCGTTTGACTCGATAGAAAAATTCTTCGGCGAGTACCTCGGCAACTGAAGCCGGCCGCAGCTACTGCTGCGAATACCGAAAAGCATTAGCAGTATTCAGTTGCGGGACTGAATGTATTCGGTCGGGGTCATACCGGTCTCTTTTTTGAACATCCGACTCAAGTGGGGCGGGTATTCAAAACCGAGTCTGTAGGCGGCTTCAGCCACCGACAGACCGGATGCGAGTTCATTCTTTATCTGCCGGATAACAAACTGCCGAATCAAACGGCCCGGACTTTCTCCAGTCATTTTCTTTATCAGATCGCTGAAATAATTGGCTGACATACAAAGATGTTCGGCGCAGATGTTCACAGTCGGCAGCCCGTTTTTCAGTTGAAGACCGTCTGTGAAATATCCGTTCAGGAAGCTGTCGAACCTTGATAGAATATCGTTATTGGACAATTTTCTCGTTATGAACTGACGATTATAAAATCGTTGACAATATTTAAGCAACAGAGAGATATATCCAACAAGTATGTCATTTTGGAAGTCATCCTGCGGATTGTCTATTTCTGATTTTATACGCTTGAATACAGCCACCACAATGTCATGCTCCTTCTCATTCATGTGAAGAGCTTCGTTGACACTGTAATCAAAAAAAGAGTAATGCCTGATTTCTTTTTCGAGTTGGGTGCCATGTATGAGGTCAGGATGAAAAAGCAAAGCCCATCCCCCTATTGAGGCTCTTTCGCCGTTGTCCTCCTTGCCGCCGATCTGTCCCGGCGCGACGCAGATAAGCGAGCCGTCTCTGTAATCATATCTTCCGCAACCATATGTCAGGTCAAGGTCATTGTCATCCTGCACGAACACGCCATAAACACCATATCTGTTAAGACTGTGACGGATTGGAGAAATTTCAGAAAAGTCAATGACGGTTACCAGCGGGTGTCGGTCAGTGAGGCCGTGATACCCGCTGTAATCGGAAGTCCTGTGGACGTTAAGGATTTTGGGCATGAATACAATCTTGACGGTCAGATGCAAATTTATTAAAAAAACACGAAAATCCAAAGCCTCGCCAAGTTTTTGATATGGATTCCCAAGAATTTGGATACCCCGTTACCGTGAAGCTGTATAAATTTGCAGTGTCGTCTGGCTCAGCCCCGGCGAAGTTTATAAAGAAAATATAAAGAACAATGGATCTGAAATAGTTTCTGACAATACTTGTTTTGCTGGCGACGGCAGTCTTTGCCCAAGCTAAGACACTGGTGGTATATTACAGCTACACCGACAACGTATACAGAATAGTAACTGAGCTATGCTCACAGATCGAGGCTGACGCCATTCGCGTGGAACCCGCTGAAAAAGGGTTAGACTACGCCGCCAACAACTATGCCATCGGTAGTGCGTTGATTTCAGCCATAAGAAACAATCCCGATAATCCGGACTCTTACCCGGCAATAGACCCAGTCAATGTGGATTTCGACGAATATGATACAATCATAATCGGCGTGCCCCTCTGGTGGAGCAACATGGCCGCGCCGATGCAGACATTCCTTTTCAACAACGGTTCCAAAATGGCCGGCAAGAACATCGGTCTTATTGTGTCGAGCGCAAGCACCGGAATCAGCGGAGTTGAAAGCGACGCCCGGCGTCTTGTGCCGGACGGGAAATTTCTTACTCCAAGTTTATGGATAAGGTCATCGCAGACATCAAACGCAGCGACACAGATTACATCATGGCTGAAAGCGATAGATTTCTCATCTTTAAGTACTCCCGATATGACAAACAATCAGATTAACATCGCAGTTACCGACGGCACGACCCTCACGGCGACACTTTCCGACAACTCATCGGCAAAGGCATTGCTGAAACTGCTCGAAGCCGGGCCCGTCACTATTAATATGCATGACTATGCCAATATGGAGAAAGTAGGAAGTCTGCCCGAGTCGTTGCCGCGCAACGATATGTATTTCACGACCCAACCGGGAGACCTTGTACTGTATCTGGGCAATCAGTTCGTAATCTATTATGACAACAATACCTACAACTTCACCCGTCTTGGCAAAATCAACGGCAATTACAGTGGCGGGGAGCTGAAATCTATCCTCGGCAACGGCAACGTCGTAGTCACGCTCTCTGTTTCAGATTCAAACGGAATACACGACTTTGCGGGAGACACAAGTTCTTCAAACGAGTCAAATGTCTATAATATTTCGGGCCAAAGAGTATCGGTGAAAGACAACTTGCCCAAAGGTGTCTATATCTTACAAAGCGCGGAAGGCCCCAAAAAGGTAATCCGCTAAATGCCCCGCCATAATATGAGAGCGATAGCCGCAGCACTATCGGGGCGTTTTAAACTCGCTTTATTCTGAATATCAACGTTATTCTCAGCTTTAATCATTGCCGCCGCCGAGGGCGTGATAGAGGTTGATGACGGCTTGTATCCGCTCGATGCGTAGTCGTGCGAGATTCATTTCCGCATTGAGAAGTGTCTGCTGGGCTGTCAAAACTTCCAGATAAGTAGTGTCTGAATGTCGCATCAATAGTTGGGTCTTGCGCACGGCTTCATTCAAAGTTTCGACCTGACGTTCTGAAATGTCAATCTGTGATTTTGCCGTCTGCCATGCGGTCAAGGCATCGTTCACCTCCTTGCCGGCATCGAGCAGCGACTGTTGGAACAGCAGCAGTGCTTCCTCTTGTTGTGTTTCGGCTATTTTCAGATTGGCGATGTTGGCTCCACGGTTGAACAATGGCTGAGTAAGAGAGCCGATCGCATTCAGCAGCCACTGGCCGGGATTGGTTACGATTCCACCTCCGTTGTTTGTCCATCCGAGAGTGCCGGAAAGGGTGATACTCGGATAAAAAGCGGCTTTTGCAACATTTGTAGTATAAAAAGCCTGTGCGAGATTCATCTCTGCACTCCGCACATCGGGTCGGTTGGAGAGCAGTTGCAAAGGCACACCTATGGAAATGGTATCCGGGAAAGACGCGTCGCTCAAATTCCCACGCCGTATTGTCTGCGAAGGCATGGCAAGAACGGAGGATAAGGCGTTCTCTGTCTCTGAAATGCTTTTGAGGATAGCCAGACGGGAAGCTTCAAGCTCCATTACACTTGACTTCGCCTGTAATACTCCCGCCTCATTGGATTTGCCAACCCTTTTCAAAGCCTCAAGGGTCTTTACCGTATTGCGCCAGTTTTCGAGAGTCCTACCGTTGATTTCAAGCTGGGCGTCAAGCATCGTCAGAGTATAGTAACTGTCGGCGATTGTGGCGATGAGACGTGTCTGAACCGCCTGCCGGAAATCACGGCTTCCTTCCAATGCTGCGACTGCTCCACGTTTGGCCGATGTCAGTTTTCCGAATATGTCAAGTTCCCAGTTCGCTCCGGCACCGATGTTATATGTCCTGGCAGTGCTTCCGTCGTATCGGCTCACGCCTCCTTGCGCAATCAGACCCACAGATGGAAGATATGCGAGTTTTGCCGCTGATAGAGAGGCTTCAGCTGCTTCGACACGCAGTCGGGCGATATTCAGATCGGTATTGGCTTCCAGACCTTTTTCAATCAACGACTGGAGACAAGTGTCGGCGAACATCTCGCGACACCGCAATGAAGCGATTGTCGAAGTGTCGTTTGCCGCAGGTAAATCTCGATAAAGTCCGTCCGTCGATACCCCCGGTCGGGTATAGTGACTGTAAGTACCGCAGCCGGTAAGTATCAGAAGGGATAATATGATCAATACAGTATTTTTCATCTTTTACGCATTACTCGTTCCTGAATATGTTGAAACACAATGAACAGCGCCGGCACAAGAAACAGTAGCGCCAGTGTGCCCACTATCATACCACCGATTACGCCAGTGGCGAGAGAACGGCTGCCGTTTGCTCCGACTCCGTGTGCCAGCATCAGGGGCACAAGTCCGAACACCATCGCCAGCACCGTCATCAGAATCGGGCGCAGACGCACCTTAGCCGCACTGTATGCCGCCTTTACCAATGACATTCCTTCGGCACGGCGCTTCTCGGCATATTCTGTCAACAGGATCGCAGTCTTTGCCAAAAGGCCGATAATCATAATCAATCCTGTCTGCATATAGATATTGTTCTCAAGGTCGAACATCCACGCGAACAGAAAACTTCCCATCAGTCCGCAAGGTACTGAAAGCAATACAGCAAACGGCACGAACAGGCTTTCGTAGAGAGCGCACAATATCAGATAGACAAGCACGAAACAAAGGATGAAGATTAGCGTGGCGTTGTTGGTTGTCTTGCTCTCCTCGCGCGACAGGCCGCCGAACTCATATCCGTAGGATGACGGAAGCACCTCTTTGGCAGTCTCGCCGATAGCCTTTATTGCCTGACCGGAACTGTAGCCCGGTGCCGGAGTGCCGTTGATGGCTATTGCGTTGAATAGATTGAAGCGTGTAAGATCCGAGGGGCCGTTGGTCTTCGTCAGGCGCACGAACTGGCTGAGCGGTGCCATTGAACCGTCAGATGTGCGGACATACATCATATTCAGCGATTCAGGATTGATACGGTATTCCGACGGTGCCTGCATCGTAACATGGTAGAGTTTGGAGAAGCGGTTGAAGTCCGACACATAGCCGCCGGTATAGTAGCCCGAAAGGGTTGACAGCACATCCGACGGCGAAACGCCCGACTGCTCGCATTTCGCAGCGTCGATGTCCACCCAATACTGCGGATAATCCGTGGCGAAGGAGGAATACACCTCGCCGATTTCGGGGCGCCGGGACAATGCCTCAACAAACTTGTCAGCGTCTTTCTTGAAGACATTTATATCTCCGCCGGTCTTATCCTGAAGATAAAGCTCGAAACCGTTGCCCATGCCGTAGCCGGCAATCATAGGGGGCGACATGGCGAACACAGTGGCATCCGGAATGTCGGATGTATTGGCATAAATCTTAGTTATCACATCATCGACCGACTGGCCATCGCCTTTGCGCTCATTCCAGTCCTTCAGCGTCATGAAATACATGGCCTGAGACGAACCGGAACCGTTGAAAGAAAAACCGGCCACAGCTCCGTTATACTCAATCTCGCCTATACTGCCGAGACTATGATTTATCCGATCCATTACTTTTACTGTCTGAGCCATCGAGGAACCGGGCTTGGTGTTCATGCTCACCAATACCGTTCCGGTGTCCTCCTGAGGGATAAGTCCGGTCTTGGTGACATTCATGAGAATCACGAGCAGAACTATTGAAACACCGATCACGCTACACAGCAGCCATCTGCGGTGAACCACATCCAGCACTCCGCGCACATAGCGGCTGCTCATTCGGTTGAAAACGGCATTAAATGCCTTACGGAAACGGGCCGCGAAATTGTTTTTCGCATTGCCTTCTTCATCGGTATAGGGTTTGAGCAACAGCGCGCAAAGAGCAGGAGACAGCGTAAAGGCATTGATTGCCGAAATGCCAACGGCCACAGCCATCGTGATGCCGAACTGGGCGTAGAAAGAACCGGAAGTTCCTCCCATCATCGCCACAGGTATGAAAACCGCCATGAATATTATGGTGGAAGTCAAGACGGCAGACGACACGCTCTTCATGGCATCGTCGGCGGCAAGCACCGGTGAGCGGTATCCCTCATCAAATTTTGCCTGCACAGCCTCTACCACCACTATCGCGTCATCGACCACGGTTCCGATTGCCAACACGAGGGCGAAAAGTGTCAGAAGGTTGATTGAGAAACCAATCAGCGACATGATGGCGAATGTACCGATAATCGAAACAAATATTGAAATCGTTGGAATCAGCGTCGATTTTATATCCTGAAGGAATACATACACCACAATCACCACAAGCAATATGGCTTCGAGCAACGTACGTATCACCGAATGGATTGAAGCGTAGAGGAATTTGTTTGTATCGGTAAGCACCACAAATTCCGCTCCTTCGGGCAGGTTGCCCTTGATGTCGTCAAGCACCTCGTGTATCTCGTTGATTGTGCTTGAAGCGTTTGACCCTGCTTTCTGGTTTATCAACGCGAGTTCGGGATAAGAACCTTAGATTTTCAGTTAATCCAAAGGACACAGAT
>ERZ1673743.133-NODE-133-length-125407-cov-33.914944_pt1 | contig 125407 bp, 108 predicted proteins | sample MGYA00580197_ERZ1673743 | MGnify/ENA primary metagenome ERZ1673743 (study PRJEB41218, sample SAMN15661795) | gut metagenome | host: Homo sapiens | place: Canada: London | collected 2015-08-20/2019-03-30 | study: EMG produced TPA metagenomics assembly of...
CTTGTTTCTTACTGACTCTTTTCTGCGTCAGCGAGATATATATTATCACGCTTTTTCGAAGTTGTCAACACTTTTTTTTAAGTTTTTTTATTTTTCTGCAAACTCTCGTTTTCCAACCGTTTTGCAAAAAAGATTTCCTATTCGGAAATTAAAACTCCTCTGTGTTATTAACGACTTTTGAGCGTAAAAAAACACAGTATGATATAACTCACTGTGTAACGGAGAAGGAGGGATTTGAACCCTCGCGCCGCGCAAACGACCTACACCCTTAGCAGGGGCGCCTCTTCAGCCACTTGAGTACTTCTCCACACGACAATAAATGTCGAACAAAAAATAGTATAGCAACTTTATACTGAGTTGTCAATCTATTTTTTCATTTTATTCTATAATTTTTTATTTTCTTATTATAGGTATTGTTTACCTATATTTATTCGTCTATTCATCTAGCGACAATATTGCTTTGTTGCCGTCTCATACAGATTATTTCCTTTACTGTCAATTACTACAATAGCAGGCAGTTTCTCTACCTCCAGCTTACGAATTGCCTCTGTTCCTAAATCTTCATAAGCAATTATCTCTGCCTTTTTAATACACTTGGATAATAATGCACCTGCTCCTCCAATTGCAGCAAAATAAACTGCCTTATTTTTTACCATAGAAGCAATTACCTGCTCAGATCGTTTTCCTTTGCCTATCATACCTTTTAAGCCTTGCTCCAACATAAGAGGGGTATATTTGTCCATACGGCTGCTGGTAGTAGGGCCTGCAGAACCGATCACCTGTCCTTCTCTCGCTGGGGATGGTCCAAGATAATAGATAATATTATCTTTCAGCTCAACAGGTATCTCCTGATGTGCCTGAATTGCTTCATACAGTCTTTTATGTGCTGCATCACGGGCAGTATAGATCGTACCTGAAATATAAACCATATCCCCCGTCTCAAGCGATTCAATATCCTGTTCTGTAACTGGCGTATTAATATACTTTTCTGACATCGTATCATCAAACCTTTCCACAAATAGATATTTTATAATTAAACTCGTACTGTTATAAGTATTTTTGACGAATTAAATAACGCTTAACGTCATCCTGATACTTTAAATAACACGATGCTTATGTCGGTTCACATGACAGCACATATTTACAGCAACCGGCAAACCGGCAATATGTGTAGGATATGTTTCTATATTTACAGCAAGAGCTGTAATCCTTCCACCAAGTCCGGCCGGTCCGATTCCCAGATTATTAATCTTTTCTAATAAATCTTCTTCCATTTCTTTTACATATGGGATAGAATTATGCACATTTGTATCCCTTGTTAATGCTTTTTTGGCCAATAATGCACATTTTTCAAAGGTACCGCCAATACCTACACCTACCACAACCGGAGGACATGCATTTGGACCTGCAAGCTTCACTGCATCCAGTACAGCATCCTTGACACCCTCTATGCCATCTGCCGGCTTAAGCATATAGACTCGGCTCATATTTTCGCTTCCAAAGCCTTTTGGTGCTACGGTAATGTCTATGTTTTTTCCCGGAACAATCTCATAGTGAATAATACCGGGGGTATTATCCTTTGTATTTTCTCGAAGCAGAGGATCTCCTACAACGGATTTACGCAGATATCCCTCTACATAACCCTGACGGATTCCTTCATTGACGGCATCCTCCAGATTCATTCCTTCAATATGAACATCCTGTCCAATTTTTAAGAATACAACGGCCATACCCGTATCCTGGCAGATTGGAATCTGACTGCTTTCTGCAATCTGCATATTTTCTTCTAATTGTGACAATATCTGTCTGCCAAGCGGGGATTCCTCCACCTGACAGGCATGATCAATCTTATCCTTCATATCATATGAAAGATAATAATTCGCTTCTATACACATTTCCTTGATATTTTTTATAATCTCATCGGTAGAAATGGTTCTCATATTTTCATCCCCTCTGGCAACATTATTCCTGTGGATTATCTGTATCGTCGGCTTCTTCAATATCGTTGTCGGCTTCCTCTTCATTCTGCCTCATTTCGTTTTCCATTTCTTCCAGAAAACTATCCTTCGCATCGGAGGGCTGAGAATCTCTTACTTTTGCCATTGTCGCTACAACAATATCCTTATCCGGATCCAAGTCGATCAGCTTCACACCGGATGTAATACGTCCCAATACAGAAATCTCATCGACTCTCATCTGGATAATGATTCCTTCTGTAGTGATCAGCATAATCTCATTTTCTTCATTTACTGCTTTTACACTTACAACATTACCTGTTTTTTCGGTAATCTTATAACACTTAATACCCTTACCGCCTCTGTGCTGCGGTGTAAATTCTTCAATGCGTGTTCTCTTACCCATACCGTATTCTGATACAAGAACAAGATAATCTCCCTGTGTATCAAGCTGCATACCTACTACTTCATCGTCATAGGTAAGATTCATACCAATGACACCCATTGTTGCACGACCGGTTGGACGTACATCTGTCTCAGAAAAACGGATACACTGTCCATGCTTTGTTACAAGAATGATGTCCTTCTTTTTATTCGTTGATTTTACTTCGATCAGCTCATCATCATCTCGAAGATTAATCGCCTGAAGTCCCGTTTTACGGATATTGGCAAAATCTTTGATAGAAGTTTTCTTAACAATACCCTTCTTGGTTGCCATAAACAAATAACGATTTTCATCGTATGTTCTGATTGGAATGACTGCGTTGATCTTTTCTCCCGGTGTCAGCTGCAAAAGATTAATAATTGCAGTTCCTCTGGCTGTTCTGCCGGATTCCGGAATCTCATATGCTTTCAGACGGTACACTCTTCCCTTGTTCGTGAAGAACATCAGATAATGATGTGTCGTAGTCATAAGCATGTCAGCAATATAATCCTCATCAATAGTCTGCATTCCGCGGATTCCTTTGCCTCCACGATGCTGACTCTTGAAGTTATCCACACTCATTCTCTTAACATAACCAAGAGAAGTCATAGTAATGATGGTATTTTCCTGTGGAATCAGATCCTCCATGGAAATATCGAACTCATCATAACCGATAGATGTTTTTCTCTCATCGCCGTACTTGTCACGGATCAATGAAATTTCTGTCTTAATAACACCTAACAGGATCTTTTTATCTGCAAGAATTGCCTTATATTCTGCAATTTTTTTCTCCAGCTCGGCATATTCTGTCTCCAGCTTTTCTCTTTCCAAACCGGTCAAGGCACGGAGACGCATATCCACAATGGCCTGTGACTGTGCATCTGAAAGCTCGAAACGGGAGCATAATCTTTCCTTTGCCTCGGCAGTTGTTTTGGAACTGCGGATAATCTGGATCACTTCGTCAATATTATCCAGAGCGATCAGTAAACCCTCAACGATATGTGCTCTTTCCTCAGCCTTGTTCAGGTCAAACTTGGTACGTCTTGTAACAACCTCTTCCTGATGCTTGATATAATATTCCAGCATCTGTTTGAGATTCATGACCTTTGGCTGATTATCTACTAAAGCAAGCATAATAACACCAAATGTATCCTGCATCTGTGTGTGCTTATAAAGCTGGTTTAATACAACATTCGGATTAACATCTCTTCGAAGCTCAATACAGATACGCATACCCTCACGGTTTGTTTCATCACGAAGATCTGTAATTCCCTCGATTTTCTTTTCTCTATGTAATTCACTGATTTTCTCAATCAGACGTGCTTTATTCACCATATATGGAAGCTCTGTCACAACAATACGGTTCTTGCCATTCTCCATTGGCTCAATATTGCTCACCGCACGTACGCGGATCTTGCCACGGCCGGTACGATAAGACTCCTCAATTCCTCTGGTACCAAGGATTTCCGCTCCTGTTGGGAAGTCCGGTCCCTTGATGATCTGCATTAATTCTTCAATCGTTGTTTCACGATCCTCTTCCACAACATTGTCGATAATTTTTACGACTGCGTTGATAACCTCTGTGAGGTTGTGTGGTGGTATATTAGTTGCCATACCTACGGCAATACCTGATGTACCATTTACCAGCAGATTTGGAAATCTGGAAGGCAGAACACGAGGCTCTTTCTCTGTCTCATCAAAGTTCGGGTCAAAATCTACGGTGTCTTTATTAATATCTGCAAGCATCTCCATAGAAATCTTGCTCAATCTTGCCTCTGTATAACGCATTGCAGCAGCACCGTCACCATCCACAGAACCAAAGTTTCCATGTCCATCTACCAATGGATAATGAGTAGACCATTCCTGTGCCAGATTTACCAGTGCACCATAAATAGAACTGTCACCATGTGGATGATATTTACCCATGGTATCACCAACGATACGGGCACATTTACGGTGTGGCTTATCCGGTCCGTTATTTAACTCGATCATTGCATACAAAATACGTCTCTGAACCGGCTTCAAACCGTCTCTTACATCAGGGAGTGCTCTGGATGCAATAACTGACATTGCGTAATCAATATAAGAGGTCTCCATTTTTTTTCGAAGATCAACCTCATGAACTTTATCAAAGATATTCTCGTCCATTTTTCCCTCAACTTTCTGCTGATTCACATTGCTTCATAAAAATCAGATTCTATTTCACAAATTACCAGGCTAATGTTTATTAAATGTCCAGATTGGTTACATACTGTGCATTTTCCTCAATAAACTCACGACGTGGTTCTACCTTATCGCCCATGAGTGTGTTAAATACTACATCAATCTCAGACTCTGTTCCTTCCTCAATGGTTACGCGAAGCAGAATACGCTTTTCCGGATCCATTGTGGTATCCCAAAGCTGCTCTGCATCCATCTCACCCAATCCTTTGTAACGCTGAATCTTATTATTGCCATCGCGGCCTATCTCTGTAAGAATTTCATCCAGCTCCTTGTCATCATAAGCATAGCGGACTGTCTTATTTTTCTCGATCTTATAAAGTGGCGGCTTTGCAAGATATACATGACCCTGACGGATCAACTCCGGCATGAAACGATATAAAAACGTCAGCATCAGTGTTGCAATATGAGCACCATCCACATCGGCATCGGTCATAATAACAATCTTGTCGTAACGAAGCTTACTGATATCGAAATCCTCATCAATACCGGTACCAAACGCTGTGATCATTGCCTTAATCTCGGCGTTTCCAAGAATTCGGTCAAGACGCGCCTTCTCCACATTCAGAATTTTTCCACGAAGCGGAAGAATTGCTTGTGTCGCACGGTTTCTGGCTGTCTTAGCACTTCCGCCGGCAGAATCTCCCTCTACGATGTAGATTTCACAATTTTTCGGATCTTTATCACTGCAGTCAGCCAGTTTGCCGGGAAGTGCCGTACTATCCAACGCTGTTTTTCTTCTTGTAAGATCTCTTGCTTTTCTCGCTGCATCCCTTGCTCTCTGGGCAAGTACTGCTTTATCACAGATAACCTTTGCAACAGCCGGATTCTGCTCCAGAAAATATGTCAGCTGCTCTGAAACAACAGATTCCACAGCTCCTCTTGCTTCACTATTACCAAGCTTCTGTTTTGTCTGGCCTTCAAACTGCGGCTCTGAAATCTTAATACTGATAATAGCTGTTAAACCTTCTCTAAGATCCTCACCGCTGAGATTCGGATCACTGTCTTTTAATAATTTCATACTACGAGCGTAGTCATTAAATGTCTTTGTAATAGCGTTACGGAAACCGGTCAGATGAGTACCTCCCTCCGGAGTTGTAATATTATTTACAAAGCTATACGTTGATTCCTGATAAGAATCATTGTGCTGCAGGGCAACCTCTACATAAACATCTCCACGCTGTCCCTCACAATATATAATATCATCATAGAGTTTTTCTTTGCTTTTGTTTAAGTATTCTACATATTCCTTAATACCACCCTCATAGTGGAAGGTACGGATCTTAGGCTCCTCCAAACGATTATCCCGGAGAACGATCTTGATTCCCTTTGTGAGAAATGCCATCTCTCTGAGTCGTTGTCTCAGGGTATTATAATCAAACTCTGTCTCCTCAAAAATCTCCTTATCCGGCAGGAAACGCACCTCAGTACCATTATGATCCGTTACACCGATCTCTTTCAGAGGATACATTACTTTTCCTCTCTCATAACGCTGCTGATAAAGCTTGCCATCCTTGTGAATCTTTACCTCCAGCCATTCAGATAGGGCATTTACAACAGAAGCACCTACACCATGCAGACCACCGGATACCTTATATCCGCCGCCACCAAACTTTCCGCCTGCGTGAAGAACAGTAAACACCACCTCTACTGCAGGCTTATTTGCCTTGTGATTAATGCCGACCGGAATACCTCGTCCATTATCAATTACGGTAATAGAATTATCTTTTTCAATTGTCACATTAATTTCTGTGCAATAACCTGCCAGAGCCTCATCGACAGAGTTATCCACAATCTCATATACCAAATGATGAAGACCACGGATCGATGTACTGCCTATATACATACCAGGTCTTTTACGAACTGCTTCCAATCCCTCCAAAATCTGGATCTGATCTGCTCCATATTCGTTATTTACTTCTGTTCCCATAATTTTCCTCTTTTCTATAAAAACTTCACTTTTGACTTTCTATACTTATAGTACCGTTTACAACACGAAAAACTCTGTCTAAAGTCAGTTTACCATCAATAAACTCTTCAAGACCTGTACACGTAATGATCGTCTGGGTATCCTGAATACTGTCCAACAGATAATTCTGCCGGTTGCGATCCAATTCTGACAATACATCATCCAAAAGCAGCACCGGCTGATCATGGATCAATTGTCTTACCAGCTCAATTTCTGCCAGCTTTAAGGACAAAGCGCAGGTCCTCTGTTGACCCTGAGATCCATATTTACGCAGATCCACATCTCCATTAAAGAAGCTCAGATCATCTCTGTGAGGTCCTACATTCGTAGTCATGAATCTTAGATCCTTTTCCATGCTGTCTTTTAATTTTTTTTCAAATTGATCTTCCCCGGCGTCAGGCTCATAATGAACATTGAGTTGTTCCATGCCACCCGTCAGCTTTTGATTGATATGATAAACAATTTCTTTTAATTGTTCCACAAATTCTCTACGCCGCCTGATCAAACGACTACCGTAATCCAAAAGCTGTCCATCCCATATCTCTAAAGTATCCTTAAGAGATGGATTATAATAAATCTGCTTCAGCAGTTTATTGCGTTGATTTAATATTTTATTGTACTCGCCAAGATCGTGCAGATAAACATGATCTAACTGGCTAAGCTCCATATTGATAAATCTTCTTCTCTCGGATGGACCATTTTTAATGATCTTTAAATCCTCCGGAGAAAAAAATATAATATTGATCAATCCCATAAGCTCACTGGAACGCCGGATAGGAATGCCGTCAATTGCAATTCCCTTTGGCTTGCTTTTACGCAAATGCATGTCAATCTTATGAGAAATATCATTTTTGGTAAGCAATACACGAATATGTGCCTCATCTTCACCAATCCGGATCAACTCCCGATCCTTGCTGCCTTTATGAGACTTTGTCGTACCACTTACAAAAAGAGATTCCAAAATATTTGTTTTGCCCTGGGCATTATCGCCATACAAAACGTTAATATGCTCATGAAAGTCCAGCTTTGCTTTCTCGTAATTCCGAAAATTACAAACCTCAACGTGATCAATCCGCATTCATCTGAAATCCTTTCTATCTATTGAAAATCATACTATACTTTTAATATTAGCATAATTATTCTGCTAAGACAGTTACTTCCTGTCCCTCAAATTCAAATACATCCTGAGGATAAAGCTTTCTTCCCCTTCTGGTATCAACTTCACCATTTACTTTTACGAGGCCTTCTTGAATCACAATTTTTGCCTCTACACCGGAGCTTACCATATTTGCCAGCTTTAATGCCTGCCCAAGCTTGATAAAATCATCCGAAATCTGAATTGCTTCCATCTGTCTTTCCTCCAAATTAATTAAAGTTAACAGGCAGAATCAAATATACATATGTTTCTTCCATATTGCGAATAAAACAAGGTGCTTTTGGATTGATCATGTACATTGTGATTTCTTCCTCGTCAATTACCTTCAATGCATCCATCAAAAATTTAGGATTAAATCCTATGAGAATATCCTTTCCTTCTTTCGAAATATCAATATCCTCTGACATAGATCCAATACCGGAATTGATAGCAAGACTCATGCTTGTATCTTTTACATCAATGATAACCGGTTTCTTTTCTGATTCACGGATCATCAGTGTGGTACGGTCAATAGAATCAAATAAATCTTTTTTGTTGACTGTTATTTTAGTTTCATAATCACTGGATAACATCTTGTCAATTTTGTAGTATTCTCCCTCAATGAGACGTGAGAGTACGATCGTATTGTCAAATTCAAATAATACATGTTTGTCTGTGAAATACATGCAGATTTCATCATCCAGGCCGCCATTTAAGATCTTGCTGATCTCAATTAAGGTTTTACCCGGAATAATAACACTAACATCATCATAATTCTGTTTCAAATCTACCTTGCGAATAGAAATACGATGACCATCCAGAGAAACAACTTTAAGCTGTGATCCCTTGATTTCAAAAAGTTCACCTGTCATAACCTTTGTATTTTCATTATCTGATATAGAAAATACAGTTTGTCTGATCACTTCTTTTAGGGTGAATTGTGAGATAAGTACACTTTTATCTTTTACAATCTTTGGAAGATATGGAAATTCTTCTGTATCCTTTACCGGAATATTAAATTTTGCTTTGCCACATGAAATATTCATTGTGAGATTTTCATTTACGGAAATGGAAACTTCATTGTAAGGTAATTTACGAATAATTTCGAAAAATACCTTTGCGTTTACTGCAACAGAACCCGGTTCTTTAATATCTCCTTCAATAATTGTTTCGATACCAATTTCAAGATCATTAGATATTAGTTTGATTATTCCATCCTTTGCTTCGATGACCATACATTCTAGTATAGCCATTGTAGATTTACCTGGAATAGCCTTTAAGGATATATTGATACCTTCCAGTAATTTTGACTTGTCACAAATTATGTTCATGTTGATAACTCCTTTCAAAGCACAGCCCAAAAAAATCCGCATAAATATATAATTATTAATCGTAGTAGTAGTATTAGGGGGCGTTGATAAGTGTATAACCCCTTTCAGGCCTTAAAGATCAAGGGATGAGAGGCGGGGATAACTTCATGGACAAGCTAAGATTAGCTGTGAAATTATCAAAACTTATCAACAAGCCAAATTTTAAGTGATGAATCCACAAGACAGAAGTTCACAAAAATTGTTGATATGTGGAATTCTTATTGTGGATTTATTTTTTTGATCAGAATGTCAATGTCCTTCGCTACCTTGGAATTGGCATCGGTATCTTCTAAAAGCTTCTTAATGTTGTCTCTGCCATGAATAATAGTAGAGTGGTCTTTTCGATTAAGATGCTTTTTAATAACGTCTAATGTATTATTCGTAAGCTCACAGCAAAGGTACATGCATATCTGTCTTGGATGTGAGATATTGCTGCTGCGCTTGCTGGAGAGCAGGTCATTGGTAGAGATATTGAAATGATCTGCTACTGTTTCAATAATGTAGTCTATCGTGATTTCCTTTTTCTTATCCGGTGCGATCATATCAGAAAGGGCCTGTTTGGCGAGGTCCATCGTGATGTCATTATGGCGCAATTTTGAAAAAGCAATCACCTTTGTGATAGCACCCTGAAGCTCTCTAATATTAGAAGAAACATTGGATGCAATGAAATCAAGGATACTGTCGTCAATGGATAAGTTCTCCTCCTGAACCTTGCGGCGCAGAATCGCCATACGCGTTTCGTATGTAGGCGGCTTGATATCTACGGTAAGTCCCATTTCGAAACGGGAACGAAGACGTTCCTCTAAGGTTTTCATTGTAGCAGGGTGCTTATCGGAAGATATGACAATCTGCTTTTGAGATTCATACAGGTGATTAAAGGTATGGAAGAATTCCTGCTGCATGGTTTCCTTACCAATGATGAACTGAATATCATCAATGAGCAGGACATCGACGTTACGGTATTTATTACGAAACTCCTGCATGGAGTTGGAACCGTCTCCCTTTTTATCACGGATTGCTTCGACAATTTCATTGACAAAGGACTCACTGGTAACGTATACGACTCTCTGGGTATTATCCCGGTCAATAATATAATTGCCAATTGCATGCATCAGATGAGTCTTCCCAAGACCGGCTCCTCCGTAAATAAAGAGAGGGTTGTAAATATCACCCGGTTCCTCTGCAACCTTAAGGGAAGCAGCATGGGCATAGTCGTTATTATCACCAACCACGAAATTGTCAAATGTGTATTTAGTACTGATAAAAGGATGATCCTTACTAGGTAGAGAAGTGTTTTTAAATGTCTCTACAGGAGTAGTATTAATTTCGTTTTTAGAAATATAAGTAATATCATACTTAATATTAGTCATTTCCTCGATCGTAACCTGAAGAAATGCGCTATATCTCTTTTCAATAAAGCTTTTATTGCTGCCGATCTTTGCATCATCGATCAGGATCGTGAGATTCTTTCCTGAAATGGAATGCACTTTCAAAATCTTGATAAAAGTATTGAAGGCGGGATCAGATATATCAAAGTTCACTTTCATCTTTTCAAGAATATCGTCCCATTTTTCATAAAGTTCGTTTTCCACTTCAAGGTACCCCATTTCTAAAGTATATATTAAGTCATTTTGCAATGTTTCATATAGAAACAAATGGACAAGCAGCCTCTTATGAGTAGAATCATTGCATTTGCTTGTCTATCCTTATCTATTTTATATCATATGAAGATAAAATACAAGAACAAAGTAATAAACATCAATCCACATAGAATCACAAAATTGTGGAAAACTATGTGAATATTGTGGATAACTCTATAAAACGGCATTTTTATTGAGTTTTTGACAATTGTGGAAAACTTTGTGGATAAGTTTGGGTACAACATGTGATTTATCCACAATTTGTGCATAAAATGTTTATAAGTATATGGTGAACAAATTTTCTATCCACCATTGTAGAATACGATAAATACTGTATTTATATAAAAAATTTTCTATTTGTGTATCATGTGAATATTGTTACCAACAATAATGAGACAATTATAGAATAAAACGAGTTTCTTCCTATATAACATGCTAATGTTTATAATTTTTTGAAAAATTGTAAGGTGTGGATAAGTGAAGAAATGAATATCCACATATCCCCAAGGGGGATTTTGAATTGAATTTCTGGTGGAATATCCGTAAAATATGAAAATTAGGGCTTGACTATTCCAAAATGACATAATATAATATGTGATACATGTGATTTTATGTAATACAGATCAAGGAGGTGTATTGTAATGAAGATGACATTCCAGCCTAAGAAGAAATCCAGAGCTAGAGTTCATGGTTTCAGAAAGAGAATGCGGACTGCAAACGGCAGAAAAGTTATTATGAGCAGAAGAGCAAAGGGAAGACATAAATTATCCGCATAGGTCGCAGTTATGTGACCTTTTCTTCTATTTATAAAGTGCTACTTTATAAGAGGGACATATCGTGTTTCAAAAAATTAGAAAGAATATTGAATTTTTGAATGTGTATCGCCATGGAAAGTCCTATGCCAATAAGTATTTGGTAATGTATGTTCTCAGTAATAAAATCGATGAGAACAGATTTGGAATCACAGTTAGTAAAAAAGTTGGAAATAGTGTGGTAAGGCATAGGATAACCAGGCTGATCAGAGAATGTATCAGATTACAGGAAAGTAATATTTTGACAGAATATGATATCGTTATTGTAGCTAGGAAGGCTGCGAAGGATAAAAAATATCAGGATATAGAGAGTGCCTTCTTAAATTTGTGTAAAAGGCAGAATATTTTAAAGAGATAACAATAATGAAACGTGGTTTGATTTTTATTATACATTTATATCAGAAATTTATCTCTCCTCTGAAGGGAAGACCAACTTGCATTTATACGCCTACTTGTTCACAGTATGCGGTAGAAGCTTTAGAAAAGTATGGTTTTTTCAAGGGGAGTTTTTTAGCTGTAAAACGAATTTTACGATGCCATCCCTTTGCAAAAGGTGGTTATGATCCTGTACCATAGTGATTAGAGTGATTTTTAGTGTATGTGACTTTGAATAACTTGCCCGGGAGGACTGAATAATGATGAGTGTTTTTTTGACAACTTACCAGGGAGCGATTTTAGGACCAATTGCACGTTTGCTTGGTTATATATTACAGGGATTATATTCCGTATTGTCTGTAGTAGGTATTGAGAATACCGGTATCTGCATGATCTTGTTTACATTTATTGTAAATGCGCTTATGATCCCAATGCAGATTAAGCAGCAGAAATTTGCAAAGATGTCATCGGTAATGAATCCGGAATTGATGGCAATTCAGGCAAAATACAAAAATAAAAAGGATCAGGAATCACAGCAGAAAATGTCTCTTGAGACACAGGCTGTTTATCAGAAATATGGAGTAAGTCCGGTGAGTGGATGTCTTCCAATGCTGATCACTCTTCCTATTTTATTTGCATTGTATCGTGTTATTTACAATATTCCGGCATATGTACCACAGGTTTATGATATTTATGATGGACTTGCAAAGGTACTTCAGGAGGCTGGAGTTACTGTAAGCCAGCTTGCAGACAAAAGCTATATATCAAATCCTACTTATGTAGTAACACAGGCAGTAAAGGCAGCAAAATCAGATGCCGGTAATATTAATTATTATATTGATGTATTATCTCAGTTTAATTCCAGTGGATGGGATGTATTGATCAAAAATCATCCGGATCTGAGTGAGGTCATTACAAAAACGGCACATCAGGCGCGGGATATTAATTATTTCCTGGGCTTGAATATTGCAGATACACCTAAAATTAAGTCGGTTAGTGTAATTATTCCGATTTTTTCTATCGTGACACAGTATATCAGCACAAAGCTGAGTATGGCAGGAACACAGCAGCAGACTGCAAATTCAGACAATCCAATGGGACAGTCAATGCAGACAATGAATACGGTAATGCCATTCATGACAGGTTTTATGTGTCTGATGTTTCCGATTGGTGTAGGTATTTACTGGATTGCCGGTAATGTGTTCCGTATTTTCCAGCAGTTGTGTATTAATCTGTATTTTAGTAAAATAAATATGGATGATCTGATCAAAGAAAATGTAGATAAGGCCAAAAAGAAATACGAAAAAATGGGCATGGATCCGTCTGTTTTGGACAAGGCTGCAAAGACCAGAACAAGCAATATCAATACAAATGCGGCACAGAAGCAGACAAGTACGGCTGATAATGCAGCAAAGAAAAACAGCAGTATTAGTGATAAAGCTAGAAAGAGTAGTACAAAGGACATTAAGAAGTCCAAAAACTCAAATTATAAAGAAGGAAGTATTGCAGCATATGCCAATATGCTGAATCGTGATGATAAATAAAAATAAGGAGGAATTGGTCATGTCAGAGTGGAAAGAGTTTTCTGCAAAAACAGTAGAAGAAGCATTAAATATTGCTTTGGTTGAGTTGGAAACAACAAGAGAAAATGTAGAATATGAAGTTATTGAAAAAGAGAGTTCAGGAATTCTTGGCTTATTTAGCAAGCCGGCAATTATCCGTGTATGTAAGAAGCTTACATTAGAAGATATTGCAATCGGATTTTTGAGCAAGATTTTTAAGGCAATGAATATTGAAGCTTCGATTGAAGTGACCATTAATGCAGAAGAAAATGTGATGAATATTGAATTTACAGGAGAAGATATGGGACCTCTGATCGGTAAGAGAGGTGCTACTCTTGATTCGTTGCAGTATCTCACAAGTCTCGTAGTAAACAAGGAGACAGATGGTTATATGAAGGTGAAGCTGGACACAGAAAATTATCGTGCCCGCAGAAAAGAAACATTGGAAAACCTCGCAAAGAATATTGCACATAAGGTAAAGAGAATTCATCGTCCTGTATTTTTGGAGCCAATGAATCCATATGAGAGAAGAATTATCCATTCTGCTTTACAGAATGATAAATATGTAGAGACTCATAGCGAGGGGGAGGAGCCATATCGTAAGGTAGTCATTACATTGAAGCCGGGAGTAGATACTGGATATGAGAGAAGAGGTAAATATTCCTATGGTGGAGGTCGTTCTTATAATAGAAACGGTGGTGGATATCGTAAGAAGAGATATAATGACTCTTATAAGAAGAGAGAATACAATATAAATTCCAATGAAGATGATTCAGGTGTTGGGGAAAGTACAACAGAGGAATAATAAATTGTTTTGGAAAGGGGCTGGATATCAGTCCCTTTTTGTTTTATCATAAAATAGAAAAATAATTATGTGTGATGAAGCTTTGTATTAGTGAGATTATTGATAGATTTCATAGAAGGAGAGAGGGTTCCATGCAAGAAGAGACGATTGCCGGAATTGCCAGTGGCATGGGAGGCGGAATTAGTATTATAAGAATTAGCGGAGAGAATGCTCTTCAGGTTGTAGGAAGCATTTTTCGTACCAAAAAATATCTTTCGAATCTGCAAAAGGAAGAGAAAGAAAATATAATCTGGAAAAGTGATTATTTCGAAAAAAAGGAAACACATACGGTACATTATGGATTTATAGTAAATGATCAGGAAGAAATTTTGGATGAAGTGATTGTTGTGTTAATGAAAGGACCAAATAGTTACACCAAAGAGGATGTTGTAGAAATTGATACTCATGGTGGAAATTATGTGGTGAAAAAAATATTGAATGAGCTGCTTCATCATGGAGCAAGACTGGCAGAACCGGGAGAATTTACAAAAAGAGCGTTTCTGAATGGAAGGATTGATCTGTCGCAGGCAGAGGCTGTGATGAAATTGATTTCATCACAAAATGATTTTTCATATCAGAGTGCATTGAACCAGTTAGAAGGAGAAGTGTCTCAATATATTGAGAAAATTCGCCAGGATATATTACATCAGTTGGGATATATTGAGGCGGCGCTGGATGATCCGGAGCACATCTCTTTGGATGGTTTTGCAGAACAGCTTCGGGAGATTATGATTGGTCATATACAAAAGTTAAATAAGCTGTTGTTAAATTTTGATGATGGAAGAATGAAATCGGAAGGAATCAATACAGTTATTGTTGGTAAACCAAACGCAGGAAAATCATCTTTGATGAATCTGATGCTGCAGCAGGAGAGAGCAATTGTAACAAATATTGCGGGAACAACCAGAGATGTTCTGGAGGAAAAAGTGGTTCTTGGTAATATTATATTAAATCTTATTGATACAGCAGGAATCCATGAGACAGAAGACATTGTAGAAAACATGGGTGTGGATAAGGCAGTGGATTATATTGAAAAGGCTGATTTTATTATTTATGTTATGGATGCCAGTGATAAATTAAATGAGGCGGATGAACAGATTATTCAATTACTTCAGGATAAAAAGGGAATAATTCTTTTTAATAAATCGGATCTGAATCTGGTATTGAATGAGAAAGAGATTAATTCAAGATTAAATTGGACGATTATTCCATTTTCTAATGAGACAAAGCAGGGACTGGAGCAGTTAAAAGAATATATTACAAATTCCTTTTTAAAAGGAGATATCCAATATAATGATCAGGTTTATATTACAAGTGTCCGTCATAAAAATGCGGTGGAGTCTGCAGTGCAAAGTCTGGAACAGGTAGTACAGACGATTGATGATGGGATGCCGGAAGATTTTTATACGATTGATATGATGGAAGCATATCAAAGTCTTGGCCTGATTAATGGTGAAACAGCTTCGGAAGATTTAGTAAATAAAATATTTTCTGATTTTTGTATGGGTAAGTAAAACAGTGATATAGAAATGGAGTAAATTATGGACTATATATATAATAAATATGACGTGGTTGTCATTGGTGCCGGTCATGCCGGATGCGAGGCAGCATTAGCGGCTGCAAGACTTGGAATGCATACACTTGTATTTACAGTAAGTGTAGATAGTATTGCAATGATGCCATGTAATCCAAATATTGGAGGAACTTCGAAGGGGCATTTGGTTCGTGAAATTGATGCCCTTGGTGGTGAAATGGGGAAAAATATTGACAAAACATTTATTCAATCAAAAATGCTTAATACATCAAAAGGACCGGCAGTACATTCTCTCCGGGCACAGGCAGATAAAAAAGATTATAGCAGATCTATGCGTCGTGTATTGGAAAATACGGATAATTTGGTAATCAAGCAGGGAGAAGTAGCTGAGGTTTTAGTGGAAAATAATAAGGTGACAGGTGTAAGAACAACATCCAATGCAGTCTATCCATGCGATGCAGTGATCATGTGTACCGGAACATATCTTCAGGCGAGATGTATTTATGGTGATGTAAGCCAGTATACAGGACCAAATGGTTTGGCTGCTGCTAACGAATTGACGAAGCATTTGATGGAGCTTGGAATTGAGGTGCGTCGTTTCAAAACGGGAACCCCGGCTCGCGTAGATAAAAGAACGATTGATTTTTCAAAGATGGCAGAACAGACAGGGGATGAGAAAATTGTTCCATTCTCTTTTACAAATATACCGGAGGATTTAGAGAGAGAACAGGTTTCGTGCTGGTTGACATATACCAACAAGGAAACACACAAAATTATTATGGATAATATTGATCGGTCTCCATTATATTCCGGAAACATCAAGGGAACCGGTCCGAGATATTGTCCATCAATTGAGGATAAAGTGGTTCGGTTTGCAGATAAGGAAAGACATCAGGTATTTTTAGAGCCGGAAGGTAATTATACAAATGAAATGTACATTGGTGGTATGTCCAGTTCCTTGCCGGAGGATGTTCAGATTCGAATGTATCATACTGTGCCGGGATTAGAGCATGCTGAAATTGTCCGGAATGCTTATGCAATTGAGTATGATTGTATTAATCCATTACAGTTAAAGGCTTCATTAGAATTTAAAAAAATCTCCGGATTTTTCAGCGCAGGACAGGCAAATGGAAGTTCAGGATATGAGGAAGCTGCAGCACAGGGAATTATTGCAGGAATTAATGCTGCCAGAAAGGTTAAAGGATTGGAACCTTTGATTTTAAATCGTTCCCAGGCATATATTGGTGTTTTGATTGATGATCTGATTACAAAAGGAACAAATGAGCCATATCGTATGATGACATCAAGAGCAGAATATCGATTACTCCTTAGGCAGGATAACGCGGATTTACGTCTGACAGAAATTGGTCATAAGATAGGTTTGATTTCGGAAGAAAGATATGAGCACCTGATAGAAAAAAGAAAAATGATTCAGAAAGAAACAGATCGTCTTATGAATACGACAGTGGGAGCATCTGAAAAAGTACAGTCATTTTTGAAGAAGAATGATAGTACACCGTTACAGTCCGGATCTACTTTGGCTGAATTATTAAAACGACCGGAATTATCATATGATAAATTAGGTGATATTGATGATGATCGACCTAATCTGCCGGCAGATGTTATGGAACAGGTAAATATCGAATTAAAATATGATGGATATATTAAAAGACAAATGCGTCAGGTAGAGCAATTTAATAAATTGGAAAATAAAAAAATACCGGAAGATATTGATTATCACAAGGTATATAGCCTTCGTAAAGAAGCGGAACAAAAACTAAGTGAAATTCGTCCGGCGTCTGTTGGACAAGCATCAAGAATATCGGGAGTTTCACCCGCAGATATATCTGTACTTTTGGTTTATCTGGAAAGTGGACGAAAGTAAAAAAAGTGAAATTGGTATATTGATTAGTATACTTAACTTTTAAAAATGAATGGAGACTCTATATGAATGAAAAACTATACGAGCTTTGTAAAAAAAATGAGATTGATTTATCAGAAAAACAGTTAGAACAATTTCAAATCTTTTATGATTATATGATTGAGATGAATCAGGTGATGAATCTGACATCAATTACAGAAGAAGATGAGGTGATATTAAAACATTTTTATGATAGCATGTCTATTGTAAAATATTTTGATTTTAAACCCGGCGAATATGTTATTGACGTTGGAACAGGAGCTGGATTTCCTGGAATTCCCCTGGCAATATTACTTCCAAAGGTACAGTTTACATTGATGGATTCTTTGAATAAAAGAATTATATTTTTGCAAGATGTTGTGAAAAAGTGTGGTTTGAAGAATGTAGAATGTATTCACAGCAGAGCCGAAGAGTTGGCTAAGAATGAAAAATATCGTGAAAAATACGATGTTTGCGTTTCAAGGGCTGTTGCAAATCTTTCTGTATTGTTGGAATATTGTATTCCATTTATAAAGAAAGGTGGAATGTTTATTTCTTATAAGTCTATTTCATCAGAAGAAGAGTTAAGTGATTCAAAAAATGCACAAAATAAATTGTGTTGTAAGTTGAAAAAAAATATTTCATTTGAATTACCGGATACAGATATTAGACGTAATTTTCTATTATTTGAAAAGTTTGATAATACGTCAAGTAAATATCCGAGAAATAATGGAATACCAAGAAAAAAACCTCTATAAAATAATTGTAAAAATCTTAAAATTCTAATTCCACTATGGAATGATGTGATAATCCGTGGTATAATAAATATTGTGATTAAAACAGAAATGTTTCACGTGAAACATTTCTGTTTTAGATATTGAAATAATATGAAAATGTTAATAATATGGTGAAGAACAATGAGAATTGCATTGCAATTCTTGGAGGGCAAAACGCTGGTTTAGATTTTTGATGTATGAAAAACACTGGTTTGCCCTTTTTATCTTAGATATGTTTTGTTGATGTTTCACGTGAAACATTCAACAAACAGAAAGGATAAGGATGAGAATTAATGGGTAGAGTAATAGCAATATCAAATCAGAAAGGTGGAGTAGGTAAAACAACTACTTCAATTAATCTTTCAGCCTGTCTCGCTGAAAAAGGAAAAAAGGTTTTAGTGATTGATATTGATCCACAGGGAAATACAACCAGTGGATTGGGATTAAATAAAGATGAATTGGATGCGACAGTCTATGATCTAATGATTAATTATACAGAAATATGGGATTGCATTAGTCCTTCTGTGGTAGAAGGGGTATCCGTTATTCCTTCAGATCGAGATTTGGCGGGAGCTGAGATTGAATTAGTCGGAATTAAAGAGAGAGAATATATTTTAAAGAAGGAAGTCGATAAAGTTAAAGATAAATACGATTTTGTTATTATTGATTGCCCACCTTCTCTTAGTATGTTGACAATTAATGCAATGACCACAGCAGATACCGTTCTTGTACCGATACAGTGTGAATATTATGCACTTGAAGGATTAAGTGAGTTGATACATACAATTAATCTGGTAAAAGACAGATTAAATGAAAATCTGGAGATAGAGGGTGTTGTTTTTACAATGTATGATGGAAGAACTTGTTTATCTATGGAAGTGGTGGAAAATGTAAAAGAAAATCTACACCAAAATGTATATAAAACGATTATTCCTAGAAATGTCAGATTGGCAGAGGCACCAAGCCATGGTTTGCCGATTAATATGTATGAGCCAAAATCTGCGGGGGCAGTAAGTTATCGAAATCTGGCAAAGGAAGTTATTGACCGATATAAAAAGAAATAGATTGATATAAAAAGTAATAAGGTAAAAGAAAGGAAAAAACATGGCAGCAAAAAGAGGATTAGGAAAAGGTATTGACGCGATGATATCGGGGGACGATACCAAAGCGAAGAAAGTAGTGAAAGAAGTAATAAAAGAGGTAGATACGATAGATATTAATAAAATTGAGCCAAATAGTAATCAGCCTAGAAAAAATTTTAATGAAGATAAGATACATGAACTGGCAGAATCTATTAAACAGCATGGGCTGATCGAACCTTTAATTGTACAAAAAGGAAAAAAGGGTTTCTATACAATTATTGCCGGTGAAAGAAGATGGCGTGCTGCAAGAGAAGCAGGAGTAAAAGAGATTCCTGTTGTGGTAAAAGAATATAGTGATCAGCAGGTTATGGAAATTGCATTGATTGAAAATATTCAGAGAGAAGATTTGAACGCTATTGAGGAAGCAGAAGCATACGAACGTCTGATAAAAGATTTTAATTTGAAACAGGACGAAGTAGCAGAGCGGGTATCAAAAAGTCGTGTGGCAATTACAAATTCTTTGCGTTTATTAAAGCTTGATCCAAGAGTTCGTGAAATGATTATTGAAGACAAAATTAAAAGTGGACATGCCAGAGCACTTCTTAGTGTAACTGATCCGGAAGAACAGTATCGGCTGGCTGTTATGATATTTGATAATTCCATGAGTGTTCGTGAAACAGAAAAGATGGTAAAAAAATATCTTGCAGATAAAGATAAACCAACAAAAGAAGTAAAGAAAAAAGATACACAGACGGAATTGATTTATAAAGATTATGAGGAAAAATTAAAAACAGTTATTGGAACAAAAGTAAATATCAATAATAAAGGAAAGGGAAAAGGAAAAATCGAAATTGAGTATTTTTCTCCTGATGAATTTGATCGGATTATTGGTATGATGATGTCAATGAGATAGTAAAAGACATATTTGACACAGATATTGATAAAATATAAAAAGATATCTAAATTTATAAAGATGGAAAATACAAAACAGAAAAGGGGATATATCATGGAATTATTTGAACAATTTGGAATTGATCTGGGATATGTGGTAATTGGAATGGCCGCAGTAATTATTATATTGTTTATATTGCTTTTGATCACAATGATTAAGGATGCAAATACAAGAAAAAAATATCGTATATTTATGGATGGAGAAAATGGAAAAAACCTGGAAAAGGCTATTTTAGATAAGTTTGCCGCAATTGATGATCTGTCAGAAGATACTAAAAATATTCATGAGCAGTTGGAAAATATTGATGGCCGTTTGATTAAAGCATATCAGAAGGTAGGGCTTGTAAAGTATGATGCATTTAAAGAAATAGGAGGAAAGCTTAGTTTTGTTTTGGTTCTTTTGACAGCAGAGAATGATGGTTTCCTGATTAATTCAATGCATAGCACACATGAAGGATGTTACACATATACGAAAGAAATAGTTAATGGAGAAGCGTTTGTAATATTGTCAGAGGAGGAGCAGCAGGCACTGGAGGAAGCAAAAACGAACAGTAGTCCTTTATTTAAGAAAAAGATATGATGAAGATATATTTATTAACTATAATAATAGGATTTATTTTAGAAATGCTTGGAGCAGATATTCTGGTGAAACAGAATATCTGCTTTGCTAAAATTACAAAAATTCCCAAAGTATATATAGCAATGATTTTATGTGGAATGGGAAGCGGGTTGAGTTATCTAATTTATACAATTATACGCAGCTTGCAAAAAAATAACCAAATGATACCATTTCACACCAGTATTACTGTGTTATCAGGAATTTTGTTGATACTGGGAATATGTGCAATGATTGGCAAAATAAAAATTTATCGTGGTGTGATGCAGCAGGATTTTTCATATTTGATTTTTGTTGAAATTATTTTATTATATTTAAGTGCTGATTATTTATTCCACGGAAAACATTCTATGAGGATTTTATCTGGAATTGATGGAGTTATTCTTTTTGCATTTTTTGTGGTTTATCTTTATATTATCGGTAAAAAAACATATCGTGGCATAATGAATGATGAAAATGTGAAAATAGATCTGACAGCAATTTTATTTTGTGGATTAGGTATTATAATTACAACAGCCGGTGGAATTATGATGTTATTGTCTGTGGATAAAATAGTAATTCCCGGTTTATTGAAAAAATATGCCGGTAAAGAATTTATTAAAATTCTTATTATGATCATTCCAAATATTTTCATTAGTATATGGTCAATAAAAAACAGAGAACCGGATCTGATCTTGGGAAATCTGCTGGGATATAGTATGACCTGTCTTACAGGGGCAGTCGGTGTGGCAGCAATGATCAATCCAATTGTGATATCAGTATCAGGAATATATAATATGATCATATTGTGCTGTGGAAGTATTATGGTGTGGTTGTTTGCATATAAGGATCAACAGTTGAACAGATTTCACGGCTGTGTTATGGGTACGGTATTTGTTGTTTATATTGTTTCGATGGTAATGCGGTGATAAGATAAGAGCAGTAAGAAAAAAACAGATAGAAAAATTACTTGTAAAAATCAATCAATAGACATTTTCATTTATTTGATATATCTGCAAAATATAATGATGGCGGTTAATATTTATTAAGTCCCAATAATAGGACAGGTAAATATTAACCGCCATTTTAATCATTCCTCAGTAATGACAGAACCATAATAGGATTTTAGGGATTCCAGACTATTATCCTGAGAATCACCAAATCCATCTGATGGGATCACAGGAAGGGGAGTATCACTGCTCATAGCGACACCGCCATTAAAATCCTCATGGTAATGTTTGACGCTTTCGTTGATAGAAAGCATTTTTTCATCTAAAAATGAAATAATATTAGCACATTCTTTAAGCTCGTCTTTAATTCCAGCAGGAGCTTTTCCTTCAAATTTATAATAAATTTTATGCTCAAGGCTTGCCCAAAAATCCATTGCTATGGTACGAATCTGAATTTCAACCTTTGTGTCAATGACATCGTTGGTTAAAAAAATGGGAATCGAAACAATCATATGATAGCTCGTATATCCATTTGGCTTTGGAGTGGCGATGTAGTCCTTTACACGAAGTACTGTCACGTCATCCTGGTTTGAAATGGCAGATGCAATCTTATAAATATCAGAGGTAAAGGAACAGATAATTCGTACACCTGCTACATCATTTACATATTTGACAATATTTTCTACTGTCAGTTCTAAATTTTTTTTGCGGATCTTACGGGCAATACTTTCCGGTGATTTAATACGGGATGTAATGTGCTCGATTGGATTGTACTGATGTGTCTGTTTAAATTCGTTGTTTAGTATTTCCAGTTTCGTATTTATTTCTCGAAGAACAGAATCATAAAGCAGTAACGTGCGATTCCATTCTTCTTCCTCATTGTAATATAATGGTAATTGCATAAAATCACTCCAATTGTGAATTTACATATGTTTTCAAGTGTAAATTGTGAATAAATATCGTCTAGTTAAATCCATAAATACGGTTAAAAATATGATAACCGTGAATAATGATCTTCTGACCGGATTTGCGCTTCATCTGCATTACTTTTCCAAGACGTCTGCGGTTGATAATGTTATATAATATAATGTTTTTGTTTCGCAGGTAATTCCATAATTCATCGCGCTTTTTAAGGCTCTCAGGAGAACCCTCATTCACGAGAAGAGCGGAACTGACAATCAACATCATTGCAAGATATTTGATCATATATTTGCGAAGCTTAAAATCCTTAATGTTCATAAGATCATATGAATCAATCATTAATTTATTTACTTTAATCTGCTGGTCAATACGTTTCGTCATAATTGCCTCATTGACTGACTGATCATCACGACCGATATAATAGCGGTATAAGTTTACATCAAGGTAATAAATTTTTTTGACGTAAGGAAGCGGATTGTAAGCATAAAGGTTATCCACATAAAATGTGTGTTCCGGAAGTCTTAATCCACAATCTCTCAGAAGCTTTGTGCGGTAAATGATAGAGTGCATTAAAAGGTTCTGGCTTACCCGGAAATGACGAAAATCTCTCCAGGTGATGATCTTATCCTTTGGAATAGCAATACTGTACGACATTACCTTGTGCTTATGCACACTTGGCTTTTCGTAAACATAGTTTGAAATAACCATATCAAGACCTGTGCCATCGTTGACCATTTCACGAAGTAGCTGCAGAACTCTCTGGAGACTGTAAGCATCCAGCCAGTCATCACTGTCCAGTACCTTAAAATAAATACCCTCAGCATTATCAATACCAGTGTTGACAGCGGAACCGTGACCTCCGTTTTCTTTGTGAATGGCACGAACAATAGTCGGGTATTTTTCCTCGTATTGTCTGGCAATTTCTAATGTTTTATCAGAGGATCCGTCATCTACAATGATAATTTCAATGTCATCTCCACCAATTAGGGCAGAGTTAATAGCATGTTCCATATATTCCTGCGAATTATAGCAGGGAATTGTAACTGTTAATAATTTCATAAAATATTCGTTTTCCCTTTCTAATGGTTATTAGTATAGTTATAATAAATTAAATACAGTAATTATCTTCTATATAAAGTATAACCGATTCACCTCTATTATAATATGAAAATGAATAAGTTGAAAGTATTATTTCTTAATATTTTCTAATTATTGTAAAAAGAAAAATTAAATTTTCCTTGCAAGGGAGAAAGACATTGTATAAACTGGAATTAGAGAATAACAGTAAGATATCAGCAAATGGAAGGTGCTTATTATATCAGGATGGAGAATAATTTTTTGGCGATAGAAGCAAAATTGTCTCCGTAAATTTAATTTTACCTTTTTGCGATGATATTGTGGAATGGAGGAAGATTATGGATAAAAATGAAATTATGAAAAGGGTTGACCATACCCTTTTAACACAGACTGCCACATGGGAAGAAATTGAAAGGATATGCAGTCAGGCAATAAAGTATAAAACAGCTTCGGTCTGTATTCCACCATCTTATGTGAAAAGAGCTTCGGAGTATCTTGCAAAAAAAATTCCTGTATGTACCGTGATAGGATTTCCGAATGGATATCAGACAACAAAAGTTAAAATGGCTGAGACAGAGGATGCTTTAAAAAACGGGGCAGAAGAAATTGATATGGTTATCAATCTGGGAGATGTTAAAAATCAACAGTTCCATAAGATAAAAGAAGAAATTATGCAGTTGAAGAGGATTTGTGGAGATCACATTTTAAAGGTGATCATTGAAACCTGTCTTTTAACAGAGCAGGAAAAAATAAAGATGTGTCAGGTAGTTTCTGAAAGCGGAGCAGATTTTATTAAAACTTCTACCGGTTTTTCTACGGCCGGGGCAACATTTGAGGATATCATGCTTTTTAAAGCACATGTAGATTCTCATGTAAAAATTAAAGCGGCTGGTGGAATCAGTTCCTTTGATGATGCGGAAAAATTTATTACACTTGGGGCAGACCGGTTAGGGACAAGCCGTCTGGTAAAAATATTAGAAGCAGAACAGTAGAACAGAACAAATGAAATCAGGAGAGGAAGATGTCCATGAAAGAGTTGATTGCAAAGGCGATTGAAGCTAGAAAAATGGCTTATACGCCATATTCTCACTTTCAGGTAGGTGCTTGTTTGAAGGCAAAAAATGGTCAGATATTTCAGGGGTGCAATATCGAAAATGCAAGTTATCCTGCTACAAATTGTGCGGAAAGAACCGCTATCTTTAAAGCGGTTTCTGAAGGCATTACAGAATTTGAGTGTATTGTGATCGTGGGTGGAAAAGAAGGAGGAAAGCTAGAAATTTGTCCGCCATGTGGAATATGCAGACAGGTTATGGCAGAGTTTTGTAATCCGGAAAATTTTCAAATTATTTTGGCAGAATCAGAAGAAAAATATAAAACATTTCTTCTGAAAGAATTGTTGCCATTGAGTTTCGGGGGCAATTTATTATAAGTATCATAAGGGGGCAACGACTATGAGAATGTATGACATTATTGATAAAAAGAAAAAGGGGCTGGAGCTTACAGCAGATGAAATATCCTATGTGGTAGATGGATATGTGGCAAACGAAATACCGGATTATCAGGTGTCTGCTTTCTTGATGGCAGTATATTATCAGGGGATGACCGAAAAAGAACTGTCCGTATTTACGGACAGAATGGCGAAATCCGGAGATATGGTTGATCTATCTGCCATTGATGGAATAAAGGTGGACAAACACAGTACAGGTGGTGTTGGTGATAAAACCACGCTGGCCGTAGCACCTTTGGTAGCTGCATGTGGTGGAAAGGTTGCCAAGATGAGTGGAAGAGGTCTGGGATTTACAGGTGGAACCATAGACAAGCTGGAATCGATTCCCGGTTTTCAGACGGCAATTCCGGAAAAAAAATTTTTTGATATTGTTAATACGATTGGACTTAGTGTGATCGGTCAGTCTGCAGAGATCGCACCGGCAGATAAGAAATTGTATGCACTCCGGGATGTGACGGCAACTGTAGATAGTATACCATTAATTGCGGCGTCTATTATGAGTAAAAAGCTTGCCTCAGGCAGTGATAAAATTGTGCTGGATGTCACGGTGGGAAGCGGAGCATTTATGAAAAATGCGGAGGATGCGATACAGCTTGCGCAGCGGATGGTTGAAATTGGAGAAAGAGCAGGACGTCAAACGATTGCTATTTTGACTAATATGGATGTGCCACTGGGAGTAGCAGTGGGAAATGATATTGAAGTAATTGAGGCAATCGAAACACTTCAAGGAAATGGGCCGGAGGATTTTGAAGAAATCTGTGTGGAATTTGCATCACAGATGCTTTATCTGGGAAAAATTGCAGATCTGCAGGAGTGTCGTGATATGGTTTATGATGCCATTGAGACAGGAAAAGGGATCGAAAAGCTGGCAGAGATGGTGAAAGCGCAGGGAGGGGATGAAAGTTATATTTATCATCCGGAAAAGTTTGAGGAAGCACCATATCAAAAGAAACTGATTGCAGATCAATCGGCATATATTTCTGCTATGGATACTGAAAAATGCGGAAAAACGGCTGTCATTTTAGGTGCGGGACGTGAAACAAAGGAGAGCGTGATCGACCCGAAGGCAGGAATTCGTTTTTACTTCAAAACAGGAGAATATGTGGAAAAAGGGGAGGTACTGGCAGAGTTATATGCATCTGATCAGGAAAAGTTAAAAGATGCTGTAAAATATCTGAAAACAGCATATCAGTATAGTGATGCAGCAGTGACACCGATGGAAGAGATTATCGGATATGTTACACGGGATTACGTTCAACAAAGGATCATAGAATGAGTTATTAATAAATAATCTGACAGGCAGGCAGCTTTTTGATAAGCTGTCTGTACTCTTTTTGGGACACATTTGTACTGGATATGTTTAGTGTTTTTAAGTGGGTAAGCCGATATAAAACAGAGATATCTTTGATGTTTTTATTTGAAGAAATATCAAGATACTCTAAGGCGGTCAGTGAAGATAAAAATGACAGATCCCGGATCTTATTATAAGAAAGAACAAGAGTTTTCAGCCTGTTGCAGTCAGATACTGCAGACAGATCTGTAAGTTTGTTATCGTTCAGATAAAGTTCCTGCAGATTGTTAAAGGAGGAAATGCCGTCCAGATTTTTGAAAGAATTATTTCCGGCATAAATACATGTGATGTCAGAGGGGATTGATATGTTTTTTATGGTATTGTCTACAGCATCAGAAAAAAAATTATAATCCTGATTTTGAAGATCGATTTCTGTAATGGCTGGATTTTCTGACATTATGTTTTCTCCGGAGGTAATGGCGCCGGTTGTTGCGGTCACAGGACCGCCCGACGGAATGGATGTATCCAAAATGGCAATATATTCATTGGATTTGGCCGCTGTCATATAGACGGCATGATAACGCTGCAGAGAGATAATAAAAAATATAATGGAAAGCATCAGAAAAATACTTACAAAATATTGAATAAAAGAGTGACCGTTTTTTGGGACAGGCATTGTTTTTGTGTAAAAGAGAGGGTGGTTTTCACGGTGTAGTAATAAATTACTTAACTTCTGTGTTTTTTCATGGGAAGAAAGAGAAGCAAGAGCACGTTTTAACTCAGTAAGAGAAGCAAAGCGGTCAGAGGGATTCTTTGCCATGCCCCTGGATAAGATGTCCTGCATGTCATCAAAAAGAAAATCCTTCTGGAGTTTACAGATAGAATACAAAAGGCTGCAAATGGAATATTGCATTGCTGCTTTGAAAGCATGTTCATCTGTTAATGGATGGGTGTATTCTGGTGCAACGTAAGGATGTGTCCCTAAAATAGTACATTTCTCCAGATTAATATCTCCAAGGCAGAATATTCCCCTGGAGTTACGGTAAATATTGCATGGACTAATGTCGGCTTCATAGATTCCTGTATCACATAGAATAGATATAGCATCAATCATATGGGTACCCAGACAGAGAAGGTCATGAAAGGATAAACCGGTATCATATAAGATTTCTTTCAGGGACTCTTCAAGTGGATAGAAGACATATTCTCTGTGATGAATATGATGATGTGCTTTTGGAAGTAAAAAATGACTATCCGTTATATTGGACAGAGCTTCCTTCTTTCTTTTTGAAAAAATATGGGATGCGTATATTTTTAAAATATAATCAATCTTTGTTTCTGTATTTTGCACCTTACAGATTGCTACGTCTTTTGTAAATGATATGATTTTTATGAGATTCCAGATGGAGGAAAGCTCTGCAGGCAGAGTAAAAGATTTTGTCGTATTCATAGTTATTACAGACCCTTTCATAAATAATACTTTTTAATTTTGCGCTTTAAAAATTCTGGCAATCAAAAATTTGATTATGCACAAGTGAACAAGTCCCTTTATGCCGTGATTTATGATATTTTGACCGTGCAGGAAGCGGACGTTTTTTGTCCGGAATCCAACCTGCATGTGATGACATAAATACCTTTTTGCATAAAACAGAGTTTTAATGTGGAACAATGCTTTTTATTGTGAATATATTTATTCTTTATGTGACCCTTTGTGGATATATCCCATTTTATGGAATCAGCGTCTGCTCCGTAAAAAGTGGATTTCAAAACAATTGTTTCGCCGCACTTTTTTTGAAGAAATGTGTTGTTTAATTTCAGGCTGAAGCTTTCAGTTTTTCTGGTATTTTTTTCAGACGTATCAGTATGTTGTGGTCTCTTGGTTTCCGGTAATGGTTTTTGAGGTGATGTTGTATGGTTTGCGGATGGTTTTTTGGTGAGTTTTTTTGTTTTGTTTTTTGTTTTTTTAGGTATCTTTTTTGAGTTGGTGTTTTTGTTTTTATTTGTGTTTTTATTGGTGCTGTTCCGGTAAATGATATCATATGTTAGGGATTCATTTTTATCATTATATAATCCGAAAAGATAGCTTTTTCCGGCAGGAAAATAATAGAGAATTGTTAATTTACAGTGAATCGAATCCATAATGTAATGAGACGGCGGGTACAGATTTCCTTTTGCGTCATAGAGCTGAAAGGAGAGAGAAAGCTTTTTGGCGGAAAAAATCTCAATCGTGATTTTCCCCTCTTTTTCCTGCTCCGGAATACAGTAATAATGAAAGGAGCGAGAGGAAACAGAGGTACTGTATTGTTGTCCCTTTTGAAGTGTTTTTGCGTGTTTAATATCGGTATTGTTATGGGATGCCGTTGCTGCTTTCACAGTCATACTCCCTATGGAAGTATCGGCATAAGAAAATACTTTATCTGAAAAAAACAGACATATAATAATTGAAATAAATAAATTTCGGAAGAAAAGATGTTTTTTCATAAATAAGTCCTTTCTTCACCTCAAAACCAATTTCATTGTAGCGGATTTGTAAGAAAAAAACTATCCGTAATTCATTACAAAATTTTGTCAAAAAAAGAGACAGATTTTACGATGATCTGTCTCTCGGATAAAAAAATTATTGGTAATATTGTCGTTATTTCAGAATATTTTTTAGGAAAGATGTCCCATCTAGCTTCTGAGGTACTTTAAGGTAATCACAGATTGTCGTACCGATATCCGCAAAAGTAGGCCTTGTGCCAAGATTGGTACCCGGAAGAACAGGTTTTCCGGCAATCACAAGAGGAGTGTATTCTCTGGAGTGATCTGTAGATGGTGTACTTGGATCGCATCCATGATCTGCTGTGATCATTAAGATATCCTCCGGCCGTAATTTGGCCATAATCTCCGGCAGACGTTTATCAAAGTAGGAAAGGGCAGCGGCATAGCCGGGTACATCATTTCGATGTCCGTATTTCATATCGAAATCTACCAGATTGATGAAACAAAGACCGTGGAAATCTTCGTCCATATATGCCAGTGTTTTATTGATGCCATCTTCGTTATCCTCTGTCCGGGTCATTTTTGTGACACCTTTTCCCGCAAAAATATCATTGATCTTGCCAACAGCCAGTACATCCTGGCCGGCATTTTTGATATTGTCCAGCATAGTATCCCGCGGTGGTGTCAGAGAAAAGTCGTGACGTCTGCTTGTGCGGGTAAAATGACCCGGTGTTCCAATAAACGGACGGGCAATGACCCGGCCTACGGCATATGGTCCCTGACAAAGCCTGCGGGCAGTTTCACAGATTTTATAAAGTTTCTCCACGGGAATAATATCTTCATGGGCGGCAATCTGCAGTACGCTGTCAGCAGAGGTATATACGATGATATTTCCTGTTTCCATATGTTCTTTGCCGTATTTTTCGATAACTTCCGTGCCGGAATATGGCATATTACAAAGAACCTTTCGACCGGTTTCAGATTCCAGGGAATGGATCAGATCCTTCGGAAATCCATTTGGAAATGTAGGCATTGCCTTTGGTGAAATGATTCCGGCAATTTCCCAGTGGCCAATCGTCGTATCTTTGCCGCGGGAAGCCTCCTGCATACGCATAACGGCACCGGCAGGAGTAATCTGCTTTTTGGCCCATTCGTGACGTTCATGAACGCGGTTTCCATCAATCGCAAAGAAACCAAGCTTCTGCATATGGGGCATGTAAAAATGCTCGTCTGTGGATGCCGCATAAACGGTATGGCTTCCAACATCGCCAAAATCGGCGGCATCCGGTGCCTCACCGATACCAACGCTATCCAGAACAATTAAAAATACACGTTTACTCATAATACCAACCTCCAATCTAATTTTTATTTAATATCAGATATAACTGATAAATACATATCCGGCATTTTCAAAGAATTTCTCTGCACCGTTTAAGGACATTTTTGTGTTTGATCCGGTAGATGGATCAAACCAGCTTACGGAGCTGGAATTGTAGGAATTGATCAAAACGGCCTGAGAGGAATTCTTCATAGCAATAACAGGTTTTCCACTACTGACAAAATATAAAATTTCATCTACGGTACAGCCGGTCAGATTGACAGGTGTGCTTATATATTTTTTGAGAATATCCATTGTAGAGGCTCCCTTTAACAGGGAAGCATCCTCGGTAACCTGTGCAGACTGGAGCAGCATATGCAGGCATGCCTTCATGCTGGAAACATTTCCGGAGACTGTGGTTTTGTCCATCAGAGAAACGGTATTACTGAGGAATTTGCCACCGCGCTCCCAGATAATATGATTGCGGTTATCCATTACGACACCCATCTGCTCGTCAGCCTGGCGGATCGCTGTTCCGGCATCATAATTTGAACCGGTAATGCCGCCATAAGCATAAATATAATATTTATCTGCCGCATTTTTCTGCGGATTATTGATATAAAAGGTGGTGTTTTCTGTTACCATTACATATTTGGTATATGTGATTTTCGGCTCTCCCTTCATCACAAAGCCTGCCGGCAGACTGATATATTTTTCTGTCAGCATTTTATCTGTGACTCTGGAAGCCAGGTCAAAAGATTTTGCTTTATTGTCCTGCTGATGTTGTATACTGTCATCGGATATCTTTTTAAAGTTCTGTCCTATTTTACGGACACGTTTTAGCTGAATAATATCCTTATCAACCACGGTTTTTATAATATAGACATTTTTGGTCTCATATTCTTTCAGAATATCACCATGGCTGTCTGCAATGATCAGCTTGTAAACAGGAGAAATACGTTCTCCCTCCTGGGAGTTGTAAATATCAGAGTTTCTCACAAAACCGTATACGACACTGGAATCAATGGCTCCCAGTACCTTGATACTTTGATTTTTCTTTGCAGAAACTGTACGACTCTGTTCTGTTTCCAGATCAAGAATAGTAATGCGTGTGGCCGGTTTTTGGGACGTTGCATTGGACCAGACAAAACATTTTGCCTTTTCCAGCATTGCAAAATTGCCGCTGGATGCATTGCGGGTGAGAACGGTATATTGTCTGGAAGTAATATTGTATGCATATACTCTGTCATATAATGAAAAATAAAATACATTTTTGCGGTTTACATAACAGAAATCACCAAAATCCTCTTTTAACTGCTGGAAGCTTGTTTCCAGGGGAAGATAAATACGCTCATTGATCTGATTCTTTTTGGAATCGTAGCTGTATAGGATGATGCCTACACGACCCTCATAATCACCACAGTTCATATAACCGTAAACAACAAAGTCGATATTGCCATCGTTGTCAATATTGATAATGCGAATGTCATGCTGGTCATAATAATCCTGAATATAATTGGTAGAATCCTGCACAAAGGAAAATACCTGATTCAGCTTTTCTGTGGAGAGATCGTAATACCACAGATTACCGTTTCTGACAAATGCCATTTTTTTGTTATCCTCACTGGGGGAGATATTCAGATCGTCTACATTGGAAATACCAATCTTAAATTCACTCTGGGAGGTGGAGGTCAGCTCCGGATCAAAAACGGCTTCCATGGTACGCTGGAAATACAGGAGATATATGCGTCCTGTAGTATAGCGTACACGGTAAAATTCTTTTACCTGATAGGTCTCTGTACCTGTGTTGGTTTTCGTCTGGACATAATAGACCTGTTCTACAGCAGCAGTTTCGATATTCAGCTCTTTAATCGTTGGTGTACAGACAGAGAGCATCTTTGGTTTTAATTTATTCCAGGTGATCAGTTTTTTGCTGGAATAAATATTTACATTTGCCAGAGTGGAATCATTGCTTCCATTGGTTTCCAGATAATTGTTAATATCAAATCCTTTTTCTTTACCAAAGGTTGCGTTGTGGAATTTGTTGACAAAGTCCAGCTTCTGTTTCAAAAAGAAATCGGAATCGTAATATTTTACTCTGGTATAAAAATGGATACGTTTGCTGTAATTTGTCGTAAGCGTAATTTCCAGTCCATATTCTGTACTGGTATTCATTGCAGCATCCAGTGTCAGATGTGCGGTTTTTGTTCCGGTAGATTCGTCGAAGGCAGATAATGTACCGCTGCCAATGCTTTTGTCATTGGCAATATCCTTCAGATCATAATCAAGCCGCTTGATCTTCAGGTCATTTTCTGAAATGACCACATCAAAGGACTTATCTGCACCGATCGGCGTGATGGACTCGCGGATATTACCGCTATCCAGTTCACTGCTGTATCCGTGAAGTGTATTGATCGTGTATTTGTTTACCGTGAGATTGATCAACGGAAAAGCGGAGCTCTGCAGACTGGTTGCCGTCGCTGTTCCGACATTTATGCTGGGAATATGTTGTCCAAATATAAAAAGGGACGCACAAAATAATACAAATAATCCAAAACCTTTATAAAAATATTTCAAAATAAGCCTCCTGATCATACAAACATTCTTGTCTTTAGTATAGATTGTTCCCGATAAAAAGGCAAGGACAGTCACTAAATTTTAAGATTTCCATATAATAAAAATGAAGTATGTTTGATACAGGGAAGGACATAGAATTATGAGAAATAAAAGAGTAAATTATCCAAAGGGAAATGCGATGGTATTTCCATTAGAGCTGGCGCAGATACCGGAGGAAGAAAAGGTCCGGGATCTGAAGTATCTTTACCCTCTGGAGGTTACAGAATTAAACGGAATGGTTATGGATGTATGTGATCAGATGGAATATGATGGGAGTCCGATGTATGATCAATATCCGGATAAGGTGACAATGGAACGTATGGCATCGGGAATATGCTGTCATTACTGCAGACAGAGGGACAGAGTCGATCAAAAATGGCTGCGTCCCATGGTAGAGATCATGCTGTGCAATGAAATGAATTGCCGGCGGGAGAGAAGATGCCGGCATAATCGATAAAACCCGGTAGTAATTACCGGGTTTTAAAAATATGTTACACTGTATAAACTATAAATCTAATAATTGTTGGTAAATATCACGCTTGGAAACACCTCTGTCTTGTGCTACCTTTTTCATTGCTTCCTTTTTGGAAAGATTCTGGTCAAGATAGAGCTGCATATGTGCCTGAAGATCCATTTCCTTCCAGTTATCCTGTTTTTCCTGATCCAGGGTCTGCTGGGAGATGCCTTCAAGAACCAGAACATATTCTCCCTTTGGGTCGTTGTCAGTATAATAGGAAACAGCCTCAGATAACGTCATAAGCTGAACCGTTTCATGAAGTTTCGTGAGCTCGCGGCAGAGAGTGATCTTCCGGTCTCCGAGAGTGTTGTATAACTGCTTGAGAGTGGCGAGAAGATGATGGGGAGCTTCATATAAAACTACCGTTCTCGTTTCTGTTTTCAGGGATTCCAGAATAACGGCGCGTTCTTTTTTGTCCGGTGGCAGAAAAGCCTCAAAGGCAAAACGGCGTGTAGAGAGTCCGGATAAAGTCAAAGCAGTTACGCAGGCACACGCACCGGGCAGGGAAGTGACCGGAATCCCTGCTGCGTAAGCCTGACGGACAATTTCCTCGCCGGGATCAGAGATGCCCGGTGTACCGGCATCTGTCACAAGAGCAATATTGGTTCCCTGGGCAAGCCTGGAAACAAGATAGGCTGCCTTGTCCACTTTATTGTACTCATGATAGCTTGTCATAGGTGTTTTGATCGTAAAATGATTTAAGAGTTTAATGGTATTGCGTGTGTCCTCTGCGGCAATCAGATCTACCTCCCGTAAGGCTCTTAACACTCGGAAGGTAATATCTTCGAGATTGCCGATCGGAGTGGCACATAAATATAAAGTTCCGGTCATTATTTTCTCCATTTCTAGCAGTGATATATATTGAGAATCTCCTGTGTATATTGTCCCGGAGCGGAATATATAATAAGAGGAGATTCTATTTTTACCATGGAATTGCCGCCACGGACTGCATCGATCAGCACCATATTGGGTTCCTTATGGGCAAATGGATGTACAAAGCGTATCCGTTTTGGTTCCAGTTTATATTTTGTAAGGCATGTGATAATTTCAATCAGACGGAAGGGTCTGTGTACCATTATAAAATGACCACCGGGTTTTAAAACCAAAGAGGCTTCCCGTATGACATCTTCCAGAGTACAGAGAATTTCGTGACGGGCGATCGCTTTGGGCATATCCGGATTTTTGAGTCCGTGATTATTATTCATATAAGGCGGATTGGTGATCACATAATCGTAAGATGCCTTGCCCAGAATTTGTGATGCCTCCTTTATATCTCCATCAATAATTTGAATTTTATCGGTGAGTCCGTTTAATTGGACACTACGTTTTGCCATATCTGCGCTTTCCGGCTGAATTTCCAGTGCATCAATGTGAGCAGCGTCTGTTTTTGCTGTCAGTAAAATCGGAATCACTCCGGTACCGGTGCCGAAATCTGCAACTTTACTGTCCGGCTGACAACCGGCAAAGGAAGATAACAGGACGGCATCCATTCCGAAACAGAATTTCTCAGGATGCTGTATAATATGATAACCATTGATCTGGAGGTCATCCAGTCGTTCTCCCGGCTTCAATTCTGCGTTCATAGCGGCTCCTTTTGTGATTTATTTAATGATTCTGTCGGCTGGAAGGACCGTTTTGTCCTTTGGTATTATTGTCCTGCCGGCGATTATTGTTATTTCTCCTGCCATGGAAGTTTTCCCGTTCGCTCTTTCTGCTGCGCTCTTCACGGAAACGCTCCGGACGTCCTTTTTCCCGGCGTCCGTCATTTTGGCGTTCATAACCACCGCGGAAGCTCTGCTCCTGTTTTTCGGTTTCAGGCAGGTGAATATTCTGGTTTTCATAACCACCTCTGCTTCTGGCAGGCCGTTTTTCGCGGTTATTATGCTGCGAATCACGATCCCTGCGGTTATCACGGGAACGGTTCTGATCCCGGCTATCTTTGTTCTGACCACGATTCTCTCGGTTTTGATCATCCCTGTTCTGACCACGGTTGTCCCTGTTTTGATTTCGATCCCGGTTACGATCTCTGCCGTCTCTGCGTTGACCGCGGGAACGTCTGTTATTCTCACGTTTTCCGCCGGACTTGCCGGTTTCTTCTTCCTGCTCCTGAAGCTCTTCCATATCCTGCTTTTCCATGATCTCAAGCTGTTCCAGTCCCTCGGCGTCTACCATTTCGTTGAGGGATGCTTCCAACTCAGAGCCTTCATTGGAAATCTGGTGATCCTTAAAGCTCAGATCGGCAACAGGGTATTCGCGAATCTCCCGTTCGCCGTTTTTTTTGGTAATCACAATCTTTACAAGCTGCTTTAATACACTGGTGCTCTGTACCTCACCGGTATAACCGTCAATGGTTTTCACCTGAGATCCGATGGATGGAAGAGAATGGTTCAGTTCTTCATAGGCTTCCTGCTCGTTTTTCAGACAACACATAAGACGTCCGCATACACCGGAGATCTGGGTTGGATTCAGGGAAAGTCCCTGTTCCTTTGCCATTTTGATAGATACCGGAGCAAACTCGGACAGGAAAGTATGACAGCAGAGAGGTCTGCCGCAGATCGCCATACCACCTAATAATTTCGTCTCGTCACGGACACCGATCTGCCGTAATTCGATTCGTGTGCGGAATACCGATGCAAGATCTTTGACCAGCTCGCGGAAGTCGATACGACCGTCGGCTGTAAAATAAAAAAGTAGTTTGTTGCGGTCAAAGGTATATTCGGAATCGATGAGCTTCATTTTCAGATCATGTTTTTTAATCTTTTCCAGACAGATCTGATAAGCTTCTTTTTCTTTCTTTTCGTTCTCAATATTGGTTTTTTCATCCTCCGGAGTAGCCGGACGTGTCAGTGGCTTCAATGGAGAAACAACTTTGTCGTCTGTAACCTCTTTTGGTCCCAGAACAACGGTGCCATATTCGATCCCACGGGCGGTTTCCACGATAACATGGTCTCCCTTTTTGATGTCGTAGCCGGTGGGATCAAAGTAATATACCTTGCTTGATTTACGGAATCTGACTCCGATAATTAGTATCATAATATTTATGTCCTTTCTATTGGCAGATTAATTTAATCTTTCATGGTCAGTGCCATCAGCTCCATGGTCACCTCAAAGTTTACATTGGCACCGAGACGTACTTTTGCTTTGTCGATTGCCTGGAGAATGTTCTCGATGCTCTCGTAGGTGTGTACGCTAGCCTGATGGGAGATATCGTGGAACCGGTCGCGGTACAGCAGAAGATTTGCGTCCTTTGTGACCTTAAACATCAGTACATCACGATACCAGAGAAGCATCAGATCCAGATAATCATCAATCATGCCCTTTTTCTGTGAGAAGATACGGATGGAATCCACAATCTCTGAAATGTCCATATGCTCAATATTTTTTAACAGATGAAGGGTATCTTCCTTCATTTCCTGAAAATCCTTTGAGTTGGCAAAACGAATCGCTTTGCCCATATTTCCCTGGCAGAAGCCGGCAGCAATTTCTGCCTGTTCCCGTTCCATGGAGAGATGGCTTACCAGATAACCGGCAATTTCTTCCTTGGAGATGGGTTTTGTATTGATCGTAACACATCTGGACTGGATCGTCGGCAGAAGTGCATTCAGATTATCTGTGAGAAGAATAATGACTGCATATGCCGGAGGCTCCTCGATAGTTTTCAGAAGAGCGTTCTGCGCCTGCTCCGTCATTTTGTTGGCTTCCGGAATAATGTATACTTTATGCTCACTGCTGTATGGCTTGATCTGGATATCATTATTGAGCTGCTCACGAATATCATCGACACTGATGCTCGCTTTTTCATGAGTAATGTAGCGGATATCCGGATGATTGCCGGACTCTGCCTGATGACAGGACTTGCATCCGTCGCAGGAATCGGCGTTTGGATGTTTTTCACACTGAAGCGCCTTTGCAAAGGCGTCTGCCAGCATACGGCGTCCGGAACCGGTTTCTCCGTTGATAATGTAGGCGTGAGAGATATTTCCTGTCTCGATTGCTGTCTGGAAATGCTCCTTTGCCTGCTTTTGTCCTATGATATCTTTAAAATTTGCCATAAATGCCTCCTGTTTATAATGATCAGGTAAAAAGATCAAGGATCATTCCCTGAATTTCACCAATTTTATTTAATATTGCCAAATGGTCCTTTTCTTCCTGCATAAGCTCCTCTGCAAGATCATCCAGTGCCTGGTCAATAAGCTTTACCATACCGTAGACTCGGTGACGTCCTTTTTTGTCGAGAAAATTTTCACGGCTGAAGGAGTGGGAATGGGTGACAATCTCATTCATAAATTCTTTGATCATCTTGCGGTACAGCTTCATATCCCGGATATCCATCCGGCGGCTGAGTTTATTGCCCTGCTGGGTGATATCCTCCATCATGACGGCGAGACTTGCCTGAAGCTCCTGCTCCTGAATACTGCTGAGCAAGGTAAAACGAAAGGAGCCGTCGGATTCCGGAACTGATGCTTTGGGTTCGATTTGCGCCGGCTGTTGTAGCTGATTTACCCGTAGATCCATAGAACTCCTCCTTTCGTGATAGCCAATCTGCTATCGTTAATACAAAACTAAATAGACAGTGTTATACAAAGTAGTGACAAACCTTTGCCCAGATATCGTCTGAAATTTCCTGTGGGGAACGGTTTCCGTCAACAATGATAATATTTTCCACGTCTTCCATCCGGTGGATCAGATCGAGATAACGATCTCTGACATCGGTGAGACGTTCCTTCGTCTCGTAAATATCTGTCTGATGACGTCCCCTGGTAACGCGCTCCATTGCAGTTTCCGGTGAGACATCTATAAAAATATGGCAGTCCGGACGGACAATCTCATTTGCCATCTCATTGCATTTCATGATCCACTCCAGAGGAACGGATACGCTCTGATATGCATAATTGGAAAAAACGTAGCGGTCAGAAAGTACAGCAATTCCATCATCCAGAAGCTTGCAAATGCCATTGACCGGATTGTTCAGATGATCCAGTCGATCTGCTGCAAAAAGTGCCGTCAAAGTGGTTTCTTCACCTTTGATACGACCGGAAAGGAATTGGCGGAGCAGTGTTCCGATTGGTCCGTTGCTTGGCTCCATGGTAGTCATACAGTTGATGGAGTGTTCCTGAATATGCTCCTGTAACAGAGAAATCTGTGTGGATTTGCCGCTGCCATCAATTCCTTCGAATACAATAAAACAACCTTTTTTTGAGCCCATAGATATACCATACCCTTTCTTAAATTGTAGAATTTTCTGCAGAAAAATACTGTCAAAACATCTAAATTATCTCACTTTATATAATACGCTTTTTTCGGAACTTTTGCAAGAAACAGGATGACTTGATATTTTCATTTAAACATAATAAAATAGGGGTATCGTATTGACACTATTACGAAGGAGACGGGGAGATGGAATGGAAATTTTTGCCGGAGGATAAGTCGGGTCCAGCCAGAAAATCGAGGGACTATCGGCTATTTAACGAACGGGTTATCAAATCGGCACAGCTTCTGGAAAAGTCGTTGTCTGAGTATATCGTCAGGGAGGACGAGGATCTCAATACCAACAAGCTTTTGAAGGAGACAAGGGAAATTATTGCGTTGAGTGATGATCCGGTTCACACGTTTCGGATGCTGCGAAGGGTTCGCAGATATGATGATCTGACATATATACATAGTCTGAATGTGGCGATACTCTGTCACGAGTTTGCAAACTGGATGCATATGCCGGAGGAGGAGCAGGATATTCTGACACTGGCAGGGCTTTTGCATGATGTGGGCAAGATGGGGATACCGGGGAAGATCATCAAAAAAGCGGGGCTACTGACGGATGAAGAATACGAGCTGATCAAACAGCATCCCCAAAAGGGGTATGACTTTCTCAAAAAGCATCCCCTGGACGAACGGATTATGAACGCTGCTCTGATGCATCATGAGAGATGTGACGGTTCCGGATATCCTCAGGGATTAAAAGCGGATGAGATTGACGATTTTGCTAAGATTGTTGCGATAGCGGATTATTATGATGCACTGACATCGGCCAGAGTTTACCGGGAGCCGCATTGCCCGTTTGAGGTGTTTCGGATGCTGCAGCAGGAACGGGATAAATTTGACTCCACTTATCTGGCTGTATTTATGGAGGGAGTGGCTTCATTTTATATTGGGTGTGAGGTGGTTTTGTCCAATCAGAAGCGGGCGAGAATGGTAGATACAAACCCTACAGATCAGAGTAATCCTATTGTGAAAATGGACGGATTGATCGTGAATTTAGCTATGGCGCCGGATGTCGATGTGAAAGAAATCTGTTGATATAATAAAAGCGGAAACTTAAGAAAAAAGTTTCCGCTTTTTAAGTGTATAGGAAAATGCTTGTAGCGTAGAGTGAGCAAGGGCAAAACGCTGGTTTTGCCCTTTTTTAATACATTCCATAATGTTGTGATTTTGTGGATATTTTCATCCAACCTTCATTTTGAACTTCTGTAATTCTCTCTCGTCATCCACAGGAATCTTCTCCATGCATGCGCCCAAAGCTGTCATCTTTTTGTCAAAATCTTCATATCCGCGCTCAATAAAGTGGATAGAATCAACTGTCGTAAAACCATCAGCTACCAGTCCGGCGACAACAAGTGCGGCACCGGCACGAAGATCAGGTGCCGTGATAGAGGCTCCCGTCAGACCGGTTACGCCTTCAATGATCGCAACATTTCCCTCGACCTTGATATTGGCACCCATACGGGCAAGCTCATCAACATATTTAAAACGATTCTCAAAAATACTCTCTGTAACAGTACTGGTTCCATTGGAAAGAGCCAGAAGTGTAGCAATCTGGGGCTGCATATCAGTTGGAAAACCAGGATATGGCAAAGTCTTTACCTGTGTATGTCCCAGACGGTCATCTGCGGAAACGCGGACCGCATCATCAAACTCCTCGACTTTTGCACCGATCTCGATCAGTTTGACAGAAATAGCCTCCAGATGCTTTGGAATGACATTGCGGATCAGTACATCGCCCTTGGTAGCAGCAGCGGCAACCATAAAAGTACCTGCCTCGATCTGATCCGGAATAATGGAGTATTCGCTGGCATGGAGACGATCCACACCGTCGATACGGATCTTGTCAGTACCGGCACCCTTAATATTGGCCCCCATGCTGTTTAAGAAGTTGGCAACATCTACGATGTGTGGTTCCTTGGCTGCGTTCTCAATAACAGTACGGCCCTGTGCCATACAAGATGCAAGCATAATATTGATCGTAGCACCTACAGATACCACATCGAGATAAATGTGATTGCCCATCAGTGCATCAGCAAAGGTATTGATCATACCATACTCGATATTGACCGTGGCACCCAGAGCACGGAAGCCCTTCAGATGCTGGTCGATCGGACGGCTTCCGATATCGCAGCCACCGGGCAGAGCAACCTGTGCTTTTTTATATTTGCCAAGAAGAGCACCTAAAAGATAATAGGATGCCCGTATTTTACGAATGGAGTCATAATCTATTGTAACATCAGAAATAGTACTTCCGTTGATCTGTACCTCGTGAGGTCCCAGACGCTTTACGGTAGCACCAATACTTTCTATCGCCGTAAGAAGGACATTGATATCTCTTACATTTGGAAGATTGTCAATCGTTACTGTCTCATCTGTCATGATGGCAGCAGCAAGAATACCAAGAGCAGCGTTTTTGGCACCGCCGATGACAACCTCACCGTGAAGAGGGTTTCCGCCCTTTATAATATACTGATTTTCCATTTTGCACCTCATCAAACACTTTTTTTGCAAAACTCGATTCACCACTCTTGTAGAATAGTGAAGACATACATACCATACATTATATCGAAATCGTTTATAATGTCAACCTATTTTCTTCTGTTTTCAAAATAAACAAAAGAGTCAATGGCATCAAAGATATCCTGGAAGGTTTCCCGCGGAGCCACGTCAATGTATTTCTGCAGGATTTCCTGCTCCGCCTGACCATGGTAATGTCCATAAAAGATATCAAACAGATTATGCCCACGCACATATATTTTAATCAGTTCCATATTATCCTTGATATCCTGTTTACTCTTAATGCGTATGTTATTGATCCGCTGCATCCGTTTCATGCTATTTAGTTTAAATAGGTAATCTTTGTATTTTTTGTAAAGAATATTATAAAAATCTTCTTCACTTTTGATAACGCCGATCTTTGTCATGATCTTTGGATCCAGAAAATAATTTTCAAAGGAATAATACTTCAGGATCAGGACATTTTTAGGTTCCACCTTCGGCAGATTGCCGGCATCTTCTTTGGCACGCTGGCCGTAGTAGCTGCAAAGCTGTTTCTTGAGATACTTTGGATTTTTGCCGTCGCTGTCCCGGATCATCAAAAACTGATCCTTTAAATATAATTTATTGATATATTTCAGGTTTGCATAGGTTTTAATGTTGGTGCAGCTGTTTACCGGTATGATCGTGATGCGTTTCAGATTTCCGTTTTCGTCGTAAATTTCAGAGTAATATTTCTGCAGAAGCATCGGAAGACGGTTGCTGTCCTGCTTTCCCTCCACGATAAATACAAAACTGACATTCATCAGGTCGTTGGCCGTGTAACCCAGGTCATCGAGAATCTGGTCAATATCCGTTTCCTCCCGTACGGTGGTGTAATATTCCTCATCCAGCAGCACCTCCTTGATCTGTCTGGAAGAAAAGTTAAAGATCAGATTTGGAGAGTGGGTGGAGAAGATAACCTGATTCTTTTTTGACAAGCGGTACAGGATCTCACTTGCTACCTTCTGAAGCTGCGGATGCAGATAGATTTCCGGATCTTCCATCAAAATAATACATGGAAGAGTATCTGCCTCGTCAATATATGCCTCCAAAAGAGACAGTGCGTAAATACTTTTGATACCTTCGCTCAATGTATTTAAAGAGGATACATAATCGTTGCGGTCCCGGTTAATAAGCTGAGTATCGATATGCAGCAGATCATCCAGGTCAAAATTCAGTACATAGCGGATCTGCTGGGAAGGATTGCCGTTCCGATGGAAATAATGATTTACTTTCTCGGCGAATTCGTTCAGGTTGGTACGGAACAGTTTGTATTGGAGCAGACGTGTCGTCTCAAAAAGAGAAAGCTCTTCCGGTGTTTTTTTGTTGATCACTCCGATACACTGAAAACAACGGTTACATTTTCGTGTGGAGTCAAAGGTACACATATTATCCTTGAGCATCTGGAAGGATTCCTTGTCGTAAAAACTAAAAACATCATTCTGTAGTGCGTCAAGATTCCGCGTCTGGTCAATATGATAGATCTTTGGAAAAATTTCCCGGATGTAGGGATTGTTTTTCTGAAAACCATCATTAAAACGGATCTTTTGCTCCGGATTGATATGACAGGTAAAGGTCACGGTATTTTTCTGAAAAGATGGCAGCAGGGCAGAAAACTCCTCCAGCCATTTATCGTAATCCCGGTGCTTGCTCACGATACCAAGACTCTGATAATAGAGCAGATCATCCTCTGTAAATTCCACTGACAGAGTAATTTCAATGCTTTTTTGGGGATCAAGAAATTCAGTTGTCTTTGGAATATGATTGCCGGTAGCCGTAAGGATCGCATCGATCACATTTGTTTTACCGGTATTGTTTTTGCCTACAAGAATCAGTGCATTTTCCAGCTCGTTGATCTCCAGATCACGGATGGATTTGAAATTTCGTATTCTGAGATAGCTGATCTTCATATTTATCCCTCATTTCCGTACGCACTAGCCCCTTTTTTTATTGTATGTTTTTGGTTTCCCTTTGGTGCTTTTCCGTCCGTTTCCCTTTTTCTTGCGAATAGAATAACCAAAATGTCCCAGAGCCTTGCCAAGACTGTAGTAAGTGCCGTGAGAATAAGCAAGAAGCCCTGCATTTTCCAGATGAAAGGTTCCTTTTTCGTCCATATACTTCTCAGCAACATGTACTGCAGTGACGTCGGAAACAAAAACATGATGGGAGCCAAGTTCTAAAACCTGACGTACTTTACATTCAATGTTGACAGGTGCTTCCGCAATCAGCGGACATTTTACAGTATCTGCAGGAGCAGGGGTAAGGTGGCAGCCGGTCCATTTATTGTGGTCTCTGCCGGAGCGTACCCCACAGAAATCCGTAGCGTGTGCGAGTTCTTTTGTCGTGAGGTTGATCACAAACTCGCCGGACTCCCGGATCATGGGATATGAGTGGCGTTCCGGGCGAACGGCAATATATGCCATTGGCGGATTCGTACAGAGAGTGCCGGTCCATGCAACTGTTAATATATTTGATACGTGATCTATGTCACCACAGCTTACCATAACGGCAGGGAGCGGATAGATCATATTTCCCGGTTTAAAATTGACTTTTTTCATAAAAAATGCCTTCCTGACAAGTAAAAATTCTATTTATAAGTATACCATATCTACTCTTTTTCTTCAAAGAAAAACTGTCCTGTGGAGAGGGAAAATTCAGAATGAGGCTACCCAAAAAATCAGGAATGTGATAAGATAAAATAAGAGAAAAATCCTTGATCAGCTTGATCAGTTAGAAGAAAGGCAGGAGAGCATCGTGGGAAAATATTTGGAATTTGAGTCTATGACGGAAGGACTTGAAAGTAAAGTGCGTCAGGATTTAAAATTTAAAACAGGAAATTTTGTCTGGAAGATCAAATTTAATATTCCGCTGGATCCCAAGACGGTGAATAATGTCAATCTGTATGTGACATCCATGAATCTTTCTCCTTTGAAAACAGCGATCCGTTACAACTCTCTGGAAAATGAGATTGAGATTGAACCGCTGGAGCCATATGCAAAAAATGAATCTTACATATTAAATATTACAACAAATGTGACATCCTTAGGGGGAAAGCCGTTAAAGAAACCGCTTCAGGTACAGTTTAAAATAGACGGATAATAAGACTGGTTATGAAAAAATTTAACTACAAAAAAAGATTTCATTTATTTAAAGATATGAAGTTTTTCCACCGTATGATATTGATCTATCTGATCGGTGGTATTATTCCGTTGCTTGTTATGAGTATTTATACCAATATGCAGACACGGAAAATGATGATCAATGTTACGGAGGAAACGCAGTCAGAGGAGCTTTCTGTTCTCGGTTCATCGCTCCGGGAATCAATGACGGTATTGGATAATGTAGCCCGTCTTCTTTGTGATAATGATGAGATATTAAAAATTGCCAACAGAAATTACAAAAATAAAACACAGTTTTACCGGGATTACCGAAAAGCTAACACAGTTATTCTGGATTATATTAATTTTTATGAGCAGGATATTTCCAATATAAAAATTTATCTGAAAAATCCCAGCATTGACATATACGATCTGGAAAGGATCGACAATCTTTCTTATCTGAAAGAAAGCATAAAATATCAGTCATGGTATAAGGAAACCATTGAAAATAAAAATAAAGGATACTGGTATTTTGGTCAGATGAGTGCCGACATGGACCAGACAATGCAGATCAGCCGGGTGATTCTAAATAAAAATGGCGATGTCACGGGAATTGTCACCGTTCTGATCCAGTATGACAAGACAAAGACTGCTTTGACACAGCGGAGTCACGATACGGCAATTTTGTATAATGATTATTATTGGATTTCCGGTAATTTTAGTCTGATCGAGTATCCGTTTCTGAAAGAGGAGATGCGTAAGATTGAAAAAAGCCGTGCTTCAAAGCGGATTTCTTATGGTGTTGAGGAATATCTTGTGGCATATGAGCGGATTCAGATGGACGATTCCGATGACTTTTATTCTCTTGTGAGTATTCAGGATTATCAGGATATCATGACGGATGTTAATAGGATCAGCTTACAGGCATTTGTTCCGGAGATTATAGGAATTCTGCTGTCGGTTGTTCTGATCTTCGCATTTGCAATCTCTTATAGTAATCGTATGTATCAGCTCCGGATTCAAATGCACCGCGTGGCACAGGGGGAGTATGATAAAGTAGAACCTATCGAGGGAAATGACGAAATTGGCGAGCTTTATACTGAACTGGAGCAGATGATGAAGGACATCCGGTTGCTGATGAGCAATGTGGTAGATGAGCAGGTGCAGAAGGAAAAGCTTCACACCAGACAAAAAGAAGTAGAGTTTAAGATGCTGGCGAGTCAGATCAATCCACATTTTCTTTATAATACGCTGGAGACGATTCGGATGAAGGCTGTGGTCAATCATCAGCCGGAGATCGTGGAGCTGGTTAAAATGCTTGCTAAGACCATGCGTTATAATATTCAGGTGACAGACCGGCTTGTAACATTGAAGGAAGAACTTCAGATGGTGGGATATTATCTGAAGATTCAGGAGTACCGTTTTGGCGACCGTATCAAATCGGAGCTGATCATAGATCCGGAGGTGGATGGAAAAGCTTATATTCTTCCGCTCACGATACAGCCGTTTGTGGAAAATGCTTTTGTACATGGATTGGAGCAAAAGGAGAATGATGGAAGACTAACGGTACATGTTTATAGGAAAGAACAGGAAATATACATTGAGATTAAAGATAACGGCTGTGGTATGGACTATTATGAACTGGGGCGTCTGAGAAAAACAATGCGGGATGAAAGTGGAGATGACACGCATATCGGCGTGCGTAATGTGAGCCAGAGAATTCGTATATTATATGGAAGTAAATATGGGGTTGAAGTTGACAGTACCAAAGATTTAGGCACTAAAGTGTTGATTCATATTCCATACCAGACGGAAAATCCTCAAAATGTAGAATTTATTGGGTAAAAATGTCAAAAAATTTAGGTTTTATTTCCGTATGTATTTGGTAAAATAGACAAGAACAATTAAATTGTAGACCTATGCTATGGCAATGGTGTACAATAAAACGTGAATATGGACAGTGCGAAAAAACATTTTATTCGTTTTCATTCGCGGCTGTACCAATTATGAGGAGGACGATACAATGAGAAAGTCATTAAGAAAGGTAGCAGCTACAGTCAGTGCACTTGCATTGGCATTAGCAGTTACAGCAACAGCGGTACCTGCAGATGTATCTGCAGAAACAAGCAAGGCAGGTAAGAAGGCAGCTAAGGCTGACTTTGATGCAGATGGTACATATCACGCATATTTCGGTTTCCAGGAGACCGGTACATGGATCTTCCGTGATGAGTGGTATTCGGATACCCTTGGTATTGATGGCAAGGATATGAAGAAAGCAGGACTGACATTCGATCAGGGCAGCCTGTTCCAGTCAAAAGACAATAAGTTAACTGCTATTGAAGGTCCACAGGTGCAGGATGCTGAGATCAAGGGTAACGGTACATATACTGTTGGTGTAAGCGGACTGAACAACTGTCTGGATACAAAGGGTGATTCTGAGACAAAGGTTGCTATGATCTATGTTGATACAGATATCCCTATGGCTGCAAAGGATAACCCTGTAACAATCTCTGATGTTAAGCTTCTGTGTGACGGTAAAGAGATCTCAGTTCCTAGCGATCCATTCTACCCAACAGAGTATACAGATGAGTCTAAGCTTCTTCGTTTTGATGCAATGAACTCATATCAGAAGGATAAGGGTGAGTATGCAGACAGCCCTGACATTACTGCAGTTCCTACAGATTCTATTCAGATCCAGTTTACTGTTTCCGGTTTCAACTCAGACAATCCGGATGCTGTAGCAGGTGCTGATGATGCAACAAGTGCATCAAGCGATGCAAACACAACTTCTGATGCTTCTACAACTTCTACAACTTCTAAGAAGTCTTCGCCGGTTGTTCCGATCGTAATCGTTGTTGTAGTTGTTGCTGTTGTAGCAGTAGTCGTTGTTAAGAAAAAGAAATAATAACGATAAAACATCTGCTGACAAGCAGATATTATGAAAGGAGATAGGATTTCACCTGTCTCCTTTTTTATCCGATATAGCCTGATTTACTGTGTCGGAGGAAAAGTCGTGTATTTTTTCTCTATTATTTATGGTATTCGACAGAAAAAAATACATGTATAATAAAAATAACGTAAACTCTATTTATCATCTTGATAGTCTGCTCTGGTCTGTTTACAGAGCTTTTGACGGTGGGATGAAATAAGTAATACAGGAGGTTATTATGAAAGAAACACAAACAGAGAAAAGGGGCACGGTAGATTATATCTATATGCTGCAGAGAGTTATTGCAATTTTCTGTGCAATCTCCGTTTTCTTCCCTTTTATGAATCCAACAAGGATTTGTAATCTGGTGAATGAGAATACTTCGCTGTTCACCGCAGCAGTATCTTATTCAACATTAACCAGTGAGGCTGGCCGTGCACTTCGTATGAACTGGGTGAGTCCAAGTGCATTCTACGTTTTATACGCAGGTGCAATAGTAGCATTGATTGGTGTTATATTCGTCGTAGTTGGCGGATGTATGTCTCTTGGAAATACTAAGATGAAGAGAGCAGGTATTCTCTGGTCTATTCTTGGTAGTATCGTAGAGATTGCCGGATTTGTTCTCACAATTGTTGCTTACAATATGGTATGCAGCACAACGATGGCATCTAAGCTTGAAAAGGTTGGCCCTACCTTTCCGGTAGCGGCGGTGGTATACACAGTTATTGCAGTAGCATTACTGATCATATCTGTAATTATCCTGCTGGGTCTTCCAAAGGCTGCTCCTGATGAAGAGATGGAGATGCACCCACAGTACAAGTTGTTCCTGATGTTCCTGCCATTCCTGGCACTGGCATTTGTATTCTGTTACCTGCCACTCTGGGGTTGGAGATATGCTTTCTTCGATTATCAGACAGGTGGAACACTGAGTATGTCAAATTTCGTAGGATTTAAGTGGTTTACATATCTGTTCCAGAACGGTGCAACCCGTAGTGATATTATCCGTGTTATCAGAAACACAATGGCAATGTCCGGTTTAGGACTGATCACACAGTGGATTCCAATGGCATTTGCTATCTTCCTCTGCGAGGTCAAGAACCTCACATTCCGTCGTTTCATCCAGACATTTACAACAGTACCGAACTTCATCAGCTGGGTACTTGTATATGCTTTGGCAATTGCTATTTTCTCAACAGACGGTTTCATCAATGAGTTTGCTAAGAGCATTGGTCTTCTTGCAAAGAACGCGGATGGTCATAACTTCCTGATGGGAGATCATTTTACCTGGGTTAAGATGTGGGCCTGGGGAACATGGAAGGGTGTTGGTTGGAGTGCCATCATCTATATTTCCGGTATCGCAGGTATCGACCAGCAGCTTTACGAGGCAGCTACGGTGGATGGTGCCGGACGTTTCCAGAAGATGTGGCATATCACGGTGCCTGGTCTTCTGCCTACCTTCTTCGTATTGTTACTGATGGCAGTTGCAGCAGTACTTAGTAATGGTCTTGACCAGTATCTGGTATTCTGTACACCACAGAATAAGAACCATATCGAGGTTCTCGACCTTTACGTTTACAACCTCGGTCTTGGTAGCGGTGGTAGTATTCCGTTGTCAACCGTGGTCGGTATGTTTAAATCGGTCATCAGTGTAATCTTGCTGTTCGGAGCAAACTCCCTTTCTAAGGCACTCCGTGGCGAGAGTATTGTATAAGGAGGTGAACACAAATGGCTATGACAGCACAAGAAAAAATTGATGCTAAGAGAGAAAAAGAGTACAACAAAAAGCATAAGCGTATGTACAAATTAAAACCAGGTGACATTGTGTTCAACATTTTGAACTATGCATTCTTCATTTTGTTCACCATCACCTGTATCTTCCCATTCTATTATCTGTTCATCAACACGATTTCAGATAATACGATGGTACAGCAGGGATTGATCAACTTTATCCCTCACGGAATTAATATTAACAACTACAAGGCACTTACCGGTGTAGGTGATCTTGGTTATGCGTTTGTCGTATCCGTTACCAGAACAATCTTTGGTACTGCATTGATGGTTGTTGCATCTGCTTTCGTTGGTTATCTGGTAACAAAGCAGGAAATGTGGCACAGAAGTCTGTGGTATCGTGCAATCGTAATTACAATGTACTTCAACGCAGGTTTGATCGCTACATACCTCAACCTGGTAATGCTGGGTCTGACAAACCACTATATGGTTTATATCATTCCAGGTATCGTAGCTCCTTACAACATTATCCTGGTTAAGACTTATATCGAGTCTATTCCGGCTGAGTTGGAGGAAAGTGCATTTATTGATGGTGCATCTTATATGCAGGTATTTACAAAGATTGTTTGGCCACTGAGTAAACCAATTCTTGCTACAATCGCTATCTTCGGTGCGGTAGGTCATTGGAACTCATTCCAGGATTCTTTGATCTATATGAGTAACTCACCAAAACTGTATACATTGCAGCATAGACTGTATATTTACCTGAACCAGTCATCCAACCTGATGGCATCTATGAACCAGGGTGGTGAGGCTGCAAGATCAGCATTTAACGCAGCATTGAACACGAAGGTTATTAAGTACACAATCTCTATGATTTCCGTAATTCCTATTTTGATTGTGTACCCATTCATGAACAGATACTTCGAAAAGGGTATCATGCTGGGTGCTGTAAAGGGTTAATGCCAGAGTGCAGACTGATATTCTGAGAGTTATGAGATACCGGGGGCACACTGGCGTCCCTGGTATTTTAACCCTATGTAGTCGATGTGTATATATAAGGAGAATGGTCTGATTACACGAAGGAGAGAATAAGACAGAATGAAGTTTTTTAGTGTTGATAGTCCCTTATACAAATTTATGAACCGTTTGATGGATGTGTTTAAGCTTAACTGTATGTGGCTTTTATGCAGTCTCCCAATCGTTACGATGGGAGCAGCGACAACGGCAGCTTATACGATCACCCTGAAGATGGTAAATGATGAAGAAGGATATATTGCCGGTCCTTTTTGGAAGGAATTTAAGGCAAACCTGAAAAAGGGAAGTATCCTGGGGGTTATTGCATTGGTTGCGTGTTATGCGGTATATCTTGATTTTCAGTTATATCATGTAGCGAAGCAGCATAATATGATGTTTTTGATTGTTGGTGTGATCGGTATTTATCTGATCTTTATGCACATAGTATTCGCATTTCCGTTATTGGCACGCTATGAAAACAGCATTGTCAATACAATGCGTAATTCCTATTCCATAGCAGCGAAGTTTCTTGGCAGGACAGCATTTCTGGCAGTACTTCTGGTGATTGAGATGGCTATTATCCTATGGAATCTGACTACGATGTTTGCCGGACTTTTGATCGGACCGGCGTGTATCATTCTTACGATCAGTGGATTTGCCAATTCCTTCTTTACGGTTATTGAGAGAGAAAATCTCATGGCAGAGCAGGAGGAAAAGGAATCAACGCATCTGAACGGAGAGCCTATATCAGGGGATGAGGATGATATATAATACAAAAAGAGTGTATTTCGTGTGCTTTTTATGGAAGCTGCACGACTGACATAGTATAATTGGGTAGGTGTAAAACACAATAAGAAAGAAAGGATGGATATTATGAGAAAAGGATTGGGAAAGAGAATGCTTTCTATGCTCCTTGCAACCAGTATGGTAGCAGGAACAACCGTTGCAGCCACAGGATGTAAGTTCGGCAGCAACAGTAACGAGCCAATTACCCTGACTGTATACAGCCAGGTAGCAAACTCATCAGGATTACAGAAAGGATGGGCAGCAGATATCATTAAAGAGAAATTTAATGTAAAGCTGAATATCGTACCTGAAGAGAGTGGTACATTCCAGACAAGAATGTCAGATAAGGATCTTGGAGATATTATTATCTGGGGTCATACAGATGACAACTACGCAGCAGCAATCAAGGCGGGTCTGCTCTATGATCTGGAGGAGGATGACATCCTCAAAGAAAATGCTCCATATGTATATGACAATATGCAGGATTCACTTGCAAAGAATAAGAGACTTTCAGCAACAATTCTTGGTGATGGAAATGACAAGCTTTACGGATGGGGCGGCGAGGTTGCTACATCTAGTAAAGATCATCAGTCATTCTTCTATACCTGGGATACACGTTGGGATCTGTACAAGAAGATGGGATATCCAAAGGTTAAGGATATGAACGATATGGCTGATCTTCTTAAGAAGATGCAGAAGATGGATCCGAAGGATGATGCAGGCGGAAAGACATATGCTGTTTCTCTGTGGCCTGACTGGGATGATGCAATGGTTATGTATGTAAAGGCAACTGCAACGGCATACTATGGATATGATGAGTTAGGTATCGGTCTTTATGACCCTGCTACAGGCAAATATCATGATGCACTTGAGGAGAATGGTCCATACCTTGAGATGCTGAAGTGGTACAACAATCTGTATCGTCAGGGTCTTGTAGATCCTGATTCTATGACGCAGACATATGAGCAGATGTCAGAGAAGGTAATCAACGGTGGTGTACTGTTCTCTATCTTCAATTACTCTGGATCACTTGCATTCAATACTGATAAGCATATGAAAGAAGGTCAGTATATGTATTGTATGAAGCCAAGTGAGGCATCTCCTATCGTTTACGGTATGAGTACTCTTGGTACAGGTTATACAACATCTATCGGTGCTAACTGTGAGTATCCGGAGCTTGCACTGGAAGTACTGAACTACTTCTGTACTCCAACCGGACGTCTTGAGTATGCTTATGGTCCTAAGGATGAGTGCTGGTACTATGATGACAATAAGAAAACACATCTTACAGAGCTTGGTGAGGCTTGTAGAAAGGTTCTGAAGACTAAGATGCCGGATCATGAGGGTACATTCCAGGATGGTCAGCTTCAGATGGCTGTATCTACATGGAATATTGATGCTGAGAACCCTGAGACAGATGGTGAGACATACAATGCTGATAACTGGGCTTCTACACAGGAGTCTTCTAAGTATGACATTCAGGAAGACTGGAAGAAGAAGACAGGCTGCGAGGGTATCAACGATTACATGGAGAAGGGTAAATATACTGTATCTCCGGGAACCGATTACTCTGCAAGCGCTAAGTCTGATGAGTTAAAGACTGTATGGAAGCAGGTAACAGATACCATCAAGAACGAGTCTTGGAACGCTCTTTATGCTAAGAACGATGCACAGTTCGACAAGGCTGTTGCAAAGATGAAGAAGGATACTGCCGGATATGGTTACGATAAGTGTCTGGAGTGGTCTCAGAAAGAGGCTGCTACACGTAAGTCTCTGGAGGATCAGCTTCAGAACTAAGCGTGAGAGATATTCGCGTATTCAGGTAATTATTGTATGAAACATACAGTATATTGCTAAAGTAGTAGATACATACAGCTCTGTGGAGTGATCCACAGGGCTGTATTTTTTGTTTTCCGGAATAGTGTAGCAGGCAGTGTGCAAAGTTCTGTAAATGTCTTGCACTTCCACGAGAAACGTGATAGGATAGTTAACAGCGATTTTGTAAGGGGTGCAATTCGCTTATCACCAGAAATACCGAGTGTTCGAGACCTTCCACTCGTAAAACAAAACTAAAGGAGATTTAGAAATGAAGACAAAAAAACTCTATTTTATCACACAGGCAGCGATGATTGCTGCAATCTACATTGTAATGACAATGTTCATCAACACGTTTAATCTTGCATCAGGAACGATCCAGATCAGAGTATCAGAGGCACTGACAGTACTGCCATTCTTTACCCCTGCTGCAGTACCCGGACTTTTTATCGGATGTCTGTTAAGTAATCTGCTGACAGGAGCGATGCTTCCGGATGTGATCTTTGGCAGTCTGGCAACATTGCTTGGAGCATTGGGGAGCTATGCATTGAGAAAACATTCTTTTCTTGTGACCCTGCCGCCGGTTATTGCCAATATGGTGATCATACCATTTGTTCTCCGCTATGCGTATGGTATGACGTTTGTGGTTCACGGTGTGGATATATCTATTCCGTTTCAGGCATTAACAGTGGGAGCCGGTGAGGTAATAACCTGCTGTATTCTTGGAAGTGTATTGATCAAGGCATTGACTCCGTATCGTCATCTGATCTTTCAGAGTGACGGGGATAGTGAGAAGCAGCCGATTGCAGCCAATAATGCAGTCCGTCACAAATAAACAAAATAAATGGAAAAGGTCATACCCCGGAGAATATAAAAAACAGAAAGATATCTGTAAGAATAGAAATATATAACTTAAAAAGACAGCAGTTTATGAAGCGATTTCGTATCGGCTAAATTCATAAAAGGCTGTCTTTTTGTTTTTGAAATGATTTTGTATAAGAAAATAATATAATCAAAAATGGCTTATGAATTAAACATTATTCCGTCGAGGCTTCGTTCATAACCTGACAGACCGTGTCAAGAATAAGCTGGGAGGTATAGGGGGAGTCATCGGACAGCACAACCTGATCCGGGGCAATATCCTGAGCAAGCTGGTCGGAGATTTCCTTTACTGCCGGCTTGATCAGAGGATACATGGTTTCTACAGATTCCTTCAGATTGACTACTTCCACGGATTTTACGCGGTCTTTATCCAGAGAGACCCGTAGATTTATTTTGGATTCCCCAAGGGTAAGTTCACTGCTGTATACCCCTGCTATGTATTTACCTGAGCTTGTGGATGTAGATTTTTTGGAGCCGGAGATTGCCGCTGGGGAAGAGGTGCCGGCACTTTCTTTTCCCTTGCCCGGCCAGAACATAAAGAAAAGAAGTACGAGCAGTAAAATGCCCAGCCCCACAAAAACAGCAGTATAAATAATTTCCTTCATTTGAAAAATGACAATTCTGGTACGCGACATAGGAAAACCTCCCAATATGATAAATTTCCGGTTATTACAGTATATTCCAAAAGGAAAAAGATAGAACAAGGATACGCTTTTCTTGCGGTAGAAAATAACGTATAATAAAGAGGTATTATTTGAAAAAGAAAATTATAGCGGATTAAGTATAATATTTTTGAGGAAGACAGGAATGGGAGGCATAAAATGGCAGTTTATTTCGTACTGGGAGGTTCCGGACGGGGAAAATCTTATTTTGTGAATCATACCGTTGTAGAGAGGGCACAGGCGGAAAAGGACAAAACCTTTCTGATGATCGTGCCGGAGCAGGCAACGATGCAGACTCAGAAAGAGATTGTTGATATCAGTGAACATCAGGGGATTATGAATATAGAAGTGCAGAGCTTTGTGCGCCTGGCATACCGCATTTTTGGAGAGACAGGTATGACGAGTCTGCCGGCGTTGGACGATATGGGCAAGACGCTGATCCTTCATAAGGTACTGCTGGAGCAGGAAAAGAATTTACATTATTTTGGAAGGAATGTCCATAAAAAGGGATATGTAGCAGAAATCAAATCCTTTCTTTCGGAAATGATGCAGTATGGAATTGATGAAGAAGGGCTGGATGATATGATTCAGGCTGCCGGCTCCCGTATGGCATTGAAAAGCAAGCTGGAGGATATGAAGGTGGCATATCACAGTTTTCGCACATATCTGAAAGACAATTATATCACGTCCGAGGAGGTACTTACCGTATTAAGTGGTGTGGTGTCCCAGTCGAAGCTTTTAAAGGATGCGGTGATCTGTCTGGACGGATTTACCGGGTTTACGCCGGTGCAGTATCAGTTGATCGAGGAGCTTATGCGGGTCTGCAGCGACATCTATGTGACGGTGACCATGGACGAGTCCCAGGAGCTTTTTCAGCCGGGAGAAAAGCATGAATTGTTTTATCTGAGTAAAAAAACGACAGCACATTTTCTGCATATGATCAAAGACAACGGAATGGAAGAACCGGAAGTTATCCGGGTGGGAGAGGAGATTGAAAAAACAAGATTTCATGATTCAGAACAGCTGGGGCATCTGGAACGGTCATTGTTTCGATTTCCGGTGAAGGCATATCATCAAGGTGCTGTTGAAGGAGATGACAGAGAAGACATCAGTATTCATCTGTTGAAACAGCCACAGGAGGAGATTTCCTTTGTGGCGGAGTGTGTCAAAAAGCTTCGACGGGAAGGATACCGCTATCGGGATATTGCTGTGGTGGCAGGAGATATGGAGGTTTACGGACCGTTGGCGAGAGATATTTTCGGACAGGCGCAGATCCCATGCTTTGTGGATCAGAAAAAGACCATTCTTGCCAATCCACTTGTAAATATGCTGGATGCCCTGCTGGACATGATTCAGTATGATTTCCGGTACGATACGGTAATACGGTATCTGCGGGGGAAATACTCTATGCTGAGCCCAGAGGAAACGGACCTGTTAGACAATTATCTGCTGGCATCGGGTATTCGCGGAGCGGGCCGATGGAAGGGAGAATGGAACGCAGCCAAAATATATCCGTTCCGGGATAAAGAACAGGGGCAGGAGTTTAATCAAAAAATAAATGATATCCGTCAAAATGTATGGAAAAACATTGAGGAAATATATATCAGCATCAAAACAAGGAAGCACACAGTCAGAGAATTTGCAGAAGCTCTCATACAGTTTATGGAAGAGCAGAATTTCTATGGAAAGCTGACGGAAGATGTAGAAGCCTTTCGGCAAATGGGAGATGCGGGGGCTGCCAAGGAGTATGACCAGATTTACGGCATTATACTGGATGTGCTGGACCGGCTGGTAGAGCTTTTGGGAAGTGAGAAGATGTCTCTCAAGGAGTTTCGGGAGCTTTTGGACACCGGCTTCAGTGAAGCGAGAGTGGGATTGATCCCGCCGGGGGTTGATCAGATTGTCGTAGGCGATCTCACCAGAACCCGGTTAAATCATGTGAAGCACTTATTCTTTCTGGGAGTCACGGACGCAAATATTCCTTCCGGAAGTGGTGGAGGAGGTATCCTGTCAGCGTCAGAGAGAAGCTTTCTGGAGCAGGAAGATTTCGAGATGGCACCGACAGAACGTCAGAAGCTTTATACAGAACAATTCTATCTGTATCTGACCCTGACCAAGCCGGAGGAGCATTTGTATCTGTGTCTGTGCGAAGTAGGAAATGACGGTAAGGAGCAAAAGCCGGCATATCTTATTGAGCGGATGCGCAGATTGTATCCGGATATCGTGATTCATGTGGAAGATCAATGCCGGGATGCTGTCCGTATTTTGGGACAGGATAAAGGTATGACATACCTGATCAAGGGGCTTCGGGACAGGAGTATTGAGGATACCGGATGGCAGCAGATCTATACCTATTATAAGGAGCATGATCCGGAGGAGTTGCAGAAAATACTGGCAGCAGCTTTTTATCAGCCGGAAAAGGCGAAGCTTGTCCGGGAGAATGCAGAACTGCTGTACGGCGACACACTTTATGGAAGTGCATCCCGATTTGAGTTGTATGCGTCATGTGCATACCGTCATTTTCTGCAGTATGGTCTTCATTTGGAAGAACGGCAGGAAAGAACCGTGGAATTTTATGATATTGGAAATGTGATCCATGAAACACTGGAGCTTTACACGAAGGATCTGATCCTGCATAAGAGAAGCTGGCAGGATGTGGAGGAAAGCGAAAGAAGACAAAAGGCGGAGCAATATTTTCAACAGGTGGCAGAGCAGTACAAAAACGGAGTGTTGCAGGATACGGCAAGAAACCATTATCTGATGAAAACTATGAAACGTGTGCTACACCGGACAATTGCGGCGATCTCATCACAGATGGGACAGGGGAATTTTGAGACAGTCAGCAGCGAGCTTCGTTTTGAACAGCTTCACGGTCCGCTGCGGCTGCGGGGAAGCGTGGACAGAGTGGATCAGATGACCGGAGAAGATGCGGAGTATATTTCCATTGTGGATTACAAGACAGGAGACAAGGATGTATCGTTGTCGGATTTCTATTATGGTCTGCAGATGCAGCTTGTTATTTATCTTCAGGCGGCAGTGGATGCGGCAAAGGGAAAAACGGGAAACCGGAAAAAGATCATTCCGGCAGGTATATTTTATTTTCATCCCCAGGATCCGATTCTGGAATCTGTCGATGCAAAGGACAAGGAAAAGAAACTGATAAAAGAGTTTCGAATGAAGGGACTGCTCAATGAAGCGGATCCGGTGGTAGAGGGAATTGGCGGAGATGGAGTGACTTCAACGAAAAACTGCGTAGCGGAAAAGGAGTTTAACTACTTTATGAAGTATACGCAGGATACTTTGGAAAAGATGAGTGAGGATATTCTCGGAGGTGCGATCGAAGTAAATCCATATCGCCGGGAAAATGATAAAACGTCTTGTGAATATTGTCCATATCACGGGGTCTGCCAGTTTGATCCGCGGCTGGGAAACAAATACCGCAGTCTCATGAAATTAAAAGATGAGCAGGTCTATATGGAATTAAAAGAGAAGTATGCTAACGAGGCAAAGACAGAATAGGAGGGGAACGGGAATATGGGAAGTATGAAGTGGACAGAGGATCAGCAGCGTGTTATTGACGCAAGAGACAGCAATATTCTCGTATCTGCGGCAGCAGGCTCCGGCAAGACGGCAGTTCTGGTGGAGAGGATCATACAGGAGGTGACCGATGCCGAACATCCTATTGATATTGACCGGCTTCTGGTGGTGACATTTACGAATGCAGCCGCCGGGGAGATGCGCCAGCGTGTGGGAAAGGCACTGGAGGAAGCATTGGTGGAGCATCCGGGAGACAAGCGTCTGCAGAAACAGCTTTCTCTGCTTCACAATGCACAGATCACTACGATTGACAGCTTTTGCCAGAGCATTATCCGCAATTATTTTCATGTGATCGATCTGGACCCGGTTTTTCGCGTGGCTGATGATACAGAGATTAAATTAATGAAGCAGGAAGTACTGGACGAGGTATTGGAGGAGTGTTATCAACGGGCGGAGGCAGAACCGGAGACAGAGGAAAACAGAAATTTTATTGCCATGATCGATGCGTTTTCTACCGGACGAGATGACAGTGCAGCCGGAAATCTGGTGCTGGATGTACATAATATGTCCCAGAGTGCGCCATGGCCGGAGGACTGGCTGAATGGGATCGTGGGCATTTATGAAAAGAAGACAACAGACTGGATAACAGAGCTGCAGGGATATGTGGCAGATATGCTTGAGGGATATCTGGCTCAGGCGAGACGGACGCTGGAAATATGCCGACAGGATGGTCCGGAAGAATACGAGCCGGCGATTTGGTCCGATATAGAACAACTGGAACAATGTGCGGCGGTGTCGGATTATGAGGATTACGCAAAGTATATTTGTGGTTTTCAAAAGAAAAAGCTTGCTTCCAGCAAAGCAGAAAATAAAAAAATTATTCAGGATATGAGAAAAACTTATATCGACAAGGGAATCCGGAAGCTGGAGGAGAAATATTTCCGGGAGGAGCTGCAGGGTCCCTATGAACAGATGGCACCGGCAGTCAAAGGTCTTGTACAGACCACGAAGCTGTTTGAGGAGGCATTTTCTGTCCGGAAGAGAGAGGACGGTGTGTTGGATTTCAATGATATGGAGCACTTTGCGCTGCAGATATTGGTGGATCATGAGCAGGGAGATGTGCCAAGTGCGGTAGCAAAGGAGCTGCAGGAGTATTATCAGGAAATCATGATTGACGAATATCAGGACAGCAGTTATATCCAGGAAGCTCTTTTGTCCAGTCTGAGCCGGGCAGAGCAGGGACAGCGACCGTATCTGTTTATGGTGGGAGATGTAAAGCAGAGCATTTACCGTTTCCGGCAGGCACGTCCGGAGCTATTTAATGGGAAATACGAGGCGTATGGAAGTGACCCGGAAATGGGACAGAGAATAGATCTGCATCAGAACTTCCGAAGCAGGGAAATGGTTCTGGAGTCTACAAACTTTTTATTTGAAAAGATCATGCAGAAATGTCTGGGAGGCATTGTCTATGACGAAGCGGCGAGCCTGGTGCCGGGGGCGGTATTCCCGGAGGATTCTCACAGGACAGCAGGCAAAACAAAGGTTCTGGTGATCCAGGGGGATAAAGGCTTTATGGACAAGGACTCTCTGGAGGCATCCGTAATCGGTGAAAAAATACGGGAGCTGGTACAGGGAGAGGAGCCGTTATTTATTAACGATAAAGGAGATTACCGGCCGGTGCGTTACCGGGATATTGTGGTGCTTTTGCGAAGTCCGTCCCGAATTACGGACAAGTATATTGAGGTGCTTTCCCAGATGGGGATTCCGGCGTACACCGAGACAAAGACAGGATATTTCAGTTCCATGGAGGTAGAGGTGATCCTGAATTTTCTGCGGGTTCTGGACAATCCACGGCAGGATATTCCGCTGGCATCGGTTCTCCATTCGCCTTTGGGGGGCTTTACGGATAATGAACTGGCGGAGCTTGGAGCGCAGCAGCAGGGAATCAATTACTATGACAGTTTAAGAAATGCCGGGGGAAATATATCGGAAAATACCCGGAAAAAGGTGTCCGATTTCTTGGACATTATAGAAAAATACCGGCAGCGTGCCGGCGTTCTGCCGGTGTATGATCTGTTGCAGCAGATTTACCGGGAAACAGGATATTATCATATAATGTCGGCAATGCCGGCAGGAGAAAAACGTGCGGCAAATCTGGAGCTGCTGCTGCAGCGTGCACTGGATTATGCCGGAAAAGGAAATCATGGCATTTTTTCCTTTGTACAGTATATTGAAAATATGAAAAAATCCCAGGTGGATTTTGGAGAGGCATCTCTGGTTAATGAAGGAATGGATGCAGTACGGATCATGAGTATCCATAAGAGTAAGGGACTGGAGTTTCCGGTGGTGTTTCTCGCAGGAACAGCAACGCAGTTTAATCTGATGGATGCCAGAGGAATTGTTAAGGATAATGACTACGGCATTGGGATTGATTATATTAATCTGGAGGAAAGATACAAGAAAAAAACACTGTTGAAAAATTTCCTTGCTGACCGTTCGGTGGCAGCGACATTGGCGGAGGAGATTCGCGTGCTGTATGTTGCGTTGACCAGAGCGAAGGAGCAGCTCATCATCACCGGCGTGTCTAAAGATCTGGAAAAGGATCTGGGCAAATGGAGTGATCAAAGTCCGGAATATTGTATGGCGGATCTGATCTCGGCGAGAAGCTATTTGTCACTGATCATGCCCTTGGTTCTTGATGCGTCGGCAGCGCCTTATTTTGAGGTCGAAAAATGGGACAGCAGTATGGTGACAGGACGAGTAGCAGAGAGTCTTGTGGAGGATGAAGAAATCTATCAGAAGCTGCAGAACTGGGAACAAAATATCTGTTATGATCCGGAGATTCAGGAGGAAATGAAGTCCGAGGATGATTATCATTATCCGTATGAGGCGCAGCTGCAGATACCGGTAAAAATATCGGTGACGGAGTTGAAGCGTATGGAGCTGCAGGCACAGAAGCTGGAGGAGGATGTGTGGGCTGAGGCGACAGATGTGCCAGAAGTGTTTGGTCAGACAGAAGAAAGACAGTCTATATCTGTAGAATACATGGAAGATGAAACGAAAGATGAGGGGGAGAAAACGGAGGAAGCTGCTCGCGAGACCGAAATTCCGAAACCGCGGTTCCTGCAGGGAGAGGAAAAGCTTTCCGGAGCGCAGCGGGGCACCATATATCATTCCATTTTTGAGCACCTGCCATATGAGCGTATGGATGAAAATACAACTCCGGTGGCATTTGCGACATGGCTGGATGAATTTACGGCGAAGGGATATCTGACGTCATCGGAAAAGGACATTGTTTATGCAAAGGACTTCTGTACGTTTTTGCGGACAGATCTGGGAAAGCGAATGAGAAAGGCCGCAGAAAACGGAACACTTTACAGGGAGCAGCAGTTTATGATGGGAATTCCTGCGCAGAGACTGCATCCGGAGATTTCGGGAGAGGATACGGATACCGTGCTGGTACAGGGAATTATTGATGCATGGTTTATGGAGGACGAGGATATCATACTGGTGGATTATAAGACGGACCGCGTAAAGCGGGATATTCATGAGCTTGTGGACAAATACCGGATCCAGCTGGATTATTATGCGGATGCATTACAGAGGGTCACAGGACGTAAGGTAAAGAAAAAAATAATATATTCTATTTCGAAAGGAGAGTCCATTGAAATAGAATGATGTTAAAAATTAATGGTATTTGATTTTTAACAGATGCTACGGGAAACTTTGTTTAAGCGTAGAAAGAGAGGGAAAATCGTGAGATCATTTTTTGAAAAGAAACGTAAATTTATGGTATGGAGCATTGTAGCTGCAATATGTATCAGTGCCGTTCTGCCTCCGATGGGGCAGAGTGCCTGTGTGTCGGCGGCTGCTTATCCGACAGCCACGGCACGTCCGTCGGCCACAGCTTCCGGCGGTGGCATTGTCAGCCCGACACCGAAGCCGACACCATTGCCGGTAGTGACGGCAAAACCCAAAGCGGATATTTATTTGAAAAATGCACATCAGGATATTATATTAACCGTGGGGGCAGCAGGTGAATTTGATCTGGAATGGAAGGAGTTTACCGGGTATGCGTTGGAGAATCTGACAAAGCTTCGTTACCGCAGCGGAGACAGCAGTATATTGCAGATGACGTCAGATGGCGGATATCGTGCGCTTAAGACCGGAAGCACTACTGTGACCGTGACCGGATGGGATGGCAGATATGACGAGATCATGTTGGAAAAAACATATACTGTTTATGTATATCCGGATATGAGCGGGGTATCTCTGGCAAAAAAATCCGTGGATATTTATATTGTAAAAAACAGTTACAGCGCAGATCACAGTGTCTCTATTGATATTAAGGGAGGAGATACCGGTCTTTTTGATGAGGATGAAAACGAAGATCTGACCTATGAGGTTTCCTCATCAAATAGCAAAATGTATGTATCAGCGAGAGTGTCTCAGGGAAAGCTGATCCTTTCATGCAGTGACGCCGGAACGACTATCGTCACGTTCCGCTTGTATGACAAAGAATTTCAGATACAATTAAAGGTATCAGTGGTTGAGATATCAAACACCTCTGTTTTGCTGGTACGCCACAAAACAAAGAAGCTGAAGATTAAAGGCTACAGCGGAAAAATTCAGTGGAAATCAAGCCGTCCGAAGGTGGCATCTGTTTCCGGAAAGGGAAAAGTCCGGGGCAAAAAGGAAGGGAATACCATTATCAGTGCAAAGATCGGAGACATTCGTCTGGGCTGTGTAATATCAGTTACCACTGCAAAGAAAAAGAAGGTTATCCGGTGTGCACAGAGAATTGCTTCTACCAGTCAATACAGTCAGCCAAAGCGCATGGTGAAGGGGTATTATGACTGCAGCTCACTGGTGTGGCGTTCGTATTCTAAATATGGTGTCAAATTCGGGGCATCGTCCTACGCGCCGACTGCAGCAGGAGAGGCGGAATATCTGGCAAGACATCATAAACTGCTGAAAGGTGGATTTAGTCAGAAAAATGCTTCAAAGCTCAAGTTTAAGGCGGGAGATCTCATGTTTGAAACAGGCGCATCCAATGGCCGGTATAAAGGAATCTACCATGTGGAGATGATCGTAGGATATGAGTTTTATGGCTGGGATCAAAGAAATAAACCGGTCGTTGTAGTGAAATGGGCGAATCGTCCGGATGGACATTATGGATATGGAGTTGGGATCGTAGGAAAGATGTAGCAGGACAAAAATATATTCAAAAATGGATTTTAAGACAAATTGCTTGACCTTATCACTAGAAAGATTTATTATTTTATAGAAGGTATTATTCTCGGTTTTGGTAAAAATGAGGATGTGCCGGTTCAAACTTCTGTGTTTTTTGATGGTAAAAGTCTTTGGGAATATATGAAACAGGGAAATCATTTTGATCTGATCTTTCTGGATATCGAAATGGAGCAGATGAATAGTATCGCCACAGGGCGGGCGATTCGGGATACTCTTGGCGATGAGGAGTGCAAAATCGTTTTCATCTCCAGCCGCAGAGATTATGCCATGGAGCTATTTGCGATACGCCCCATGGATTTTCTGGTGAAACCGGTTACACAAGAAAAGCTCAAAGCAATATGGGAATTATATAGCCGGCTTTACCAAAAGGAACAAAACGTCTTTTATTATCAAGTGAAGGGAAATAAGAATTATATTGCGTTTAACCGTGTTCGGTATTTTAAGGCAGATAACAGAAAGATAGAAATATATACGATCAGTGGCAATGTGATCACGTTTTACGGAAAAATATCAGAGGTGAAAAAGCAGACAGATGCCGGGAGATTTATTCAGATCAGCCGGTCCGAGATTGTAAATTATAATGCTGTTGAGGAATACCGGGAGCATATGTTAACTCTTCGTGGGGGAGAAAGACTGCCTGTTGTGGCCTCCTGACGGAAAGCAGCAGGCCTGCAGATGTCAGATTATATGGGGGAGATGATGTAATGTATACCGCATTGTTTTTATTGTCAGAGTTATTTTAATAGTTACCCATTATATAAGATGCTGAGGGCGTTAGCCGGAAAATGCAGAATATGGAAATATTTTTACGGTATATTCAGGACACTTGGTACAGCTTGTGATACTTGAAATGGTGGTAAAAATTATTGGACGAAAGCAGCCATAAATTCACAGCGTATCAGTTGGAGAGTTTTTTTGTAATCTCTGTGGGAAGCATTTATTTGGAAATAAATAAGTTAATATCTGAAAATGATCCGTCAAAATCCAGTGTTTGTAACGGCTACCTGCATCATTATTCTTCTTATGGATGTGTGCATGACATGTTGTCTCAGGAATATCAGAGAGCAAAGAAAAGCGAAATACTAGCCCTGAAAAATGAGGCATATCAAAGTGAAATAGATAACATGAAAAATCAGGAATTGTCTATACGCCGGATGCGACACGATATAAAAATAGATTTTCTGTTCATGAGGTGCTACTTATCATGGGAAACAGAGAAATATATATGAATATGGTATGTGGCAGTTGATTATGTATTTTGGTGATTTGGTTGGTATCCTTATCATAGGAATGTATGAAAATGCTGTAAATCAAATTTTTAATATAATTGTAATTATATTTCTTGATGTTATTCTTCTGCAGATTACAGGAATAATAATACGATATACACAAAAAAACAAATTCATAACAATTAAGGCCTAATTCACAACATTAGGCCTTAATTGTTATGAATTTGTTGCATAATGAATTTGGTAATAACTCAATCGAAAATATTAGCAAAAGAAAAACGGAGGAAAAAGATGGATTGTTTAAAATAACTAAAAAGAAAATTTTATCCCGTGCATTATGGATTTACGAGGATAAGGGAAGTTAGAAATTAAAAAGTTGAGGAGATTTTAAACTGTCAATGATTTAGAACGTGATATTATAGTAGAAAGGAAAAACAACTATAATTGTTTTATTAAATAAAAATAATTAGTAATTACATACATAGATTTAATTAGGAGGGATAGTATGAAAAAACATATACTTATATTTTTGAGTATATCTATTATATTTACGGCGTGTGATGCAAGGGCACGGAATGGAGTATCAGATACAACAAATGCGACTCCTACTTTGGAAAAAGAGTATCAGGAGACAAATTCACGAATTACATCGTATCAGGGACGCGACAGGAAAAAGGTGAAAAAACATTTGGAACAGTATCCGATGAATTTTGACGATTTAAAAGAAACAGACGTTTTTGTAAATACAAGTTCATATGCATTGAGAAAAGAAAAACTGAATGATTTTATTGAGTCAGTACAACGGGGAGAAAACAAGAGTGTGGATATAGTTACTTTTACAATAGAAGGTGATCCTGTTCTTGTTTATATTCAATATAATGGAAAGAACTTTTATTGTTATGAAAGTTTTGAAAATGATTCTTATGCCGCAAAAAGTGCAAGGCAATTTAATGAAAAGAACTATAAATACATGTATTTGTGGGATATACCGGATGAAGAATTCGGTGATATTGATTTGTCGAAAATGGATACAGGATTTCAACAATTCGTATTGTCAAATGAGAAGTTGGGGGATTATTCTACGTTTAAAAAAATGAAAGATGATAGTTATTCTATTAAGGTATCACCGTTTAATTCGGAAAAAGCGGTAAAAGAATATTTACAACGGAGTAATAAATAGTAAAATTGTTCCATAATGGATTGTGTAACGTCTTGATTGGAAGTCGCGTGAAAAAATGAGGGAGATTTTAAATAAAAATATGAACAGAGAGTATGACAATAAAGATGATATTACAAGGGATATAATAAAAATAGAGTTAATAAATATTATAATCCGTTTTATGCCATGCAGGAAACAGATAGCTCTTGATGAGGAAACAGATATTGTTAGTGAACTAGAATATGATTCTATTGCTTTGGTAGAATTGCTAAATGAGATTGAAGAAAGATTTGGTGTTGATTTTATTGATTTACCGGATTTCGCTGAAAGATTTAAAAAAATAGGAAATATTGTGGATGGAATCGTACTTTTGAAGGTAAAAGAATAACAGGTATATAATGGTTGTAAGCAAGGAGGGATAACAATAGAAAATAATAATATATTAAATGAAATGATTTATCATGCGTATGAAACGGTTCCTTTTTATCAAGGGTTAATAAATAATATAGTTTTTGATATAAAAAAATTACCAATTATTGAAAAAAAGCAAATGATAGAATCAGGGAGATCGTTGCTGTCGTCAAAATATATGGGAAAATATCTTTCTAATCAATTAAAATGGACAAGAACCAGTGGAAGTTCAGGGCTTCTTTATGAAATTTACTGGGACAAGGTCGATGATAAAAAGTCTATGCTTGAGTTGTGGCTTTTGCGATGGAAATATTATAAAGTATCACCAAAACAAAAAATGTGTTACTTTTTTCCGGCAGATATCGGTAATGATGACTATGTCGAATCAGATACCAAGTTAGCAATATCGAGAAAATGCCTGTATGATGGTAATTTGTCAGAAATATATAAAAAAATCAAGCAGTATAAGCCGGAGTGGATGATATTGCAGCCAGGAATTTCACTTGTATTATGCGAGTTGGCCAAGAAATATGGGATCTGGAAAGAAATAAGATACATTGAATTTACGGGAGAATTTTTAAGAGAAGAAGTAAGAAAATGTGTAGAAGACACGTTTTGTTGTATAACAGCGAATCAGTATGGCACAAAGGAGGTTAATTCTATTGCGTACGAATGTCCAGAAGGGAATATGCATGTAATGACACGCAATGTATATCTGGAAAATAAAGGACAGAATTTATATGTAACGTCACTTAGTAATTACGCTATGCCGTTTATAAGGTATAAGCTTGATGATCGGGGATGTATTCGGCGGGGGGTTAAATGCAAATGCGGAAGATGTGGAGATGTCATCGATCTTTACGAGGGAAGAGAAAATGATGTTATAAAACTTCCGAAAGGGGAAAGAGTACATTCTTATACACTTATGCAGAGTATTCATAGACTCAACTATAAATATGAGGGCTGTATTTTGCAATATAGGATTGTTCAAGAAGCGTATGATAAATTTACATATTATATCGTTTTAAATAAAGAAGATTGCACCGAAGATTTGAAAAGAGAAATTGTAGAAGAGATATGTTATGACTTACATAACCGCATAGGAAACGAGTGTATTTGTAATATTATTTATGAAAACAATATATACCCGGAAAGTAAAACTGGAAAATGTAAAGTTTTTTTATCTAATGTAAAATGAAATATTAAGATTAGGGAGGAAAAGAAATGAAAAAAAGAGTTTTTATTATGGGTCTCACAGGACTGTTGTGCATCAATCAATTAATACCTGCAACGAATATATGTGTTGCAGAAGCGAAGGGAAAGTCAGAAATAACAATTGGTGGTTATAGTTATGATGAAATTTATCTAGATAATTCTGATGCAGGAGCATGGAATACGTTATCGTCAGATGAACAAAAATATGAAAAGGTCCAGATAAAGGATTCTATAATTCAAAGGTTAAGGACAAGATCATTATTGGAGGCTATTATAAAGAATCCTATGATATCAAACATTAGAGAAAGTGAAAATTTAAAAGAAGGGGCAACACAGTTTATGGAAAAACTAAATGCCGGGAAGAAATTATTACAAGAAAGCAATGTTGGAAATGTATTGATAGATGAATATTTGTCTCTTGAAATACCAGAAAAAACAATAAATGATTATTCATCAATACATAGTGACGATAATTTATATGAGAATATAATGAAATTGTTATCAGATGAGGAGTTTGTTGAAAATTTAGATAAAGATATTGATATATATAATAGGGTCAATTTTTTAGAAGGTTTATTGTTATCTGATGTTATATATAATCAATTAAGTTCGAATGATAAAATTAAATTATATAACAAATCATTACAGTTAAAAAAACAGAAAGAAAAAAGTGAAGTGTTTAGCTATAATTCGGATGACGAATTAATAGAAACTTTATTGAAAGACGAGGATGTGATTATAAATAATATTAAAACAATGAGTGCAAAAGCAGTCAATCCGTCAACTGTCATAGTATTAACGCCTAAAGGAAACGGAGTTAAGGCATATTGTTATAAAGAAAATACTGTAAACTCTGATGCATATGTAGCGGACTTCCAAAGAAGATATGATAAAAAGAAAGTAGTAGGTCATGGTTATACAAAAAATAATTGTCATGCATATACTTGGATTGGAGATCACAGATACTGGCTGAATGTTGTGGGAAGTTTTATTACAGATGGAAGCTATAGAGCGGTTGCCAAAGGGAATTTGCCGCAAAAGTACCAAAAGATAATAAATAACAAAGGGGATCATTCGGGAATAGTAATTGGACGAGGAAACACAGGTAAGGCAATAATTGAAACGAAAACTGGCGGCAGCCCGGTATATCAAAATGATATCGGAGATGAATTTGGATCGACTTCGGAATATACCGTATATGAACGAAATAGCGTATGTTAATTTTTATAAAGAATTATTATTTAGTTAAGGTGGAGTTTTCAATGAAAAAGATATTATATACCATTATCATAGCAATGACTATATGTGTATCGGGCTGCAGTAAAAATACTGCACCGCAAAGTTCGACTTTTATTCCGAAAACAAGCAGGACAAAAGAAGCGGGGGGGTTCTGAAAAATAAGATATCCTCTGTTTCTGAAAATACATCAAAGGAGGTAACATTAAGAGCCATATCAGAAATAAATGCGTTAGATGAGGTAATGAAAGGGTGGTATGCGGACTTATTCCAGGAAAAAATGAATATTAAGATTTTCGGAATGGATTATTCATTGCCTGGTCGTGAAAATTATGAGCAAGAATATGAAAAAGGAATAGATATTCAGACGTACAGGGGTGAAGCTGACTATTATGATAATATCAAAGCCGGAAGAATAAAAAATATGGAACCATATATCAAAGAAAATTTCAAGATATTTTCGAGATATTCTAAGATTCTCAAGCATCTGAAAAAGAAAACGTATCGAAAAACCGGAAAAAGAGGGATTTATGGAATCCCGATATGGCTGCAAAGCTTTGATACATTGAACAAAAAGTATGAAGAATACTGCGTATGCGTCCCGGCAAGTTCCAGACACCCTAAGAAAGCAATGGATTTGATTGCTTGGTCGGCCTCTGAAGAAGGGATTATGAATATTGCTTTTGGACCGGAAGGACAAATGTGGAAAAAGAAAAAGGGAAAATATATTTTAATATATGATTGGCAAAAGAAGATGAATTCAAGTGATAAATTTGTCAAAACAAAGAGTGGAAAGGTGGATTATTCCAGTGCACAATTTAAAATGCAACTTGTAGGAAATAGAAATTTGGGGGAAGAACTGCTGAGAGAGAATAAATAGATTTTTATATAAATACGGAAGAAAAAACTGTCAATATATGCAATAAAACAAACTTTACGGAATATGAAGCAAATATAATTGTTAGAGGATTGTTGGACGAATTTCTGGATAAAAACTTTCCATTAAAAAGATATATTCCTCCTCAAATAAGTACTAAGAAATTACCAATTACAACAAATGTTATATCGGATACATATTTGTTTTTAAGCTTAAAATTAGCAATGTTACAATCAAATGAAAAATCCTGTGAAACACTGGATCAGTATTTTTTAGATATAAAAATGAATTATGCACCGTCTTTTTGGCATTTTTATGATTTTGATGAAGCTTTAATGAATATGGTGGATATCAGAGGAATATCATATTGTGACATTATGCCTGGAGAAATATGCGGCATCATTAGAGGGATTTTAGAAGATGGCCAATATGCGACGATCCATTTAGATGAATTTTATCTTACGGAAAAGGAATCATTCGATACGCTGCATTTGGTCAGAGAAAATTTAGTATATGGATTTGATGATACTAAAAAAGTTTTTCTTGTTTATGGGTTTGGAAAAAGGGAAAAAATGGAAACTTTTGAAGTGTCATATGATGACTTTTTGTTTTCATTTGAAAAGGGAAGAAGATTTTATTTTAGCGGTGCAGGATACTTAAAAATGGAATGGTGTTATCCGGTGACCCGGATTGGAATAAAGGATTGTGACAGATTTCAATTAACAGAAAAATATTTATTAAAGAAAATGCAGGAATTTTTGTATCCTGAGAAATCTAAAGATGTAAATGGAGAAATACAAATATATGGTTCAAATGTTTATAAATGGATAATAGAAGAATTACAGGGAATATCGAACAGGGAAACGATTGATTACCGTACATTTCATTTATTATATGAGCATAAAAGAAATGTTTATCGATGTTTAGGTAAACTAAAATATGATGAGTTATCGGAAAATACAAAGAAATATATGAAAGAATACGAGACAGTTGTAAAAGAATTTAATCGGATTAGAATAATATATATGTGCAAGGCGGGAATCAGTACAGAGGAAATACGAAAAAACAAAATACATAAAACATACAGTTTGGGCGACGATTTTGTACATAAATTTGTGCATGCTGTAAATTTTGAATTAGAAATAATTAAAGCAATGTTAAACTAAATAATATTACCAGGTTACAGGAGAAATCAAATGAGTGGATCAGTGATTAACAAAACTGTGATACGCAGAGAGATTATACATATAAACAGAATATATTCAGAGACAGCCTCTCGGAAAAAGCTGATTTTGCTGGTCAGCGACAATTCTATGGAGGCTGTTTCGTTATACTGCTATCACATGAAAAAGAGAAATACCGTGTTTTTCGTAGGAAACACAAAGAAAGCTCCAGATATAGCGGCATTGATAGATCGTTTTATGCCGGATGAGATATTTATGGATCGGGAGAAAATCAGGGATGCAAAGTTGGAGTCTGCTTTGTACACGGAAATAGAGGAGGATTATCAGACCTGTTCTACATACTATCAGTATGTAAAGTTTCAAAGGATACAGGAGTTTCAGAATGGATTGTATGATGATTTGGCATTACTTATGGTGACTTCCGGTAGTATTGGAAATGGAAAGATTGTGGCGTTATCTTATGATAATCTTCGAAGTAATGCGCAGGCAATTATTGAATCATTGGAAATTGATGAAAATGACAGGGCAGGAGTGATGCTTCCAATATCTTATGTATATGGGTTGTCGGTGGTAAATAGTCATTTGCTGGCAGATGCGGAACTTTTGCTTCCGCAAGGTAATATGTTTCAGAGAGAATATTGGGACTTTTTAGAGGAACACAGAGTGACCTCCTTTTGTGGTGTTCCATATACTTATGAGATTTTGGATTGTTTAAGAATTCTATCCAAACCATGGAAGGAATTGAGGCTTCTGACGCAGGCAGGAGGAGCAATGAGTTGCGAAATGAAACAGAAGCTGTTGGAGTGGATTTATGACAGGAGGCAGCGAGGGATTAAGACACATTTGGCAATTATGTATGGTCAGACGGAGGCAACAGCAAGAATGAGTACATTCTTTTTAGATCAGCATCCGGATAAGATGGATAGTGTAGGAAGGGCAATTTCCGGTGGAGCTTTTCAGATAAAAAATAAAGATCATGCAGGAGAAGGAGACATTTATTATCGTGGTGCGAATGTGTATCTGGGGTATGTGAAAGAAAGGTCAGATTTGACGGAGAATGCGGATGTATGGAGACAGAATACCGATCTTTTAGATACCGGGGATGTGGGAAAACTTGACGAAGAAGGATATCTTTATATTACTGGTAGAAAAAAGAGATTTATAAAGTGCAATGGAGTACGAATAAGTCTGGATGAACTGGAAAGAGGTATAGAAAATAAATGGGCAATTCCGGTGGTATGTGTTTCAAAGGCTTTAGACGAACAGATTTTGTTGTTTATCAGGACGAAGGATTTTAGAAATATTGATATAATGGAATTGACAAAATACCTACGGCAGTTTGGGATTCGAAGGGAACAGTATCAGATTCGAAAGATTCAGGCATTTCATTATTGTGATAATGGAAAGCTTGATTATGCCAGTTTCAAATAAGAGGAGACGTGTATGGAATTTGAAAATAATGGGTTAAAAAACAGCATTGCAGGAACCTTGCGGTTAGTCGGGATACTGATATCAGGGGCATGGAGTGATAAATATAAGCAGCCGAAGTTTATAGAAAATGCGGCACAGGAAGATTTTTATCAAACATTGTTGCAAAGGATTGACCGGGGGGAAATCAATGAGGCAGAAAATGAACTGCTTGCGTATATGGAAGGGAAAAGAAGTGTCGAAAAGGCGGCATTACAAGATATAGGAACAGTGGATAATACGATATTAGATATGGCCCTTAGTGTGTATGGGTATATGAATGAAAAAGAAGATATTTTTTTGGAACAGAATAATTACTGCCGGCAAGAAATTGAAGAGGGAATACGGGGACTGCTGATGAGGTTCGGTGTCAGTATTCCTGCAGATAGCTGGTTTTAGGAATCCTCAGGATAAGTTGTAGTTAATTTTACATGCAACATTCTGGAAATAAAAGACACATATCTATAACCGATGTTTACAGATGTGATGGGAAGGCAGGATATGTGGATGAAAAAGATATTTAAAATAAAATGGATCGTTTTAATAACACGTATTTTTGTGGGAATTATTTTATTATGGATCATTATGAGAAGCGGCATTGTGGGAAGCGTTATGTATTGGACCGGTTTGGAAAAGAGTCATATTAAAATCGATATTCAGGAAGTGTACGACATGAATAAGATGCCCTTTGGAGGATATTATCCGACCTTTCAGGTGTCATCTGCAGCAGGGAAGACAATTTTGGTTACGGCCACCAGGGGGAAGGTGCTCAACGTGACAAAATGTCAGAAGAGAATGCAGGCGACAAAATGTCAGGAGAGAATGCAGGCGGGAGAAAAAATAATGCCGCTTCGTTTCTATGCATTCAGCAATGGAAATGCATCCTTCTGGTGGGGAAGTGACAGTGAAAAATGGTGGAGTAGCAATGATACATATTCTATTTATGTGACCGTACAAAAATATGGTGTTGTTTTGGAGCGGCGTAGATTTTCGGTTAAGAAATATAAGGATAAAATATATCTGGTCAAGGGGAAAAATGTCACAAAAACAGAAGAAACCGGAGCATTGATCGTTGACAGGCGGAAGGATGTGCAGCGGATAACAGGTACTTACGGAGGGGAAACGTGGAAAACAATAAAGCTTGATTTTAATCAGTTAAAAAGAAACGCAGCTCCTGATTTTGAAATTGCCGGAGGGGCATTTCGAAATTGCTATGAGTTGAAGAATATTGTAATAGAAAACTGGGATGATGAAATTCCCCTTTCGATTAATGAAAAAGCATTTCGAAATTGTTCCGATGATCTGACGGTATATTGCCCAAAGCAGACGAAGCTGCAAAAAAGACTTCAGGAGCTGGGTGTTCGCTGGAAGGAATATCGCAAAGAAGATTGGGAAAAGATACAGGGCTCCCCATATGTTGTAATGAGTACGGTATATGAGGTATATAATCACGGAACATTAGGGACGGAGGTAAAACTGCCGGTAGTTACAAAGAAGGTCGAGGAGGGGGCATTTTCGGACTGCAGCAATAGTATCAAAATAATTCATTGAAACGACCGTATAAATAGATTATATTATTAATATAGAAACTGATGTATTGCATAATATTATCGGAGGTCAGGATGGAGAGAAAAAAAGGAAAAGGAATAGCTGCAATTTGTATCGCAGTGGCGGCAGTAATATGTGCTTATAACGGCGTGAGTTATTTTCAGAAAAAACAGCGCGCAGACAATTCTTATAAGGCATATGCAACAAAGGAAGAAAGCCGGAAAGAGGGGAGCTTTGAATACACATACAGAACCGGTGCAGAAGGCGTGTGGATTACGAAGATTACACCGTCTGCCGGGGATATTTCTGTATTAAAAATTCCTTCAAAACTGGCAGGGAAAAAGGTGGTCCGGCTGGGAAACGGCAATGGTAATTTTAAACAGGAAGATACCTCGGACACTATGTGGGAAGCAGAAAATTGGAGCAATATATTTGGTGAAAAATGCTCGGAGGATTCCACCGTGGAGAATATCATAATTGAGCCCAAAGATGTGTATGACCGGGTGGCACAGATTAAGGAAATAGATGTTCCGGATACGGTTCAGTGGATTGATCTGGGATTGTTTGCATATGTGCAAAACGGAAAGATGCTTCGTTTGCCGGCAGGTCTTAAAACAAAGCTGGAGGATGCGGACTTAACCGGAGTGACATGGAAGGAGGTTTCCTTTTCCGGAGAAAATAAAAACTATAAGATTGTAGATGGATTTCTGTGTTCCCAGGATGGGAAAACAGTATACGGACTTTTGGAGGAAAGAGAAAAGACCACTATTCCGGACGGAACAGAAACTATCTCCAAAAAGGGAGATTACTTTGGAACAAAGGAAATGCAGATTCCGGCAAGTGTTACGAAGATTGAAGCAGCAGGTAAATATGGGAATCATAACTTTACGGAAGCCAGCGTGCGGATTGCAAAGGATAATCCGAAATATGCAGAGAAAAACGGTTCGATCTATGATAAAAATTCAGGCGAACTGGTGGCTGCGTATATTGACAATGGCGTGATCAATATACCGGATACCGTCAAAAGGATTTTTTGTCCGTGGTATATTGGTGACACAACGACTTTTCGGAGAATGGTAATTCCAAAGAGCGTGACATTTATGCATACGAAAAGCGGTAATAATGTCCGGAACAATCCAGCCGGACATACCGGTACAACATATGTCTTTGAGGGCAGAACGCCGTTACATCTGGTATCGGGAGTTTGTCTGTTTGAGGAGAAAGATACGATTGTTGTTCCGAAAGGATGTAAGAAAGAGTATCAGGAAAAATGGAGAGGTAATATCAGCAGGATACATTATAAAATTTTCTGGGAAGAAAAATGAAATTTTGTAATAATGAGGAGGACAATATGAGATCAAAATTAATGGGGACTATGGCAGCACTATCTCTTGCCGTGCTATTGACTGCATGCGGAAACAACGGTCAGGATGCAGGATCGTCCCAAAAGGAGCCGGTACAAACAACAGAATCTGCAGATAAGACAGCAGAGCAGTCCGGAGATGAAATTGCAGACCTGCTTGGAAAGACATTGATTCCGGACGGGGAGAGAGATTATTATCAGAATTATTTCACAAAGAAATATGACAAGGTACGAAGGGGTGATATTTCGGATTGGAAGGATTCTGACGGAAATTGGTGTTATCCGAAGGGATATGAGATTCAGTGGATGCCATCCGATGACGAATTGATGGCGTCACAGCAGTTTCCACAGGAATTGTTGGAGGACATGAGTACCGGGGAGTTGTATCAGTTTATCCGGAAAGCTCATGGTTTTTGGGCACAGTCTGCATTTGACAATTATGCTCAGATGTTAAGCTACTATTATTGTCGTTATAATTTTATTGCAGAGCTTATGAGGAGACAGGACTGTGCAGAGGTAATTCATATATATTATGAAAAGACTTCGGAGGACGATAAGAAGCAGTATTCCAAGATGGCTTCCCGTCAATTTTCCGACGGGAAAAAGCTGGAGAAGCAGGAGCAGTTTCAGTTATTGGAGGGGTTGGAGTGGTTCTTTCAGTATAAGGAGGGAAAGTCTGTGCCGGATGACCTGACGTTTGGAATGCAGTTGATTTCGACAAGTAAGTAATACAATCAGAAGAATGTGTGGGATATAGCGGCATGGATAGATCGTTATGGGAGTGTCGCATTCCCTTTCTATTGCATTTTTCCCATATCATTTTTCTTTGATAAAGTAAGTGGCATTCCTCCATACATTGCATATTCTTCATAAGCCTCTGATTTGTCACCGCCAACAAAGTTGTAATACTCTTTAAAGGAAAGCGGATATATTTTGACAGCTCTGCCGGATCACGGTATTGCGTAAACATATCGTCATCAAGAGGAATTTAAAGGATCTGATCTTCATTAATTCCCTGTGAAATTAGATAATCATGATAGAGATAGAATAGTAAATAGCTTTTGCCATATCTTTTGATACCGGTTATCACCTTAATGAGACCGTTCTCTTTTTTGTCGATCAATCTTTGTAAATAAGTGTCTCTTTTTATCTCGTTCATGATTTAACTGCTTTTCGTTTAAAACTTAGGGGCATTTTCTCCTGACTTTTAAATGAAAAGACAGATTGTGTGCCGGTTTTATAAAAAATTCAACATCACATGCAACATTTTGAAAACAAAAGACACATATCCATGTGTGAAGTGCAAGGTGGTGGCATTGTAAAAAATCTGTTTTTTGCAACATTTGAGGTAAAATGGTGTCTATATAAGTAGGGGGGATTAGATGAAGAGAGATTGTCTATTTATATGTAAGCGGAGAACTTTTGCTGCTTTGTTTATAGTAATCGTGATGTGTGCTGCCAGTATACATGTGATGGCAAATAACAGTGTCAAAGCGGAAGAAACTGTAGATGAGCCTGTCAGAGAAGAAACGGTGAGAGAACTTCAAAAGCTGGAAGGGAAGCTGACAGTAAAGAACGAAGCTGCCGAGAGAGCCGGGTTGCAGGAAGCTGTAGAGGAGCAGGCGGCCGGAAAGAAAAACAGCGTTTCTTTACAGGAGGCATATCGGGTGAAATTATTGAAGAATTTCTGGCTGACCGGGTATCTGGAGGGCGGAGAGCTGGCAGATCATGTATCCGGCAAGATTCAATGGAAGGTACCGTATCAACAGCATAATGGGGAAGCCGGGATTATGACATTTGCTCTTCGGGAGCATGCTTATGTCCGGCTGGGGGAATCCTCCGGGGAGAAGCAGGAACAAATACCGGCACCGAAAAAGGAGATCGCCCGGATCATTGCAAAGGCTGGGATTACATCGGAGGATATTGATAAAGCAGAGTATTATTATTCTCAAATGTACAGTCTGGTTCTTATTGATATAAAAACACAAGACAGAGAGTTTGTTATTCCATATGCGGAATTCCCGGAAAAAATGAAGCCGGCAGATCAGGGAGAGCAGATCCTGAATGGGCAGATATATGAGATTTCCGACTTTATGAATGAAATGAATCAGATTTTTGATGAGAAATATTTACAGGACCATCCGGAGGAAGTAACAGGGATGTATTATCGGAGGGATACGATGGCAAAAAAGAAATGGGTTATAGTAGGAATTTTTGGAGTGATTGTTTTATTTTTTGTGGTAAATACCATGACCATGAAAGGATATTGCTACACTGTCAGCTATCCGGGAGGGGAAATGATTTTCCTGAAGAATGGAAAATGCTATGTTGGTCTTCCCGGTTCGGAGAAACGTTCAAAGCTTACCGGCAGAAGTTATGACGGACGTCCCACAAGTCTTTCGGATGCGGATGAGGTCGAGGATACCTATTCCACATTTCTTGGGACTATTGTCTCGGTGGACAAGGGACGATGGATCGGTGTGCATTGCATCAACCGTTATTTCCTGATACAATGCAGTGGATATGACAAACCGGACAATAAGAAATTTGATTTTTATCAATATATCTTGGGAAAACCGTATTTTGTGTTTAAAAATAATGGAGAGAAGGATGACTATCCACAGGAATTTATTGAGAAATCAAAGGAAAGTAATCTAGGCTTGCCGGTTCAGAAATAAAATAAAAATATGTTTTATAAATTTAGGCTCTGTGGTTTTGTTGACTGCAGAGCTTAGGAAAGGTTCGTATTATGATACAACATCCCATAGCACCGGTTTACGACGAGCATTCTAATATTTTAATTCTGGGAAGCTTTCCCTCTGTGAAATCCAGAGAGCAGAGCTTTTTTTACGGTCATCCACAAAATCGTTTCTGGCGGGTACTCGCTGCGGTGTATGGAAATCAGGTGCCACAGACTGTTGAGGAAAAGAAAGCATTTTTACTGCAGAGTGGTGTGGCGGTCTGGGATGTGATCGCATCCTGTGAAATTCAGGGGTCGGCAGACAGCAGCATTAAGGACGTAGTACCGACAGATCTGAGCGGGATTCTGGCGCAGGCACCGGTTCGTCGGATCTATGTCAACGGGAAAAAGGCGGAGCAGTTGTATCGGAAATATCAGCAAAAACAGACGGGGATCGAGGCGGTCTGCCTGCCATCTACCAGTCCTGCCAATGCCGCCTGGAGCCTGGATCGGCTTGTGGAGGCATGGCAGGTGATACGGGAGTGATTTCTTATTTCGGCGAACAGACTGCTCCGCATCATCTATCTTTTTCCTCTTGACACAGACCTGAGGCAAGTGTATTATAATAGAACAAATGTTCGGAATATATGTTTGAGAGGAGATGATAAAATGATCTTTGCGGAGCATGCGTCTCTGGAGGAGAAGCTGCGGATATTATCTGATGCAGCGAAGTATGATGTCGCCTGTACCTCCAGTGGAGTTTCCCGGAAGGGGAAGGATGGACAGATAGGGAACACCAGTGCGGCGGGAATCTGTCACAGCTTCTCAGCGGATGGGAGATGCATTTCTTTGTTGAAGATTTTATTTACCAATGAATGTATCTATAATTGCAAATATTGTATTAACCGTGTGACGAATGATGTTCCCAGAGCGACGTTTACCCCGGAGGAGGTTTGTGAGCTGACGATGGAGTTTTACCGGAGAAATTATATAGAAGGTCTTTTTCTGAGCTCCGGGATCATACAGTCAGCGGATCATACGATGGAGTTGATCTGTCAGACACTTCACGACCTGCGGACGATTCACCGGTTCCATGGCTATATCCATTGCAAGGCGATACCGGGGGCTTCCCCGGAGCTGGTAGAGCTGGCGGGGTGGTATGCGGATCGTATGAGTGTGAATATGGAGCTTCCTACGGCAGATGGACTGCGTCAGCTTGCTCCCAATAAAGACCGCCGGCAGATCCTGACGCCTATGCGCCAGATTCAGTCAGGTATGGAGGAGAGCAGGCAGGCACTTGGGATGAAGGGGGGGAATCGCAGTGCTTACTGGCATACCAGCCGCAGACTGGGGAGAAGCATGCCGGATGGAATCAGCCGCAGGGAGGATACGCCGAAGCTTGCAGGTCTGCAGGACATATCGGGTAGAGCAGGACAGGGAGAGGATGCCACAAAGCCGAAGGAGCAGGGCATATTGGGGAGAGAAGGTCATAGCAGGACTACATCGGAGGCGGCGGGATTGCCTGGGACATCCGACAGAGATTGTCAGACACGGGGGATAGGGAAGCCGGGGGGCTTGCAGAAGGAGCCGGAGGCCCTGCAAGGGCAGAACGCCAGTAAAGATATTACCGGAGAGACGGCAGGCCGGCAGAGGGCTGTAACGGATGATCTGTACCTCCCTTCTTCTGTCAAAGCCACAGGACTGACACAGTGGCGGCATTATGATACGAACCGCGGATTTGTACCAGCCGGTCAGAGTACACAGATGATCATTGGTGCCGGAGGAGAGAGTGATTATGAGATCATGTCTGTTTCAGAGGCGCTATATCAGAGATTTGATCTGAAGAGAGTGTTTTATTCTGCTTTTATCAATGTGAATCAGGATGCCTCTCTTCCGGCTTTGGAAAGCGGTCCCCCTCTGCGGCGGGAGCATCGGTTGTATCAGGCAGACTTTTTGCTTCGGTATTATGGCTTTGAGGCCGGGGAGTTATTGTCACCGTCCAGACCTAATTTCAATATATTTCTTGATCCGAAATGCGACTGGGCATTGGGACATATGGAGTCTTTTCCGGTAGAGATTAACACCGCGGATTATAATACGCTGCTGCGGGTGCCGGGAATCGGCGTAAAGTCCGCCAGCCGGATCGTGAAAGCGAGAAGGACAGGTTCCCTGGATTACTCTCATCTTAAAAAAATGGGAGTGGTATTAAAGCGGGCTGTGTATTTTATCACATGCAATGGCAGGATGATGTATGACTTTCTGAAGGTAGACGAGGATTTTATCACGAGACGGCTGGTAGGGGAAGAAAAGGAGCTGCAGAGATATTATCAGCAGAGTCAGATTCATTATCAGCAGTTGTCACTGTTTGATTTTGTGGCAGATGCAAATTAGTGTAGCAGATGTTTGGCTTGATTTATGGATTATGAGATAAGCATTGTATTTAGGAATTTGTATGTTTATATCGTTTGTTGTGGTGCAGATGGCGGAGAAATGGAGGTTATCAGGGAACAATGAAGGAGACGAGAATATACCGGTGTGACGATACTCCGGAGGCCATCTTTACGGCGGTTTATGATGCGGGCAAATCTGCATATGGCCACGACCATATCCGGCTGGAGGTAAATATGCCGGAGGCAGAACAGAATTACACATTATTTTCTGAGTATGTGGATGTGGTGCCGGATCCGGATAAGATGACGAAGGTGCTTCGTACCGTCCGGCGTCTGATCTCGCAGCAGGCATATGAATATATTATGGTGGCAGCGGGAAGCCGCCAGCCGGATAAGGCAGACGTGATCTATCATTTTATTGTATATGGTTTTGCGTTGGGCAGTAAGGTGACGGAGGCACTTCACATTCCATGTGTCCAGAGGATATTTGAGATTTACCGTAAAGCAAGGAATGAGGCACACTATTTCCTGGAGTTTATACGGTTTGAGGAAATATCCTGGCAGGATCATCCTGTATTGTATGCGGTGATCGAACCGGAGAATGAGGTCATCGATATGGTTGCAGACCATTTTACAGATCGTCTGAATCCGGAATGGTTCATTGTTTATGACAAAAGTCATGGAAAAGCAGCGTTTCACAATCCCGGCAGAAGATGGTACATGCGCCAGCTGGAGCAGAGGGAACGTCAGGTGTTAGATGAGCTGGAGCATAGTGGTGGTCAGGAGTACGCCGATCTGTGGAAGGCATTTTTTGACAGTATTGCAATTAAGGAACGAGAGAATTCAGGTCTGCAAAGAACCAATCTGCCGTTGCATTATCGGAAGCATATGACAGAGTTTCATTAGGAGTTCACAAAATTTTCACAAAAAATGTTAGCACTCACTCTTGACGAGTGCTAATAAAGGTGGTATAACATATTACAGAACAAGGGAAGAGGTAATTAGGAAGTCAGGAATGACTGGGACTTCATCCTACTTGCTCTGAGAAGAACAGTTCAATAAGGTTTGATTGAAGGAGGAATGACTTATGTTGATGCCTAGTATTTTTGGAGAAAATTTATTTGATGACTTTTTTGATGATTTCGCAAGACCAATGAATGTGATTCATTATGCAAACCCGACACCAAGTGCCATGAAGACCGATGTGAAAGAGACAGATGCCGGTTATGAACTTGATATTGATCTGCCGGGTTATAAGAAGGAAGATGTAAAAGCAGAGCTTAAGGATGGTTATATGACCATTAGTGCCGAGAAGAAATCTGAGGACGGCGAAAAGGATGAGAAGAGCGGTAAGTACCTGCGCCGTGAGAGATATTATGGAAGCTGCAGCCGTAGCTTTTATGTAGGCGAGGATGTGACAGAGGAGGATATTAAAGCGAAGTTTGAGGATGGTATCCTGAAGATCTCTGTTCCAAAGAAAGATCCGCAGCCTGCAGTGGAGCAGACAAAAACCATAGCCATTGAAGGATAAAGATTAAAATAAGTGCAAATAAGTTAAATAAACCATCGCTTTCATATGTGTGCCCCTGTGAGAGTTTTATAACTCCCACAGGGGTTTTTAATTTTTTGCCCCTTACAAATTCTATGTAAGTGAACAATCCCGCAAGTGAGGAGAACCGGAGCTTTTTCGAACCTTTTGCCGAAGTGTTGCGAATTTGTGGTACAATGTGTATAAATGCACCTGTGAGTGAGAAAAAGAGGAGTTTTTTCCGAAGCGTTGTAAATTCACAATAATTAAAAAGGAGAAAATGGAGTATGAAATTTTTGCATTTGGGAGATCTGCATCTGGGAAAGTCTCTGGGAGATTTTGACCTGATCAGGGATCAGAAATATATACTGGATCAGATATTGGAAATTGTAAAAAATCAGTCCGTTGATGCGGTACTGATTGCGGGCGATGTATACGACAGAGCAGTTCCGAGTGAAGCGGCGACAAGGCTGTTGGATTACTTTTTGTGCAGTCTTGCGGAGTCCGGCGTTATGACATTTATGATCAGTGGGAATCATGATTCGGATGAACGTCTGAATTATGGAAGTGATCTGTTTGAAAAGAATCAGATTTATATTTCAGCAAAGTATGAGGGGAACTTGTATAAAAAAACAGTAACGGATGATTATGGGGAGATAGACATTTATCTTCTTCCGTTTGTAAAAGCGTCGCAGGTAAAGCATTTTCTGCCGGATACCGGGATTGAGAATTATGATGATGCGGTGAGGGAGGTTCTGGAGCAGGCAGAGATTGACAGGACACGCAGAAATGTGATAGTGGCACACCAGTTTGTGACCGGAAAGTCAGAGGAGCCGGTGACCGGTGGATCAGAGGGCGTTGGTGTGCAGAGTGTCGGTCTTGTGGAAAAAATCGGTTATGACTGCTTTGACGCATTTGATTATGTAGCTCTGGGACATATTCATTCGCCTCAGAAAATAGGGAGAGAGGAGGTCCGGTATTCGGGTTCTCCATTAAAATACTCCCTGAGTGAGGTTGCGAACGACAAATCGGTTCCGGTGATCACGATAAAGGAGAAGGACAAAACATCTGTCGAGCTAATTCCGTTAAAGCCTATGAGGGATATGCGTCATATCAAAGGAAAGCTGGAGCAACTTCTCAAAACAGAAAATGTAATCGAGACGGAGGATTTTATTTACGCAACCCTTACGGATGAGGATATGGTAAATGATGTCATGGGGATTTTTCAACAGATTTATCCCAATACCGTTAAGATTGATTATGATAATTCCCATACGAAACAGATTGAGCAGGTGGACATTTCAAAAATTGCGGAGAACAGATCCTTTGGGGAGCTTATCGGTGATTTTTACAATAAAATTTATGGCTGCGAGATCAGTGAAGAAGAGATGGATATTATGCGAATGGTGGCAAGAGAGGCAGGTGTGATGGATGAAGCCGATTAAATTATTGATCAGTGCGTTTGGACCTTATGCGGACGAAATGCCGGAGATTGATTTCAGACAATTTGAGGATAAAGGACTTTTTCTGATTTCAGGAGATACCGGAGCGGGAAAGACTACGATATTTGATGCCATATGCTTTGCTCTCTATGGAACTACCAGTGGAACATATAGAGATACGAAAAATTTAAGAAGTGAATATGCCGGGGAGGGCACTGACAGTTATGTGGATTTTTATTTTTCTCATCAGGGGAAAGAATACCATGTGAAACGCCAGCCTGCTTATGAGAGACCGAAGAAGCGTGGCACAGGTGTGATCACGGAAAATGAAAAAGCCGTTTTTCAGGAGCAGGGACAGTCACCGGTTGAGGGAGTGAAACAGGTCAATGCTGCAGTGGAGGAGTTGCTGCATATTAATGACAAGCAGTTTAAGCAGATTGCAATGATCGCACAGGGAGAGTTCTGGGAGCTGCTCAATGCAAAAACAGAACAGAGAACAGAGATTCTCCGTACAATTTTTATGACAGATCCATATAAAAATATTGAATACAAGCTGAAGGATCGTATGAATCATAGCTTTGGCATAAAAAATACGGCAGAAAACAGTGTGATCCAGTATTTTGGAGATGCGGTGGCAGAAGAAGGGGAGCTTTCTGAACTTCAGGAAAGAGCGAAGGGATCCGGAAGTGCATGGAATATTGATGAAATGCTGGAGCTGTTAGACAGGCTGACAGATTCAGACAAGGCAAAATATTGTGAGAAACAGGAAGTATTAAAAAGTGCAGAGAGAGACTTAAAAGCATGTCAGGATACTCTGGCTATGGCAAAGACGAATAATGACTTTATTGCCCGGAGAGAAGTACTGAGAAAGGAACAGAAGGAGCTTACAGATCAGAAAGCGGAAATGGAAGCTCTGGAAAAAAGGCTGATGCGCCAGAAGACGGCGACGCGGGGCGTATATCCGGCATATACAACATGGAAGTCCAAAGAGCAGGAGATTCAGAATACGCAGGAGGAAATCCTGTTGAAAATGCAGGGGCTGGAAAAAGCGCAGAATAAAGCGCAGGAATCCACAAAAGTCTGGGAAACTGCACAGAAAAGGCGTCCGGAGGCAGAGAAGCTACAAAAGAAGGCGGACAAGCTTCAGGAGCAAAAATTAAAATATCAGCAGAGAGATGAGTTGTTGGCGGCGCAGGTGACATTAAAACAAGCGCAGAGAGAGCAGGCGCAGGCGGAGACAGAGCTGAAAGCGCAGGCAAAAGAGCTGGAATGTCAGATCGGGAGTTGGAAAGAACAGGTTGCATCACAGAAGGAAAAGCCGTCAGAGCTTGCTCTGGCACAAAATGAAAAGGAAAAACTGGATACTCTTTGGAATAATATCGACGATATTTTGGAAGAGCAGCTCCCAAAGTGGGAACAGCAGCAGAAAGATCTGTCCCAAAAACAGGACATATTCTGTGTGGCTCGTGAGAAATATGAAGAGATTCATACGAAAAGAGAGGCGGCAGAGAGGATTCTGGAAAACTGCCGGGCCGGGATTCTGGCAGAGCATCTGGAGGAGGGGCAAAAGTGTCCTGTGTGTGGTTCACAGCATCATCCGGAGCCGGCAAGCCTGCCGGAGCAGTTTATTACAGAGGAGCAGTTTAAGAAACTGCAAAGGCAGGAAGAAGAGAGGCAGCAGCAAAAGCAGGCGGCAAATACCGAGGCGGAAAAGTCAAAGACGGCGCTGCAGGGACTGGAAGTCCGGCTTCGGGAGAAAATCACCGGCTGTCTGGAACATCCGCTCTTAGACGGGCCGGTACAAGAGGGTACACTGGAGGATATGATAAAGCAGCTTCGGGAAGCGGAGAGTTTTGTGCGGAGAAAGTCACAGGAAAATGAAAATACAAGGACAGCATTAGCCCAGATTTGTGCAGAGCTGGAAAAAACACAGGATCTGCTGGAAAAGGCACAGGGGGAGGACACGGAACGGCTCAAAAATGCGGGGGAGCAGTTAAATACCAGAAAGCAGGAAACACTGACAGCAGTTGCGGAAGTGGAAGCAACCTTAAAAACATTGGCAGAACTGCCATTTGAAGATTGGAAAACGGCAGAGAATGAAGTGAAAAAGGCAGCGCAGGCGGCAGAAGATATTTTAACGGAAATTAGTGAAGCGGAGCGGCAGAAAAAGGAAGCAGATCTGGCGGTGGCTTCATTACAGGCATCCCTGACAACGCAGAATGAGACGTTGCAAAACCAGCAAAAGCTGGAGAAAATATATAAAGAACATTTAGAGACGGCAGTGCGGGAACAGAAATTTGCTTCTTTGGATGAAATGCTTTCCTATGTGACGGAGGAAGAGGCGATTGCCGGATCGGAGGAAACGCTCAGCGGGTACCGGCAGAAGTGCAGTACAAATCATACGCAGCTTGAGCAGGCAGAGCGGGATGCGAAAGGGAAAGCATATGTGGATATGGATGCCCTTAACGAGGCGTGTCAGGAGAAGGAAAGGGCGGTGCAGGAGCTTCGCAGAGAGGTCAATGTCATTGAAAACCGCATTAATATCAATACAGAGAAACGGATAAATATCGCAGCACAGAAAGAGACAATGGAGACAGCGGGCAAGGAATATGAGCATTGCCGCAAACTGTATAATTTGGTAAAGGGAACCACGGGAAATGGCAAGATTACATTGGAGCAGTATATTCAGGCGGCGGGCTTTGACGGCATTATTGCAGCGGCGAACCGGCGTCTGCTCCCGATGAGTGACGGGCAGTATGAGCTTTACCGGCAGGATTCTGTGGGCAAAAAAAGCAATAATTTTCTAGATCTGGAGGTGCTTGATAACTATACCGGTCATCGGAGACCGGTGGGAAATCTTTCCGGAGGGGAGAGCTTCAAGGCATCTCTCAGCCTGGCTCTGGGCTTGTCGGATACGGTCTCCTCAAATCTGGGAGGTATTCAGATGGATGCACTGTTTGTGGATGAAGGCTTTGGAACTCTGGACCGCAAATCCATGGATAATGCAATGGACAGTCTGACTGGTCTTTCGAGTGCCAATAAACTGGTGGGCATTATTAGTCATAGAGAGGAACTGATGGAAAATATTCCACAGCAGATCAAGGTAAAAAAGACAAAGGATGGCAGCAGCATTACCATAGAAAACGGCATATGATCGGCATGAAATATGACGAGGGAACATTAAAAAATTTCATTATTTGACAAACACAGGCATAATGTATAAAATAGTAAGGAGCAGCAGCTTGATGCTTCTGTGCAGGATTAGTACATCGGTAGTATATCAGCTTCCCAAGCTGAGGAGGCGGGTTCGACTCCCGTATCCTGCTTGACACGATTCGCAGGATTCTTAGGAGTTCTGCGTTTTTTTAACGAATGGAGGATTATTTCATGGTAATTGAACCAAAGGTAAAGGCATTTATCTGTACTACGGCACATCCGGCGGGATGTCGTGCGGCAGTACAGGCACAGATTGATTATGTAAAGGCACAGCCAAAGACGGAGGGACCGAAAAAGGTACTGGTGATCGGCTGTTCCATGGGATATGGACTTGCTTCACGTATTGCGGCAGCATATTCATGTGGAGCAGATACACTGGGGATTATTTTTGATAAGCCGGCAAAGGGCAAGAGAACCGCGACGGCAGGATGGTACAACACGGCAGCATTTGAGGAGATTGCCACGGCAGACGGTCTGTATGCAAAAACTCTGAACGGAGATGCATATTCGGCAGAAATGAAGGAGCAGACCATTGAGACTATTAAAAAGGATCTTGGTCAGGTGGATATGGTGATCTACAGTATTGCGGCACCGCGTAGAACGGCACCGGATGGAGTGACCTACAAGTCTGTTCTCAAGACCACAGGAGAGTCCTATACCAATCGCACCATTGATCTGAGAAACAATCAGCTCATGGAAGCAACAATTGAGCCGGCGACAGACGAGGAGATCCAGAACACCATCAAGGTTATGGGCGGTGAGGACTGGATACTCTGGATCAAAGCATTGAAGGAGGCTGGCGTTCTTGCGGATGGTGCAAAGACCGTGGCATATTCTTATATTGGACCGGAGCTGACCTATCCGATCTACAAGGAAGGCTCTATCGGACAGGCAAAGAAGGATCTTTATGCTTCCGCAGACAAGATCCAGGCAGAGATTGATGGGGTTGAGGCATATGTTTCTGTGAATAAGGCAGTGGTAACACAGTCTAGTGCGGCGATTCCGATCGTGCCTCTTTATCTGGCGATCCTGTTTAAGGTCATGAAGGAGCAGAAGGTGCAGGAGGGCTGTATTGAGCAGATGTACCGTATGATCCATGACCGTCTCTGCAATGGTGGAGCTGTTGTGACGGATGAGAACCGCCTGATCCGTATGGACGATTGGGAGATGGAGCCAAAGGTACAGGAGGCAGTGGCTGAGATCTGGCAGAAGATCGATCAGGACAATCTCGAGGAGGTTACTGATCTGGAGGGATACTGGCAGGAGTTCTATGAGATCTTTGGATTCCGGATCGACGGTGTGGATTACGGTGCCGATGTGGACGCAGATGTACAGATTCCAAGCATAGCAGCAGAGTAGAGAAATAATCATGCAATTATTTTGATTACGGATTTGCGACACGTCATTATTTATTATAAGGAAAACGGAATAAAATTTAACAGGATGTATGTATGAGATGTTTCGTTACAGAAACAATCATACATACATTTTTTCGTCTCTGGGAAAAAAGTGGAAATCCAACTACAATTATAAAGCGATTACTGGATAATAAATCCAACAAAGTAGAAATGTAGTATAGAAAATATTCCCAAATCACAATAAAAATATTAGGGATATTTCACAAAAAAATATAAAAATATATTAAAATCCTTGTGAAAATAACCAAAAAGGTGTATACTGAAAATAGATGTAAAACATTTTATGCAATCCGCAACGGGTTGGAGCGGAACAAAAGGGGGTCTTGATATGAATAAAGTAATTACTATCAGCAGACAGTATGGCAGCGGGGGGAGAGAAGTTGGACAGAAGCTGGCAGAGCATTACGGGATTCCGTTTTATGACAATGAGCTGATCACACGGGCGGCGAAGGAAAGCGGCTTTGCAGAGGAGACGTTTGCAAGAGCGGAGGACAAAGCGACCAACAGCTTGTTGTATTCCCTTGCTATGGGGATCAATGTGTATGGCAATCAGGATTTTGGCTTTTCGGGCTTAAGTCTGGATGACCGTATTTTCCTGGCACAGTCGGATGTGATCCGAAAGGTGGCAGACGACGGGCCATGCGTGATCGTTGGCCGATGCGCAGATTATGTATTGAAGGAGAGAACCAATACATTCAATGTCTTTGTACAGGCTTCTCTTGATTTCCGACTGAAACGTGTTGTGGAGAATTACGGAGAAAGCGAGAAGAAGGCAGGAGAGATTATTTTAAAGAACGATAAGCGCCGTGCAAACTACTATAATTATCATGTGGGTGAGAAGTGGACGAATCTGACCAACTACGATATGGTTGTCCGCAGTGATATTGCCGGTATTGATAAAGCGGTGGAGAGTATTTGCACTTACCTTGGCGAGTAACAGCAACAAAGGGGGACGTGTTATGGAGAAGATAGCAGAAAGAATTAAGGAGATCATTGATAAGAGTGGCAATATTGTGGTTTTAAGCGGCCTGAATGTCATGAGGGAGACTGGGTTAAATGGTGTTCGTGCAGAGCATCTTGCCTATGAGACAGAGGAAAAGTACGGCTATGCCAATGAAGAGATCATTTCGTCCGCATTTTATGCAAGGCGCAGTGAGATCTTTTATGATTACATTAAAAATGTCACGATCAATAAGGAAACAGCAGAACCGACGATTGTTCACAAGGCGATCCGTCAGCTGCAGCAGAAGGGAAAGGTGCCTCGTATTATTACATACACGGTGTATGGGCTTTATGAGAATGCGGGGTGCGAGAATGTACTGGATATTCATGGATCTATTCAGAAAAATAAATGTCCCGCCTGTGGTAAAATTTTTGATATGAAATACATCAAGGACTCAGTGGGAGAACCGCTTTGTGATGCCTGTAAAGTGCCGATCCGGCCGGGATTTCTCCTTCTGGGAGAGCGTGTGGATAACGGGAAAATGTCTGAGGCATGCGATGATATTGAAGCGGCGGATGTCCTTTTTGTAATTGGATTTGGCATTCGGGAGTCGCTGTGTCAGTATCTGCATAAATATTACAAAGGTAATAAGCTGATTCTTGTCAATACGGAGGAGAAGCTGGGAGATGAGCGTGTCGATTACAGGATATATGGGAAGATCAGTGAGATTGTTCCGTATATTACCGGGTATGATCCGGATGCTGTGTTTGAGGAGCCGGATGAGGAGTTGGAGGTGGCGGCAGCCCTGGAGAAGGAGACGGCAAAGAATTCATAAAAAATTTAATCTAAATTTCGAAAGAATTAAGAGCCGGGAAGGTTGCAAAACAAACGAAAACGGTTTACAATTAATCTCTGTCCGGAGTTTTTTGGACGGAGATTTTCTTTTGCCTGCTGGCAGCAGTCAAGTCGGTCCGGCAGGAGGAATTTGATGGATAACAGACAGAGAATAAAAATGTGGAGGATTGTGAGATGAGCAAGGTTAGAACAAGATTTGCGCCAAGCCCGACAGGCAGAATGCATGTGGGGAATTTAAGAACAGCATTATACACATATTTGATCGCAAAGCATGAGGGCGGCGATTTTGTACTTAGAATAGAAGATACCGATCAGGAGCGTTTTTTTGATGAGGCGCTGGAGATCATTTACCGGACACTGGAAAAGACAGGCCTGAAGCATGACGAGGGTCCGGACAAGGATGGCGGCTATGGTCCGTATATTCAGAGTGAGCGTTGCAAGAGCGGTCTTTATATGAAATATGCAAAGGAGCTGATCGAGAAGGGGGAGGCATATTACTGCTTCTGTGATAAGGAGCGGCTGGAGTCTCTCAAGCAGAATATCGGCGGTAAGGAGATCGTAGCGTACGACAAGCATTGTCTTCATTTGTCCAAGGAGGAGATTGAGGCAAACTTGGCAGCGGGAAAGCCTTATGTTATCCGTGCCAATGTACCAAATGAGGGTGTGACTACATTCCATGATGAGATATACGGAGATATTTCCCAGCCGAATGAAGAGCTGGATGATATGATCCTGATCAAATCAGACGGATATCCAACTTACAATTTTGCCAATGTTATTGACGATCATCTGATGGGAATTACACATGTAGTACGTGGTAACGAGTATCTTTCCTCTGCACCGAAATATACCAGACTTTATCAGGCATTTGGATGGGAGGAGCCAAAGTATATCCATTGTCCGTTGATCACCAATGAGGAGCACCAAAAGCTCAGCAAGCGAAGCGGTCACTCTTCCTATGAGGATCTGATCGAGCAGGGATTTTTGTCTGAGGCAGTTGTAAATTATGTAGCGCTTCTGGGATGGAGTCCGACAGACAACCGCGAGATTTTCAGTCTGGAGGAGCTGGTAGAGAATTTTGATTACCACCATATCAGCAAATCACCGGCAGTTTTTGATATTGTAAAGCTGAAATGGATGAATGGTGAATATATCAAGGCGATGGATGATGAGGCATATTATGAGCATGCGCTTCCTGTGATCAAAGAGGTGATCACAAAGGATTATGATCTCAAGAAGATTGCTGATCTGGTTAAGACGCGTATCGAGATATTCCCGGAGATCAAGGAGAAGATTGACTTCTTTGAGGAGCTTCCGGAGTACGATATCGCAATGTATACACACAAGAAGATGAAGACCAACAGCGAGAATTCTCTGCAGGTATTAAAGGATATGCTGCCGCGTCTGGAGCAGCTGGAGGATTACAGCCATGAGGGTATCGAGGATGTCTGCAAGGCGTATATTGCAGAGAAGGAGATCAAGAACGGCGTATGCCTGTGGCCTCTACGTACAGCAGTTTCCGGTAAGCAGATGACACCGGGCGGTGCATATGAGATCATCGAGATCATTGGCAAAGACGAGACGATTGCCCGCGTTAAGAAGGGAATTGAGCTGTTGGAAGCAGCCGTTTAGAGTTTTTGAGGTGCGGTTGGTGCAGAAAGAGGTATATCACATATTGGATTTCAGACCGAAGCACATGGGGAAGTGGCGGAAAGGCTTATATGGAGTTAAATGATGCACAGAAAAAGGCGGTCTCTCATTTCGAGGGACCGATGATGGTCCTGGCGGGTCCGGGCTCTGGTAAAACCAGAGTCATTACCCACCGGGTCCGTTTTTTAATAGAGGAAAAGGGAGTCAATCCCTCAAATATCTTAGTGATTACATTTACAAAGGCAGCGGCCGTGGAGATGCGGGAACGCTACCGGCAGATGGCACCGGCATATAGTGCGCCGGTTTCTTTTAGTACATTTCATTCTATTTTTTTCACAATTTTAAAACATGCGTATCATTATAAGGCAAGTAATATTATCCGGGAGGACATGCGTCGTCAGCTTTTGAAGGAGATTGTGGACGAGACGGACATTGAGATACAGGATGAAAACGAATTCCTTAATGATCTGGGGGCTGAGATCAGCCGGGTGAAAGGCGGGAGGATGGATCTGGCTCATTACTATTCTCCGAATTGTCCGGGAGATACCTTTCGACGGATCTACGAGAAATATCAGAATGGTCTGGCAAGAAAACGGCTTTTGGATTTTGATGATATGCTTGTATACTGTTATGAGCTTCTGGATCAGCGTCCGGATATCCGCCGGATGTGGCAGAGACAATTTCCGTATATTCTCATTGATGAGTTTCAGGACATCAACCAGGTACAGTATGACGTGGTCAGGCTGTTGGCGCAGCCTCACAATAATCTGTTTATTGTGGGGGATGATGACCAGTCGATCTACGGATTCCGTGGGGCGCGTCCGGATATTATGCAGAGCTTTGTAAAGGAATATTCACCGGAGATATGCAAGTTAAATGTAAATTATAGGAGCAAAGGCGAGATCATTGCTCTGGCGGGTCGTGTGATCGGACACAATAAGAATCGTCTGGCGAAAAAGATCATAGGGACGGAAAAAGATTTTGTGGTGGGTTCTGCTGTGCGTGTGCAGGAATTCCAGGGGATGACCGAGCAGAATGAGAAGATCCGGGAGGAGATTCTTTCGTACCGCAATCAGAAGATCCCATACCGGGAGATGGCGGTGCTTTTTCGTACCAATACGCAGGCGAGGGCCATTAGTGCCAAGCTGAAGGAGTATAATATTCCTTTTGTGATGAAGGAAATGGTACCAAATCTTTATGACCACTGGATCGTGCGGGATATTCTGACGTATATCCGGGTGGCAATGGGCAACCGGGAGCGGGCAAATGTTTTGCGGATTATTAACCGGCCCAAGCGTTATGTTCATAGAAATGCATTGACGGAGCCTTATATTGATCTGAAGGAATTGGAGCTTTTTTATGAGGATAAGGACTGGATGGTGGACCGGATCGTGAATTTCCGGGCAGATCTGGGACTGATCGCAGATATGCGTCCCTATGCAGCGGTCAATTTTATCCGCCGGGGTGTGGGATATGACGATTATATCCAGGAATATGCGGAATATCGTGGGATTCGTGCGGCTGATATGTACGAGATTCTGGACGAGCTGCAGGAGGCATCCAAGGGATTTAAAGATTTTGAAGAGTGGTTTGAATATATCCGCAGCTATGGCGAGGAACTAAAAAAGCAGAGCGAAAAAAGCCGTCAGTCGGACAATGGACAGCCGGAGGATGCGGTGATGCTTATGACCATGCATGGATCAAAGGGGCTGGAGTTTGAGTGCGTTTTTCTCCCGGATGTCAATGAGGGGATCACACCGTATAATAAAGCGGTGCTCACAGAGGATATTGAGGAGGAGCGCCGGATGTTTTATGTGGCAATGACCCGCGCCAAATCGCATCTTCACATTTATTATTTAAAGGAACGGTTCAGCAAGGAGGTTTCCGTTTCAAGATTTGTAGGGGAAATGCTTGGAACGCCCGGCACAGAGGCTGTAGTTTCTTCGGCAGCAGCCAGCTCACGCATTTCCTTTAAAAGAAAACGATAGCGCACATTTGCGGCGTTCATTTCATATATATATCGGTCAATGAGATCCGGCTCATTTGTGTTCTGGAGCCCCAGCCAGGCATCATTGATAGCCTGCTGACAATCTCTAATCGCTTTTTTGAGAAAATCCTTTCGTTTTGGAGGGATTTTCTTTTTGTTTTTCCATACTAATTGAATCATAATCATCCTCATTTCTGTTAGTGGCTTGAACCATGCATCATATTATATGTTAAGTATAGACACGCTTTTTTCAAAATATACGCAGTTTGTCCTATGTTTTGGAAAAATATTTAGATTTCGTATTGCGCCAGGAACGGTCATATGGGATTGGGACGTGCATATATTTTACAGAAAAGGAAATGAAGAGGGCTTACTCACCTTGTTCTGAAATGACAGCTGCTATTTTGAAAATATGAGAGGTGTCGTGTCAGAAACGGCAGATGGGAGGAAATTGCATTGTATAAAGCGGCATTTTTGGTTTTGGTTATTATGTTTTTAGTTTGCATATGGCGAAATATGGGAAGGGTGCTAATGAATGCAGTCATCAGGTGCCTGTTTTGCCTGATCTGCGTCTATTTATGTAACGGCATGATCCAGTATTTTGGGGGAAATATTGCCGTCAAAATTAACGAAATTACGGTATGTGTTTCGACACTTTTGGGGATAAGCGGAGTGGCGGGACTTTATGTGTTACAGTTATTTTTTACAATTCACGGATAAAAATTTGGGAGATTTGCACAGATTTTTGACGTTTGACAGCCTCCGGTGCGGGTGTTATAGTGGGCGACACCAAAGCGAAGGGAGGTGATGTGATCGACGTTGTTGCAATGACCATATTATGGATCCTTAGCTCTGTCAGCGATCTGCGCGAGTATCAAATACCAAATGATCTGATCCTGGCGGGGTGGCTGGCGGCGTTGGTCTGCCGTCTGTATATACAGGGGATTTACGGAATGGGAGCCGGGATCTGCTGTACTGTGGCAGGAATCCTTATATTACTGCCGGTGTATGGTGTCCACGGAATGGGAGCCGGGGATATCAAGCTTTTATCGGTGGTTGGTGCAATGTATGGGATGAAATTATGGATACAGACAGGGATCGTGTTTGCGCTTCTGGCGGCATTGTTTTCTTTTGTCTATATGTTGATAAATCGTCTTTTTGTGAATCGAATGCGCTATTTTTTTCACTTTGTGATTTTAGACCACAAAAAATCGTATTATGATGCGACGAGGGACGGCAGGTCCATGGTGATCCCGTTAGCTCCGGTAATGGCTCTGGCATACTATATGGTTTTTTTCTGCCGGTTATCCGGCGGAATGAAGGGTTAAATATGACAGGGGGGATTTTTTGAACAAGTTATTGGTGGCTTTATATGATACACAGGGATATATGAAAGCCTTAGCAGAATATTTTGGAAAAAAGAATTTTTTGCTGGCCAGCCGGCTTTTTACTAAAGCAGAAAGTCTGAATGATTTTTTGAAGGAAAGGCAGCCGGATGTACTGCTTTTGGGACAGGATGTGGATCGGACAGGTCTGAAGCATCTGGACCATGTAAAGCAATTGGTTATTTTGTCGGAGGGAAACTGTGTGTCAGAGGGCAGGGAAGACTATCCCCTGATCTTCAAATATCAGTCTGCAGAAAATATTTTAAAGGAAATCTTTGCCATTCTGGAGGAAGGCACTCCGAAGGAGTCAGGGATTGCAGGGAAAATGTGTGGCCGGATGGAGATATGGGGCATCTATCATCCATATCAGGCACCGCTGACGATGCAGCAGATCTGTCCGGAGCAGGGAGATTCCGGCAAAAGATGTTTGCGGATCAGTATGGAGCTTTTGGGCGGGGAGGAATATAAGGATTTGTCCGGAGATGACCGCGGACTGTCGGAGATTATTTTTTATCTAAAACAAAAAAATGAGAGGCTGGCGTTAAAGCTTCGGCAGCTGGTGCAGCAGAGCAATGGAATGGATCATATCCGCCCGGTAACCGATTTCCGAGATCTTTACAGTTTGTGCCGGGAGGATGTGGACAGGCTGTTGACCGTGATTTCCGGCGAGACAGGCTATGAGAGGGTAATCTTTGATATTGGCTTTTTGACAGATACGGCATTATATCTGTTGTATTGCTGTGATCGTATATATATTCCGAAAGCACAGAGCTTGTGGGAGGAGAAGCAGGCAAATAGTCTGGAAAGGCTTCTGGTAAAAGAGGGATTGGAAGAGGTGCTGGAAAGTATTCGCTATATTGCAGTATAGGGAGGAGCATATGTATGGGAGAAAAGCATTTGGAACAAATCCAGCAGAAGATTCAGGAGGAGCTGTTGGCTGAACTGGAGCAGGGGGTGAGTTTTTCCGATGAGGAAATGCGTGATGAAATTGAATTACGCGTCCTAAAATATGGACAGATTGAATATCTGACGATCGAAGAAAAGCTGGAGCTTGCCAAGAAAATATTTAATTCCATTCGAAGGCTGGATGTTTTGGAGGAGCTTTTGGAAGATCCAGATATTACAGAGATTATGGTCAATGGTCCGGAGCATATTTTTATCGAAAAGGATGGGAAGCTGATGGACTCCGGGAAAAAATTCCAAAGTCGCAGCAAGCTGGAGGATGTGATCCAGCAGATCGTGTCAAAGGTAAACCGGGTCGTAAATGAAGCTTCGCCCATTGTGGATGTGCGGCTGCTGGATGGCTCCAGAGTGAATGTGGTGCTGCCGCCGGTTGCGTTAGACGGACCGGTTATGACAATCCGGAGATTTCCGGAAACGCCCTTTCATATGGACAAGCTGTTGGAGCTGGGGAGCATTACACAGGAGGCTGCGGATTTTCTGCGGACACTGGTAGAGGCAAGGTACAATATTTTTATCAGTGGAGGGACAGGTTCTGGAAAAACTACTTTTTTAAATGTCCTTTCCAATTATATTCCGGTTACGGAGCGTATCGTGACTATTGAAGATTCCGCAGAGCTTCAGATCCGGAATGTTGCCAATCTGGTAAGGCTGGAAACAAGAAATGCTAATCTGGAGGGGAAAAATGCCGTGACGATCCGTGATCTGGTGCGTTCGGCCCTTCGTCAGAGGCCGGATCGAATTATTATTGGAGAAATTCGTGATGCGGCGGTGATTGAGCTTTTGAGTGCTATGAATACCGGACATGATGGAAGTATTTCGACAGGCCATGCCAACAGCCCCGCGGATATGCTTTGCAGAATGGAGACACTGGTACTCACCGGAATGGAGATTCCGCTGGCAGCAGTCCGCAGCCAGATTGCCTCTGCGATTGAAATTGTAGTGCAATTGGGAAGACTCCGGGACAAGTCCCGGAAGGTATTGGAAATTGATGAGGTTTGTGGGATTGACCAGGGGGAAATTGTTTTGCGGCCGCTTTATCAGTTCCGGGAGACAGAGAACAGCACCAGAGAGAGGGTGGAGGGAAGACTGATGACCACGGGGAATTCTTTGTTGAATCGCAGAAAACTTGTTATGGCGGGAAAGGAGAGGACGGTTGAGATTTCGTAAGCGGCAGATAGATATGATCCGATCCGGGACAGAAATTTTTGTGCTTCTGATATTGTTTTACAGAAGTATATTGTGGGTGGCAGTTTTGTGGATACCATTATTCTATCTGCGATATCGCCGTCTACAACTCAAATGGGAGGAGGAGAGGCGTTGGCAGCTGAATCTGGAATTTAAAGAAGGGCTTCAGGGGATTGCTGCGGCATTAAACGCCGGTTATTCCGTAGAAAATGCCATAGAAGAGAGTCGAAGGGATCTAAAGGTTTTGTATGGGCAGGAATCTCTGTTGTGCTGGGAATTTCAGATTATGCTGGAGCAGCTGCGGATGAATCGCCCTGTGGAACAGGTTATGGATGAACTTGCGGACAGAAGCAAGGTGGAGGATATCAAAAGCTTTGCAGAGGTATTTCGGACAGCTCGCAGATCCGGAGGAGATCTGGTATCCATAACCAGAGTCTGTGCAGAGCGGATTGCAGAAAAGATAGAGGTCAGCAGGGAGATTCGTACTTTGTTTGCAGGAAAGCAGATGGAGGGGAAAATTATGAATGTGGTTCCTTTGGGAATAATATTTTATTTTTGGATCTGTTCTCCGGGATTTCTGGATTGCTTTTATGGAGGTATATGGGGACGGATTATGATGAGTATCTTTTTGGGAATATATATTGCGGCATATCTGCTCAGCGAGAAGATATGCAGAATTCGTTTTTAGTATAGAGGATAGAGAGGAGGAGGGGATGCAGAGGGGAAAATTGTTTTGCAAAAAAATCGAACAAAAAATAGGATCTCTGGCCTTTGGACTGCATCTTTTATGGCGGGTGCGACTTCATATCCCGTTTTCTCAGGACAGGATGAAGCAGTTGCAGATGCTTTGGCCGGGGAAATCGCCAAAAGAGCTGGAGGAAAGGGATGATTGCCGGAGGTTTACTTTATGGATTCTTCTCGTGATCGGTACTGTGTTTTTGACAGTCGTTGCGTGGGGTGGAGAGAGAGGTTCTCAGTATCTAAAGGGAAACGGTTATCTGGAACGGCGCGAGCCGGGAAAGGGACAGCAGAAGGCGAAGCTTCAGATAAGGGGACAAGGTGTACAAAAAAAGGTACAGATTGTTGTGCCGGAGAGAAAATATCGTCCGGAGGAGCTGCAGGCGAAATTGGAAGAAGGAAGAAATTATATTATCAAGAAATATCTGGGAGAAAATAAAACAGCAGAGAAGGTGACGAAGCCACTGTGTCTTGTGTCCGAAATAAAGGACAGTGCTATTAAGGTGAAATGGAAGCTGGATGCGGATGGTTATATTAACCGGGACGGAACATTAAATAACAGGGCACTGTCTCAGAAAACAGAGGTATCTATTACGGCGTATATGGTATACGGGGATGTGAAGGAACCGGTGGAGCTGGAGCTTTTTATCTGTCCCGTTCAAAAGAGTTATGAGCAGAGGCTGTGGGAGAATTGGGAAAGCCGGCTGGAAGAGGAAAAAGAACGGTCGGCACAGCAAAAGGTACTGAAACTGCCACGGGAGGCAGCGGGAAGGAAGCTTTTCTACCGGGAGGTGAAAGAACGTTTCTGGTGTCGTGTGTTTCTTGCAGGAGGGCTGTTATGTATCTGCATTCCGTTTCTTTTGGATTATCAGACAGAGCAGGGGATAAAGAAAAGAGACCGGCAGTTACAGACGGAATATCCGGAAATGGTGGAGCGTTTTATCTTATTGCTGGGGGCCGGTCTGACCATACGGGGAACCTGGCTCAGGATTGCGGGGGAGTATGAAAGACGAAGGGCATCCGGAGAAATCTCATACAACTATTTGTATGAGGAAATGCTGTTGACGAGGAATGATATGGAAAATGGAAAAAGCGAAGCGGCGGCGTACACGTCATTTGGAAGACGGATTTCGATGCTGCAGTATATGAAATTCAGTACGTTATTGGTGCAAAACTTAAAGAAAGGTTCCGATGATCTGCTTCGGCGGATGGAGCTGGAAGCTGAGGATGCGGTCCGGATTCGGCGGGAGCTTGCAAAAAAGCAGGGAGAAGAAGCGGGAACAAAGCTTTTGCTTCCGATGATGCTGATGCTCGTGGTGGTGTTTGCAATAATTTTGACGGCAGCATTCCGGGCAATGTGATATGAAAACAAAGAAAGGATGGAAGAAAATATGAATATGATCAGAAAGTTTTGGAAGGATGAGGATGGCATAGGTGTTGTGGAGATTGTGTTGATTCTGGTAATTCTTGTGGCGCTAATTGTAATTTTTAAGGATAAAATCACATCAATCATCAGCAGCGCATTTTCACAGATTGATGATGGGGCAGGGACGATCAATGATGGTATCAGTATATAAGGAAGATGGAAGTATCACGATATTTATGACGTTTATTTTTCTGCTGTTGTTTGCGCTGACCGGAGCTACATTGGACAGTGCCCGTTATTTTAGTTCCGGTGGTTATGTAAGGTCGTCTGCATATGGCGCAGACATTGCCATATATGGAGAATATAACCGGGAATTATATACGGAATATGGTTTATTTGGCTGCGGCGGTTTTAATGGGAAGGGGGAGAGTGACTGGCTGGATCGTTATCAGGAAATTTTGCAGGAAAATTTGCGGGAACGGCCGGATAAGCAGGAACAGGGTATTTTGCCCCGGAGATATGCATCGGTTTATCAGATTAATGATATCCGGACCGAACTGGAAGAGGTCCATTTTCTCACAGAAGAGAAATATTTTCGGCAACAACTGCGGAAGTGGATCGCGGCAGAGGGATTAAAGGATCTGGGAGGAGATCTGGTCAAACAGGTTTTGGGAACCGATCAAGGGAAAAAGGAGGAGCTGTTGAAGGATTTGGAGAAAACGGATTCTCTGGAGGAAACAAAAGAAGCAGAACAGGCAAAGAATTCCGTTGTGGATAAAGGAGCTCCGAATAATACCGGGCGGGGACAACAGAAGCCAACGGTTGAAAATCCATTGGAATTTCTCAGAAGATTGCTGCAGGATGGCGTGTTGTCTCTGGTTTGTGATACAGGGAGCCTATGTGAAAGAGAGATTGACACGCGGGAGGTTACGGGAGAGATGCAGGATGCGCAGGAAGGTCTGAAACCTAAGGGGACTCAAAGTTGGACTACAGGAAAATCCGGTTTGAAGATTCTGAAAAAGTTTTTGAAGCAGGAGGATTCCATGTGGAATGATGAAATGACAGTGGATTCCGGAAAAAAGGGTGAGCTTATTATTTATGTGACAAATATGCTGGAATCTTATGTATCAGAACACAACGGAAGTGTACCCTATGGACTGGAATACCTGATCAGCGGTAAGAAAAGTCAGAAGGAAGCCTTTGGTGCGGTGATCAATCATCTGTTTTTGATCCGGACAATGACGAATTTTCTCTATGTGGAGAAAGATCCGGCACTTCAGGCGCAGAGTCTGGAAACAGCAACCGCTTTGGCAGCACCTTTGATGGCGGAAGCGGTTATTCCGGTTATTCAGAAAGGGATTTTGATGGTACTTTCTATGGAAGAGGCATGTGTCGATATTACAGCTCTTCTTCAGGGACGCCGGGTGCCGGTTTTTAAAAGCCGGGGAAGCTTTCAGATGCAGTATGCACAGATTTGTCTGGCAACTAGGAAATTATTTGTGGAAAAAGCGAAAAGCTTTCCAAAAGAAGGGGATAGGCTGATTGACGGAAATGGACGGACGGGGTTGGGATATACACAATACCTGTGGCTGATGCTTATGATGCAGTCGTGGGATGAATTGTATCAGAGGACGTTGGATATAGTGCAGTTTGATCTGCGGGAGCGGTTTAATCAGACCTTTACGCTGGATCATTGTATTTGCAGGACCAGGGTGGTGGTGACATATGATCTGCCGGTTTTATTTAACCGGCTTGTTGATGGGAAAAACTATAAAGATAGAATAAAAAGCAAAAATAGTACGACAGGTATGCTGAGCAGGCAAATTACTGTCACATATGGATACTCGTAAATAAAATATGCCGGGGGCTGTACAGGGCACTTTCTCAAACCTTCTTTTAGGAATAAACCTATAATAGTTCATAATGTTTTGGCAGAAGCCGCTTCCCCCTTTCAATGAGAAATAAATAGAGCATTACGCAATTTCGTAAAAACTTGTCAATTGAAAAATCAGTATATACCAATAGAGAAAGTGCTCTGTATAGTCCCCGGCAATCGTGATAAGGATGAAAATATGAGATTTTTTGGAAAAAAGTGGTGCCAGGCATCTTATACGGTAGAGGCTGCATTTACAGTACCTCTGGGGTTTCTGGTTCTGTTCTCTTTAAGTGTTTTATTTACTTTGCTGATAAAAGGAAATAAGGTGCAGATGTCTCTTCTTCATACCGTACAGACATACGCAGTGACCGGAAGTAAAATGTCATCTGCAGCGGGGCTGCTTGAACAGGGTGTTTTGGTTCGTTGGAAGGAACAGGAAGGAACGAATTACTGTTATACCGGTTATTCGGAGAGTGTTCCGTTTTTGGGATCCAGATTTTTCCGTTTGCACCGATATCAGCAGATGGCGGTCACTGATTATTCCGGATGCAGCATGGTCTCGGATGAAGTGGCTGACTATTTTGTATATATTGCGGAAAATGGAAAGGTATTTCATCGGGATCGTGAGTGCACTTATCTCAGGATACGCATTCAGGAAAGTACCCCATATGTGCTGGAAAATAAGCGAAACCAGTCGGGAGGTATTTATTATCCTTGTGAGAGCTGCTGTCATGCAGAGGCACAGCCATCGGCAGCAATGGTATATTTCACATCGTATGGTGACAGATATCATATCCGGAAGGAGTGTTCTAAATTAAAGAGAAACGTAAGAGCAGTAAGGCGGTCAAAAGCAGGAAATTTATCGCCTTGCAGTAAATGTGGAGGTGGAGAGTGAAATGAATTCGGTATTTCATATAGGGCTGTTGATTATGCTTGGAATATGTGCGGTTATGGACTGTATGTATCGAAGGGTGTGGATGCCTTTGACCGGTATAATGCTTTGTTATACCGTTATAGCTGGCTTATTGACAAAGGGTGTATTGTGGCAGGGCTTGTTGTTTGGGATGGGTGTAGGAGTGTTTTTTTATGTGGCAGCTATTGTAACCGGAGGGCAGATTGGAAAGGCAGATGGAATTTTGCTCGGTATATTGATGATGGCATGGCCGCCGTGGAACGGTGTATTGTTTATTGTATACAGTTTTTTATATTCGTTTGTGGCAGCAGTTCTTTTGGTGGTGATATGGCGTAAAGGGAGAAATACGAGGATGCCGATGGTTCCGTTTATGTGGCTTGGATATATTACGGTGTTGTGCTTATAAGTGTGAGGATATGATAGCTTGTATAATAAATTCGAAAAATTATGAGGAATGAGAAAAGTACGAGAGAAGGGGTTATTATGTATAGATATATGTGGGATGGAAGTTATACCGTCGAAGCTGCTTTTATTGTGCCTGTGGTTCTTGGCATATTATATGGATGGATGTTTCAGCTTTTTTATCTGCACGATCAGGTAGTCATAGATGGGATGCTGCAGGAAATGGTAGTGCTTCGACAGGAGAAGAAGGAATGTGGGGAGCAGGAAATAGATCGATGGAGGGAGAAGCTTCAGGAAGCTCTTTGGATTGCACAGGTGGATGGATTTCAGCTTCAAAAGGATTCCCTATATGTAAAGGGAAAAATATCTGCATCGGCAGTATGGAAAATACCTGTTATGCAGCAATTTTTAGGAAATCGTTTTCAAAGCAGCACGACTCAGATAATTTCATCTGTGCAGCCGGACACTGTGTTAAGAATAGAGGGAAAGGAGGAAATATCGCGTGGAGGAGATTGACCGGTATTCCGGGCGTTTTCGGGAAGAAAAAGGTTTTCTGGTTGTGGAAGGAGCAGTAGATCACGGGGACTCCTTTGATATTAAAATGCTTTTGAATAATCAGATTGCAGGTATTCTTCCGTTGCAGATCCAGTATATTGATAATCAGTGCATATATCGGTATTTGACGGGAGAAAAAATATCGCTTACCCGATTTTTATCACATCAAAAACTACATTTCAAGGAGGCATACCGGTTGTGGAAAGATATATTCCACAGTTGTAGTATATGCGCAGAATATCTGCTTCAGACAGACCAGTTGCTGTTATGTCCGGAATATATTTACTGGGATTCTTCAATGCAAAGGTTCTCTTTTTGCTATTTCCCCGAAAAGGCAGAGGCTTTGGAAATACAGATTAAAAGGCTTTGTGAGTTTCTTTTGACGGTGGTGGATCATGAGGAAAAGCTTGGGAGAGATTTTGTATATGGATGGTACGAGCAGGTGATAGGTATGGGTTTTTATCTGTCAGAGCTGGAGCGTTATCTGAAAAGCTACCGGGACAGAGAGAATGTCATAGGGGACCAGCTTACGGAGGAACCGGTAAAGACGAAGAAATCAGCAGAGGTACAGGAGCTGGTAAAAACGCAGGTGTCAGCGGAGGCACAAGAACCGGTAAAGTCACAGAAATCACTAAAGAGCCGGGAATCGGGAAAAACGCAGGAATTAGAAAGAAAGGAGGTGTGTAATTACTATCTGAAAAATGTCTCAAAGTATCCGGAGGCATTGCCGCAGCTTTTTCTGACGGAAGGTGCATTGACCGTAGGACGTGCGCCGGGGTGTGATGCAGTATTGCCGGGGAGCCAGATCAGTTGGCATCATGCCAAAATAGAAGTAGAAGAGGATCGGGTTTTTGTGATAGACACCAATTCCTCTAATGGAGTTTTTCTGAATAAAAAGAGATTGATAAAAGAACATCCGGTACTTTGCAGGGCAGGCGATATCATTGGTTTTGCAGATATTACCTATTTGCTTTGTACCGGATGAAAAGGAATGTACCCATGTCCGGGAGGGATAGTTTGCCGTTAAAGCTGACTGGCAACGATCTCTACAGTTCTATGATATAATGAGTCCTGAAGGACTCATATTAGGAGTTTCTTCGAAACTCCGTTATGCGCAAAAATCGTGCGCTGATATATGAATTAATGAGCACTTAAACGGACAGCGTCATAAAGATGGTCATAGCCCTGATGATCCATTGAGGTGGTCAGGTGACCGTCACTGTCAATATGGAAATGATATATATTGTACTCGCCGTTTTCATAAGAAAAATCGGTGCCGTTGTCCTGATAATGGCAATATTCCGCAGGAGCATCTGAAGTATAGTACTCCAGGATCAACTCCTTTGCACCGCCGTCCGGAATGTGATTAAGCTGAGGCCAGGTAGGAATTATGCTGCCTGCCTTGATATAGATTGGACATATATCCAGAGGGGCATCCCGAAGGATATACTTTCCGCCTTCAATACGTTCCTTGGTCCAGTAGTCCACCCAGATTCCCTCCGGGAGATAAACCGGTCTGACGTGGGCTCCCTGATCGGTGACAGGGGCAACCAGAATACGGTCTCCGACCAGATATTCGTCGTTACATTCATAAACCTCCGGATCATTCTGATAGTGCATTACCAAAGGACGGATGATTGGCATTCCGGTCTGCGATTCTTCATAAAACAGATCATACAGATAAGGAATAAACCGATATCGGAGCTTTAAGTAGGTACGATAAATATAGAGAGTCTGGCGGTCAAACTGCCATGGCTCCTGACAGCGGGAGAATTTCGCACAATGATTGCGGAAAAGCGGGGCGAAACAGCTTGCCTGTATCCAGCGGCAGAGGAGCTCCGGTGTCGTATTGGAGCCAAATCCGCCAATATCGGTACCCACAAATGGCATACCGGACATACCGAGGTTTAATAGCTGTGGAATGGACATTTTCAGATGAGTCCATATACTCTGATTGTCGCCGGTCCATGCGGTGGAATATTTCTGGGAGCCGCTATAGCAGGCTCTTGTAATGACAAATGGACGTTTACCGCTTGTTTCTTTGAGACCTTCATAGGTTGCCTTTGCCATAAGATGACCATATACATTATGAACTTCTTTGTGAAGCCGTGGAATGTCGTCTCCGGGAAATACGACATTCTCCGGCAGTGGTCCGCGGAAGCTGGCCGGCTCATTCATATCATTCCAGATGCCGCTGATGCCCTGGTCCACCAGCAATTTTGTCTGGCTGCCCCACCAGTTTCGTACAGTAGAGGAGGTGTAATCCGGAAATACAGAGTCTCCCGGCCATACAACATTTTCGTAGATGTCACCTTCCGGAGTCTGGGCAAAGTAGTGATTACGGACACCTTCATCATACATATGGTAACCCTTTTCAACCTTTGTGCCGGGGTCAATAATGGTGACTAACCGGATGCCCTTGTCCTGCAGGGTATTACTGAGACCGGACAGATCCGGAAATTTGTTTTTATCTACGGTAAAGACTTTATAATTATCCATGTAATCAATATCCATATGGATCACATCACATGGAAGATCGTTGTTGATAAAGTTTTCTGCCAGTTCAAGGACCTCCTGCTGGGAGGAATATCCCCAGCGTGACTGGTGATATCCCAAAGTCCAAAGCTGTGGCAGTGGACAGCGGCCGGTAAGGGCAGTATAGTTTTTGATCACATCAGCAATGGTATCGCCGTAGATAAAGTAATAGTCCAGCTCTCCGTCTGCGGCACCGATGGAGTAGTAGTCTGTAGAGCTGTAGCCCATATCAAAACTCGTTTTGTAGTGGTTGTCAAAAAAGATACCGTAAACACAGTCTTTGCGTAATGTAATAAAGAACGGAATCGACTTGTACAAAGCTTTAAATGTAGGATTTTCCACATGAGGATCCGGGTTGTCTGTATTCCACATGGTATAGTCATAGCCCATTTTGTTCAAGAAGCCGGTTTTGTCTCCAAGCCCGTAGAATACTTCATCTCCGTATAGAGACTTGGTGATTTGGAAACGGCAGGCGTCATCCCCGGCATGGACTACATGTCCCTCCTGACGCATCTGTTCGATCTCCTCCTCGGTCAGGGATTCTGCTTCCTGCAGTTTTCCGGTGTAATCTGAGCAGAGAGGTGTTCCGTCCACAGAGCAGATCTGCAGATGCAGCTCATCGTCAAGGGAAATCTGCAAAGCTTTTGTGGCGAATGTGAGGAAGGAGTGGTTATTTTGGGATGCATCCGAAGAAGCAGTCCCGGTGAATGCGGTGCGCAAGGCAGCATCACAGGCTGCCTTTTCCTGCGGCAGGTCATCAGACGGGCATACTGCAGTCAATGTGCCTGTAAGCTTAGGACGCTGTTCTACAGCAAATGACTCCTGAGTTCTTGCATGGATTCGCAGTGTGGTGTCTGTAACTGCTTCGATCTGCAGAGGTGTGCCGGAAACATTTGTGTATTTGTTTAGGAGATCTCCTGCGTAAATAGAGCAGGAATGATCCGATAATTCGTATTTCAATGGAAATGTACTCATTTGTGTTTAGCTCCTTTGTATTTGTTTCTAAACGCATTGTACAAAATCAGGCGGCCGGATGCAATGTCGCAATCGTTAGAAATGTGTGAATATTTTATGAAAAGATTACGGTTGCATCCCGAAATTCGGTTTTGATCACGATATATGGGCAGGTTTCTGTCTCGCTGATGTCTGCATCTTTTTTGGGACCGGTCAGTTCGGTAGCAAAGACAAGTCCGTCTTTTGCTTCATAGAAGTCTGTAACGGCAATATTGTAGCCGTCCGTCTGCCGGGCACCATAGCCTTTTACGATATAAAGGCAGCTTCCGTCGGAATATGTAAGCTCAAATGCGTCGTTGCACCGGTCGTCAATGAGCTCCTGCAGCTCTGCCGGAATATCTGTTCCTGCAACTACAGTAAAATCCAGATCTTTGGTCTTTTCCGGAAGCCGGTTTTTGTCACAGCCGGCCAGCATAGGCAGAAGTAGAAATAATAAAAATGCAGAAAGCAGAGCAGAGGGGAAGGAATGCGGAAAAGAGCAGCAAAGAGGATGGTGATGGGCAGTTGACTTTTCTTTTTTAGAAAAAAGTTTTTGTGACAACATAAAATCTCCTTGGTCAGACCATTTTTGACCGGAATTTCAAGCCAAAACGTACGACGAAGTAAATATTGATATAATTTATTCGAAAACATACATACATATGCAAAAAACATAGGAAATCCAAGTAAAATAACGCCAATTTTATCAACAAATTAGGGTGGATTCGTTGATTTTTTGACTTTTATAGTATATGATGATAAAGTGACTATGAATAGAATCTAGAAGTCGATAATTTCAGGGAGGATACTACGAATGAACGAAATTAACAAGGAAGAATTCAAAAAAGACATTGAGAATTATGCAAAGGTCTTGTTCCGTAAATCCATCAAAGAAGCCAGTGATCAGGAGAAGTTCCAGGCTGTTTCTTATGCAGTAAAGGATATTGTAGTAGATCAGTGGATGGCAACTCATAAGACATATGAGGAGCAGGATGTAAAGACAGTGTACTATCTGTCAATGGAGTTTTTGACAGGACGTGCATTAGGAAACATCATCATCAACTTAAAGGGCAACAAGGCAATCAAGGAAGCTGTGGAAGAGCTGGGAATGAATCTGGACGTGATCGAGGATCAGGAGCCGGATGCAGCACTTGGTAACGGTGGTCTTGGACGTCTGGCTGCATGTTTCCTGGATTCATTGTCTACATTGGGATATCCTGCATATGGATGTGGTATCCGTTATAAATATGGTATGTTCAAACAGGTCATCGAGAATGGTTATCAGATTGAGAAACCGGATGACTGGTTAAAGAACGGTAATCCATTTGAGATCAAGCGTCCGGAGTACGCCGTAGAGGTTAAGTTTGGCGGTTACGTTGCAATGCGCAAGGACGAGTTTGGCAGAGACAAGTTTGTACAGGAGAATTATCAGTCCGTACTTGCTGTTCCTTACGATCTCCCGGTTGTGGGTTACAACAATAACGTAGTAAATACACTGCGTATCTGGGATGCAGAGGCGATTGATACTTTCAATCTGGATTCCTTTGATAAGGGTGATTATCAGAAGGCAGTAGAGCAGCAGAACCTTGCACGTACCATCTGTGAGGTACTTTATCCAAACGATAATCATATGGCTGGTAAAGAGCTTCGTCTGAAACAGCAGTATTTCTTTGTATCTGCCAGTGTTCAGAGAGCTGTTGCAAAATATATGGAGAAGCATGATGATATTCGTAAGATTTACGAAAAGGTCTGCTTCCAGTTAAATGATACACATCCAACCGTAACTGTATCCGAGTTCATGCGTATCCTGGTTGACGATTATGGTCTTGAGTGGGATGAGGCATGGAGCATTACCAATAAGACATGTGCATATACAAACCATACAATCATGTCCGAGGCATTGGAAAAATGGCCGCTGGAGCTGTTCTCAAGACTGCTTCCTCGTATCTATCAGATTACAGAAGAGATCAACCGTCGTTTTATTCTTCAGATCCAGGCTGCTTATCCGGGAGACAACAGCAAGGTTGAGAAGATGGCGATCATTTATGACGGACAGGTTAAGATGGCACATCTTGCAATCGCAGCAAGCTTTTCTGTAAATGGTGTTGCCAAGCTTCATACAGAGATCCTGAAGAATCAGGAGCTTAAGGACTTCTATCAGATGATGCCTGAGAAGTTCAATAATAAGACAAATGGTATTACCCAGAGACGTTTCCTTCTTCATGGAAATCCACTGCTTGCAGACTGGGTAACAAAGAAGATCGGGGATGACTGGATCACTAACCTGGCACATATCAATGAGCTGGGTATTTATGCAGATGATGAGCTGAGCCGCAAGGAGTTCATGAACATCAAGTATCAGAATAAGGTTCGTCTGGCGAAGTACATCAAGGAGCACAATGGTGTAGAGGTAAATCCTCGTTCTATCTTCGATGTGCAGGTAAAGAGACTTCACGAATACAAGCGTCAGCTTTTGAATATTCTTCATATTATGTATCTGTACAATGAGTTAAAGAAGAATCCGGAGATGGATTTCTACCCACGTACTTTCATTTTTGGTGCGAAGGCATCCGCTGGATATCACAGAGCAAAATCCATTATCAAGCTGATCAACAGCGTTGGTGATGTGATCAACAATGATAAGGATATTCACGATAAGATCAAGGTTGTATTTATCGAGAACTACCGTGTATCCAATGCAGAGATCATCTTTGCAGCGGCTGATGTGTCTGAGCAGATCTCAACTGCCAGCAAGGAGGCTTCCGGTACCGGTAATATGAAGTTTATGCTGAACGGTGCCCTGACACTGGGAACCATGGACGGTGCAAATGTTGAGATCGTTGATGAGGTTGGCAAGGAGAATGCATTTATCTTTGGTCTTTCTTCTGACGAGGTTATTGCATATGAGCAGAATGGTCAGTATAACCCAAGAGATATTTACAATATCGATTCTGACATTCGTGCGGTGATGACACAGCTTGTGGATGGTACATATGCTTCCGGAAACCTTGACGAGTTCCGTGACATTTACAATTCCCTGTTAGATGGTAACGGTGGACGTCCGGATATGTACTTTATCCTGAAGGATTTCCGTTCCTATGCAGATGCGCAGAAGAGAGTTGAAGCTGCATACCGTGATGAAGAGGGCTGGGCAAAGTCAGCACTTCTCAATGTTTCTAAGAGTGGTAAGTTCACATCTGACCGTACCATCGAGGAGTACGCAAAAGAAATTTGGCATCTTGAGAAGGTAACCGTAGAGGTTCCTGAGGATGACGAATAATAAAATAACTGTTTCGGAAACGAAGCAACATATTAACTGCCCTATGCATTTTGCATAGGGCAGTTATGAACAGAAAACAATATAAATATAGAATGGAGGGTTTATTATGAGTATGGACAACATCATCAAAATTCCGGCTAAGTGTAATCGTAAAATTGAGTTAAAGGCGATTCCGGGACATTTCGCAACGAATCATTCCCATATCAATTACTATCTTGATATGACGCCAATCAAGTACCGCCATACAGAAGCGCAGCTTGTGGCGAAGGAAATGGTGAAAAAATACCGTCACACTACAGCTGTAGATGCAATTGTGTGTATGGACGGATGCGAAGTGATTGGCGCATATCTGGCAGAAGAACTCACAGCGGCCGGTATTATGTCTCTGAATTCACATGAATGTGTGAATGTCATTACGCCGGAGATCAATTCCAGTGGACAGATCATCTTTCGGGAGAATGTGGAGCCGATGGTACTGCATAAGCATGTTGTGGTACTCATTGCCAGTGCAACGACAGGTAAAACCATCCAGCAAAGTATCGATGGCATCAGTTACTATGGAGGTATTGTTGAGGGCGTGTCTGCACTTTTCTCTGCCGTTGATAATGTAGGCGGCGTTGATGTAGACTCCATCTTTACCACCAGTGACATTCCGGATTATGCGACATACAGACCGGGTGCATGTCCGTTCTGTGATGGGAAGCAGAAGCTGGATGCCATTGTAAACAGCTTTGGATATTCTAAGATTTAACAGGGAGGCAACATGAAAAAGAAACAATGGATTGGAATTGTTGTGGCAGGCGTGGTATTTATCGCCGTATGTGCAACGGGCATTTTATCAAATGTCGTTCAATCAAAACTTACAGAAAAAGCAGATACAAAGTCAAAAACAAGTACATCAGAAATGTTAAGCAGCATCTGGGGATCTTCCGAGGAGAATGTTACACTGCCGGAGGAGGATTTCGTGGGAGTGCTGAATATTGTGGGGACAATTCAGGCAAACTCCTCTGGTAACATCAGTCTCTCAGGCTCTGACGACGGTCAGTACAATCATAATCTTTACATGAAATATGTTGATGAGCTGGAAAAGTCAAAAAACAATAAGGCAATCCTTCTGTATGTCAACAGTCCGGGAGGAACCGTGTATGAGAGTGATGAGCTGTATCTGAAGCTGATGGAGTATAAAGAGAAGACAAAACGACCGGTATATGCTTACTTTGGTTCGCAGGCATGCTCCGGGGCATATTATATTTCTATGGCGGCAGACAAGATTTATACGAATCGTAATACCTGGACCGGTTCCATTGGTGTTATCGTATCTCTGACCAATTACAAAAAACTTTATGACAAGCTTGGAATCAAGGAAATTGATATTACCAGCGGCAAAAATAAATCTATGGGTTCCGGCGGACTCGATCTGACCGATGAGCAGTATGATATTCTGCAGAGTCTGGTGGATGAGGCATATGATCAGTTTGCCGGGATTGTCAGCGAGGGCAGAGGAATAGATATTGCTACAGTAAAAAAGATTGCCGACGGAAGAATCTATTCTGCAAAGCAGGCCAAAGAGAAGAAGCTGGTGGATGAGATCGGTACCGAGGATGAGCTGAAGGCATTGATCCAGAAAGAAAATAAGCTGGCAGATGATGTCGTATATGATACGGCCAAAAGCTCCGGTTCGAAATTTCTGTCGAACCTGATGGGGTCTGTGCAGAAGATCATGCCGAAATCTGACAGTGAGCTGGCAGTAGATATTATTGAAAATAAAGGAAAAGGAGTGCTGATGTATTATGCAGACTAATACGAAGGATCAGGTATATGCCGGATTTTTCGTACGTCTGACGGCATTCCTGGTAGATATGATCATCGTCAATGCCGCATTGCTGGTGATTCGGATCCCGATGTGGATATTATCGTTAAACAGTCCGGATAACGTATTGGTGCGGGATTTCATTTTTCAGTATTCCATAATAGATATCGTCTGCTACCTGTTGACGGTACTGTATTTTACATTGCTGACGTATTATACAGGGGCAACCCTTGGTAAAAAGCTTTTTCAGCTTCGGGTCGTCAGTACGGAAGACCGGAAAATGACATTCTTTGAGGTACTTTACCGGGAAAGCATTGGCAGATTTTTGTCCGGAGTGATTATGAACCTGGGATATCTGCTGATCCTTGCACAGAAAGAACACCGCGGAATTCACGATCTGCTGGCGGATACCAGCGTGATCTATTATCATGAAAAGAAGGTGTATGTACATACACAGATGAATTACCGGAATATGGTGCCGCAGCCGGGATATACTGTACCGCCGCAGGGAGGTATAAATCCCCAGAGAGGAAATACGATGCCACCACAGAAGCCGGAGGAGCCGGAGGATCACGCAAATGTTGATTAGATTTTTTAAAGTCATTGAATAAATTCGAAAATGCCTGTCAAAAATAAAAACAGAAGATATCGGAAAGCATCTCGATAGATTTGAGGTGCTTTTCTTTCTTTTCAGAATAGGTGGATTCCGGATGCAGCACATCCGGGAAACAGCTATTGGTATAAAAGAAAAGAGGCGGCAGCGTCTCAGAATGGAGGGACAGGATGAAGAATAAACGCAATGATTTTAAGGACCAGAACACACAGTCAAAAAGAAGCTTTTACGTGGCAGCATGCGCGGTGCTGGCATGTGCGGCGGTGCTGGGAACAGCGTATTTTCAGACACAGAAAACAGATAACACAGGACATAAGGTGGCGGAAAATCCTGCCGCAACCATAGCCGGAGAATCGGCAATCAACAAGAATTGGAAAGCGGATGCCCAGGGAATTGGCAAGACAGACAGCGAGCAGGCAAGCACTACGATGAATGTAGATGATCTCGCTAAAAAGAAGGAAAAGGCAGCAAAGAAAAATGTTGAGGTTAAGGCAAATCAGGCAAAGAAAAAAGATGAAAAAAATACGTCAAAGGCAACCATGATATCGGCAAACCACAAAAGCTTCAATGAGGAAAAAGGATTGACATGGCCGGTTAAAGGGGATGTTCTGATGAAATTCAGCCAGAGCAATAATATTTATTTCAAAACCCTCGCGCAGTATAAGAGTAATCCAGCGATCGAGATTTCTGCCGATGAGGGAACTAAAGTGATCGCTTCGGCGGCCGGAACCGTGACGGAGATCAGCAAGGATGATATCACCGGAACAATGATTACTACAGATATCGGAAGTAATTATAAAGTCACCTACGGCCAGTTGACAAATCTTAAGGTGAAAAAAGGGGATGAAGTCAAGGAAGGACAGCTTTTGGGAATGGTTGCAGCACCAACAAAATATTTCAGCGAAGAGGGGAGCAATCTGTTCTTTCAGGTGAAAGAAAATGGAAAAGCGGTGGATCCGCTGTTGCTGTTAAATTAATATTTATACAGATAAAAATCTGATACAAAAACCCCAGTGATGGTTTTATCATTGGGGTTTTTTGCTTTTTCCTAGTCAAATGCCTGCCTGTATGGTAAGATGTATGCGAAGGCAAAAGTAAAAGTGACAAGTACCCTCGCAATGCGAATTTATTAGATTCTTGTGATAAATCAAAGGAGAAGTGAATAAAATCAGCAGAGGAAGAAAAAGAAAGGCAGGTAAAAAATGCAGTACAAAATTTTAGGGAATACCATGCCGGCGGTGGAAATTTTATTTGATCAGCCGGGAGAATCCATGTATACACAGTCTGGTGGTATGGCGTGGATGTCAGATGGCGTAGAGATGGACACCAATACCAGAGGAGGACTCCTCAAGGGTGTTGGAAGAATGTTTGCCGGAGAGTCTTTGTTTATGGCAAATTATACCGCCAGCAAACCGGGGGCAACCATTGCATTTGCTTCTACAGTAGCAGGTGAGATCATGCCTCTGGATGTCAGCGAGACCGGCGGAATGATCTGTCAGAAGGGAGCATTCCTTTGTGCAGAGCCGACCGTCAACTTAAATGTTACATTGACGAAGAAGCTTTCCTCAGGTTTCTTTGGCGGTGAGGGCTTTATTCTTGAGGAGATCAGCGGAGCGGGTATGGCTTTTCTGGAAATTGATGGAGACAAGATCATCAAGGATCTTGCACCGGGCGAGGTGATCAAGGTGGATACCGGAAATGTTGTGGCATTCCAGAAGGGGATGGCATATGAAGTCGAGATGGTCAAGGGATTAAAGAACATTTTCCTGGGAGGTGAGGGCCTGTTCCTTACGAAGATTACCGGACCGGGACGTGTTGTTCTTCAGACCCAGAACTTTGCCGAGTTTGCAGGCAGAATCGCAAAGATGATTCCCAGTAAAAACTGATCGGGGCAGCACACTTGGAAATGTAGTGGACAATATTACTGATTCCGTAGACATTTTTGATCTGTTTTCGTAGAAGGATCGATCTGGCACAGCAAAGATGCGTTGGCGTTTTTGCTGTGTCTTTTGATATATAGCGGATGGAAAAGAGGATAAACATGAAGATAAATCGTGAACATATAAAGAATACATTTCAAGAATATACCGATCGTTATGACAGTACCGATCCGAAAATAAAATTAAAGATCGATCATACCTATCGTGTGGCGGATATGTGCGAGCGGATCGCAAAGTCGCTGGATCTGTTGCAGGAAGATATTGATCTGGCGTGGCTTAGCGGGATGCTGCATGACATTGGTAGATTCGAACAGCTTCGCCGTTATCATACATTTTCGGATGCGCAGTCGATCGATCACGCAAGGTTTGCGGTGGAGCTGCTTTACGAGGACGGGCTGATTGCCGATTATGTGCCGGAGATATCGACGGCAAAATTAGTTGCTAATATCAGGACGAAGGATGGTGGAATTGATCCTGCGGATAAACGAGGTGCAGCGGCGCGGATGAGCGGAGAGTGTGGATCATTCACTGGCTTGAGTGAGGACATGCCATTATCCGATGTGTTCCGGACACTTCGCATAGCAATCGGAGAACACAGTGCATATCGGATACAGGAAGGTCTGGACGAACGGACACAGATGTTCTGTCATATTTTGCGGGATGCGGATAAGGTTGATATCTTCCGGGTAATCTGTGATACGCCCATGGAGGAAGTTTACGGATTTCAAACGGAAGATATTCTCCGGTCAGGAATTACACCGGAGGTCAGACAGGCGTTTCTGGAGCATCATGCAGTGCTTCGAAGCCTGAAAAAGCAGCCAGTTGATTACGTTGTAGCACACGGTTCGCTGGCATTTGAGCTGGTATATCCGGAGAGTCTGCGGATCGCCAAAGAGCAGGGATATCTTGGCCGGATGATGTCGTTTCAGTCGGAAAATCCGGAGACGGCGAAGGAGTTTGAACATTTGCGGAAGGATCTGAACGATTATCTGGAGCAGAGGTCGTAGATCAAAAGCGTAATTTAACAGGCGCAAAGAAAGAGCGGAAAGGAAAGTGCAAAATGCCCTTGTTATTATGGGGACAGTAATTTATAATGAAAGAAGCGTGTATGCTTATTATTGCACAGAAAGAGAGGAAGACACAGATGAATCAGGAAAAGGTTATCGTTATTGACTTCGGTGGCCAATATAACCAACTGGTGGCAAGACGTGTGCGTGAGTGCAACGTATATTGCGAAATCTATTCTTATAAGACGGATTTAGAGCAGATCAAGGCAATGAATCCTAAAGGAATCATTCTGACCGGAGGACCAAACAGCTGTTATGAGGCGGATTCTCCAACATATCAGAAAGAGTTGTTTGAATTAGGTGTACCGGTTTTGGGACTTTGTTATGGCGCGCAGCTTATGATGTATGTGCTGGGCGGTAAGGTGGAAAAGGCTCCTGTCCGTGAATATGGAAAGACAGAAGTGTCCGTAAATCAGGACTCACCGTTATTTCAGAATGTCAGCAAAGATACCATCTGCTGGATGAGCCACTTTGATTATATTTCAAAAACAGCACCGGGCTTTGAGATTGTTGCAACAACAGCAGACTGTCCGGTGGCAGCAGCACAGAATCTGGAGCAGAAGCTTTTTGCAATCCAGTTCCATCCGGAGGTGCTTCACACCCAGGAAGGAACCAAAATGCTTTATAATTTCGTCCGCAATATCTGCGGCTGTGCCGGCACATGGAGAATGGATTCCTTCGTGGAGCATTCGATCGAGGAGATCCGTAAGAAGGTCGGCAACGGAAAGGTGCTTTGCGCCCTGTCCGGCGGTGTTGATTCTTCAGTAGCGGCTGTTATGCTTTCCAAGGCGATCGGCAGCCAGCTCACCTGTGTCTTTGTGGATCATGGACTCCTTCGAAAAGACGAGGGCGATGAGGTAGAGGAAGTATTTGGCCCGAATGGCCCATACGAGTTGAATTTTATCCGTGTCAATGCACAGGAGCGTTATTATACAAAGCTTGCAGGCGTCACAGAGCCGGAGGCGAAGCGTAAGATTATCGGTGAGGAATTCATCCGTGTCTTTGAGGAAGAGGCAAAGAAGATCGGTGCCGTAGACTTCCTTGTACAGGGAACCATTTATCCGGACGTGGTAGAAAGTGGTCTTGGCGGCGAGTCTGCAGTCATCAAATCCCATCACAACGTAGGGGGTCTCCCGGATTATGTTGATTTCAAGGAGATTATCGAGCCACTTCGCAACCTGTTCAAGGACGAGGTCCGCAAGGCAGGCCTGGAGATGGGCATTCCGGAGAAGCTTGTATTCCGTCAGCCATTCCCTGGTCCGGGTCTGGGCATCCGTATCATCGGAGAAGTCACCGGCGAGAAAGTCAAGATCGTGCAGGACGCTGATGCCATTTACCGCGAGGAAGTGGACAAGGCTGCCAAAGAGTACGAGCAGCAGAACGGCGAAGCACCGGCGTGGATGCCGAACCAGTACTTCGCAGCACTCACCAATATGCGTTCCGTGGGTGTGATGGGCGACGAGCGTACCTACGATTACGCTGTGGCACTGCGTGCCGTGAATACCATTGACTTTATGACTGCCGAGGCGGCACAGATACCGTTTGAGGTGCTGCAGAAGGTGATGAGCAGGATCATCAATGAGGTGAAAGGGGTCAATCGGGTATTCTATGATTTGACGAGTAAGCCACCGGGGACGATAGAGTTTGAATAACGGATTAAAATGCCGAAAGCCTGTATTTATGCGGGCTTCCGGCATTTGTTTTATCGAATGGCTCTAGTTTGGCTCTATTTGTGGGGAGAGTAATAGCAAGATTAAGGAGAAATTATGAAAAAGATAATTATATTAAGAGGTAACTCTGGAAGTGGAAAAACAACAGTAGCTAGAGCGTTGCAAAAGAAATTTGGATACAATACAATGATGATTTCACAAGATGAGATTAGGAGAAATATCTTGTGGGTTAAAGATGGCGTTGATACTAAGGCATTACCACTTATGATAGAACTTATGAAATATGGGTATGAGCATTGTGATGTGGTTATTTTAGAGGGCATCATGTATGATGAGTGGTATAGTCCTTTGTTCAAAACGGCAAATGAATTGTATGGAATGGATATATATGCGTACTATTTTGATATACCATTTGAAGAGACGGTCAGGCGGCATAATACACGAGATAAAAAACAGGAATTTGGTGAAGAAGATATGCGTAGATGGTGGAGAGAAAAGGATTTTTCATCAGTTTTTAATGAAAAAATTATTACATCTGACATTGATGCAGATAGTATTGTTGAAATGATATATATAGATTCAGCAAATGAAGGATAAGGGTATTACGTATGGCAAGAACAGAAAAAGTGATAATGACAAATATGTGTATGGTGTTTAGTGAAAATAGGGTACTTGTTCAAGATAAGACTGATGACGATTACTCTGGAATAACATTTCCGGGAGGACATGTGGAAAGAGGAGAATCATTTACAGATGCTGTGATACGCGAAGTGTGGGAAGAAACTGGATTGAAAATTTCAGAACCAAAACTTTGTGGGATAAAAGACTGGATGAAGGATGTGGAAACAAGATATATAGTGTTATTATATAAGACAGATAAGTTTGAAGGAATAGTTACTTCGTCTGAAGAAGGGGATGTATTCTGGCTGACATTAGATGAAATGAAGCAGAGAAAACTTGCTTATGGAATGGATAAGATGTTGGAAGTATTTTTAAATGACAAGATTAGTGAATATTTCTTTTATGAAGAAAATGGATAGAAGAGTTGAAATAGTTTAAATAAATGCAAAGGAGTTTGAAGTGGATATTTTATTTAAGAATGATGATTTTGTATTTTCATACAGAGTTGGTGGAATATTGATACGCAATGGAAAAATTCTATTACAGCGTCCTAAGAATGATGATTATTCCATTATAGGTGGACATGTAGCAGCAATGGAAACAAGTATAGAAACTTTGAAGCGGGAATTTGAAGAAGAACTTCACACTAAAATAGAGGTAGATAATCTGCTGGCGATTGGTGAAATATATTTTCCATGGGGTAAAAAACCATGTCATCAGATATGTTTATATTATAATGTGCATCTTGTTAATGATGATATTACTTTAGATGGAGTATTTCATGGATATGATGAACTGGATAATGAAAGAATTGATTTAGATTTCTGTTGGGTTCGGCTAGAAGAATTAAAGAAGGGTACTAAGGTATATCCTTTGGAGTTGATGCCATATATCCTTGAGCAAGATAAAGAAATTGTACATTTTGTTTCAAAGCAGATTTGAGGAGATAGTCAATGATAGAAAATATGAAGGTAGAATTTGGCATTACATCAGATATTGATTCATGGATGCGATTAGTGAAAAAAGTAAGTTGGAATTTTCCGGGATTAGAGACAGAGCAGAGTATAGACGAACACAAAATAATAGTACTGAAATTCATGAATGATAATCGTGCTTTGTGCGTGAAGAATGAACAAGATATTGTTGGCGTGCTTTTATATTCAAGGAAGCATAATATGATATGTTGTTTGGCTGTTGATCCAGCTTATCGAAAAAAGGGAATTGCCTCAATGTTGTTGAGTGAAGCACTTGATAAACTTGACAGAGATAAAGATATAATTGTGTCTACATTTAGAGAAAACGATGTTAAAGGAATTGCACCTAGAAATTTATATAAGAAATTTGGTTTCGAAGAGGATGAATTGATAGAGGAATTGGGGTATCCTAATCAGAGATTTATTCTTCATCCACATAATTAGTTATGAAAAAAGTTAAGCTGAGATTGTAATATGGTTACTGTTCACTCGTACCTCGTTCCAGTAACGGATTTTGCCGATGCTTCGCATTCCAAATCGGCAAAATCTGCTGCCACCACTGTATCATACGGCATTTTCAGTTCAGAAAATGCCTGCCTGTGAACAGTAACGTAATATGCGAAGTAAGTGTAAGTAAGGTTTATTTTCCTTGCATAAATATCAGTTCCTGTGTTAGGATACTATTTAAGGAAAGTACCCATGACAGGGCGTTAAGCGTCCGGGGGACGCTTGTTTAGCGCCGACCGGAGCGGAGCGTAGAGGTAGCCTCCCGAGTTTTATGATACCGGGCAACCGGAATACATAGGAAGGGGTGCTAGGTGCCAGTGGCACCTGCTTAGCACCGACCGAAACGAAGTGTAGACGTGGCGCCGATGACAGCTTATGAGATCATTACGATTTTCATTGGGATATTAGCTTTACTGATGTCCTTTGGTAGCTTGATTGTAGCGTTGCTTGCCTTTCTCGATAAAGAGAAAAGATCTTCGAGGAAGATCAGGCGAAAATAAAAATGCCTATCCTGTCTGATCCACAGGATAGGCGGTGTCCTTAAGGACATTCATTAACCTAAACTCGGAGCATCCACGAGAGGCCTCTTTTCTGCTATTCTTTGATTTCTGGCGGTGAGAAAGGAACTACCATGTCAAAATTTTTATCACATGAGGATCAATTGATCATTGCTCAGCGTGTTCAGAAGAATGCTTCCTTTGGTGCTATTGGAAAAAAATTGGGAAAAGACCGTACTACGATTGCATAGGAAATAAAAAATATTTCTATGACAAGAAAAGTGGCCGTCCCGGATACCCTTATAATCCTTGCAAATTTCGCACTACCTGTAAAATGAAAAAAATTGTGCGGAACCAGATGTAACCACCAGTCAGCATATAAATGCAGTCTGTGCTCTGAATGTACACTGCTCAAACGAATCTATGATCCGGCAGATGCACATGAAAGGGCATATCAGGCTATTTCAGAAGCCAGAACAGGTATTTTATCTAATGAAGATGACATAGCCGGAATCAATCAGATCATCAGTCCATTGGTCAGAAATGGCCAGTCGCTTCATCAGATCTATCTTGAACATGTAGATGGATCATGTGTAGTGAAAAAACATTATACAATTACGTTGATGCACAACTTTTCGATTTCCAAAACATCGATCTGCCCCGCAAAGTCAAATATCACCCACGTTATAAAAAAATTGAGTTTAAGGTAGACAGAGGATGCAGGATTGGACGGAGCTATACGGATTTTAGAAATTCATGGAAGACAATCCGGAAACTACTGTCGTGCAGATGGACAGTGTGGTCGGCCGTTTAGGAGGTAAATGCCTATTGACCATACATTTCGTTTAAACAAGCCTTATGTTGGCATTTCTGCGGGACTCCAATATATCTGCGTCCGTCATACAGATCATAAATCTGTTAGATAAAATCCTTGGATATAAAATATTTTCACAATTGTTTCCAGTTATTCTTACAGACAATGGAAGTGAGTTTTCTAATCCAAAAGAAATCGAAAAACGGGAAAATATTCCACGTAACAGAACCAATGTATTTAACTGCGGTCCAAGTGCTCCGTATCAAAAAGGAGTCTGTGAAGTAAAACATGAGCTAATATGTCGTATCCTTCCCAAATGGAGTAGCTTTGATGATTTTACGCGAAAAGATATTTTTCTAATGATGGATCATATCAATTCTTATAAAAGAGAAAAGCTGAACAACTGTAGCCCATACGAAACGTTCAGCTTTTATTACAGAGAAGATGTGCTCAGAAAACTTGGATGTAGACCGGGTGACGCCGAAAACATCATCCTGACGCCAAAATTTTTCAAAAAGTAACAGATAAATTTGCAATGTGCTGCCAGAAAAAGGCAACAGAACAAACAACGACAGGGATGGATTCTCCGAATATAAAAATTTCGAGAGGGAATTAATCTCTGGTTGTTGTACGCAAATTTATTGCTGAACGAATTATAACATGTCAAAGTACAAATTAAAATCGGGAAGTTTGGTTACAAAGTGGGATTCTTGGCTTTCAAAAGGGAATCTCGTTTTGCAACTCACCTACTGATTGTTTTATATGGCAGGTAATTTATATGTTTGCCTGCTTCTTCTACATTATTGTAATTATAGTAGCTATTAGGGGTGAAATTATCAGACAGAGCAGGAAGTGGAGCAGATATTGTTAGTGAATTATATTTTGTTGAAAAATTAAGGTTACTATAGTATAATATATTTTGAGAATATAGCAATAGTATAATTGTGTTTATGAAATATATATAATAAAACTCGCACCACCGGTGCGAGAAATTAATTGGAGCAATAATATTATCACTATGGAAAAATGTAAGGATGATTTGCAACGTGAATTTTACATTCAAATCACGAAAAGATATGGTTGGACTAAGCAAATTTTAACTAACTTTATTGAAGCACAGACATATGAGAAATATTTATTGAATCAGACGAATTTTGATTTAACACTTTCGGTTGAGCGGAGAGTGCAGGCTAAGTTTGCAGTAAAAGATGAATATACATTTGATTTTGCGGAATTGTCACCGTAATACTCTAAATACGAATTAGAAATACAGCTAGTAAATAACATAAGAGCGTTTTTAATAGAAGTGGGTGGAGACTATACATTCATAGGAAATCAATATCGTCTGATGGAGGGGAACAGAGATTTATATATTGATTTATTGCTGTTTTATAGATGGCTGAGAAGCCTGATAGCCATACAACTGAAAATCGGGGAATTTGAAACAGAATACGCTGGAAAGATGCAACTGTATTGACAGCATTAGATGAACAGGTTAAATTACCAAACGAGAATTCATCTATTGGTATTATTATTTGTAAGAGCAAGGATAAACGTATGTAAAATATGCTTTAAAGAATATTAATGCGCCGATTGGCTTAACTACATATCAGTTAAAAAATACGCTGCCGGAAGAAATGAAAGCATTTCTGCTGGAGCTGGAGGAGATTGTGAAGAGGTTACAAATATTTGAGGGATATGAAAACAATTAACTAAAAGATTAAAAGGCAAGGAGGGAAATTATGATTACATATGGAGATGCTTTAAAGCTTGCAGTAGAAGGAGAAGCAGTTTTTTTGGTTGGCTCAGGATTTTCAACGGGAGCAGAAAATGCAATTGAGGGTGAAGACAAACATTTATTAGTGGGCAGTGAGTTGGCAGAAGAGTTGGCAAATTTGACAGGTATGGATTTAGGTGTGCCATTAGATATAGTTTCACAAGAATATATTGATATGTATGGAGAATCTCAATTAATTGATTATCTGAAATCTCACTATACAGTAGATACATATGCGGAGTATTATAAAGCCTTAGCTAGAGTTAAAAATTTAAGAGTTTATAGTACCAATTACGATGACTTGATAGAAAAAGTTTGTAATGATTGTGAAAATAAAGTTAAGGGCTATAGTATAGATGCAGACATTAGAAAAGTAAAAAAAACCAAAATGGTAATGCATCTGAATGGATATATACAAGAAGTTGAAAATAGTGTATTGCCAGAAACTTTTAAGTTGTCACATATGTCATATAATAATACAAAATTTTTTAATACACCATGGTACTCGTATTTAATTGATGAGTTATATAGTGCAAAAGTCATTTTTATTATAGGTCTATCTTTTAGCAGCGATATTGATATACGAAGACTTGTTGCGGATGAAGAACTTAAGGACAAAATTTTTTTCGTAGAAAGACCTGACTTGTCAAACAGTAGTAGGAAATTTTTAGATAAATATGGAAGAGTCTTGTTATGTGGAGTGCAAGCGTTTCTTGAAGATTTAGCCAAAATTGAAGTGGATGAAAAAAGAAAAAAAGAAGTTTATTACAAGACTTTCAGAAAAGCAAATAGATTTGATAATTCAATAAAACCAAAAGATAGGGATGTGTATGCACTTCTTTTTAATGGAATTGAGAAAGATGGAATATATAAGAAAGATGCTAAAAGATGTTATGAAGCGTTGGTAAACAGAGATAAAGTTGCTGAGGTTATTCGGGAAATTGAACAGGGCAAATCAGTCATTATTCATTCCGATTTAGGTAATGGTAAATCTGTATTTGTAAATCAAATTATTGATTTATATCCAGACTTAGAATTTTATTATTTAAAGCAAATCAACAATCAGAGGGTATTGTCGGAGATAAAGAGTTTTTGTGAGGATGGTAAGGAAAAGGTTTTAATATGCGATCCTGCAAATGTATATTTAGATATTTTAAGTAAATTTGCAGATTTTGACTTGAAAAATATAAAATTTATATTGGTTATGAGATCATCTATGTATGACAATTATTATAATAATATTTATGATATTATTGATAGAATGAGTAATGTACAGTTTATAAATCCAATAAATTTAGATGAACTAAGCGATTGTGAAATTGAACTTTTAGATAAATTAGTTTTAAAATATGGATTCTATGGTGATTTGGCAGGAGTATCTGGACAGAGGAGAATAGAATATTTAAAAAAGAAATGTAATTCAAGATTTCAAAATATATTAATTTACCTTTTTGAGTCTACTCATATTATTGATAGGTTTGTAGAGAACATAGCCAATATAAATGGAAATAGTGATTTGCGTCGAATTTTGATATTAGCTTTTATAAGTGGAATTTTGGAATTGGGCTTGAATACTAATGATTATAAAATACTATTGGATTTACAAGATGTTGAACGAGTAATAAAAAGAAATAAAAATTGTGGAGAGTTGGTCGATGTAGAAAGAGGTAAAATTTTTATAAAATCCTCAATTATAGCAAAAGAACTAATGATGAGAACAGAGGTTTTTACTCAAGATGAAGTATTTGACGTACTAGTTGGCACTATGAAAAAACTGGATAAGTTGTATTTAGGAAGTGAGAAATATAAAAATGCAATGATAAATTTGGTGTCATGTTCTTACTTATCTTATGTTTTTGGCTATAAGATGGAATCAAATAAATTTATTGAATATTATGAGAAAGTAAAGGAACTAAACTTTTGTAAGTATAATTTATTTTTCTGGGAACAATATGCAATTGTTTGTGTGAATTTGAATCAATTTGACAGAGCTGGAAGCTATTTTAAAACAGCATACTCATTTGCGAAGCGAAAAGGACGTTTTTTTTCGGCATATCAAATTGATAATCATTATGCTAGATTTTTACTTGCAAAACAATTATATTACAGAAAAAGGGAGGGATCGTTGGAAGTGTTTGTGGAGGCACATAGATTATTAAACAAGAATAGTGAAATAGACAAAAACAAAAAAAATAATAGGTATTATAAATATAGGGTTGCTAGAGTTTATAAGGAGTATTATGATACATTTGCTTCTCAGTATGAACAGAGTGATAAAGAAATATTTTTGAAACGCTGTCAGGAAATGTATTATAGTTTACTTAGTTATAAAAAAGGACTTGATAATGAAGAAATCAGAAAAGATGTTCGCGAATGCGAAAGCGATTTGAAGTATATTTTAGAAAGTGAAAATATGAACATTTAATTTTTATAATTAATGTGTTCTAAAAATGTCACATGAGAAATTTATTTTGTGCTACAGTATTTAGCAACAGAAATTCGGTAAGCTAAAATAGAATATCGGCAGATTTCAAATAAAACTTAAACAAAATAATTTAAATCAATGTAGCGATTTGCCGAGTTAGAATAATTTATACAGCTTTTGGGGACGCAAGTGTTACCCAGTAGAATGCCAAACAGTTTTTGGTACTCTGCAAGATTCTCGATATTGCAAATATTTATAAAACATTCAGCGCAAAATATAAAGCGGATAATCCATTCAACGAATTAAACGAAGAGGGTATATAAAAAGCGAATGGATGCATAGATCTGCTGATAAAATCCGGAGGTTATACCAGAAAGGCTTCCTCTATCCTGTCCTCTTACCGTGAAATCAGATTGTTTGATCTTTCTGCTTCTGCTGGAATAGGAGAATTTCTTGACAGTGATAACTTTGAAATAACCGAAGTCGTACCGGAAACAGATTTTGGTATTCAAATAACGGTGACAGTATGGAGACCTGTTATATCAACAGATAGACTGTGAGGGTACAGCAAACGGAAGAACTGGAGTCCAAGGAGATCAACATCTTTTATTTTGATGGTATGCCTACTGTAAAAAAAACTGTATGAAGTATGTTACTGTAGAGAATTACAAAGATATGAGTAAGAGGGTGAATAAGCTAAATTCAGATGATACTGTTACTGGTAGCAGTAATTTTGGAAAGTTTATAAAGCTATTTGAGAGTGATGACAGTAGGCGGATTGAGGAGATTAATGAGCATATAGAGTAGGAGGATTATATATATGAGAAAGACGGAATTAAGACAACAGGATATATTAAAATTGATTGAAGGGTTGGATATGTCACCGACTATGTATAAAAATGCAACGGATAAATACAAGGCTGTTGGTACATATTTGCAGGAACAAGGGGTGGAATGTGATATTTTTTCACAAGGTTTTTTTAGTTTAGGTACAGTAGTTCGTCCATATAGAGAATCTAAAGAAGCGGATTATGATTTGGATTTTGTTTGTTGTCTTGGGAAATTAAAGGGAAAAACAACTGCTAAATATGTGAAAAATATCATAAAAGAAATTCTTTGTAAATCGGAAGTATATAAAGAAAGATTACAGAATAGAGAGTGGGATAAATGTTGGACTTTAGAATATGCTGAAGTTAATGGTATAGGATTTAATATTGACATAGTACCTGGTGTTTCTGAATCAGATGATGTTGTTCAATCAATGATAAATCTTGGAGTATCTCGCGAAAAGGCCGAACTTGCGGTCGCGATTACAGATAAAAGAGCTTCCTGTATAATAAAAAATGTGGATGTTGAAAATTGAAAATACCTCAGAGT